>JAABUJ010000113.1_pt1 | contig 180327 bp, 242 predicted proteins | sample 5559131 | NCBI WGS metagenome assembly JAABUJ01 (sample SAMN10711875, study PRJNA513366) | rock metagenome | isolation source: Antarctica rocks | place: Antarctica: Victoria Land, Mt New Zealand nord | collected 2016-01-07
CCCACCCAGCCCCCCCCCCCCCCCCCCCCGGGGCGGTGACGCATTGGTGCGCGGGGTGCCGCGGCCTGCGAAACCTGCCGAATGGGCTTTCTATGGCGGCATCTGCCCCGTTTTGCCGCACGCCTGGCCCGCAGGCAAGCATTGACCCCGCACCCTGAGGAAGTCTTTACATGCCCTGACGGGCTTTTGGCGATGTATGGCAGCGGGCTTTTGGCGGTGTGTTCAGCGGCGGGCGGCAGGGCAGTCGTCGTGGGCCGAGCGGGGGTTAGGACTTAGGTTTCCTGCTGTCACCTGGCTGGCTGCGTCTGGTCGCCCTGTGAGGCTGCCTGCTATGCCATCCCTCGCTGCCGCCTCCAGCACCCTACAGCATGATCGGGGGCGGCCGGCTTCGGGGCCGGGCGCATGTGCGGAGTGCCTGTCAGGAGGTAGCCGGTGCAGAGACTGCACCGGGTGCCCCTGGCGCAGAGGCACGACATACGGCATCCCAGCCGTCAACCTGACGAGACTTGTTTGGCTTTGTGTGTGTACGGCGGGGGTTGAGTGTGCCCGCCGTGAGGGTCGGGCGTGCATTTTGTGGCCTCCCCTCTCACATTGCGTGGCGATGCTCCACTAGTCTTTGGGCAGCGTCGAAACGGCGCTGGGCCTCCTCCTTGGGGGGGCATGTGCGTGGGTGCGGGCACGCGTGGAGAGCTTGCGAGGCTAGGGCTGCATTCATCAGGGGCAGCGCACGGAGATGGGGCTGACTCAAGATTTGAGGGACGCCGGGTGGCAGCGGGTTGCACAGCAGTGCGCCCGCGAGCAGGCCTATCTGAGTTTGGCGCGGGGCGGGGCCAACAAGGACCCGACTCTGCGGAGGCGGCGCTGATCACGAGCGCCAGGGTCCGCCGAACAAGAAGATGGGTGTTTCACAGCACGCCGACTCTGGTTGGGCAGCAGGCGCAATCGCCGCAAGCTCACTGTCTGGTGGGGCGCCCGGCCAAGTGCCAGCGGGGGGGGGGGGAGTGCACCAGGCAGCAGCGCAAGGTGACATTGCACCTGCCTCCTGGCCTGTTGGCATGCTGCTTGCTTGCATCTCCTGAGGGGCGGCGCAAGGAAATGGTGTGACGGAGTCTCATGTACCTGGAGGCAGGTCAGGTCGCGTTGCCGACCTTGGTCTTGAGCGCACCCATGTTTGAGGACTGGTCGCTGGTGTGAGTTTGGAGTGATTTGCAGTAGCGTGAAGTTTGCGTTTGCAAGGAGCACATACTGAGAGACGATGCCAGCGCTGCAGCAGCATGGCCCATGTCGAAAGCAGTCAGCAGTGCATTGACAGCTGAAATTGATGCCAGGGGGAGGAGGTACACAGACCGCTTCGCTCACAGGCACAAAGAACGCTTTGCAGGAGCAGGAATGCAGCTCGCACCCCGCGCATGCAAAGACAGGCGCAATCAGTGGCATTGTGCTCTTGCAGGAAAATAAGGACGCACAACCACGCACACATCAGGCACGCACGCGGTGTGTTCGCCCACACTGAACCGTCCTGTGCCCGACTCTTCTATGGCACGCTCCTGCAGGGGCCCGGCGACCCTGGGCATGCTGCAGGGCGCATCGGACAACCCTCAGCTGCTCACTTGCTCCTGACATGGCTGCATGTGCCCGGAGTTGCAATCCGTCTAAAACAGCGTATTACTCACGTACTTGCATCCTTTCCTAACGGCTGGCGGCCCAGCCGTAAACACGCCGCCGGCCGAGAACACGCCCCCGGTAACTGTCCTGCCCCATCACGCACTCCACAAACCCCTCGCTGTGGGTGACACAATGGGCAGCAGCGCGGGCCGCAAAACAAGAAGCGGGCGGCTCGCCCCCGCGCGACAGGGGCACAACCTCCCTGCACACAATGATCACACATGCTGGCCCGCAGTCCCCAGCCTGTGGCGGGGCGGGACGCTGGCAGTGTGCAGCGGTGCAGGCGCGCTGGCGACCCGGCCGCCCCACCTGGAAAGGATGCGTGCTGCACGCGGGACGCGCGTGCCCCCAACAGGAGCACGGGCGCGCGCAGCCGCAGGCTCTGCAGAGCAGCGCTGGGGGGGTGGCCACAGCCGACCCCAGCCTCTGCAACTTCGTCCAGGCAGGGTGGGCCGGGCCCCAAGGGCGCGCCCAGACACTCGGGTAAAATCACGCCGGAGACAACCCTGATCATCGCCCCGTGCACGCTGTGAGAGATGCGAGGAGCAAACAGCGTGAAGGCGCCTCGGCCGCGCGTGCGCCCGGCAGCGACGCCCCTCACTCCGTCCGAAGCCAGACTCTGAGCAAACACAAGCACGCCGACGCCGCCGAAAAGCACACCCTGAGATCGCCGGCCCTCAACAAATTGACCCCGCCTCGGCTGCGCAGCCCCGTCCGCACCTGCAAACACTGGACGGCCTGACCACGGCAGGTCAGGCGCGACGAACAGCCTTTCTTTCTTTTTTCTGGCCCCTGTCAGGCACGCCGCTCGGCCCCCGGCCGCCGAGCCGCGGCCACCCTCAAGGTGATCGTCGTGTGATGGGTAGCCTGCCCATGCGCAAGGGTAGGGCTCCCCAGCCCTGCTAAACCCGCCCCTCCCATCCCCGCGCATTTAACAGGCCGCCATCCACCACACGACGAACACGCCAGAGGCGTGATCAGCGCCCTCCCGACCCTGGGCCCCGACCCAGCTTGCCGCAGCCCAAGCCCCCCCCTCGCTGCCAAGCTTGGCGGGCTCGCTGCCAGTAGGCGTGGGCGCTCCAAACGGTGAAAATCTGCCGCCACCAAACTGAACTGTGTTCAGGGAGAAAACCCTGAACCCCATCTCGCAACTCCTTCCCAGCAGGGCACGAAGCGCTGCGGAGCACTGGCCCTCCACTGCCAAAGCCGCCGTCCTGCTCAAGGCTCTGCGCAGCGCAACATCCTGCTCGCCCCTGCTGTCACGCACCTAAGCTGACCCGCGGCAGGGCCACACAGGCGCCCAAAAGCTGGCGCCTGCCTGCTCAGCGCCCGCCGCTGCGCACATGGCGCGGGGGCACGCTGCCCCGCGCCGCGCCGTGCCGCGCCGCGCCGCGCCGCGCCGGCGCCGCGCGCTGCAGAGCTGTGGGCCATACCCAGCCAAAGCCGCTCTGTGGTTCTGTAGCTACGCAGGCCCGCGCCGGCGCTGCTGCGCCGCAGCCGCGCGCCCCGCGCGCGCGATCAGTCACTGCCCAGCGCCTGCAAGCCTGCCGCCTGGCAGCGCCCCTGCGGCATCCGGCGACCATGCCGGCTCCCATGCAGGGCTCCCGCCGGCTGCTGCAGACGCCGCGCGGGCGCCGCTGCTTGCGCCCACGCAACAGCAGCCACTGAGGCGGGCGCGCCACACCCCGGCCCGCCCCCGCCCTCGGCAGACCTACCCATACACCTGGTCAGGAGGCGCCCTGCAAGCCCCGCGGGGCTGTGGCCCTTGCAGCCTGAGCCGCCCTCTTGCTTGAGCACCGCGGGGTGCCGGTGCGCCTGCCGGCCGCCAGACCCTACCACCAACTATCGCCCCACAGACCCCGCCACCTCCCCACGGCGAGCAGTCCCGCGGCGCCCGCCCCCAGCGCACACAGGCCGCGGCCCGCGCCGCGCCGGCGGCGGGCGCCTCACGGCTTGAGCTTGCCGCCGGGCGCGCGCCGGCGGCCCATGGCCGCGTCCAGCGTCTTCATGCTGGCGTAGCCGGAGCCGTGCACACTGGGCCAACAGGAGATTTCGCTGCTGGTCCAGAGCCAGTTGAGGTACTCGGGGTGCTTGAGGCACATCTGGCGCTCGAACGAGCCGTAGCGCCAGAACTGCCGGAACAGGCCGCCGATGCCCGGGTCGAAGTGGTGCGTGACGTCTGCCGAGTCGCAGTAGCTCAGGCTCACGCCCGCCTTGCGCGCGCGCACGCAGAACTCCACGTCCTGCGCGCGCGGCAGCCGCGCTGGGTCGCGCCGCTAGGGTTTGGGTCACGCGCTACGTTACGGCGCAGGAGCTCAGGCTTACGGCCGCCTTGCGTGCGCGCACGCAGGACTCCACGTCCTGCGCGCGCAGCCGCACTGGGTCGCGTGACAGGGTTTGGTCACGCGCCAGGTCTCGGCGCAGTGCAAGGGCGGGCTCGGCAGGCGCCGAGCGCACGCAGGCTCCGCAGCGCGCTGCAGCACGCACTCCTCAAATCCGCATCAGTCACAAAACGTACCGCCGCCCTGGACCCAGCTAACAGGGCTTTGGCGACGCACTGTTGTGGCCCGCGTCTCAGGTGCCCAAACTGCCGGCCTCACGCGCTGCCTATGCGTCCCGGCACGTTCAGCGCCGGCGCCGCGCAGCACGAGCGCGCCACGTGCGCATGCTACCGCGCCAAGCTTGGGCCTAAATTGGAAAGCAGGCTGCCCTAGGTCAGGCGCGACCCATGGCGCCCGACCCCCAGGTGACACAGCTCCCTATCAGCCAGGGTGGACATCGTGAGCAGGGAGCCCGTCTCGAAGACGGGCGCACTCTGCGGTGCGGCACCTCCGGGCGCCCAAACGCCTGCCTGCTGGCGCGCATGGGGGCCGCGCGCGCGCACCTCAAAGGCGGCGTCCGGGAAGCCCGTGTCAAACTCCAGCGAGCCCAGCACGGGAGCCGTGATGGACAGGTTGCAGGTGCAGCCATACAGCAGCGTGCCGTCGCCCAGGCAGCGCCCATTCAGCGTGCCGCACACGTCGTGGTACATGCCTGCGCGCCGGCGCGCGGCCGTCAGCGGCGCGGGCGCGCTGCCGTCCATGCCGGCGCAGCGGCGCCCGCGCGGCCGCCATGCAGCGCGCCGCCCGGGTTGCGCGACGTGACTGGCAGGCGGCCTGCATGCATGGGCAGGGGCGCGTGCTGCCGTGCGCGGCGGCGCGGCGGTGGGCGCGGCGCGCCCTCACGGCGCGCTCACCGTGCCGCAGCACTTGCACGCATGCGGGCACAGGCTGGCAGAAATGTGCGGATGCGCCATGCACTGGATGCAGGCGCCGCCCACTCGCCTGGCTCACGTCGGCACAGCGCAAGCATGCAGGCGAGCCAGGCTGCGTGAATACGCTGCGCTACAGCGCGCAGCAGCAGCGTGCACCCGCCGGCAGCCCGCGCTGGACGGCAGCCCCGTGCTGGGACTTGGGGCTATAGCCTAGCCCTACCCTGCCCTGCACCCGCCGGGGACGCACCGATGGCGGTGCCCGGGCTGGACGCGAGCGTGCGGCCGCAGACGATGCCGGGCCGCGTGCGCTGCGCGCGCTCCATGGTGGCGGTCCAGTCGGGCGCGGGCGCGCAGTCCGCGTCCAGGAAGCAGATGACCGACGCGCCGTGGCGGCGCGCCCAGGCCACGCCCGCGTTGCGCGCGCACGCCGGCCCGCAGTTGGCGTCCAGGCGCAGCGTGACCAGCTGCGCCGCGCGCGGGCCATGCCGTCAGACGCGCGCGGGCGGCCGGGGAGAGGAGGCGCGCGCGAGGGCGCGCGCGCGACCCCGCCGGTGGCGGCAGCTTGGCAGGGGCGCAGCCAGCGGCGCGGCGGCGCCGCGCGCGCGCGCCCGGCCCGAGGCCGACCGCCAGGCGCAGCGTCGCCGGCACCCGCAGGCGAGGCCCAGCAGCGCGGGCACGGGGTGCCAACGCTTTTTCGTTAGCTGCAACCGGCAACAGGCGTCAGCAGACGCGATCAGCAGCAGGTAGCCCACGGCGGAGCGCCAGGCGTGCTATGGCCTGGTGCCGAGCGGGACGCCCGCGGCGCAAGCACGTGCGGGAGCCGGGGGTGCGACGCGGGGCTTGCTTAGGGTGCTGCTGGTACCGGCACCATGCGCTGATTTCTGCGATTGTGAGAATAGCGTGCCTGCTGGCCGGGCGCACAGCCAGCGCACACACAGCGCGCCTCACACACGCGCGCGTGCCTCTCCGACACGCTAGGTTTCAACAAAATATCAGGAAGCCTGCTTGCCGGCCTTGGCAGGCGACGGGCTAAACCGCGGTTTGCCCAACACTGGCACCACATACAACTCTGCTGCAGCACGGCCAACACGCGCCGCATCACACACCCGCAGGGCAGCCCAACCCGCTGAGCGCTGGGGGCGCTTCGCGCACCTGCTTCAGCTCGTCGCTCACGGTCGGCAGCGGCAGCAGCCCGCCATCGTCCACGAGCACGACCAGGTCTGGCGCGCGCTGCTGCGCGGCCAGGTGCACCAGCGTGCGCGCGAGCAGCGCAATGTGCTCCGGGGTTTTGGCAAACACGGGCACCACGACCGCCAGCACGCCGTGCCCGTTGGCCACGCAGATGCGCAGCGACCTGCGTGCGCTCGCGGGATCGGCGCGTGTGCGCATGCGCGCTGAGTGTGCAGGCATGGCAGAGGCAAGCCCGCCTCCCGGCCCGTGCGGGCCGCTTGCCCGCCGAGCTGCGTGACGGCCGGCCGGGGCGGCTCCCGCGACGCCAGCGGCGTGTTGAGCGTCGTGAACTTGCCCCAGTGGTAGCCAGTGATGGCCACCGCCTTGAGCAGGAACAGCTGCAGCCTCCGCGTCCAGGACAGGCCGGGCAGCCGGCTGAGGTGCACAATCGCGCTTCTCAGCGCGCTCCAGGCCTCAACGCATGTCATGCCGTGCTGCCGGCGTACGCCGGGCCGTGGTGGCTCCGAGATGAGCACGGCCCGCGGCCCGGCCGAGCAATCGCCTCAAGATATGTGGGAGTGGGAGACACCGAGGCGCGAGCTATACAAGCCGCAAGCTCAGGAGCCCGGAACCTTTTGCTTAGCCCACCCACCCTTGCCAAGTTTTCAACCTCAGGACCGATATCCATTGGTTGCCTCTAATGACCAGCCTGTGGCACTCGGGGCCTGTCTGTGCCATGCGTCTGATCAGCAAAGTGGGCTGCATCCAGGTGCAAGACCGTGTGTCGCAAGTGCAGGGCCGCTCGATGCATCAGAAAGGGTCTGTGAGTGTGTGGGCTTGCGGCACGTGTGCTGGTCCTGATATGCGCGTGTCAGCGGGCAGCGGCCGCCGCGTGAAACGACAGTGTCATAAAACTGAACAAAAGTAGACATGCAATGCGCAGGCCATAGGCATAGCAAATGCAGCTACCAAAAAAGCAGACATCAGGCCAGCCAGACCAGTCAGTGTTCAGCCGCCCGCCAGTTGCCGTGCTGCAAGCGTCAGCAAGCGCCCCAACGCTCACCTAGGCGGACGGCCTCCGCTGGCAGAGTCGCAGCCGCCGCTGCAACCTCAGGTGCTGCAGCCACACCTGCCCTCTTCGCCTCCATGCGCGTAGACTGCGCACCGCGCACGCCCCAGCCTGTCAGGACGCCGCTCCCTAGAGCGCACCTCGCAGGAAAGCCACACTCTGGCAGCCCGGGTTGGCACGCATAGCTCTGGCTGGTTCCAGGCACGGTGTGCCCGAACCTGCTAAACGGGGCACTGCGGCCTGCGAGCGCTGCAGTCTGCAACCAAACCAGTCCTGCCGGTCAGGTTGCCCTTCCGAAGCGCACCTCTCAGGAGGTCCAGATGCAGCAGGGGCTCTCCTGCGTGAGCACAGACGGCGCACTAGAGCAACGGGCCTGCCAGAGGCAGGCGGGGCGAGGAACAGGGTGTGGCCGGTGCTCGTGTCGGTGGGACGCCGCGCCTGCCAGCATGCACGCATGATCAATGCCAGGCTCCGCTCGTGCACGATCGCCTGTAATACTGTGATACAAGATGGCTGCATGCATGCTTGCAGCTCATGCAACGAACTTAGCCAGTGCTTGCCTGCATGCTTGTGCATGCACTTGCTGCTGCAACTGTTGCCGCTGCTGCTGCTGCGCCTGCTGGTGCGCTACATGCGAGGCCCGCTGCTTGCATGCATGCCTGATACATGCCTGCTTGCTTGTCTGGGTGCTGCGCTGGGTCCACAAACAACAGCTCAAGCTTCAGCTGTGACCGTGCAAGCTTTGTCTCTTGGAAGGCCACAATGTCGGCGTCCGGAGAACTCCAAGAGCCTCTTCAAGCTGTCTGGCCTACAGATTGATGTTGAAGCCAAGTACATGCAGATAGGATCCCAGCAGCCTACTCACGCACAGGGGTGCGTGCGAGGCGTGCACTTGCCCGCGCAGAGGCTTGCACGCACCCCCGTGCGTGAGTTCGCTGCTCAGCAGTGAATGCGTGTACTTAGCTTTAACATCACTGGCGTGTCTATGGCAGGCCAGACAGCTCTGGCAGTGTGAAGAAGCTCCTTGACTTGACTATCCCTGTCTGGACTTCTTTGGACGCCGACATCATGGCCCTCCAGTAGACCTAGCTGGCGCTCTCAGAGCTGAAGAACAAGCTTGCATCTCTCGGCACTGAGTCCTTGTTTGACTTCTGCTGCACGCGCAAAGGGTACAGCGGCGCCCTTGGTATGCTGCAAACACCGAGATTTGCCGGGAGCACAGCAAGGTAACAGCTGGCCAGCAGGGTCTGCAGTGATTGAGATGTGCGGCAGAACTCTGGTGGCGTTCCAGAACACTGAGCAAGCTCAATCTCAGCTTATGATCATGCCTCCGCCACCCTAACCTAACACACCCTCAACAGCACCCTCAAGACTTCGGCCAAGCAAGCTCACCACCTACACCTTCCTGTCCGTCCACCGGTGGCTTGGGCGGTGCTAGGAGCCCGGCAGGCCCGGCGCACCGTGTGGCCAGGCTGCCATGGCAGACCCTGAGGACGAGCTGCTGGAGCTGGAGGACGATGGCGAGGCCGTGGACTATGAGGACTATGACCTGGAGGAGGAGGAGGAGGATGAGGGCGCGGCTGCGCCGCAGGGCGCAGGTGAGTGCGCAGCCCGGGCCGCGAGCGAGGCACAGCCCCCTCCATGGGCGCCGGCCACCGCTGATGCGCTCGGCGGGTTCTGCAGGCGCGGGCGCGCCGCTCGCCGCGCGCGACCCGCAGCCGGCAGCGGAAGCCTCGCGGGCCGCCGCGCGCGAACCTGGTGCGCCAGCAGCTGACGCGCGGCCTGATGCCGCCAATGTGTTTGCCCTTGCCGAGCAGCATCACCCGGGGTGCTGCACTGCTCCTCCTGCGCGAGGGCCGCGCGCGACATGTCTGGCCCGCCGCAGGGGCCAACGGAGCGCCGGCCGTCGCGGAGACCGGCGCTGCATCAGCCTCCGAGGCTTACGGCGCAGGGTGCTCGCCTCTTCACCTTGCTGATTTGTCTCAGGCGCTGTGCATCAGGCGCTTTGAAACTGGTGCAAAGCGGCTGCTCTGTCACAGCATCAGCGTGGGGTCGGTGCCCGCGTTGCTGGCGCCAACTGGATGTATCATCCTCGAGCCACTCCGCTGACAACGTGCTTGATCGGCGGCCAGGCCAGCCGCGGCGCCGGGGGTCGCCGCCGAGGCGCCCCAGGACCCCGCGCCTACCCTGTCGTACGAGGCATCCGAGGACGGCGATGGCAATGCTCCGGCGCAGCAGGAGGCGGTCTCGCGGCAGGCACAGCAGCAGCGGGGGGCGCAGCCTGGCAAGTCCAAGGCGCGCCACGCTTTCAGGCCCGCCGCGCCGTCCGCGGCCGGAGCTGAGCCCGCGGGACGAGACTGCCAGCAGGACACCCGCAAAACCGTTGTGAAAGCTACCTGACACCCTGCAGCGCTCGCTTCGCAGGCGGCCAGGGCCGCGCGGCTCCGGGCGGTGCCTGTCCAGGCGCCGGCGCCCGCGGCGGCGCCGGCGCGGCGGCGGGTGCCCATCCCCGCGCCCAGGCCGCGCGAGGGCGGGGCCGCCGACGCGCGGCTGCCCGGCGCCGGCGGCGCGCCGACCGCGGCGGTGGCGGATGCGCAGGCCGCGCGCGGCGCGCGCGGCCGCCCGGGCCAGGCGCCTGGCGGCGGCGCGGGCGCCTCGCAATTTGCCAACGGTGCGTGGCGGGCGCGGCGGCGGGCGCTTGTGAGGCTGATCGCCGCCGCTTGTGCGGAAAGGCTACGCGGGGCAGCTGATTGGTGACAGTGTTCGGCATACAGGGTTAGGGCTCACACGTGAACTGTCAGCAGTGCAGGGATGCTCGACAGCCTGGGGCGCCGCGTAGCCTGCTTGCTTACTGGACATGGCCTGGCGCGCAGGTGGCGTCATGGCGGGCGGGGGCATGGGCAGGGGCGGGGGCATGGGCGGGCGGCTGGGCGGCATGCCGATGCTGCCGCTGCTGCCGGGCATGCTGCAGATGATGGGCATGCGCGGCGCGATGGGCGCGCCCGGCGGCGGCATGGGCCTGCTGCCGCGCTGGGAGGCGCGCACGCGGCTCTGGTGTCGCGCCTGTTTCCTGTAGGGTATCTGTGCCTCGCTTGTGCCGGGACGCAGCCTGCACAGGACAGGAGCCAGCGGCGCAGCGCGGCAGCCTCCCCGCGCGCGCGGCCCGCGCCGAGCGCAGGCCGAGCGTGGCACGCGGCCCTGCGCCACGGGGGCACCGGCCTGGGCGCCCGCGCAGTGCTGACGGCGTGGGCGCGCGCGCAGGGCCCCGACGTGCCGCGCCCGCGGCCGCCGCCGCCACGGCCACCGCCGCCCGCGGGCGGCCCCCCGCCGCCGGCGGGCATGGGCGACGGCTTCATGGGCGGGGGCGGCCCGCTGGGCGGGATGCCCCACAGGGCGCCCCTACGGCCCGGCATAGCGGGCGGCGGCCTGCTGCTGCCGCTGGGGCCCGGCGCCCTGGGCGGCCGGGCGGGCCCGCCCATGGGGCCGCCGGGCGGCCCGCCGCCGGGCGGGCGCCACGTCATGCTCGGGCAGCCGGGGCCCGGCCCGCGCCACGCGCCCGAGGACGGCGGCGGTCCGCGCGCCGGCCCGCACAGCGCTGGCTTCTCGCTCGCGCTCGGCATGGATGCGGAGCCGGCGCCCGGCGGGTGCGCGCGCGCCCTGTCCGGCCCCATGGGCACGCAGTGCCGCTCGTGTGGCGGCGCCGGGCGCCGCGCGTGCGAGCTAGCGCTGCCCTGCGGGGCCGGCTGCGTGGTGACAGCAGCGCGCGCTCGGCGCTGCACGCGCGCTCCACTGTGAACGCTGGCCGGCCACGCTGGCTTTGACAGGCTAACGGCCAGCGTGGCGTGACGGGACGGGCCCGGTGCTGAAGCCTGCCGCATGCGCGCGCAGGGCGCACGGGCGGCCGGGCGATGGCCAGGCGCCGCGGCGCGGACCGGACGCGCCCCACAACATGCAGGGGCCCATGGGGCCGCGGGGGCACATGCCGCCCGGCCTCGCTGGCCGGCTGGGCGGCGGCCCCTTCGGCCCGGGGGGCGCCTTCATGGGCGCAGACCGCGGCCCGTTCGACCGCGAGTTCGACGGCGGGCATGGCGGGCGCCCGCAGGGGCCGGGGCCCCAGCTCGGGCCCCCGGGCATGGGCCCGCCCGACGGCGGCCCCAGATTCCGCGGCGGCCTGCCGGGCATGGGCGGGCCGGGCGGCGGGGGGCTGCGCCCAGGGTTTGGCCCCGGCGGCCTGCCGCCGCCGGCGCTGCTCGCCGAGGAGCGCCGCCGCCGCGAGGAGGTGCAGGAGGCGATGCGCGCGGAGGCGCGCGCGCGCGCGGCCGAGGAGGCCCGCAAGGACGAGGTGCGCCCCCCCTCTGCGCCCTGGTCCTCCTGCCTCGGAGTGTCGCGCGCACCGCAGGGCAGTGCGCCCGCTGTGAGCCGCGCGCCCGTTCTCGCGCGGCGCCGTGCAGGGCGGCGCGCGCCGCACGCACACCTGGATCAGTGAAAGCGACCGCCGGGCGCGTGCTGCCTCAGCGTCGTGCGTGCGTTGGCCACAGCGGCCTGTGCGTCGGAGGCGGGGAGAGCAGGCAGTGGTGAAGTGGCCAAGCCGTTGGGTGATGCAAGGCAGAAGTACTTACACCCGCCCGCAGTGCCTGCAAGTGCGCCGCTTGAAGCAGGGGCGCGCCCGCTCGGCGGCGACCCGTCTGGCGCCGCGCCAGCATGATGTAGGGTGCCAGGCGCGACGACCGGCGGCGGCGCGGCTGACGGGCGCGCCCGGCGTGCGCGCGCGCAGATCCTGCGCGAGCTGAAGATGCAGAAGGCGCAGATGCTGATTGAGCTGCAGCGCGCCGAGAACCGGCACCTGGCGGCGCGGCGCGAGCAGGCGCGCCTGGCGCTGTTGCAGCACACCCTACTCTAATCCTAATCACGCCAGCCTTGCCGCGCCTGGCATGCCCGCGTGTCTTTCGGCCTCCACCGCTGGCCAGGGGTGTTGCCAGGCGCGAGCGCGCCGGGCTGCAGCGTGACGCGCAGCAAGTTTGATGAAGGGTGGAGCGCTGGCGTGCGACCAGGTGTCAGAGGTGGGTGAGCAGGGGCTCGGTCGGTCAGAGTGCGGCGCGTGAGCGCGCGTGTTCTGTCTGGCTGCGCGGCAGCCGTGCCAGCATGGGGGTGCGGGGAGGCGGCGGGGCGGGGCCGGGCGGCGGCAGGGCCGCGGGGCTGAATCGCCGCCGCGCGCGCGGCAGGCGCTGAAGCCGCTGGCGCCGCCGCGGAGCGTGGAGGACGAGCTGGACCAGCTGCGCGCCAAGCTCGCCAGCCTGGAGAAGCAGGTGCGCGCACCCCTGGTAGAGCTGCTGGGCCCCTCCCTGATAGGTACTGGTGTGCCCCTCCCCTTGAGAAGCGGGTGGCACCAGCGCGGAGAAGCAGGTGGGCGCCTTGCTTGTAGAGCCGGTGGGCGCCTCCGTTGAGAAGCGGGTGGCCCAAGCGTGGAGCAGGTGGGCGCCAGCGTGGAGAGAAGCAGGTGGGCGCTCCCTGGTAGAGCCAGTGGGCGCCTCTGTTGCTAAGCTGGTGGCCCAAGCGTGAAGAAGCAGGTGGGCGCCTGCCTGTGAAGGGTCGGTGGGCGTCGCCTTTGGGGAACCAATGAGCGCCTGCCTGGTAGAGCCGCCCGCCAGCGTTGCTCAGCGGGCGCGCCCTTTGCGGCAAGACATCAGTGCCTCTCGCTGGCCCAGCTGAACAAGGCGCTTTGGCGGCTGGACGATACAGTCAGCCTCATTTCGCAGGCCGTGCATGGCACCACAGGCCCACATGCAAGCGAGCGATAGTCTGAGGACTGCCAGGACTGTGACAGGGGCTCAGCGATCGCCTCGTACGCGTCAGCCCTGCCACCCTCTTGCGCCCGCTCCGCCTGACGGCGCCTGCTGCAGGCTGCGCAGACGGATGTCAGCGGCAAGGGCGCGGCCATTACGGCGGCGGCCGCGGGCGCGGTTGCGGGCGCGGCCGCGGGCGCGGAGCGCGCGCCAGCGCCGGCGGCCGACGCCGAGGAGGAGGAGATGACGGTGGTCATGGAGCCGGCGCCGCGCGCGCGCGTGCGCTCCCGGCTCGCCACGCCGCCCGCGCGCGCCGCCGTGCTGCAGGCGCGCCCGCCGCGCCGCGCCCCCGCGTCCCCCCCCCCTCGGCGCGCCCGCCGCGCCGCGCGACGCCAGGCCTGCATGCGGCTAGTTGCGACGCGGTGACAGGGGATGCACGCCGCGCTGGCAGAGGGGCCTCTTGATTCTGTGGTGCTGGAGGCGGTATCCGACCGGGCGCGCACGGCGTGCGGCAGGAGGACGAGCTCGACCCGGCGCACCATGGCGCCGCGGACGCGCCCACTGCGCACGCCGCGCCGCGCCAGCGCTCGCTGGAGGCAGCGCCATGGGGCGAGCCCGCGCGTGGCGAGCCCGGCCGCAGGGAGCCCGGCCGCCGCGAGGAGCGCGAGCCGCGTACGCGAGAGGCGCGCGCGCCGGAGGCTGAGCGCAAGCGGCGGCGCGTGGCGCACGCGGTGCGCGCCCCTCAACCAGTCCAGGCGCTTGGGCCCTACACAGGCAATACCCTACCCTGACCCTACCCTGCTCCTGCCCCCCGCCCGTGCACGCGGTGCGTGCCCTCAGCCGCACACTCGGAGCGCTGCGCGGGCCCCGCCGGCTGCGCCCCCTGCCCCTCGACACCCGAGCCTGACAGGGCTGGGACGAGGGGACCAGGCGCCGCAGCCTACGTGCCACGTTGCTCGCCAGAGCGCGGTATGCATGCGCAGCAGGTGTTGTACGGGCATGCTGCACAGGGCTGGCTGGCGTAGAAGCGAGGGCGCGCCTGGCTTGTGCATGTGAACAACGGCGGCTTTTTTTGTCAGTCGTCACAGGCCGCGTGCGGGCGAGCCTGTGCGTCACCTACTCACCGCCCTGAGCCTTTCTTGGCGGGCGGGCAGGACGGCGATGGCCGCCGCAGCGGCGAGCGCGCGCCGCGCGGCGCCGACGACGAGTGGGGCGCGCCCGCGGAGTGGGACGGCACGCCGGGGGCGCCCGCCCCAGGGTACGCCGAGGCGCGGCCGGCGCGCGAGCGCGTGTTTGACGCGCGCGAGCTGATTGAGCGCAAGCGCGCGCGCACGGCGGCCGAGCTGCGTGGCGGGCCGCACGCCGGCCGCGGCGAGGCCGCCGGCCGCGCGCTGGACCCCGAGCTCGGCGCCGATGGCGACGCGTACGACAGCGGCGGCGAGCGGCGGCGGCCGCGGCCGGAGCTGTCGCAGCCGTACGTGGCGCGCGGCGGGCGCAGCGCGGCCCCTGTGGCGGTCCAGGCGCGGGCCCAGGGTTGCACGCGGGCGCAGTGAGCAGTCGGCGCACCGATTGAAGCGAGCGTTGCCGCGCAGAGCGCCGCGCAGGGTTGAAGCCCTGCAGGCGCTGCTGCATTCGTCAAGCAGCTGAGGCCCTGCAGGGTCTGCTGCATGCGTCAAGCTGCTGACTTAATTGACGCGTGCGCGCCGTGCCGGCCGGGCGCGCAGGGCTCTCGGCGGGGTTAGGGTGCGGCCCAGTCCGACCGGCAACCCGCCGCGAGAGCTCCTGAGCCTGCTCACAGGGGTGCGCTCGCCGCCAGCAGACTGTGTGACGCGAGCTTTTTGAGCGTTGTGGCTTTTTGTTTGTGTGCGTGATTTGCTGTCCCTGTGTGCAGTGCCGAACGAATGGGTAGCCCTTGCAGGATGGGTACTGCATCGAGGCAACTGTATGCTGCAGTGTAACCTGGCAAGGGTGCAAGCATGTTTTGGCAACTTTAAGTCGAGCTGTTGCACGGTTGTTTCGTAGTCTTTGATTCCTTGCTTACCTTGCAGTGCATGTATGACGCCCGCTTTGTAATGCATTGTTGCATGTGCTTGGGGATGTGTACACGTTATGTGGGCCTCCCAGCGTCTTTTCTAACCACATGCATGTGCAGACTGTCAGGCAGGTTTGCACATGCCCGGGGCCGACTGGGAGGCGGGCCGTCGACTTGCTTTCTGTCTGCTTTGGTTTCTTTGCACTGAACACCCGGCTGTATTCTGACTGCATGTCTCGCCCCCAGTCCTGTGATGCTCCCGAGTTGCTGCTACAGCATGTTTGTGCTGCAGGCAGGGTATTCGCGTCCCGCATCGGTGTGTTCATGCCCCAGTATATATTCGGGTCCGCACAACGGCCTGCCAGGCGACAACCAGGTCAGTGTGCCCAATGGGCACCCGCGGCTAGGTGGCCCTGTGCTTTGGGACGGGCATGCATGGCGACCCAGGGTGGGTTTTAGGTGTCACCCCAGCACGCGACTGAAGGCGTTCTGGTGCAGCCCCTGCGGTTCCAGCGGCTGCAGCGACAGGCAGGCGGGCAGCTGGCAGCAGAGTGCCAGCACGCCCAGCTGGAGGGTAGGCCGCCCAGCTGGAGGGTAGGCCGCCCAGCTGGAGGGTAGGCCTGACCGGACCAGGGCGTGGCTCACCCCTGCCACCAGAGCTGTACCGGGAGCGCCTCGCTCGATCCGCTGCCCGCTCAAGCTGGAGGTGAGCGGCGGTGCGTGCGCGAGTGCTCTGGATGAGCACTTGTCCGGTTGCGCCCGCTTGCTGCCGCCTGCATTGCAGATGTGCCTTGCTCTTGGACGCCTTCTTGACACCGACCCGGAAACAGCACAGGTGCACGAGTGCAAGGCCTGAGAGACACCCGTGTTACAAGCTATTGCAGGATTCCGCGCAAACACTGCTTGCGCATTCACCAGGCACATGCTCCTGCCACAGTCAGAGTCGCTCACAAGCGCATACACGCGCGCAGGCACCTGAAATGAAACAAAGTTTTGCAACTGAAAAACCTTGGTCCCGCATAAAGTCTTGCAACCTGATCAAACGTGGTCCCGCCAGCTGCTGCCGTTCACGTCACTGCAGACCGCCAGCTGCTGCCGTTCACGTCACTGCAGACCGCGAGGGACATGCAGCATCTGCATGCCCACGCGGCCCGCGACCCGCGCGCCTTCCTGCCACCCGCTCACCTTTGAAACCCTGCTCACCAGGCCCCAAACCCTGGCAGGCCCCCACGCCTATGCTCCAACCCTGAGCTGCGCATCATTTGCGCATCATTCGCCCAACCCACTACAGCCCCTCACCGAACTACACCGTCATACGGTCCACATCCTACGGCCCCAAGCCCTAACACGCAGGCAGCATGCGCTTGCCCGCGCTGCCCCGCATCCAGGATGTCACCACCTGCACTCACACTGGGTGCCGCCTCTGGCGGCCTGGACGCAAAGGACGTCCGCACAGTTGGGATCATCTCTTAACACGCCGCCCTCTCTCCAAACCCTATGGTCTTCACGACCCCGGCCTCGCCTCGCCACTCCACCAAATGGACCATACGTGCCAGCCTGCAATCGCGTCGCGGTCGGCATAGCCCAAATCACAGACTAGAAGCATGTGCCCCCGCGCGCCAGCAAGCGCCGCCAGCCTACCCTGAATATGGACCACGCCTTACTCTACACGCCGCCCTTTCATTTCGGCCCCCACTGTGCCCGACCTCAGTCTCTTCCTCACCAAATGGGACCATACCGCATAGTCAAACGCCGCCGCCTGCGCCCCCGCAAGCGCGCAGGGGACGCAAGCGGCGTCGCCGGCCGCATCAGCTCTGATGTGCTCCTTTCTGTGGCGCTGGAAAGCGCCAGAGGCGCCCCCTACATGCCGAATAGTTATGGGGACCCCTAAGCGCCCTGCAGAGCTCGGCATGCGCGCGCGCGTCCAGGGTGTAAAACCTGCGCCGCTGTCCATCCTGAGGCCTAGCAGGGCCATGATGCTGTGCACCCCGCAGCGTGCCCGTATAACCCGCAGCGTGCTCATATGCGGCGCATGCCGCCTGTCAGCACGTGCGGCAAATCACAGAACAGACGAGTGCACTCGAGCGCAGAAGCTGCGCGCCCAACTAGAGCACTGCTCCCAGAGGGCCCAGCGAGTTCACACGCCAAGATAGCATACATAGGTTTCATCACACGCCATCCGCCAAGTCCTCTCCAGTTTGCCGGGGACGCGCCACGAGGCTACTCACCCGCGGACTACCGTGACCCCTCCCACTGCGCTATGTATAGTTTGCCCATAATCTATGTATGTAGGGCCCAGGGCTCGAGAGCAGGCAAATGCGGTCCATGGTGCGCACATGCGTGCGCATGCCGCGTGCCGCCACCTCACGGGCAGTGCACTCGCGCACGCTTGGCTCGGCCGCCGCTTAGCCTGCGTCATGCCGGGCACCTCTGGTGCGCTTCTCTACGGTACAACATCTACCTCAAACAGAGCACAAACAGCCTAACCTCAGCCTGCAGCTGGGGCAAAGCTGCAACCCTGTCAATAAGCCCTGAGTGCCCTGCCGACAGCCAAAGGACCCCGCGCCGCAGGCGGGCGCCGAGGTAGATGCCCAAGCGCCACACGGTGGCGAGGGAGGGGGGCATGGGGGGCAGAAGGGAGCATGTCAATGCATGCGCGCCCCACGTTGACCCACACTGGCCCTCAAATCCTCCAACGGGAGTCAACCCCACAAGCGCCCACTGCGGACAGGCCCTCAGCGCCGCCTCCGGCAGCCTAGCAGGCATACGCGCCTCACACCCGCACCCTCAAAGAATCCCCCCACTGCTCGCTCCGCCCCCTCGTCCCAGCACGCGCAACCCGAGACCCTGAGCGCGCCCACTTGGCGCCGCCCAGAGATGCCCAAGACCGCCCTTGCTGCTCGCCGAGCCCCTGCGCGCCTGCCAGGCGCGCGCTCGCCGGCGCCGCCGCCCCGGGCCTACCCGCGGCAGGAGCCCCAGCCGCCCGAGCCGCCCTGCGAGTGCGAGCCGGGCGAGAGCGGCAGCCGCGGCGACGCCATCGGCGGCGCCATGGGGCTGCACAGGCCCGAGTTGGCCGCCAGGAAGGCGGCCGGGTCCAGCCGCGCGTGCCCGGTCGGCACGCCGGGCGGCACGCGCCCCTGCAGCAGCGCCTCGGCGTCCGGCTCGCCCGCGGCGGCGGCCAGGCAGTTGGCCACGCTCAGCGGGTCGAGCGTCCAGGGGAATGCGCTGCACAGCGCGCGCGCGTACTGCAGCGGCGTCCAGACCTGCGCGGCGGCGGCGCGCGAGTGGGGCCCTGGGCTGGCTGCAGGCGCGCGCGGCGCAAGCGCCGCCCCGGCCGCGGCCCCACCCTCGGCCTTCTGTGCTGATGTTGCCCCTTTATGCTTTATTTCAAATCTTATCCAGGGTGAAACAGGCCACCACGAGCGCTGGGGAGTGTGCTTGCGAGTGCAGAAGCTAGACGGCCGATGCGCGGCCGCGCATGAGCGCTGACACGTGCTTCACTTGATTCTGGGACCACAACACTCTGCCCCGCAACTCACACAGCGTCGCATGGGACAGCTACAGTTGGCGGCGCCCGCCCTGTCCAGGGCACAGGCTGAGTGGCGACCGGGCGCGCCCAGCGGAGCGCGCCGGCAGAGCGGCACCCTGGCATCCTAACCAGCCGCGCCGGCCCCAGCACAGTCGGGCACGCCAGGCGCGCCTGGTGGAGCGCGCCGACAACGGAACACTGTGGCTGCATGGCGTGCATGCATTCACCAAAAGGCGCTCGCCCAAGAGGCATGCAGTACGCCATATGGGGTAGCGTGGGCGCGCCTGGTGGAGCACGCCGGCGGTGAAGCGGCGCAGCAGCGCGTGGTCCTTGTCCAGGTTCTGCTGCAGGCGCTCCGCCGCGTCGGCCGCGCGCAGGTAGTCCGTCGACAGGCCCGCCACCGTGCCCTCCGGCGCGCCGCCCACCTGGGGGATACCACGGCGCCTTCAGGCTGTGGCATGAGGTCCAGGCTGTGGGCTGTGACAGGTCGCCGGCGCCGCCAGACCTGTTCGGGAGGTGTGATCAGCCCTGTTCGGGAGGTGTGAGGCCTGCCGAGCACGGCTGCCCGCCCCCTTTCGTCCATTGCCTCACAACCGCGCGGGGCGCTTGCTCGGCCAGCGCGCGCGTGTGCAGAGGCAGGCACACGGGCGCGCAGAGCCCGTCCGCAGAGACTCCTGCTTGCCCTTGCTTGCCCAGGGTCTGCGAGTGAAAACACCCAAACGCTGGTGGCACTGCCGGGGACGCGCGCGGGCGCGCCTGCATGCCCGCCTGGATCGCGCGCCGCCGGCGCAGCAGCTCCGCCATTGCCGTCAGGAACGCGCGCCGCCGCCGGATGAGCTCCTGCGCGCCATAAAAGGCCAGCTTTGCAAACAGTGCGGTGGGGCGGTGCCATGCAGACAGCGGGACAGTGCCATGCAGACAGTGGGACGGCGCAGTGCAGACATAACCGTGCTTCCCCCGTCCGCAGCCCCATGCCCCCCCCGCAGCCTGTGCAAACAGTCCCCGCACGCACCGTCAGCAGCTACAGAGCCTCGAGCAGCATCCCAAGCTGGCGCCCCCGACTCCCAACGTCGCTCAGAGCCGGCCTCGCGCGCCAGGCGCGCCGCTGCAAATGCATGAGCCTGCCAACGACGCTCGCACCACCCCGCTCAACACGCACGCAAGAGCAGTCAGCCTCAGCCAGGCCACATCCGCGCGCGCGCCTGGCGCTGCTGCGCCGACAGGTCCATCTGCATCGCGATGACCGCCCACAGCTCGGCCGGCGCGCGGCTGTGCTCCGGCCCGGCCTCGTGCAGCTTGAGGCAGTACAGCGTGCGCGTGTGCCGCGGGATGCCCGCCGCCAGGCAGCTGCCGATCGCCATGGCCTCGCGGCCCAGCTGCTCCGCGCGCCGCGCGGCCGGCGCAGACAGGTCGCGGTCCGCCTCCGGCAGCAGGCCGCTGATGGCCGCGACATATGCCTGCGCAACGGCGCGCTGTCACGAACGCTTTGCCTGGGTACTCAGCTTGAGCGTCCGGTCGTCAGACTCGTGTGCAGGGACCAGCCCACGCCGAACCCGCAATCTTACTTTGCGGACGTGCCTGAGAGCAGGTTGCTGCACTTCTGCCCCTTGCGAGGCACGCTTGCCATGCGGGCGTGCGCAACCGCATGGTGCAAGCAGCCAGGCTCATATGCAGCTCATGCATGCGATCTCACGACCGCGTGAAGCCCTAGCATAGGCCTGAACGACGCCGACACCTCAGGCAACGCATGTGATCATGCGAGCGCGACGGCGGCGGCGGTAAGCGCGGCCTGGCGCGCCTTCATGAGGCGCACGAACTGGCGCCAGGGCATCTGCGTGACCTGCTGCGCGGTCAGCGAGATGGGCGGCCCCTCCGCCAGCGACACCAGCAGCACCGCGTCCGCATTATACGCGTCGGCCGGGTTGAACATGGCCGGCCGCCGCACGGCCTGCGCGCGGCACGCTAGGGTTAGGGTGGCATTGACCACGCGCGCAGCACCCGCCCGGCGCAACGCCTGGGCTCGGCTGCCTAGCCAGGCTACAGCAGACATGCAGCGCATGCCGAAGACGGCACCAAGCTCTCAAGCCTGTGCGACGCGCGTCGGGCACCTGGTGGACAATCTTGCGCCAGGCCTTGCCCACCAGCGGTGCAGCCGGGGCTGCTGGCTGGGACTGCCAGAATCTGTCTTGCTGTGAGGCGCTGCACACACAGGCTGAGCGCTCGGGCTGGAGGCACGGGAACAGGCGGCCGGCGCGCCTCCTGACCGGGCGGCTGCGCGCCCTGCGCATGCGCCGGCAGCGCTGCCGCGCCCTGCTGCCCCGCCAGCACCTGCCCAAGCGTCGCCTCCAGCACGTGCTTCTCCGCCTGCGCGCCGCAGCGCCGCGGCAGGTCAGGCACTGAAATAAAGTGCTTGGCCGCGCTTGGCATGAAAGGTTTTGGGGTAGGGTATTGACATGTTAGGGTCAGGGTACGTCAGGTCACGCGCCGACTGCTCAGGCACCAAGTGCCCTGCCCCCCGCAAGGAAGGCAGGCGCCCTTTGGCGCCGCGCGCGCCCTGTGCCGCAGGACCCGCCTGGCCGGAAGCCATGCTGGCCACTCACAAGGCGCGCCGGCCTGCGCCAGGTGCTTTCCGATGCACGAGCCAGGCACCCCCGAGTGCGGTCGCAAGGGGGACTGTGCGCAGCTGCCGTGCTGTGCACCCCTTGACAGCGTAAGGCTTGCATGAACAGTGTGTGATGCGCTGTGTGGGACGGCCCGGCAGCAGAGACCCCACGCAAGGTTCTGCAGGGGAGCGCGGGCCCGACCTGCAGCGTCATGACCTGCCGGGACAGCTCGGTCAGGCGCGCCGCCTGGCCCTCCGCCAGCGCCTGCACGCACGCACACGCCATGCTGTCAGCACCGGGGCCGGCTGGGCACAGGGGGCAAACAGCGCTGCTGCGGTGCAGGCAGAGACGCAGAGCGCGCACGCGCAAGCGGTCGCACGCCCCTCTCACAGGGCGCGGCAGCAGCAGCAGCAAGCTCGCCCGCCTCGCACAGATACGCAGAGGAGCCGGCTTCAAGGCATCGGCGCAGCGGGCTCAGCGCCGCAGGCGCCCCAGGCGGCGGCCCCGGGCGCACCTCAAAGCTCGCCTTCTGGTTGGCCAGCAGCGCGCGCAGCTGCCCGGCCTCCTCGCCCGGCGCGGCCTCGCTGGAGTTCTGGCCGCTGTTGTTGCTGGGCTCGCCCGCGCCGGCGACCGCGGCCGCCTCGGCGGCCGCGTCCGTCTCGTCGCAGCTGCTGCGGCCCGACCCGCGGCGCTTGAGCCGGCGGCCGCTCCCGGGCCGGCCGCCCGCGCAGCCGCCGCCGTCGCGGTCCAGGCGCAGCGTCTCCATTTTCACCGTCGTCGCGGCGGACAGCGGTCCGCCGCCCGCGGTGCCCCCCGAGCCGGCCGGCGCCGGCGCCGCGCCCGTGGCCGTGGCCAGGTCGCTGCCGCTCAGCACGCGGCGCAGCGCGCCGCCGCCGGCGCCTACGCCGGCGCTGGCGCTGCCCTCGGGCGGGCTGGCCGGCGCCGCAAAGCTGGTGCGCGAGCGGCGGATGCCCTGCATCCGCGCAGCCTTGGTGCCGGGCGGCACGCCGCCGCCACTGACGCTGGGGCTGGCGGCCAGGCTGGAGCGCGCAAGCGCCTTGCGCAGCGCGCTCGCCGCGGCCGCGCCTTCCGCGTCCGCGCTCTGGCCCGCCTCCGCAAAGGCCGACTGGGGTGGCGAGCGCGGGCCGGCCGGGGCCGGCGGCAGCGGCCCCCCGTCCGGCGGGGACGGCGTGTTGGAGTGCGGCAGGCCCAGGCTCAGCGCAGGCGTGTCGAGCGCGGCATCCAGCGCCGCACTCGCGCCGACCAGACCGCCGGGCACGTCCTCCAGCGCGTCAAAGTCGTCCAGCAGGCGCAGGATGTCGGGGCCCAGGCTGTCAAGGGTCTTGTAGGCCTCCTCGTCGTGCAGCTGCTCCCCCAGCTCCATTCGGTTCGCCAGTTTGATGGCCTGGCGTGCCTAGCGCCTCACCAAGCCGACGGGGCGACGCACGCCGGCCTGGCGGCCAGTGCTGGGCCGCGGCATTGCGTATGCGTGGCCACACCGGCCAGAGGCCACGGATCACGCCACCGCCTGTCACACCAGGCCACGATCCCGTTCACCACGAGCCCGCTGATGCTCGAGAAGCTTGCTCAGCAATGCTGCATGTGCCGGCTTTGGCGGACCGTCAGGTGAGAGTGCTGCATCGACTGAGCCTGCCTCGCCCACGGCAGGAGCCTAGGCAGAAAACCCTAGCACATGCTCGAGAGGAGCCTTGAAGCTGCATCAGCAGCCACCGGTCAGTGATGCCTAGATGCCTCGGATAGCGCCGTCTCAAATAAGGAGCTTTGCGTCAGCAGCCAGCTGGCGCGGCGCTGCTTCTGCAGCAGCCTGTCTTTGCAGAAGCGCGGGCGCAGTGCTGCGCGAAGCGTACGGAAGTGCGGGCGAATGGGTGTTGACGGGGGGCAGGTGGCCACAGATCCTGTGAGGCTGCACATCATTGCGGAGACAGCACGTCGTCGAGGGAGCGCCCTCCCTACTTGCACCTGCTCGAGAGCAGATGTGCACCAGGCGCAGCGGCATTGACATTATTTGCGTGGCAAATCGATACCATGCTGCTGAATGCACTACAGTTGCGGCCAGCACGAGACACTCAGCCCCTCGTCTGCGTAAACATGTTTGCACGGGCGTTCAACATGCAGACTTCAGCGACTTGTCCTGCAAGAGCTTGCGCTCGCGTGTGCAGCCATCAGTGCAAGGTAGAGATAAGCAGCGTCACAGGAGGCGTGCGCCAGGAGGCCGTGCTTGTCCTTGTTGCGCAAAAAACACAGACCCTGTGCAGATAAGTAAGCCCAAAGCACACAGCACATATATCCAAGAGAAGCAGTCAGTGCCATTGGGAACAACATCCAGCGGTGGGCACGCCCGTCCACAACAATGTCACACGCCTGCGGGCACGCCGCCGCCGGCCGGTCCGCACCTCGCGTTGCAAATGCTGGCCCGGTCACACAAGTGCAGCAGAGCCGGAGCGCAGCCGTGGCCTACTCCCGCGCTGCACGCAGCCTGTCAGCGGGCTGGTGCGGGCGCACGCAGTGCCTGTGTCTGAGGCGCGCATCAGCCCGGGTCGCGCACGGTCGGCGCGGTAGCCTAGCTGTCCGCGCGCTGCGCAACATCGACCAGCCAGAGGCGCTGCTGTTCGACTGCGACGGTGCCGCCCCAGCCCCTTGGCACGCTCCTGGAGGGCGGGACCCGCTGCGAGCCTCAGCCTGGCCACGTCCGAGACGGGGACCTGGCCACCGCAGGCGTGCTGGTAGATACGGAGGCAGACGGCCACCGCGTGGCGTTCAACGAGGCCTTCAAGCAGAAGGGTGTGCAGCCTGCTTGACTTTGAAGGCACCGCTGTGCACGTAAGCAGAGGGGAAGCTCGGCTGGCTGTGGCGCCCCCTGCTCGAGCGCCTCACAGGCCCCTACATGGCTGCCTGCCGCGACGCCGTGCAGAGGCCAGTCCTGGCGGGCTGCGCTGCCAAGCGCGCCCCGCGCGCAGGCCTGGACCACCAGTGGGGCCTCGAGCTGTATGGCAAGCTGCTGGAGACGGGCGGCGGCAAGGAGCGCATGACCGCGTACTTCACCGTGCGCGTCCCCACACAGCCCAAAGCGTCTGATGCCCTCCAGGCTGACTTGTCCAGGGAAGCTTGCACGCTTGCTTCACTTGAACTCCCTGTGGGCCCTGGCGTGCAGTTGCATAATTGTTACGTGCAAAACCAGCTCATTCCAGCCATCAGGCCTCATGCCCAGCAAACCTTGAGAGCTCAGCCGGCGCGCGCGCTCAGCGCAGGAGCACGAAGGTGAGGAGCCGTTCCGCTCGATGACCGACCCGGCGGAGCGCAAGGCCTTTGTCGCGGAGCTGCACCGCCTGAAGACCGACATCTTCATGAGCATGGTGGAGTCGGGCGCGATGCCGCTGCGGCCGGGCGTGCAGCGGCTGATCGGTGCGCCGCTCCACCAGACCGTTCGCTCTGCCCCTGCATGCAAGCGCGTCGGCTGACGCCAGCACACCAGCGCATGCAGCGCGCCGCCAGCCCATGATGAGGATCAATCTGGGGGCCGCCTTGTTTTCAGGCCCGCGCACCTGAACACTGGGCTGCACTCCAGCAGACTTGTCCATGCTCACGCGCGTCTCGCTGCCGCTCCACGCCCCCGCATGGCGTGGAGCTCCCGCATGGCGCGTCCGACGCCCAGCGCGCTGCGCAGGCGAGGCCGCGGCCGACCGCGTGCCCGTCGCGATCTGCAGCACGTCCAACGAGCGCGCAGTGACCGCCATCCGCGACGTGCTGCTCGGGCCGGAGGCGGCCGGCGTGCGCGTGTTCGCCGGCGACTGCGTGCCGCGCAAGAAGCCCGACCCCGCCATCTACCTGCTCGCCGCGTCCGAGCTGGGCGTGGACCCCGCGCGGTGGGTGGTGCCCCCTCAGTTGCAAATGCAGTGATTGCTGGCAGTGCTTTCAGGGTCACGTGGCAGCAGCTTGGGCCCAATATCTTGACGTCGCCGCTTGCCCACCTGCCCACCAGGATCCGCAGGGCACCGGCCTGCGCAGCACAGCAGCAAGATCTCGCCGCGCTCAGGCAGGCCTGCCATCCTGCCTGCGGGTGTCTGCCGCGTCGCGCATGCGAGCGCAGCGCGCGGCGGGTCGCGCCCGGCGTCCGGTGTCAAGCCCAGTCACGCACGCAGGTGCGTGGTCGTCGAGGACAGCCGCATCGGCATGCTCGCGGCGACCTCTGCCGGCATGCGCTGCATCGTCACCACCAGCTCCTACACGGCCGACGAAGACTTTGCGGCCGCCGACGCGGTGTTTGACTGCATCGGCGACGCCGGCGACGAGCGCTTCAGCCTGTCTGACCTCACCACGCCAGGCATTACCGCACTGCGCTCGCGCGCCCACCCGCCGCCCGAGGCCGCCCTGTTTGCGCAGCCCTAGGGCGGGCCTGCTGGGATCTTGGCCGCATGGGGTCTGCAGAATGCGGGGCTGGATATCGACGAGGACTGCCTGGCAGGCTGCGCTGCCTCAGTGTGCCTGCGTTCCATATGAGGCATGAGAGTGTAAGGATGTCATCATAAATATGTCTGGCGGCCAGAAGATGTCACAGTCTGTATACAGCCTACGTGGACTGCAACTTTCAGGCCAAATGCGTGCCTGTCTTTGGTGGGCATGAGTGTGTGTGATGTTTGTCGCTGACATACATACTCTCCAGCCTTGGTGGTACCGCACCATGTGGGCTGAGCAAGTCAGCACTTTGCTGCATTGCTGCCTCTCGTATGCAGCGTAAAAAGCTTTGAACCCTGCCAAACACAATGTGGTGCACGTGCTTCGCAGGCAGCTTCTGGCTCAACCCGCCGCCTGCGCCAGGCGCAAGAGGGAGCAGCTAGGTGACGCCGACTGATGTGCCCTGTCTGTTAGCAACAGACTGTTACAGACGCACCCATGACGATGCTTCTGAACGTCCATCTGAGCGCCCAGCTTGCACAGGCAGTAGCAATGCAGCGACCTAGGGTGCACTAAGGTAGAGGACACATCTGGGATGGTCTTGACACGTTGCCTTCACTGGCCAGTCTGTGCACACTCGCAATGGTCACAAGCGCTGGCATGCCTCATGTCACATAGCGCCTGTGCAAGCTCATACCTCATGCGCCATGGCCGCCCCGGGCGAAGGCACAGGCAGCGCCAGCTATAAGAGGGTGAAGAGGTAATGGCGAGCCCAGCAATCACTCGTCTTCCAGGGGTTCTGCAGACAGGTCAATCCCGGGGTCGCGCAGCAGGTGCTGGTTCTGCACCAGCCGCAGCTCGCGCCGGCGCGCCACCTGCCGGCAGCGCCCTCGCCCCTGTCATATTGTCGCCAACGGCCTACGACACGCCATGCTCTCGTCGTGCTGTCTGTGTGACACCTGTCTGGACCACATGTGCCTGTACAGCAACTACTTGCTGGCACCCAGGTATGCCGCAGCGCTCACTTGTGACCGCGCGCAACAATAGCGGCACATCAAGTGCCAGGCTCGGCGCGGCCCTGCCATGCATACACTTGCTGCCTTTGCGTTTGAGCTAGCACTTGAGACCACAGCGTGGTGAGTCCCACGTCCACAGCATGCGCCGCCGCGGCCGTGCAGCTCACAGACATGACAGGAGATAGCGCCTCTGCCGTTAGATTGCAGGGCACAACTGAGAGGGAGGCCCTAAAGCGGGATGCCAACCTCTGGCGTGCGCTCAGCGGCGTGCGCGGCATCGCCGGCCGCGGTCACAGTGGCGCGCATGACGGCCTGCACAGCCGCCATGACGGCCGCCACGGCCCCGCGCAGGTTGCCCGGCTGCTCATGCATGCGCGCCAGCAGGAGCGCCGCCACGAGGTCCCCTGCCCGCGGCACGCAACTCACCACATGTTCTTCACGGCTGCCCCATGACGTGGTATATCTCGTCGGCGCCGCACCTGAAGAGACGCCAGCCGCCCTCCATGACTGCTGCACAGCGGCGCGCAAATAGGCGCATCTTGGTGAGAGGAGCCAGGTTTCGAGCCAGCATTTCCACGACAGGGTGCCCCGGCAGGCGCCCCGTCAGAGCACAAGCAGCTGGGACTGAGGCGCCAGCGCGGCGCGCCTGTGCCGGTGAAGTAGGCGTCCACGCGCGGGAGGCGCAGCTGCAGCGCGGGCCAGCTGCCGCGCTCCTGCGGCAGCGTGGTGCTCGCGATGACCGACAAGTGGCCGTCCCCCGGGCCTGGCGGCCTAAAGCTGGTGATGACCTGCAGTGCGCGTGGGCCGTGAGAGTGAAAACCGCAGGGTGGGTGTGGATTAGCGGTCACGCCAGGGCTGGGCACGGGGGCGCAGCCACGCAGGGCAGGGCACGGGACCGTCCGGGGCCGGGCGCGCGCCACCGTGTGCGGCCCGCGCGCGTGCAGCGCGCGGCAGGCCGCCAGCGCGTCGCGCGCGCTGCGCAGCGGCATGCCGGTCAGCTGCTCCGCCTCGAACTGGTTTGGCGTCAGCACGCTCGCCAGCGGCACGAGCGCGTCGCGGTACGTCGCGGCCGCGCCGTCCGGCACGTACAGGCGCCCGTCGTCGCCCATGACTGGGTCGCACACTGCGCGCGCGGCAGCATGCATGACAGCCTGCCACTCCATGGCCACACAGCGGAGCTCGGTTGTCAGGGTGCGGGCCCGGCATGCATGTGCCAAGTCAGCGCATGGTCAGGTGGTTGTATGTCCTTGCATGCATGCTGCCTTTGGTGTAACAAAGTGCCATCTCATGCGCCTGTGTGCACTGATGCCAGCCCATGCGGTGCCTCAGCCGATGTGTGCACGTTGTCATCATAAGTGCCACACTGTCTTCGGAAAAAGCACTTTATACTGGAGGCGCGCACCGTACGTCAGGTTGGGGTTGCGCTGCCGTAGCAAATCCACCAGCCGCACGATCGTCTTCAGCAGCGACTCGGACCCAATGTACCCTGCATAGGGCGCATGCATATGTTAGAAGCAGCTACGAGTTGGGAGTAGCGCCAGCAGCAGAAGGCGCCGTGCTGCAGGTTCTCAATAAACGGCACGGCAGCGGGTGCGTTTGCACTGCCTGCAGCTGACACATCCATGCATGGCATCGAGCACGGCAGCAGACTGGGGCATGCCTGCCAACAGCTGGCAAATTGCAGGCTGCGCAGCAAGCAGTGCCAGAATGCATGTGGAAGGATGCTGCCACAAGCAAAGCCGTTAGCTGCGGAGCCCTTCAGGACTCGGGCACCCGGCTCGGCAAATGTACACCGCTTAGCACCCAAGGACACTCTACACTGTGCACGAGCGTGCTTGGTGACCACACATGAGCCAGCCAGTGATTAATACCTGTGAGCAGGTGCGTGTAGTTTAGCAGGCCGTTTTCCTGCAGCCCCTCAACGAGCTCCCACAGCCCCGGGCCATCCAGCGCAGCGCCTCGCTTGGTCGGATAGCCTGTGTGATTGGAGAACTGTACGCTGTTGACCTGCAGGCCGCGCAGTCCCACTCAGCAAAGGCAACTGCAGGCAGTGTGCCGCATCCTAAAAGAATACAACACGATGGAGCCGGTGCCTTGCTTGGGAGCAGCCGCACCGCATCCACGTCAAAGCCGAGCAGCTGTAGGGGTAGCACAGCGCACTTGTTGCCTACAGGTGAATCCCGTCTGAGTCAGGTACCAAGCGCATGCACCACCATGCAAAGCACCGGCATACGCAGGGAGGTAACACACCCACATAGCCATGGACAACATGGCTCTGTATGGACAGAACACGCGGCTGCTCGTCCTGCTGCCCCTGCATGCCGGTGGTGGCAGCGGTCCCACCAGTCGCCCACGCAGCGCAGGCGCAGCAGCTACGTGCTCGGAGAGCTAGGGGGCTGTGCTGGAGGGCAGGAGAGCGTGTGAGCCAGCAGACACTGGTGAGCATGGGGAAGCTGACCGAGGCTCTCGAACAAGTCTTACAAGTCTTAATACGTTACAAGAGCTGGGGGAGAAAACAGGGCCTGCAATGCCTGCCATCCTAGGCCACTCTTGAGCCCTCATCAACTCAACCACTCGACTCACTACAGCCCCATTGAGTAGGACGCTGTGCAGAGACATGGCGCCTGCCCTTCTTTGCACGTCTAGTGCTGCACAGAGCAGCAGCGCACACACACCAAGCCGCGCTGGAAAGCCGCAGTTGCTGAAGCCCATTGGCCTGGTGCCCAGCCCTCGCGTCCCGGAGCGCTGATGTGCTGCTCGACAAGCAGTGATATTTTGTCTTGCGCGCTTGGTGTCCAGCATCTGCTTGGTAAACCGATTGCTGCGCAGGCTGTGCAGAGGAGGGCAACGGTCAGGGCGCTGGGGCGGAGGAGCTCTGCGCCAGTGCAGGCGGTGTTTGGGGGCAAGACCGCGACAAAGACGACGTATGTGTGCGTCGATTGTGCGCACCCGCACTTCCTGCACTGCCACTGGCCAACCTTTGGGGAATGTGTGGCTGCTCTCAGGCGTGTTTGCCTGCTCTTAGGCGTGAAAGGCTGCTAAGTGGTACTCGTAAAGCAAGTGCAACCTCACGTGCACGAGATCAACTTTGCGCGTGGTGTGCTCACGGTCTTGCAACCTTTCATGCACTCTGTGAAAATAGGTGGGTGGATATACGACGAAAGAGCAGCCTTTGACTCCCTGCCTTCTTCCTACCGGTGCCCCGTCTGCAACGCGCCTAAGCGCAGGTGTGCCACCGCCCTTGTGAGGGAACGTGTTGTCTCTTTAGCTGCGAGGCTACAGCTATCACTGTTTCTGCGCGTACACAGGTTTAAGCAGCAGGCGCCTAAAAGCAAGGGCGGCGCCCGGAGTGGCAGCAAAGCTGGGAGCGCAAAGGCTGCGGGCGGGGCCCTGGACGAGTGCGCACGGCCGCCCGTGCACAGTCTTGTCAACTAGCTGCAATGGACTCGATGTGGAAGTTCAGTCATCTGACGCTCTCCATGGTGTGCAGGGACGAAGCCACGCTGCTAAAGCCCCTTTTGTTTGCGGCTGTTGGCGGTTTGGCGTTCCTGGCGGCCGTTAACGCTGCACTGAATTCCGTGTACTAGCAAGCGCAGTACGGTGAGGAGAACAATGTTTGTGGCGCTGTATGACGTGATGAGCACAGTAGGCATTGCAGCAAATGTACGCTGCCTTCCGCGTTGGCTACACAGCTGTTCCTGGCAAGGGTGGTTGCTAGAAATTATGCACCACTTGCTGCTATCCGATGGCGCAACCTGAATCACATTGAGAAGTAATAGCACAATGCTGACCCATGTCAAGCACAGGCCTTGAAAGATATCATTGCGTGGCGCACGGAACGTAGAGAGAGCTGCAATATACAGAGCAATGCAGCACACGTCTCTGTATCTGGCACATGTGTACCGCCTCACGGACACACCTGCAGCTGCGGCGCGCTGACAATTGGCTCACATGGCCCACCTCGGAGTGACTTACGGACCGGAGCCACAGCCTTACATCATTCATGAGCACAGCCAGGAGGCACGCGAATGTTCGCCGGTCGTTCACACCACACACTTCTTTGGGGTGATGATTTTTTACTTCCGGTCGTTCACACCACACACTACTTTGGGGTGATGATTTTTTACTTCAGCTGTGATCCTAGACTAGATTTCTAATTTTTCACTTCAGCTGTGATCCTAGACTAGGATTTCTTACAAGTGCTGCTCCCCGTCAACAATGAGGAGGTTGCTAAAGCAGGCACTCAGACCAGGGGCGCCCACCCTATGCAAGTGGCTGCTGCGTCTGCGCTCGCGCGCGAGTGCGCCACAGCTGCGTGCGTACGTGCGCGCCGCACATGCCTGCGCATACTGTTGTGCCCCGTCAATTGCCCATGCCAAGTGTCGGGTCGGTCTGCAGTTCAGGGGCCTGCTATGCTGCTCGCTCACTGGCCATGCACCACATGCATGCCATTGGCTGCCCCTGTACCCACCAGCAACTTGCCATGTCAGTGGGTGCGCACGGCCTGCATGTGCACCTGAGTGTGCCAGACACGCGCGAACACTGCCTTCCGGATAATTGAGCACTGTCACCTGTCAAACACACCTTGTCAGGATATGAAGTGCAGTCCGAGCGCGCTGGGCTCTTGCTGCCCAGTCGAGGCACGCACGGGCGCAACTGTGCGCGGGCGGCAAGCCCGCGCCGGCAGAGGCCGTGTGGCCAGGGCCCGCGCGCCGCAGACGGCTGCCAGAGTCCTTTGCTTATCGTTGCGGCTGCCGCTGCTGCAGCTGCATCAGCACGCATGGCGGCTGTCTGAGCACGACGCCTTCCTGGGCGCGGCGCCTGCCCAGACGCGGCTGCCGCTGCAGCTGCGGCCGCCGCCGCCGCAGTCGCCGCTCCGTGCATGGCCGCTCTCTGAGCATGGCCCCTTTCTGTGCGCGGCGCCTGCCCAGACGCGGCTGCCGCTGCACCTGCCGCCGCTGCCGCCGCAGTTGCCGCTCCGTGCATGGCCGCTCTCTGAGCGTGGCCCCTTTCTGTGCGCGGCGTCTGCCCATACGAGGCCGGATTTGATGCTACCCCTCCACTGTCGCCGCCGCTGCCGCTGCACTCATAGCTGCGCTCTGAGCTCGACGCCTCTCCTGGGCGCGGCGCCGGCCCAGACGCGGGCGCTGCCGCCGCCACTGCCATGGCAGTCATGGCTGCCGCGTGACCGCGGCGCCTGCACAGGCGTGGCCGCCGCAGCTGGCGGCGGCGGCGGCCGGCGCGCGCGCCGCACGGCTGGCCGCGCACACTGCCGCATAACCCTGCATGGACGCCGGGGCTGCCGCTGCAAGGGCGGCAGCAGAGCCGGATGTATGGGCGCGCCATACGCATCAGCGCGCGCTGCCGGCCCCGGTTCCCTTGGACCGCAACATCTCGCTCTCCCGACCTCAAACTTCTTCGGTGCTTCCAGTCACACATGATGTTGCTGAAATCCATGCACGCCGGCTCTTACGCTGGGGCCGCTACGGGCTTTGGCCACCCCTGCTAGACAGCTACAGCGCGCGGCGCGCGAACGCGCGCTTCTGACGCTCGATCTCCTCATGAACCAGCCGGCCGTCCCGGGTAAATACAGGGCGTGGCTGCGGCGCGCGCTGCGCGGGAGCGCCACCGTCGGGCGGCGGCGGGAGCGGCGCCTGCGGATCCAGGCGCTGGCGCCGGCCTGCGCCTGAGCTTATAATGTGTCAGTGCCAATAGGGCATGATAGGGTAGAGGCTTCTGCGCAGGCATACACTTTGTAACCAAGGCCGCAATGCACCGAAGAGGCCTGCTCAGGCGCCGGTCGATGGCCTGCTACGCTTTCAGGCCTGGCGCAACTGGCACCCTGGCGCTCCGACAGGCGGCGGGCGAAGGATGCTGCGAAAGGCATGCATGGGCGGGTCTGCGCCGCAGCAGCCTGCGCCAGGGTGGCGCGCGCCTGCCTGCTAACCCTCGGGGGTGCGCCACCATGTCGTGACCCGGGCCTGGCTCACGAGAGGACAGAGGCAGCAGCCCAGCAAGTTTGCGCGCGGGACAGCCTGAGCACCATCTTTGTGTACTTTGACTTGCCAGTCCCATGGAAGCTTGAGGTAAGCAAGCCCATGGCCGCGCACCGCGGTCTTGAGCCAGCTCCCGGCGCAGCGCGTTCAGCTCGCGGATGCGCTCCAGCGCGCGGATGCGCTCCTCCAGCGCGGCCTCCGCGCGCGCGCGCTCCTGCAGCGCCGCGTCGGCATGCGCCGGGTCCGACGGGGCTGCCTGTGCAGGGTCTGGGAACCAGGCTTCTGGGGGACTGGCGTTCACCACGAGCATGCAAGCGCCATGTCGAGAGTGCCTGGTCCCTGCAGCATCGCCGGCCAAGCCATCATGCGCAAGGAACTGGCCGAGTCTGGGCGTGAAGTGGGGCGGGCTGGGTCCACCGCAAGGTGTGCAGGGTTCAGGGGTGCAGCGCTGTTGGAGAAGGTTGCGCGGGCAGCTTGTTGCTTCACGGCAGCCCATCAAGGCATCATGCCTGCATCATCAGACCTTTTGACATCACAGCCCTTGGCGCGGCGTAAAACGCATGCAAATCCGCACCTGCCACTGCCCCAGGCACTGGACCTGGCTGCTCACGCAGCAGGATCTCATTCGTCAGCAGGATCTCATTCGTCGCGCACGCCCTGCATTGGAAGCGGCGACAGCTGCTCACGGGCTGCATCACACCATGCGGGAAAGACAGACGGGCTGAGATGCAGAGCTGCGCACCTCAGGCGGGCGCGGCTGCCTGGCGGCTGCAGGCCCGGGACGTGCTGCTGCAGCGGCTGGGAGGCGCACGACGACCTGCGGGCCCTCCACCCGATCTGCGCAGGAGCCACACAGCGTCAGCGGCGTGGCTGCGCTGCCATGGCGGGCGCTGCAGCACCCATGGACGAGCTCAGCGCAGAGTGCTGAGCCTGCCGCTGCAGAGTGAAGCTTCAGCGCACAGCGTCAGGCATGTTCATGCCAGCTGAGGACTGGTGATCCGCTGCGCTCACTCTCCCCAGGTACAGGACTCATTTGCAAGCGCGCAATAAGCGCACAGCTGTAGCAAGAGCGCTGCCGTACAGCATTTGCCCACATCCCTCGTTACAAGAGTGTACCCTGTACGCACAAAGTTGGGCACACCACTCAACACATAGCCCTGCGGTGCCTTGCCCTGCGCTGCTGGCAAAAGTGCAAGCGGCGGGGGCCGGCAGCGCGCCGCGCACCGTAGGTGCGGTTGGCGCAGGGCCCCGGCTGCTGGTAGTGCAGGTACGGGTTGCTGCCGCTGAGCTTGGCGCCACAGATCCAGCACACGTTGGTGCGGCACACCGCGCACGGCACGCGGTTGCAGCCGGACACCTTCTCAATGCCTGCCGGCGCGCAGGGCAGCACTTGGCTGCTGTGCAAACATAACCCTAATCCTACCCATAGTTCAACCCTACCCTGACTTCAACGTGCCAGGGAGAAGGGCGCTCGCCCGGCGCAAACAGTGAGCCGGAGCGCTGGGTGCGGACAGGGCCGGCCCTGCTCAGGCAGCACATGGCCTGGGGGAGCTGTGACCTTTCACACCGAGCCTGCGGTGCCTGCCTGGGTGTGTATCTGCTGCCAAGGCCTTGACAAGGGTGGGGTACCTGCAGGGCCTGCGCTGGGCTTGCACAAGCATTCCTGCAAGCGCGCTAGGCCTGCGCCGGCGGCATGCGAGAGGGACCCAGAGCGGAGCAGGGGCAAGCCCGAGTCCCTGACACTTAGGCGCGCACCATGGCCGCAGGTGGGGCAGCGCACGACCTGCCGCGCACAGCCACAACGAGGTCAGCCGCAGCTGCGCACGCGCGCAGCAGGTTGCGGCATGCGCTCCAAGTGCGGCCCTCGCTGCGCATGGACGCATGCCGCGCCGAGAGCATGCCGTGCTGCAGGCGGGCAGTATACACACAGAGCCGCTCGAGCACGGCAGTGGCGCCGTGCCAGCCGGCCCACCATGGCAAGCTCAACGGCGCAGCGCGCGCTGAGCCGCGCGGTGGCTGTCGCCCGCAATGCCCAGCAGCGCCAATCCGCTACAGGAGCTGGAGCGCCCAGGCAGCTGCGCTGATTTGATGAGTTGGGCCTGCATTGATCAACCACTATATTACACTCGTACACCTCACAACCCCTCTTCTCACGCTGGTGCTCGATGCCCAGAACTGACCGCACTGGAGAGCGCACCTTGTGGCCCTTCTCGTACTCGGCGAAGCCCTTGTCGGCCTCCTGCTCGCCGGCGGAGCGCGCATGCTGCTCGCAAGTCAGGCCCTCGTGCCATGCCACGCGGCACTTGCCGCACCACTCGTGCCGGCAGACGTTGCACACGAGGCGCATGCCTGCGCGCGCGCCCGCGACGCTGGCCCTGGGCGCTGCATGCGCTGACTCGAGGTTCCACCCCTGTCAGGCTGCTGGCCGGTCGGGGACGTAGCGCGCGTAAGGCTGGTGCACTCATCACAGGCCGATGGTGACCCCAGGCCATGCTCAGGAAATGCCTCCTTCAGAGCAAAGCGCCTGACTCTACAGCCAGTACCGTCAACAGCTTCAAACAGTGACAGCTGTCACTGGCATCAGTGCATGCAAGAGGGGTCGCACTGGGGCCGGGCATCATAATTGCAGAAAAAAAAGTATGGGCCGGAGCCGTGGCCAAGGTACCTCGGGGCCCGTCGCCGGCGACCGCCAGGCCCTCGCAGCCGGGGGCGGGGCAGGGCACCAGGTCGGCGCAGCGCGCCGCGGCCACGCGCACGCTGCGCGCCAGGTACTCCCCCTCCTCCGCCTCCGTCAGCAGCAGCCACAGGTCCGCGTCCAGGCTGCGCGCCGGGGGGATTGGGCATGGTAGGGTTAGGGGTAGGGTATGTGTACGCATGGTATGTCATGGAGCAGCACGCATGGCCACGAGGAAAGGCACTCGACCCTCATCGCCTCCTGCATTGCTGGCAGCCATAGTCCGTCCATGCTGTGGTATAATTCCTTTCTCCAATAGCCTGGATGTGCTGTCTGCAGGTGTTTGCTGTGGTGTTGCTCTGGAACGGCAGGGCGCAAGAAAGCAAGCTACCGTGATGCCATCTTTTTGTGCTTGAACCATGCCGGTTACCTGCAGCACCAGTCAGTTGGGCTGCCAGTCGCGCCGACCACATCGGGGCTGCCGCCGCCGCCTCCGCCGCCGCCCGCATCCCCGCCGCCGCCCGCCGCAACAGCCTCGGCGGCCGCCGCTGCAGCGGCCGCGGCCGCCAGGGCGCTCTGCCTGCCCTGGCAGAGCGCGCAGGGCGGCTCGGGCTTGGCCGCGCAGATCGGGCACAGCACCGGCGCCTGCGCCGCCCTGCCGCACCCCGCAAAGGATGGGGTAAACCATCTCCAGGGCTCCTTACACCCTTCAACCCAACGGGAGCGTGCGTGGCGGCTCAGGGCCCGTTCGTGCCGTTCGATTATAGTCCCAAGTACTCCTCCATCAACAGGCCGAGAAAAAGCTCTTTCTGCTGCTGTCCATCATCCAAAACGGATGATCTTTCCAGGCACCAACAGTGGCATGTGGGGCACATGGAGGCTTCTGTGCGGGGCGCCGGCCGCCGCCCGAGCGCGGCGCGCACTGGATGGCGGCGAGCGCGACCGACCGGGCAGCGTCCCGGCACAGCACATGCCCGCACTGGCTGACCACGAAGGCCTCGCCGCGATCGTGGTCGTCGTAGCAGACGGCTGCGCGCGCAGCGCGCGCCAGCATCAGCCGGCGGGACAGGACCTGGTATATATGGTAGGGTGCAGCTGGGCGTTATGGCATCCTGTTGCCCACTGCCCACCCACCAGGGCTGCCCTGGCAGTGGCCGTGTCCACGGCTTGAGCACCTGGCTGGGCACGCCACGAGCGCGCGCACTGGCACAGACCGTGCACCGTACGGCCCCACAGCCAATGAGCTCACACAGCCGCGCAGGCGCAATGTGGGTGCGCAAGAGCAGGCAGGCGGCCTCTTTCGTCACCGCGCACGCCAAATGATGTGACGAAGCCAGTGCCAGTGGGCGCCAGGCTGGCGCACACCAGCATGTTGCACTCCCTGAGCAACAGGGCGACATGCACACATGCTTTGCGCATGCACTGCGATCGGGGGTCAGTATGGTCCGAGCAACCGGCCCCATGGAACACGCACCGCAGTGGAATGTGTCGCCCAGCTGCGGTACAGGGCGCGCCGGGGGCTGCCGGGCGGGCGCCTCGGCCTGCACGGCGAGGAAGCGTGAGGTGCACAGCGCGGCTGTCCGTGAGCAAGCCTCGCACAGCATGCTGCGCTTGATGCGGACAGCACATGGTACTCAACATTGTCAGGCGATCATGTAGAAACGCATGTAACCCACTGCGCTTGATGCGGACAGCACATGGTACTCAACGTTGTCAGGCAATCATGTAGAAACACATGTAACCCACTGGCTAACATTGAGTAAATGGATGTCCTCTATAATATATTCAGACCATGTTAAGGGCACAGAATGTTGTCCTATTTCATGAGAGCGTGTGTGGTAAAACAAGAAGGCTCGGGGAGGTTAGCATGGCAGGGCAAACAGCTCTGACATCCGCGTATCGAGGTGGGGTATGGCAGGGGCACAGAAAGTGAGCAGCTCTGGCGCACCCAACAGGCGGTCAAAGGCGGAGAGTCAGCTGTAAGGTCCAGGGTCTCACTGTCCACCAGGGCCCCGCTCTCAGCCGGGAGCTCACGCGCCAGCCTCCGGCGCCCGGAGCTGGCCACAGCCGCCGCCGCTGCTGGCCGGCGCCCGCACGCGCGGTGGCGCCCCTCCCCGCCTGCCTCACCGGTCAGGTCGACGACGGGCCCAGGGTGGTTGCCGCTGGCCCCGTCCAACTGCGCTGCGCCGGCCTGCGGCTTGGAGCGCCGCCGCTTGTGCACTCGTGGCAGCCCCTGACCGGACGACGGTGCTGCCGGCTGCTCCCAGCAGAAGGCCACCTCGTCCTGCGCCTCTTCCATTTGGCCCCCTGACTGCCGGCGGCGCTGGTGCGGCCTCTGCTGCGCTGGTAGCCTCCAGGCTATCTGGCTACCTGCGTTGCCCTGTGCGAGGCAAGGAGGTGCCTCGTCGCAGGTCTGCATAACAAACGAGGACAGGCTCTGCGTTGCACACAGCAGCGCACCTTGCCGGGAGGCTTGCATCAGCGCCTTGTTAGTGGGCCTGACAGTGCTGCGCGCGCACAGCGCGTCACATGAGCACGAGCCCACGTGCGGAGCGGCAGGTGACACAACTGGCTCGCCATTCCTTGAAAGCACCTTGAACAGTATGGTACTTACAGCTTGCACTTGAGCTCGCGCTCACCAGTGTGGAGCGTGGCAAGAGACGCTTGGCCAGCAACGGGTGAGGACACGCCATGAGGCAGACATCTGAGAGTAACCAAGAGCATAATGCCACCCATGCGCTTCGCACAAATACTTAGTCGCAGAAATGCGTGCTTTCCACCTGGTGTGATGCTGCTGCGTACAGGGACTGCAGCACTCTCGAGGTGTGAGGAATGAGGAATGGCAAAGGCTCTGCTTCTGTATTTACATGCCCGCGGGCCCTGCAGGGCCCTGCACCTGCCCGCTTGGCAGCTCAAACAGAGCACAAGGCTGGCAGCTGCCTGCATTCAGCATGTACAGACAATCAACGGTGCATAACCCCTCCTGTCTTTGCTGTGGGACGGGACACAGCCATGCAGCTGGCCTGCTGTCACTGGAACGTCATGCTGCGGTTGCCCGAGCGCGGCGCCGCGCTGCTGCGCTTGCCGCCCTTGAGCAGGCCCTCGTCCGGGATCTCGTAGGGGTTGAACACCGCCTTGCGCTTGCCCGCCGCGGCCCCGACGCCGCCGAGGCCCAAGCCCAGCCCCGAGGCCCCTCCGCCGTCCCGGCCCCAGCTCGCCCCGCCAGAGCGGCCGCCGGCGTCGCGGCCGCCGCGGCCGCGGCCGCGCCGGCCGCGCCCGCGCGCGCCGCGCGCGCCGCCGGCCGCCGCCATGCCGGCCGCCAGGTCCAGGCCGGGCGCGGCCGCGCGCGCAGCAGCATAGTCGAAGACCTCGCCTGCGACCGCAGACGCCGCTGCATCCTTCGACGGCTTCCAAGTGGAGTTCCGTGTGCGTTAGCTTGGGCATGCTCTGTGCTGACAATTTCACAGAAGCAGTCCAAGCGCAGACCTGAAGCGACCTGCTAAGAGGCACACCTCACGGCATCATTTCCAACGACTGAAGCTGCGAGCAACGGCTCGATGTTGGTGGTCAGCAGCTGACACAGCAGCCAACAGCAAAGTGCGCGCGCTCTCCCTCGACCTCCACAAAGTGTCAGCACTGACCGCAGCGAACGCTTCTTTGCGCACGGGGCTGCAACAGCCCGCACCCGCTCGCGCGCCGCCGGGCGCGCCCGCGCGCTCGTCGTCAGACGCGGGGCCGACCAGCCCCGTCGCCTGCAGCGCATGCGCCACGCGCCGCTCCGCCAGCTGCGCGCGCGTTCCGGCTCCCTGGCTACCGGGGCTGCTGCGGGCCCCTGCGTCGCCGGCGGCCTCCCCAGACGCGCCGTCGGCGCCCAGCCGGGCATCGGGCGGCCCGCCGGGCGCCTGCGCCTCCAGCGCGCGCTTGCGCGGCCGCGGGAACTGCTCCGACAGCGGCAGCGGCAGATACCCGGCCTCGTCATCATCCGCACCTGGCCCCCGTCATCACAATGATGATGCAAGTGCATAGGGTATATGCCTTAGGGTTAGGGTAGCAACAGCCACACTGCCTGTCCTCCACTGACAGGCCTCCACGCCCAGCACAGCGCCGTCACCGGGCATGCGTACTACAGACACGTCTGCTGCTGCAGCATACGCCAGCAGACACCACACACCAGGCTCGTGTGTGCCGGCACCTGCATCACCGCAGGCGGCAGCGCCGCCGCCGGCGCGCAGCAGCGGCGCAAACGGGTTCTGGTCTGGCGCCAGCGCGCCGAGGGCGCCCTCATGCTGCCGCGCCGCCGCCGCTGTGCGCGTGCGCTCCGCGGGCGCGCGGCTGCCTGGGGCCTCGTCACCCTCAACAGGCCGAGCATCCCTGCCAAAGCCCAGCCCGTCTGGCTGCCCTGCCTCAGCGTCCCCCAGCGCCTCTTCTCCACCCCCGCCAACCCCTTGGCAGGCACGGGCAGCTCCGCTCGCAGCCGCCGCGCCGCTGGCACCCGCCGGCGCATCCGCCCCCCCTCCCGCCTCCTCGCCCTGCTCACGCGGCGGCGCAGCGGCGGCTAGGCCGCCCTGGTGCGCCGTCGCCGCCGAGCTCGCTGCGGCGGCCGCGCTTGGCGCCGCCATGAACGGCAGCGCGAACTGGGCGCGCAGCCGCGCCACGGCTGCGCTGTTATCATCCTGCCCAGAGCAGCCCCCAGATGTTATTGATGAGCGCGACATGGTGAGAAGATGAGGGGATCGCGAATAATGTCACTCAACACTGTGGTGCTGCAAAGACAGCGCCGGCTCAGTACAGTACACCAAGTACACCAACACTGTCACTCAACACTGTGGTGCTGCAAACACAGCGCCGGCTCAGTACAATACACCAATACGGACGGAGCCTACAGTGGTGAGAGTGAGACAAAGTGGTACTGCCCGCCCGCTCACAAGAGGCGCACTGATGAGGGACACTGTCGCACCGTGGATGCCACAGCTGCCGGGGCAGCCAGTCGCGCAGCTCCGCTGGCGTCTGGGGGTGCAGCGCCCCTGACGCTGCCGCCGCGCGCGCCGGGCACAGGGCCAGGCCGCAGCGCGTGCGCAGCGCGGCCGCCAAACATGCCCGCGAGCGTGCTGCCGCGGCCAGCGCGCACGGGCGCGACCGCGAGCGGAGCCGCAGGAGCGATTGCGGGTGTAATTGCCGGTGCGGGCGAGGGCACAGCCGCGGGCTCAACCACGGGCGCGGCCGCGGGCGTGGCAGCGGGCCCGGCCAGCGGCGACGCGCCGGCGGCGGGGGCCTGCTCGGGCGCCGCGCCGGCATTGGCGCCGGGCGCCGGCGTCTCGCCTGGCGCCGTCTGGCCAATGCAACCGCCTTCGCCGCGCCCGGGCGCAGCGGCCGCCGCAACAGCGTCCGGGGCGGGCGGCGCCGGAGCCGCCGCGGCCGAGTCGCCGGTCGCGCCTCCTGACGGTGGACCGGCCGCGGGAGGCGGCGAGCCGCCCGGCGCTGCGCATGCGGCCGGGCCGCCAGGGGCGGCGCCTGGGGAGCCCGACTCTGCGCGCGCCAGGCGCGCAGCCATCTCCGCCACGTCCGCCGTCAGCGGCGTGAACACCGAGCCGGGCAGCGGCTCCGCGGCGGCCTGCTGCGCGCCGGCGGCCGCGCCGGCGGCGCCGCGCGCGCCGCCGGGCAGTGCCGCGGCCGCGGCCTCGGCCGCGTACCGGAAGCCCAGCGCGGCGCCCTGCTCGCGCGCCGCCGCGACCACCGCAAGCACCTCCTCGGCGCACTGCAGCAGCAGCGCCGCCGAGCGCCGCGCGTCACTGCGGCCCCCGGGCGCGTCAGGAGGGCGCCCGTGAGCCGCCCGCGCGGCCAGGGTGGGGCGGGCGTCGCAGGCGCAAATCACAGGAACTCCTTGGCAGGGCATTGTAGGTACGTTGGCGGTCTGCACTAGCAACACGTCAGACAAACGTCCGCTCCTTGCTCGGCCTGCCGGTGCAGCCTGTCAGTGCAGCGCCAAGCTCGAGAGCTACCCCAGCGTAAATCCTGATGCGGTGACACCATGCCGGCCGCTGCGCACGGCCACCTAACCTAAACCCAAACCCCTGTCGCGCGCCTGCCCAGCGCGGCGCGCAGCTCCTGGAGCGTAGCGGGCATGCGCGACGCGAGGCGGCCGAGCGCTGCCCTGGGCAGCACGTAGCCGACGCTCTCGTCGAGCGCGCGTGCGGTGCGCTCGCGCCACGCGTACAGACCTGGGCACACGGCAGGCGTCAGGCCCCCCGCCTGTGTGGCACCGCCGCCGCGCTCGCACGCTGGGCGAGCCCGCCATGAGGCGTGGCGGCAGAACAGGTCCGCTCCGTGTCACCTGGTCATGCTGTCATGCCCCATTCCGCAACAAGCGGCGTGCCAAACGCACTCTATGAAAGTGTGCCCTTTCTTAGCAAAGGCACGCATAGTCCTGCTCGTCCTGCTTGTCCTCACGGAGCTGCAAAACTCGCACCAGTTAGCACACGACTCCTATCAGCCTCAAGCGCGCGCACACGCGCACCCTCCAACAGAGGCTCGGTTGAAGCACACCCCGACGTGCAGGAGGCCGATACAGCATACCGTGCTCACTACCCTACCTCTACCCTAAGCCCGCACCGGCGTACACCGCCAGCTGCTCCGGGCTGAGGCTCAGCTCGTGCGAGCGCCGGTAGTGGTCCAGGTACGCGCGCTCGGAGAAGCGCTCTTTCTCGTAGCGCACCAGGCACAGCCGGCGCGAGCGCTCCAGCACGGCGCCTAGCGCGCCGCGCGGCGCGTCCGGCGGCAGCGCCACGCGCAGGTGCTCCGGCACGTCGTCGCCCGCCTTGGCCAGCTCGCCCTGCGCGCGCGCGGCAGCGCTAAGAGCGCGCCCAGCCGTGGCGCAGAGGCAGGGAGAGCCCACCCTGAAGGGCCCAGGCACCGCGGGCGCGGCCCCTGCAGCATGAGGAGGCGTTTGTCAGCCCCAGGAGCGGGGCGGCGCTGCGCGCAAGTGCCTGCTGACGGTACGGGCTGACGCGCTTGGGATGCAGGCGCCTGCAGCTGCAGGCAGGCCTGCGCAGGTCCCCAGGGCTCCGCTCTGAGCCCAAGAGCTACCCGGCTGCCCGCAGCGGGGTAAGGTACCCAACCCTACTATACCCCTACCCTACCTACCCTACTCCGCCCGCGCACCCGCAGGCGGTCGTGGATGTAGAGCAGGAAGTGCGTGTCCATGCGCGCGTAGCGCAGCGCCTCCTCGGACAGCGGCCGCACGCGCCAGTCCGCCAGCTGCCACCGCTTGTCCGCCTGCCGCGCACCGCTGGCGTGAATGAATAAGGGTAAGATTTAGGGTCAAACATAAACCACCGAGCTTTGCAGCCAGCGGTCGGCTGGGGACCGCGTGAGCACAGCCCCTCCTGGCGAGCTCGGGAGATGGCCGCCTGGCAGGCGCCGGTGCTCGCCAACGCAGCCTTCGCAGCGCACCGACACACCAATTTACCGAGGACAGTTTGTCCCATCTATACAGCCCCATCTATACATCCGTGCGTGAGAACGGGAGGTGCTTCCCCCTTGCTGGCCTTTTCAAGACAGCGCGCATGCGCAGCGGACACACTTGCTGCCAGCGTACATTGGTATGACTGAAACCAAAATTCGTAAAGCCCTGGATGCACGAGCGGCATGTGCTCAAGAGGATTTGTCGGGCACCGCTTCAAATAGCACCCAGAATTGCAGCTGTTAAGCCCGCAGGCGCGCCTTGACGTCGCAGAAGCGGTCCAGCAGGTGCGCGAGGCCGAAGGACGGCAGGCGCAGCACGCGCGCGGCCTGGCCGGTGTCGAACAGGTTCGCGACGAATATGCCAAAATCGCGCTGCAGCCACAGCACATCATGGTCCGCGCCGTGGAGCACCTTGGCCACCTGGCGCGCCCGCGGCGCCGCCGGGCTTATTTGCAGGATAGTAACCCTATACCCTAGTAACCCTGTTCCATATATATAGTAACCCTATACCCTATACCCTAATCAGAACAGGCTGGAGGGAATAGATCAGCCTAGCGGATGACCCAAAACCTGGCCTCTGTGCCTGCACAGCGCGAGCATCGCTGGGCTCAGGCGAGGGCGCGGACGGAAGGACTCAGACCAGCGCGCTGCAGCAGACGAGCCGAGAGCTGACCTCAGCGCTTGCGCAGCACGGGCACGGCCGCTGCGGGCCATGCCGGACTTCTCTGGTCGCTGGGTTGCAGCACAGGCACGGGACGGTAGCCGCATGCTTTTGCCTGACTGAGCCGAGCGTGCGTCAAGGCCATTACCGGCCTGGAAGCGCCGGGAGCGCGCACAGTGCGCAATACAGCGCTTGTGCTGCATGCCCATGCATCCTGCATGTAGCTGCATATCTATGCCTGCTGCTCAAATTCCCGCTGGTCCGAGGTAATCCCTACGCTGACTGCAGCAGCGGCCGGCAGCGGCCCGCACCCCAGGGTCGGCGAAGATTGGGCCCAGGACCGGCCCGATGTGGCTGCGCAGCGCGAGCGCGTCCACGACAAAGTCTTCCGCGCGCGTGCTCAGCTGCATGAGGCAGCAGAAGCCCTGCGCGCGCGCACGCCGCCCGATCTGTGCGCGCGCGCCTTGCGCGGCCTACCTTATTCGTGTCTGGTAACCAGACACCAGCATGCTTCAGTGTGACAATGCTGCACAAGGCCATGGTTCGTACACACATTCGCGCGCATGGGTGCTCGAACGTGCGCACGCACGAGAAGCTCGGCTGCTGCACCATGCGCCAACAAACCGCACCTAGAATCCTTACATCGCTCGCCGCAAGGCCATGCTCCAAAACCAGACCTCGCCGTAGCGGCACGCAGGGGCACACGCGACCAAGGCGCCCGCGCGCCTGTGCGCGCGAGCAGGGATAGGGTAGGGCGGCGCGCGCCTGGTACGACCGGTAGCTGTGGTGCTCCAGGTCCACGGCCAGCTCGCGGCTGGCGGCGAGGCGCGCCGCCGCGGCCTGTAGCGCCGGCAGCGTGTCCACGAACGCGACCGGCGCCGCGTCCAGGCCCTGCATGCAGCCGTGGGCCTCCTGCGTCAGCGCCACGATGCACCGGGCTGGGCCCTTGCATGCTCGACAGGGCCTCAGCCAGCAGCTCGGCCGTGGCAACGCGGCCCGTCGACCACGCGCTCAGCGCGCTCTCCTGTTGCATGCGCACCCCAAGACACACACTAATCACCCAAACTTTGCGTCAGGAGCTCAGTGGCTTCAAGAAACGGTTCTCCCTGCAGCGCCTCCTGTCAGTGGCTCCTGTGCTGGGGCCTCACAGAGGCGCGGGGCGCACGCGCGGCGGCTGCGGCGGCCGTTCCTCCAGCTGCCAGGCGGGGTAGGCCAGCGCGCGCAGCGCGCGCTCCAGCGGGTGCGGCGGCCCCGGCGCGCCGCCCAGGCTCGCCACATGCGCGCCCAGGCGGCCGTCAGCCGCAGCGGCCGCCGCCGCCGCGGCCTCCTGTGTGGCAACCAAGCAACGTCACCGCCGTCCTCAGGCGTCCTGCATGCATGCGCAATAGTGCATGGGATCTGCTGACCCGCATGGCCGCCTGCATTGACTCTGTGTAGAGTCCAATGCCGCAAGAGCAACGTTTCCTCGATGACTGTGTGCAAGCAAACCCTTGTGTCAACAACAGCCTCCCTCTGATGATGACGGCGCCAAAGTCTGGGCACAACGCCGACAGCGCCACGCTGCAAGCCCAACAGCCTCGTGACAGGCACTGCAAGCCCCAGCTGTTGAAGCCTCCTGAAAGGGTGCAAGCGACGAAGCCGGCTCTCCACACTCGACAAAGCCGCGGCCGGCCGCGCCTGGAAGCCCGGCCAGTGTATAGGGTATAGGGTATAACCTACCCTATATAAGATATAACCTACCCTATAACATACCCTACCCTACCCGGCCGCGCCTGGAAGCCCGGCCAGTGGTCCACGCGCGGCCGGAACGGCGCGTCGCTATTGTCCACCGCGTAAGCGAACACGTCCTGCGGGCGCGGGCCCTCGGCCGCGCCGTTGCAGTGGAACTGCTGCCGCGGCGCGCCGCCCGCGCCCGGCGAGTGCGCGCCGCCCGCGCCGGGCGCCGGCGCGCCGCCCGCCGCGGACGCTGCCGCGGTGCGCGGCCCACCCCGCGCGCCGCCTTGCGCAGCAGCTTTGGGCGCCTGCGAACCAGGGAACCAATTGCCATGGGGCGCCACAGAAGGCTGCTATTTCAACCCCCCTGGAGTGCATGTGGACAATCGCAGCTGGCTGATGCACGGTTGCAATCATGCAACGAGTAACGGTGTCGAGGGACTCCGCCACTTTTGCCGGTCGCCGCTCTCGGCTCTTAGCCAACACACACCACAAGCAATGTTGCCTGGTGGCCAGTCAAATCCCCGTAGATACGCTTTGCATGCCATGCCAAAGCAGCGCCTGCACTCCAGTGAGAGCTGGGGGCGCCACAGAGCACGCCAGCGGCACAAGGCTCAAGCTCTTGCCGAAGCCCCGCCCCCAGGCCCTGACTTCAGGTTTCGCACGTGCAGTGCCGCGCGCGCGGCGTCCACGGCGAGGTCCACGCGCAGCAGCGCCTCATCTAGCAGCTCCCCAAACCACTCGACCGCGTCCTCCGGCTCGCCCGGGCCGGGCAGCGCGGGCGGCGCCGCGGCGCCCCCGCCCGCGCCCGCCGCCGCCTGCTCGCTCGGCACGCAGCGCGTCTGCACCATGACGCCACGACGCCGTCACGGCTGCAGTGCTCAAAGGAGGCCCGCAAGCGCCGCCAGGCTGCTTCAAGGCCGGGCGGCAAGCACAGCCAGGCGGCTTGCCAGGCTGGAGCTGCCGAGCTGGCCGCCTGCTATGCGAGCCAGTCACCTTGGAGCTGCAGGCGTAGGTTCCAATGCAGCGAGCTGGCTCCAGGTGCACGCTTGCTGTTCAGTCCGGCACGCCGGGCGCGCGCCTGGAGGCGGAGCAGCAGCGCCTTGCAGCGCTGCGCCAGCGCGCCGGCTGGCTCCTGGAAGGCCGCGAAGCTGCTCTCGTACTGCGCGAGGCAGCACCACGTGAGGTGGACGCCTGGGCCGGAACGCCTCATGCCGCAGCAGCCAAGCAGCGGAGCTAAACGCGCACGTGATAGGCGGCGCCCACTGGCAGCTTGGCAGACTTCGCAGCGGCGGCGGCGCCCTGCAGCGCCTTTATCTGCTTCCGGAGCTGCTTTTCATCGTACAGCGCCAGCCGCTCCCCAGCCGGCCCGGTCGCCATGCTCATGAACAGCGGGCTGAAGGTCCCATTCCTGCCTCAGGGGAGGTCATCACAAGGCAGCACTGCCAGAGTCCAAGAGAAGACTGCGAGCTCGCTCTGTAGTCGCTCTGTGTGGTCGTTACACCCAGCGGCATAACGAGGACCTGGGTAGTGCTAGAGCACCTCCAAGACATTTGCTCTGTGCAGCTCTGTCTGTTCCTCCAGGCAGGAGCATGGTGCAGAGCCTCTTGCGCGGCAGCAGCAGTCAGGGGCGGCGCTGCAGCACATCAGCGGAGGCATCCCGCCACAGCACAAGCTTGCCCGGGCCTCTGCCCGACCAGCGGCGGGCAGAGCCTGTGCAGTCACAGCGCTGCGAGCCGCCCAGGCGTGCCAGGGCGCTGCACCTGCCGCGCGACACGCGGGCCCACTGCACCAGGATGGCCGTCGCCGAGCGGCCCGCATTGGCGAAGGGGGCTACGCTGCTCGAGGCCGTCGAGCAGATGCTTGCCGGGGACACGCCTGCCGCGGAGCGGGAGGCGCTGGCAGCAGTGTTCGACGCTTTCCAGGCGAGCCTGCGGTCGCTGTCGCAATATGTGCCTCTCGAGTGCACCCCTTTCTTGGGGTGTCAGTGAGCAGCCAGGTCCGTGCTTGCTGTCTGGTGCCTGAGCGCCGCCTGCCGGCGCGCGCCCTGCCTCCAGGGTGCATTTTCACAGCGCGGCTGAAGCCGCTGACCTGGCTGGGGCGCACGCGCAGGCTGCAGTGAAGGACATAGCGGCCTTGCTGGCGCGGGCGGGCGTCGACGAGCTATTCGGCGCCGCCGAGAGCGCGGCAGCCTCGGCCGAACGCGACGAGCCGAAGCAGCTGGACGTCATAGCGGCGCGCGCCCCAGAGCCTGCTGTCCGCGGCTGTCACTCGCTGCATGCCCCTTCTCAGTGAAGTGTAACACATGGCATGCTGCAGCAGCGGCTGCGCATGGGTCGTTGCAGTGGCGCACGAGGTGGCGCGCGGCATATTGTTACCATGACCGTCGCATATGGCCAATGGATGTTGGAAAAGACGTGTGCGTGCCACATGACATGCATGTCTGCTGGCCTCATGCATGCCAGCACATGCGCATGCATCCTGACCCAGGCGCTCGACGCTCATAGCCGCGCGCAGCGCCTCCAACAGCAGAGTGGTGCCAGGGCCTGTCTTGCCATGCAGCAGAAGAGAACAAGGCTGGAACATCCTTTGTGGTGGGTGTCACGAGAACATGCACATGAGAATATGCACATGCAGAGCGCCCCGGACCAGCGCGCAGAACGATGTGCTGCAGGCGGCGCTGCGGCGCTGCGGTCACGTCGCGGTCATGGCCTCGGAGGAGGATGATGCGGTCATCAGCATCGGCGGCGCCGCGGCCGGCGCTGCAGGCGGCGCCGCAGCCAGCCTCGTCGCCGTGTTCGACCCGCTGGACGGCTCGCGCAACATTGACGCGTCCATCCCGACCGGCACCATCCTCGGCCTGTACCAGCACGACGGCGGGCCAGGCGCGCCACACCTGCTCGGCAGCTTCTGCTGAGAGGCAAAGGCCTGCTTGGTACCACCGTCGGTAGGGGCAGCAGGGGCACTGTGGATGCATGCTCTCTCAACACATGCACGAGCGGGTCGCACAGCACCATGTTTCGCGGCGGGTAGGAGCGTGCACCATCAAAACGTCCCGCTGCTGCCAGGACTGGCTCAACACCTACCCACGTCCGGGGTGGCATGACACCACAAGACACGTGAGGAGTGGCAGCGCGCACGCGCAGCACATGCGCCGGCACTGTCCCCGGCGGCACCGCTGACGGCGGCCGCCGCAGCCGCAGCCGCCGGCTAACAGCCCGCGGCGAGCGCGCGCGCGCGCAGACGAGCGCGCGGCGCTGCAGCCGGGCAGCCGGCTGGTCGCGGCCGCGTACGCGCTGTACTCGTCCGCCACGATGGTCGTGCTGACGCTGGGCGACGGCGCGCACGGGTTCACGCTGGACGCGCGGCGCGGCGAGTTCGTGCTCACGCACCCGCGCCTGCGCATCCCCGCGCGCGGGCAGATCTACTCCGTCAACGACGCGCGCTACTTCGACTGGCCGGCCGGGCTGCAGCGGTGCGCACCGCAGCCTGTCCTGCCTGCACTCTAGCTGTGCGGTTGTCCCACTGCGGCGTAGTGTCGCTTTTTGCACATAATGCATGACTCGCACTGGCCAAGTGGTGCAGCGGCACACAATCCCGCTCTGCGCCATGCACTGGAGAGTTACGCGGACGCACACCGGCGCTGCAGCAGGGTGCAGGCCATGCGACGCGTGTGCAAAGCAGCGAGGAGTGGAGAGCGTATTGCCACACGACACAATGTCACCTGCGGGGAGCCTGCATGCAGCAGGGCCCGAGACAGCAGCCCTGCACGCTGGGTAACAGAAGGTGCAGGTGACAGCAGGTAACCTGCGCCTCGGGAGCGGCTCCAAGCTTATATGCAGCGCCGCCTTGCTGAAAGCTTGCACGCAAGGCACCCTGCTCTGGTGCATGCAAAGGTATGCGCTCAGCAGCACTGGAAGTGTGCGCAGGTACATCGATGACGTGCGGCGCGGGCGCGGCCAGAGTGGCAAGCAGTACAGCGCGCGCTACATCTGCTCCCTCGTCGCCGACTTCCACCGGTGCGCCCCCAAAGGCTCCGCGGCCCGCTCGCCTGCTGCCTTGCGCGGCAGGGAGTGTTTGTGCTGGCAGTGTGTCGCCTGGTGCATCTGTTGCTTTCAGTCGCCGCCTTCCAAGGCGTTCTGGAGGCCCTCACCTACCCTGTGCATGTAGCCAAGGACTGCCTCTGCGTCGCCGCAGGACGCTGCTGTATGGCGGCGTGGCCATGAACCCCCGCTCGCACCTGCGCCTGGTGTACGAGGCCAACCCGCTGGCCTTCCTGGCGGAGCAGGCGCGCCCCTCCCCGCACCACCCCTCCCTGAGCTGTCTCATGATCAAGTGACGCTGTGTGCACCTCATGTGCGTACCTCATGGACATGGTGCCGCATGACATAACCTGCTATAAGATTACAATAAGATGACCTTGATCTTGCAGCCTGCATTGGGGCATTTGCTCCATGAGTAGTTGCCTTTAAGCATTACAGACAGAGCGGGTGCAATGTCCTTTCTGTATGACAGCCAGCGGGCACCCGCGTTTGCGGCGAGCCGGCGTCCGGCTTCTGGCACCGCTGCCCCGCGCCCGGCTGGTGCCCCGCGGCGCCCGCAGCCAGGGGCTGCAGCCCCCGACGGCGGCCCACAGACCGGTCCCCACCTCCCCACTCCGCCTGGCGCGCAGGCGGGCGGCTGCGGCTCCGACGGTGCGCGGCGCATCCTGGACATACCGCCCGAGCGCCTGCACCAGCGCCTGCCGCTCTTCCTGGGCAGCCCGGCCGACATCGCCGAGCTGGAGGGCTACGGGGATGTGCAGCAGCTGCGGAACCCCGGCTACACCGTCTAGCTCATCTGGCTCCTGCAACCCTATCTGGGAGGCTGGTCGGCTGCCAGCATTGCGCAGGTCTGTGCTGGACTCTGTGCTGGACTCGGCTGTGACTTTTTTGGCTGTGTCTATGACGACACGTTGGTGGCAAGAGGTGCAATGTCATGCTGGTTGAGCGCGACTGCCCCTGGATGGAAGCCGCCACGTCTTTATCAGTCAACCGCCAGACGCCAGGCACACCCACATTCTGAGGGCATCTATCGACCTACTACTCCTGTTCTCATCTTCTCAGACGCCACGGTGACTGCAGGACCGTGCACACAAGACCAAAACCTGGAAAAAGCAAGGGCCACCCAGCAACCAGGGCTCCCAGTCCAAACGCATGTCAAAAGAGAGCGCCATGTGAAACAAAATGCCCCTCAGTGCCGCCGTTTTCTAGCAGACCCAATGAGCTGCCACTTGCATCCCTGCCCCTAATACCAAACCTGCGCGGTGAGCTCATCCACCAAAACCGCCAGGCCCTCCATGGTCCCACCTAACCTTGCCGTCCGCCATGTGGCAAAAGGATGAATATTTACAGAAATTGAGTCAGGGGAAGGGTCTGGAGACCCGGTTGGCATGGCCGCAGCCCGCGCTTAACTCCTCCCAAATTCAAGCCGCGGTCCCGCTAGGCGCAAGAGCGCAGGGCTGACACTGGCACAAGGAAGGCGGTGCTGTTTGCTGCAGGTGCTCACTCACGCGTTCGAGCGACACAGCCGACGGAGCATGCTCGGCGGCACAGATGAGTGCCGATGTGCAGCTCTGCCAGTGCATGGCATCACATGTCGCCTCCGTGAGGGGTCCCCACCATGACTTGGTGCAGAAAATGCTGCAACCTGAGCAGCACGCACATGACGCGAGGCCATCACGCATGCATCCGCTGCAGCTGCGCGCTGCCCTGTCAGTCGCAACCGTCACTGCCGCTTCCCGCGTTGTGCTCGTGTGAACCACTGCTGCTTCGTACCCGCCCGACACTCTAGCGGTTCGCAGCATTGCTCACAACATGCTGCTACTCACTTTTACCCTGCACATTACCCCTTGCCCGCCTAGGTGCACTGCTAGCACCCGTCACGGCCACCAGCATCGCCCAACGACAGGAGCATCGATGTGCTCATGCATGCCCTGCTGACAAAAATGAACAAACTGCTGAAGCAAGCCACAGCCCTGTACGCATCGGTCGAGGAAGTCCGCATGTGCGCACCCTTGTCCAAGGCCCCCGCAGACTGCCCTAGATAAAGCCAGCCAAGCCCTCCCCCCCGTCAAACCGCAGCTCCTCGTCCGCCCATCGCATGCGTGCGTGAGTCCCCACGCTACGCGCGGCGCGCCCCGCCTCACTGCATGCCGACGCCGGAGCTGGATACCGAGAGCGTGATGCCCGGCGACGCGCCGGCGCCGGGCGCGATCGGCGACGGGCCGCCCGCCAGCTGCGAGTGCCGCCTGGAGAGGCCGTTGCCGCCGCGGCGGCGGCCGCCGCCGCCGCGGTCGCCGCGGACATGGCCGCTGGGGGCGCTGTCGCCGCTCAGCGCCTCGCCGCCCTCCTCGTCGTCGCCGGCCGCCCTGTTGCGGATGCCTGCCGCAACGCGGGCACCAATGACATTTAGGGTGAGCACTGCAGGGTGCAGGCACCCTGGCCTCACAAGCGGCGAGGGGCGAGCTCGAAGAAGAGAGAAATGCTGCGCTCAACTCGCCAGCCCTGTAGCGGTCGATACGAATGCATGCAGAGCTGGGCGAGGGCCCTGCAGGAGCGGCCCCATGAGTCGGCACTGACACAAACAGGGTGCCAGGACCTGCGGCAAGGCGACGGTGGCTCGGGCCGGGATTTGGCCAGGGTATCAAGGGGACTTCCCCCTGCAAACTGGCCTGGGCCGCGCGGAAGCAGGGCGCTGTCATGGGGGCCGCACCCATGAGAATGGCCGCCGCCACGGCAAGCACGCCGAGTCCCGCCGCGGCCTTGCGGCGCGCCTCAGGGTCCGAAAGCCCCAGCGCCGCCAGCAGCGCGGCCAGGCCGCTGCGGCCCGAGTCCGATGGCTCCCCGTCACCGCGGCCGCCGCCGCCGCCGCCGCCGCCGCCGCCACCGCCGCCGCCGCCCGCGCCGTTGGGGCCGGCCCGGCCGCCGCCGCCGGTCGCCGTCGCCGGCTCCCGGCTCTGCGGCACCGGGCCGTTGCTGCCCCTGCGCGGTTCGGCGTGTCAGGCCGGCGCTCCAGTTGCGAACCGGACGGACTGACCGCGCATGCTGAACATTGTGTGCATAACACACCTCAGGCAGCCCAGCGAGCAAGTCCTTTCACCACCTAGCGTGCGCTTCCAGCAACTAATAAACAGCAGTTACAGACGTGATTTCCAGCAGCTGCACGCCGCCGCAGTCCCGCGTGCAGGCCTCTGCTTGAGGCACGTAAGGTGCGCTGCAGTACACATGCCAGATTCGCTGCGAGCGCGCGCGCGTGCCGTTGGTAGCTGAGCGCCTGCTCCGCGGGGCGCGCGCTGACCGCGCCGGCCGCGCCGGCGGCGGCCACGCCGGGCGCGGCGCGCGCCCCGGCCGCCGCGCGCTTGACGCGCTCGGCGTAGTCCGACTCCGCCGACTTGGCGTCCGCGGGCGCCTGCGCCGCAGCGCGCCCGGCCGTAACGCTCTGGGTGCGGCGGCAGGGCTTCACCAAGCCGCGCGGCCGGGTGCCCGTGCGCGTGCGCTCGGCGCCACGCGGGCGCCGGCGCAGTGTCCTGCTTCTTGAGGCTGGCGGCCATGCGGGGGCTGAGCAGGGCGCACGGCGGCGGGCGCTGCACGCGGTGCCTGGGCGGCACCGCAGGCGCGCTGCCGGCGCCGCGTGTGCGAGCGGCAGGCGGGCGATTTGGTGTGAAGGGGGCCCGGGTCAGCCACTCTTGACATGGGACAGGAGGACGGTGCCGGAGCGGCACCACAAGGACGGGGCCTGCATACGCCGACACAGCACAGAGTGGTTGACCCCGCAGCAAACTCCTTCGCGGCACACGGCACACTACCCAGTCGCCATCGGCGGGGGGCGCGCCTGCGCACGCAGGCCGCTGCCAGCGAGCGCGCCCGCGGCGCGCCCCTCGCCGCCCGCGCGCGCGGCAGCCTCCTCCCGCCGCTCGGCCTCCTTTGCGGCCGCCTCGGCGGCCTGCGCGGCGCGCGCGCTCGCCGCCTCCTCCTCCTTGGCGCGCCGGTCCGCCTCATCGCGCTCCGCCTCAGCCTGGCGCGCCTGCGCCCGCCCCGCATACTCTGCCTCGCGTCGCCTCACCAGAACAGTGGCCCTCAGAGTACCCTCATCCATTTCAGGAAATTATCTCTCGGCGCTCTTTTGGACCATGCGGCCTCACGTAACGGCATTTACCGCACCAAACACCCCAGTCAACGCGCCATCCAGCACTATTCACGCCAAGAGCGCCTTAGCGCGGCGCCGCACCCGCTCGGCAGCCTCCTGCTCCTCCGCCTTGCGCGCCTCGGCGGCCGCGCGCGCCTGCGCGGCGGCCTGACGCTCGCGCTCCTCGCGCTCGGCGGCCGCGGCGTCCGCGCGCTGCTTGGCCTCCGCGCGCGCGGCGGCCTCGCGCCGCTCGCGGTCCTCGCGCTCGGCGCGCGCGTTGGCGATGGCCTGCGCGCAACTCGCGGTCTGCTCACCCACTGTCCCTGGCGACTACAACCCTTTCCCCTCTGTTGCAGGGACACGCTCCTGGTAGGCTACAGAGTGGACAGAGTTTCCTTCTAAATGCTCGTCAGCAGCGGCACTTGCGCGCCGCACGGCGACCCGACCGCCACGCGCCTGCGAGCGCTTGCGGTCCCGGCAGGTGAGCTAGCCCTCGCCTGGCGGGAACAGGGCTCGCAGCTGAAGAGTACATCGGGGAGCCAGGGCCATGGCCGGCAGTCATAACACCCCAGCTCCGGGCTGCACAGCTCAGAGCCTTCTCAACCTGGCGTCCATGGCAATCTGTTTCGGGTTATGGCTCCGCGTAGGGCCAAGACCTTCTCTACTTCGGGCGTCCCCCTCACTTGGGGCGTCCGAGCACGGACAAACGGCCGCCCGCCTGCTGCCGTGACAGCTGTGCGTCGCTGTGGGTCAAGTGGAAGTCCTAAGCACACGCTTGTCGCAACGGGCGCGCGCCTTGGCCTCCGCGGCGCGCGTGGCCTCGACCTGCGCGCGGCGCTCCTCCTCCTCGCGCGCGCGCTGCGCCTGCGCCTCCTTCTTGGCCGCCGCCGCCTCGGCGGCCTTCCGTGCCGCCGCCTCGCGCGCTTCGGTCTTGGCCTCCATGCGCGCCTGCGCGGCGCGGATAGGGTTAAGGTAGATTAGGATAGGCCCTAAACTAACCTACGGCCACGCGGCGCATGACATGCGGGGCGATGCGCAGCTGCGGGCCCCCGGCCCCGCGGCCTCCTTACAGCACACGCCGGCCTCGGCCGGGGCGCGCGGCCGCACCAGCGGCGCGGGGCCCACACACGCCAACACAGGCTCCCTGAACTCAGTGCTGCCGCAGGGACAGGCCGGCGCGCTGGGAGCACGGCAGGCGCGCATGCGCGGTCTTCGCCCACACATCCACGTAGCGCGGCCCTCGTCGCGGCATCCACTGTGCGCACTGGCGCTGTTCTGCATAGTGTCAGCCTGTCACAGGGATAGGGTTGGTGCCACCCTTCGACGCGCGCGCCTGGTTCTCGCGCGCGCGCTTGGCCTCCGCCTCGGCCTTGGCGGCCGCGGCCGCGGCCGCCTTCTGCGCGCCGGCCTCGCGCGCCACCGCCTTGGCGTCCGCCAGCGCCTGCGTGATGGGTGGGTTGAAGCAGGGTGCTATTTTCTGCCAGTCGTTCCTGAGAGGCGCGGCGCGCGGGTCCCGGCACCGCCGGCTGCTGAGACATGATCGCTGCAGCATGTGTGGGTGTTTGTACGTGTGACCCAGGCAGGGGCACATAGCATGTCGGCAGCCCAGCGCGTGACCGTGTCGACGGATGCTGCTTGCATGCCCTGCCTAAAAACCCTACACGCATGCCCTTGGCATTGCACAGCCGCCGACCCACCTGCTTCGCCTCTACCAGAGCGCCGGCCTTGCGCGCCACAGCCTTGGCATCCGCCAACGCCTGCACGCCAGGCGGCAGCCTGCTGCTAAGAGGCGCTCTTTAAGAAACGGGTCTCGGCGCCATCGCGCTGCTGAGACATGGTCGTTGCTGCATGTATGCGCATTCATACGTTTGTACAAGGCCGGGGCATATGCGTGGCGGCAGCCCGGCACGTGACGGCGTCAGCGGACGCCGTCCGCATGCCCTGCCTCAAACCCAATACAACTGCCCCTAACATCGCACGGCCGCCGCGCCCACCTGTTTGGCCTCTGCCATAGCGCCGGCCCTGTCCTTTTCAGCGGCCTGCGCCTGCTCGGACGCGCCGGCGCCCGCGGCCGCCTTGCCCTCCGCCCCGCGCGCTGCGGCCGCCTCGTCCTGATACGCGTGCACACATTGTTAGGCTACGAGGCGATCAGCACACCCCACCTTGCTGGCGGCATGCACCGCATTAATAGAGCCGCCACTCTGCAGACCTACCTGCAGGGCCTGGCGCGACGAGCAGTGCATGCGGCGAGCAGTGCATGAGGCGAGCAGTGTCGGGCCTGCAAAGCGGCCCTGCAAGCGTCGCTGCAACTTTCGCGGCAACCGCGCCGCGCCGGCGACCCTGTTTCCCAGAATGGTATTGCTGCAAAACCGCCTCCGTGCGCGCCGCGCCTGCTGGCCCTTCTTGCCGAAGCTGAAGGCGCGCCACAGGCCCTGGCGCTGGCGCTGCGCCGGCGCCTCCGCGGGCTTTTGCGCGGGCGCCTCTGCGCGCTTTTGCACGGGCGCCTCTGTGGGCTTCTCCGCCGCCGCAGCGCGCGCCGCGGCCTTAGCCTCCATGCGCGCCTGCGCAGCGCGGACACGGGGCGCATGGCGTGACATGCCGGGAGACATGCGGATGCGGGCCCCCGCCTCCGCGGCCTCTCCTCACAGCGCACGCCGGCCTCGGCCGGGGCGCGCGGCCGCACCAGCGGCGCGGAGCCTACACAGGCCCAAACAGGCTCCCAGCTCCCAGTGCTGCCCGCAGGGGCAGGCCGGCGCGCCCAAGGCGCGGCAGGCGCGTATGCGCGGTCATCGCACACACATCCACATTGTGCGCGGCGCTCATCGGCTCGCGGCGTCCGCTGTGCGCACTGATGCTGTTGTGCATAGTGTCAGCCTGTCATGGGGATAGGGCTGGTACTACCCTTTGACGCGCGCGCCTGGTTCTCGGCCGCGCGCTTGGCCTCCGCCTCGGCCTCGGCGGCCTCGGCAATGCGCGCCTTCTCCGCATTGGCCTCGCGCGCCGACGCCTTGGCGTCCGCCAGCGCCTGCGCGCCGGGCGGCAGGATGCTGAGAGGCGCTCCTGAGGAGGCGGGCTTCGGCGCCATTGCGCTGCTGAGACGTAGTCATTGCATGGCTGTTTATATGTTTACGATGAGGCAGGGCCATGTACAATGTGGTGGCAGCCCGGCACGCCACTGTGTCGGCGGGCGCTGCTTGCATGCCCTGCCTGAAGCCCTGCAAACCCTACACAAACCCTACCTTGACACCGCACGGCCGCCGCGCCCACCTGCTTGGCCTCTGCCATGGCGCCCGCCTTGTCTTTCTCGGCGGCCTGCGCCTGCTCGGACGCACCGGCGCCCGCGGCCGCCTTGCCCTCCGCCGCGCGCGCTGCGGCGGCCTCGTCCTGATATGCGTGCACACAGTGTTAGGCTATGAGGCGACCAAAACCCGCCACCTCGCTTGCGGCATGCACCGCAGTCACAGAGCCGCCACCCTGCAGATTACACACTCTGCGTGCAGGGCCTGACATGACGAGCAACACATGACGAGCATTTCGTGATGCGAGCAGTGCATAATGCTAGCAGTGTCGGGCCTGCAAAGCGGCCCTGCAAGCGTTGCTGCAACTTTCACGGCAATTACGCCGCGCCAGCCATCTTGCTTCCAAGAACGGTATCACAAGTGACACCAGCCTTCACACGCGCCGCACCTGCGGGCTCTTCTTGCCGAAGCTGAAGCTGCGCCACAGGCCCTGGCGCTGGCGCTGCGCGGGCGCCTCCGCGGGCTTCTTCGCAGGCGCCTCTGTGGGCTTCTCCGCCGCCGCAGCGCGCGCCGCGGCCTTAGCCTCCATGCGCGCCTGCGCAGCGCGGACGCGGGGCGCATGGCGTGACATGCCGAGAGACTCGCGGCTGCGGGCCCTCAGCCCCGCGGCCTCTCTTCACAGCGCACGCCGGCCTCGGCCGGGGCGCGCGCCGCACCAGCGGCGCGGAGCCCGCACAGGCGCCCGGCTCCTAGCGCTGCCCGCAGAGGCAGGTTGACGCAACCAAGGCACGGCAGACCCGCATGCGCCGTCATTGCCCACTCGCGCACACATGTGTGCGCAGCACTTGTCTGGGCGCGGAGGGGGGGCGCGCCTGGTTGTCGCGCGCGCGCTTGGCCTCGGCCTCGGCCTCGGCCTCCGCGGCCGCGCGCGCCTGCTGCTCGCCAAACTCGCGCGCCGACGCCTTGGCGACCGCCAGCGCCTGCGCGCCGGGCGGCAGAATGCTGAGAGGCGCTCCTGAGGAGGCGGGTTTCGGCACCATTGCGCTGCTGAGGATGGTCGTTGCATGGCTGTGTATACGTTTGAACAAGGCAGGAGCATGTACACCGTGGCAGTCTGGCACGCAACTGTGTCTTGTCGGGGACGCCGCTCGCATGCCTGGTCCCTATACAAACCCTACCCTTGACACCGCACGGCCGCCGCGCCCACCTGCTTGGCCTCTGCCATGGCGCCCGCCTTGTCCTTCTCGCCGGCCTGCGCCTGCTCGGACGCGCCGGCGCCCGCGGCGGCCTTGCCCTCCGCCCCGCGCGCTGCGGCCGCCTCGTCCTGATACGCGCGCACGCATTGTTAGGCTACGAGGCGACCAGTATACCCCACCTTGCTGGCGGCCTGCACACCAGTCACACAGCTGCCACTCTGCACACCTGCCTGCAGGGCCTGGCATGACGAGCAGCGCATGCGGCGAGCAGTGTCGGGCCTGAGGCGGCCCTGCAAGTGTTCCTCACTTGCGCGGCGAATGCGCCGCGGCAGCGACCCTGCTTCCAAGATTGGCATCACACCGAAACCAGCCTCTGTGCGCGCCGCGCCTGCTGGCCCTGCTTGCCGAAGCTGAAGCTGCGCCACAGGCCCTGGCGCTGGCGCTGCGCGGGCGCCTCCGCGGGCTTCTTCGCAGGCGCCTCCGCGGGCTCCTCCGCCGGCGCCGCTGCAGACTTCGCCGGTGCCGCCTCAGACTTGGCTGGCGCCGCCTCAGACTTGGCTGGCGCCGCCGCAGACTTTGCTGGCGCCGCCGCAGACTTTGCTGGCGCCGCTGCCGACCCTGCCGGCGGCGGCGCGCCCGACCCCAGCGACACGGCGCCCGGCGCGCCGGCACCAGCGCCAAACCCGGCGGTCGGCCCGGCGGCCTTTGCGGCGTCTCCCGGCGCGCGCGTGGTTGCCTGCGGCCGTGCACTCGGCTGCATGTCAAAGCTGGCTTGCTCCGCTGCACAGGAGTCTGCAACCAGCCTCTAACACATGCTACGAAGCCTCAACAGGCACGACCGGCCGTGTTACGTTCCCTCACCATGCAGAGGCTGGCAACGCATGCACTACTTTATTATTGCCTGCCCTTCCTTCCTTATAGACCACCAGCAGCACACCAACACGCCAGGACCCCGGCGGCGCAGGGGCAGGGCTAGGGTAAGGGGCAGGGGCCGCGCCTGCGTCCCGCCGCCCTTCCTGTTCGTGAGCGAGGACAGCGCGCGCCACAGGCCGCGCTTGGGCGGCGCGGCCGGCTCAGTCGGCGGCAGCATGCCCGCGTCCGGCCCCGTGTCGCCGCCGCCGAGCGGCTCGGCCTTCTTCAGCGGCTGCTGGCCGCCCGGCGCGCCGGCCGCGTTGCCGGAGCCGGTTGCCTTCTCCACGAGGCCCTGGGCGCTGGGCGCGCCGGACGCGGGCGCCTCGCCGCCTCCGGCGGCCAGCTCCGATTGCGCGCCCACCTGCGCCGCCGGCAAGCTCGGTGCAGGGCGCGCCAGACCAGCTGCATACCCTGTCGGTGTCTGCAGCTCTGAGAGGGGCAGGCGCCGCCCCAAACCATCCCCAAACGCCGCGGTCGTGCGGCCTGCTCTGAAGAAAATGAGACGCCACTGCCACGACGGAGCGCGCCGCCACTGCCAGAGCGCCGCTGCCTGCCCAGATGGACCCCCGGCGCTTTGGTACATCGGTCGTGCTGCCGGGCGCCGCGCTGCCGGCGGCGCCGAGCCCTCCGAGCGCGCCCGCCCACTGAGCTGGAGTGTCCGCTCCCACAGGAAGCTCACACCAGCTGTTCAGCGGGCGGACGCGCATGGAGGAGACACGCCGGGCAGGACACAGCACACCAGCCCAGCTGCTGGCCGCCCACATGATGACACGTTCCTCAGCACGCCCGCTCGGCGTCACCGGGACGGCCAGCGCTGCAGGCTCGCCACGCGCCTGCGACACAGCCTCCGCCGCCCGCTCCGCGCCGCGCTCGGCGCCGCCGGCCGCCTCTTTTGCCTTTGCGGCGACCGCGCCGGCCGCCTCGCCAGCCTTTGCGGCGACGCCGCCGGCTGCCTTATCTGCCTTTGCGGCCCCCTCATCGGCGGCCTCCTCCGCGCGCCCGGCGGCGGCGCCCGCCGCGCCGCGCGCCCGCGCGGCGCCCGCGCCGGCGGCCTCCTTGGCCTGCGCGGCAGCGCCCTGCGCCGCCACGCCCGCGCGCGCGGCACCCTGCTCGACAGCGCTGCCGGCCGAGCCGGGGGCGGCGGGCGCGGCGCGGGCGGCCTGCGGCGGCGCGGGCGGCGCGGCGGAGCCGAAGCGCGCGGCGCCGGCGCCGCCGGAGAAGCCGGCAGCGCCGCCGGTGCGGCCTGCGCGCGCAGGGCGCGGGCGCCCGTGAGCAAAACGGCCCCAGAAGCCGGCGCACCGCACGCCTGTGCTGCATAGGCCGCGGGGCAGCCAGAGCACAGCAGGCCGCCAGAGGTGCGCCGCGCCTGCTAGGGTCTGGCTGGCCTGCTGGCTCCAGTCGCGCAGGTTGCCCGCCAGGCTGCCCACGGCCTCCGAGCTGTCCTCCATGGACGATAACGCGGCGCTGCTCACGGACTCGCGCCACTCCTGCGGAAATGGTCCGCGGCTCATGCGTTTGTTCTGCAGCACCCCTGAGCACCCCATGGGCGGACAGGGCTGTTGCCAGCAAACTGCAGGTGGTGCGACCCCGTGCACCAGCACAGGGAGCCTCTTCACGAGCCCACACAGAGGTAGCTCGTCAGGCGCTCTACCTTGGGAGGGCTTCTGCACAAACGGCCAAACAAGTCGGCAGCTAGGCACGCATATTATGCGCTGGTTCCAAATAACAGCGCAGAGTTCCGGGTGCAGAGTTTGCTGGGACGCGTGCACAGGCAGGATGTCACCTGCAGAGCTGGGCCCGAGTTGGCGCGGTAGCGGCCCAGGTCCTCCTGCAGGTCCTGCGCCCATGCGCTCACGTTGCGGACGGAGATGTCGCGCTGCTGCTTCAGGCGCTCCGCTGCGACCGGCAGCGCCTTGTCCAGGCCCAGCGCTCGCGCGACCTGCGCCGCAAGAGCGCCATGAACGCTGGGCAGCACCCAGCACTGGCTCGCGCACAGCGCGGCGGCCTATGCCTGGCCAGTCCAGAGATACCGTCGGCCATGGGGGCTGACAATCATGGGTGTCGAGACGTTCATCACCTGCCATAATAAACGCACGAGCCATCGTGAGGCAGCAGCGAGCTTCACTGAACTTGCGCAGCTCAGCAATCCCTGGGTGTCACACCTCCCTCGCGCCGACCACCGCGCCCACGCCAATCGCGACAGCGACAACGCCCACCGCCTTATTATCCTTGGACAGCTTGGCGACCAGCTCCGTGTCCGGCAGCGCGACCTTGCCGCCCGCAGTCCCAGGCGCGGCCGGCTCACTGCCCGCGTCGGGCTGCGCCTGCCTGATCGCATCCGCCAGCGGCGCGCCGACCGCGCCCTGGCTGGGCTCCCCGGACAGCGAGCTGCCTGCCGCGGGCTGCGCCTCTGCGCCATCGCCGCGCACACTGCCCCCGCCCGCACGTTTCAGGGCTACCCTCCTGCCTCGGTAGGGAGTCCTCACTCGGAACGGCCCAGCGCGGCCCTGAGTCCCTGACAATGCAAGCGTCGGTGGCCCTGTACTCCGATCAGGAACACGCCTCGCCGAGAGGGGCACCATGCCCGCAGGTGTACGAGATCGTGCAACCAGGTCTCGTTGCAGCCCGCAGACAGTGTACACCAATGTGCTCAATCCGCGTAACGTGAACGACGTGCCGCGTGTGCTCCTCGACCGAGCGCTCTTGCAAATCCAAGTCAACTCGGGATAAAAGGGTTGCAGTGGCCCTAGCACCTGGTGGCATTTGAAAAGCCAAAATGTTTTCGGTGATTGGTAATCCTCATATGTAAATCTGGCTGCGTCGCAATTATGCTCAGACTGTGTGCTTACACAGAGCGCATGCCTCACTGTGATAGCAATACAAACCGACCCCTGGCCTCGGAAACGTTGACCGTGCATGCATGGTGCACTCACACACACCCACAGCTGTGCTAAGAGCAGGTTCTGTTACCCTTGTGCAGGTGAGCAAGCGCGGCTGCGAGCGCTCCGGCACGGCCCAACCTCTGCCAGCCCAACGCCACACGTCCAAAGCACAGCACAAGACGGCATCCCTGGCAGCAGCGCATGCGCAGCGGCCAGCAGCCTAGCGCTGGAGGCAGGACAGCAGCTCAGCCTCGCACCCTGATGCCACGAACCTGCCAGCTAGCCGTGCGCAGGCGCGCCAGACCAAAAGCGCGCCAGCACAGCTCACTGCCGCGCAGGCGGCCAGCAGAGCGCCTGCGAGTAGCGCACGTCTCCTCACACCGCAAGCTGGCCCATGCCCGCCCCACAGGCTCTGCCCAACCGCGGCCCGCTCAGTCGCGCGCGCGCTCTGAGGTGCGCGCGCGCGCTGGGCGCAGAGTGCGTGCACCCCGCGCTGCCAGCGCCCTCCCCGTGACGCTGCCCGGCCGCACGCCGCTCAGGCCTCGCGCGCCTCGGACGAGGCCTGCGAGGCCATGCGCACGGCGCGCTTCTTGGCCAGAGACTCGGAGCGCCGCTCGCGCTGCTCCTTGAGCCGCTGCATGACCAGCTTGTGGTACGCGCCGGCCTCCGCCTTTTTCTGCGCGCAGCAGAAGCAGAATTGCGTCAGCACTGTGCGCCCTGGGCCGCAGAGCGACCGGCTCGTTTGCACGTCCGCCTCTGTCCTTCCCTGCGCGCCACGCCCGCGCTGAGGTGCAACAGCGCTGCGCACAGCGCTCCGGACCTGCCACCTGCTCGCGCCTAGCTGCAAGAGCCCCACAGCGTCAAGCTCGGTTGTTCCTGCACTACTGGGTCGTTAGCGTCTACTTGGCTCGCTGGGGGTGCTTAGCCACCTGCCAGCACCCATCAGCTCAGGCATCAGTGCCATATTCCACAAAGCCAGCTGCAGACACCTGCGACAGCAGCGCGCACCGTGGTGATGCGCTCGCGCTTGATGGCCCGGCGGCGGCGCTTCCGCTGCAGCGTGAGCGGTGTGACCAGGCGCTGGATCTTCGGCGCCTTGCTGTGCGTCTTGTCGCCCTTGGTGATGACGCGCCGGTACGTGTTGACGTACTTGCGCACGTCGTCGTCCTTGCCCAGGTTGAACAGCTTCCTGATCTTGGATGCGCGCTTCGGGCCGCGCATACGCGGCTTCTCCTCGTCGGTAAGCCCCGGCAGCTCGGCGTCGCCTGCGCTCCGCCCCGCCCGCCTCACAAGCCGCCTTGCTAGAGCCAGGGCAGGCCATGCAGTGCTGCACCCCGTGACGCGCTCGCAGCCCCACTTGCCTTGTCGCGTGCTCACTGTCCGCTCCCCTCTGCCCTTGTAGCAGCTGCTTGAGACAGTGCTGAACACACAGCAGTACATCAGGCCAGTTGACAAGCGGAGGAGTGTGTTGTTTGCCCTTGCACTGGGCTGTGTGCCGGCGCACCCTTCTTCACGATGACCAGGTTCAGCACCGACAGGTCCGGCGAGACGATGCAGCCCCGCACGCTCTTCCGTCGCCGCTCGCCGTTCCGCCGGCCAAAGCCGCGGAAGCAGCTGTCGCCAGGCGACATCAGGACCTGCACCCGGCCCGGCACCAGCACGCCCTGCTTCATCGGGAAGCCCTGCTTGTCCTGGCCGCCCAGGATCTTGAACACGTAGCCCTTGAACTCCTGCGGCGCGGCGCACACCGCCCGTGAGCGGTCCGCGCGGCGCAGGCAACCGCGCTTGCAGCCGCTGTAGGCCGGCGGCTGTGCAGGCCCGGCGACCGCCAGAGCACGCAGTGAACGCGAGCATTAACAGAGTGCTGCGCTGCTGCTCGCTCGCACGCGCACGCGGCCGCACCTCGCCCAGCGAGTCGCCCTCCACCTCCTGGGACAGCCGCTTGTCGAAGAACGCCCGCCTGCGCACAGTGACGACGGTCAGCGGAGCTGCGAGCGCGTCTCGCAGCGCTGGCGGAAACATCAAGGCGGCGGGCTCGCACAGCTTGCCATCGTCGTCAATCTCGACCTTCTTCTGCGTGCCGTTCACCGGGTACGCTATATTCAACTGCGCGCACACTGCAGCGGTCAGCACCTGCGTCCCTGTGCACGTGCAGTGACCACAGCAGGGGGGAGAGCGCGGCCCAGCTCACCTTCATGGTGAGGCCCTCGAACGCCGCTCCACTGCTAGCAGGAGCAGTGAAGCAGCAATAGGGATCAAAGCTGGCCTATGGCGCAGTTGCAGGCTGAGGGGCGGCGTGCCCTACCATGGGTTTTCCGGAGTGTGGCGATGCCAACTTAGGCAGTGCATTTTCTTTTCCCGCTCTCCTGGCGGCTTGTGGCATGGTTTTCTTGTGAGACTAAACGACCACGCCAACCTGTAAACACTAGCCTTGCAGCAGCTCCCACTGCACTGCTTTGAGCGTATCATGCAGCAGGGGTGTCAGTAGTGCTGATTAGGTTGGTGTATGTGCGCTGCCCCATATTGTACAGGTGAATTAATATATTTTAGCTTTCACGGATTTACGTGTGTCCCGCACTCATATGTGCAGGACATGGCCATGTATGCAGGGCGCTACAGTCATGTCAACATACAGAGAGTGCCTCCTCATGCAGTGCTTTGCATAAGAAGCCGTTTTATGTATTCACACATACGATGTTTCCGCCGTGTACGCTTACGTTCCACCTACTACGCCTTTGCCACTGCCAAAGCTACCACACACGCTCGAATGGACAACACGCAATCAGTCGTCCAGGTCGTCCTGGCGGCGGCTCAACAAACCGCGCACCACGCTGAGCACTGCCGAGACCGCAAACTGCGAGCGCCAGCACAGCGTGACGTCAGTGATGCTGCAGCGCTGTTCCGAGCACAGCCGCGAGGGCAGCGCTTGCCACGCATACATGCAAGGACTTCCGTACTGGGAGGTAACAAGCTGCAACCTGCAAGCTGTAAGCTGCCACAAGGCAGCTTGCACAAGAGGACACGTGCCAGAAAGGGCAGACACCTACTTTGCATACGCTTGCACATATATAACTTGGCACCGACTATGCATACTATGCCACACAACAACACTTGCTCGCGCGAGAACAGCTTCTGCACCCTACGCATCTGAGCACGCACAAAACCTGCGCACACGGCACAGCCTTCCACCAGGACAGGGGCGGGGGAGCGCACCATGAAAAAGATGAAGTTGAAGAAGCCGCCGAAACCAATGACCGGAAGGCCAATGGACGGCGCGAACATGCCGCCGCCGTACCCGCCGTACCCATACCCGCCGATCAGCGGAGGCGCGATCGACGGGCCACCGTAGTAGTTGTAGTTGCGCACTGTGGCGCCGCCGCCGCCGCCGCCGCCGCTGCACACAGCATATGCGCCAAGTTACAGGAAGTCCTGAGAAAGTACTTGGGTTACAACATAAGACACAGGTGTCTCTCGACACCCCCTCTCAACAGTGTCAAAGCAGACTCAGCCTGTCCCAGACATCTACCAACTGGCTGCACGACCTGCACGCAGTGTGGTGACCCAGCCACAGCCAATGAAAGCCTTGGTGAGCGTATGAGACAGGCTGCTGATAGCCACACAGGCTTCGACGAGAGCATAGTGCTGCTCAAGCAGCTGCCTCACGGCGGCACGGCTTCAGCAGGGATGCCGCACCCGCCAGACCGCGGCGCAGGCGCAGAGCGCGGCGCGGAGCGGAAGGTCGAGCCGCCCACGCGGCCGCCGGACCTAGACAAGAGTTGCAGCGACGAGTCAGCGCGCCTCCAGCCATTCTATGGCAGAACGTTCCAAACATCCGTGTGGTGTCCTTCCAGAGCGCGACACATAGAGCCGCAGCTCAGCGTCCCCAAACAGGGCGCAGCCCATAGCACCGCCGCTGGCGCAAGCAACTCAACAGCTGTCCTCGGTGCGCGACACACATCCCGGCCTGGAATGGGACCAAGTCCAGCTCAGCACGCGCTACGCAGCAGCCATTGCACAGAAGCACCCGCCGGGCGCGCCGTGCTGCGAGCGCGTCCTCTGGGAGCACCGCGCCGAGCAGCATCGCCGCCGCGAGCGCGCCCGCGAAAGGCACGGCCAGCTTGCTGGCCAGGAAAGGCTCCGCCTCAGGCCGCTTGGCGGCGCTGCAGATGGTGGGGTTTGCGCGCTGCGCGCCGGGCCGGGCTGGCAGGCGCGCGCGCAGCGCGGGCGCGCCCGGCGCCACCACGCTCATCTTCTGCGTCAGCACTGAAAACGCCATGATTTGGTTGCAAACACGGACACAGCTGCCACCCCTATCAGAAGTATCTGCTCTGCTGAGCATCCGTGGCTAGCTTTCTTGGGTGTGGCATCGGGTAGCATTGCATGCAAACATGGGTGCATTCAAGGAGCTCGAGGCCGCTCTGTCGCATTCCAGCCTCGACGCCTCTGCTCTCGCATGCACACGAGGCGCTGCTGCCGCACCCCACTGTGGACTGTTTTGCTTCAACATAAGCGCACGCGACGGGAGCACCTCTGTTGGTCTATGCTGAGCTACAAGGTAGTGGCTCAGCACGAGCACTGCAATGTGTGGTGATCGCTCCCTGCAATTGTGCTGCTGGCCGCTTGCGACGGGACTCAGAGTGCTGACCGGCAATGCAGTAGAGCGCTGAACGCTGGCACTATGACTAGCAACGGCAGCCACACGTGCCAGCCGCTGCACACCCGTATAGCCTTTCTGCTCATCGACGGCGTCGGCGATGTGTCTGTGCCGCGCCTGGGGCACCGCACCCCGCTGCAGGTTGCTGACACGCCAACGCTTGATGCGATAGCGGGTGAGCCTCACGTGTGCAATAATTCTATGTGCGGGCAGTTGCACCTGCCTGTGGTGTGTGACTATGTGGGGAAAACATGCAAAGCGAGTTATTGCAGTTCCTGCTACGGTATCACAACGTGGTTTTGTGCTATGCATCAGCAGAAAGGAGGCGACTGTGAGCTCGCTGAAAGAGTACAAAAGGGCAAGTTGAGGACGATATCAGCACTCCCTGGAGCGTCGACCTTCCCTCATGCAGGCCAAGTGCTTGCTACTAGCTGCGTCCAGGGTGCCTGATACGCGTAGCGCGCCACAGAGGCTGGCGTGAACGGCCTCCTCGACCCAGTGGAGCCCGGGCTGGCGTGCGGCAGCGACACCGCGCACCTGGCCATCCTCGGCTACGACCCCAGTCGGCGCGCCTAGTGGCATCCTTCAAGAATGCAACGCAAGGGAGCCAGTTGCACACGAGTGCTCGAGCAAAGGGGCTTGCGCGCTCCAGCAGTGACACGCTTGGTTGCTGTGGCCGGTGGGCCTGCGCTCAGCCTGTGCCAAGCTGGTGCGTGAGCAGGTGGAGCGCGCTATGCGCAGTGCACTGTCATTCTCAAGTGTGCTCACTGTGCTAGTGAGTGCTCACTTGCACAGGACTACGTGCACTCGTGCTCACGTGCAAGGACGATGTGGCGGCTGGCGCGCAGGTACTACCGCGGCCGCGGCGCGTTTGAGAGCATGGGCGCCGGCATTGATATGGCGCCCGGCGACATCGCGTTCAAGAGCAACTTCGCCACGCTGGACCCCGCGTCCGGGCGCGTGCTGCGCCGGCGCGCCGACCGGCGCTTTGAGGACCTGGGGCCGCAGCTGTGCGCCGCGCTGGACGGTGCGCCCGCCGGCCTCATTTGACCCTCACTCTCACCGCACCCACAGAGACGGCCGCGCGCGCCGGTGCCCTGCTGCACGCGCCCTGCACAATGCGGCAGACGCTCGGCGCTGTGGCTGATCGGCCGAGAAGCAAACGGAATTGCTTTGATTGGCCGAGAAGCAAAGGGAACCACTGGCGCGCGCGCGCAGGCCTGGCGCTGCCGGGCTTCCCGGAGCACGCGGTGAGCGTGCGCTACGCGACCGAGCACCGCTGCGGTGTGGCCGTGCGCGGGCCGCGCCTCAGCGACGCCATCTCCGGCACGGACCCGCTCAAGGACGGCCGGCCGCTGCAGGTGCCGCGCCCGCCCGCGCTTCTCCAGTCCGGACCCCGCACCTTCCGTCCGGGTGCCGCGGCCCTGGCGCGGCGCATGCTGCGGCGCGTGGCAGGGCAGGGGTTGCGCGAACGACTTGCGCAGTGGGCATCTGAGCAGGTCGTGCTGTCCCGTACCATGCTCGGCTTTCGATGCGCGCATGCGCACACTCAGCTCGCATTGACAAACACGAGGCATAAAGTCTGTGGCTTGTACTACATTCATTTCTAAGCTTACGAGTCATGGCGTGGGGTGCATGCATGGCGTACTGTAGCTCAATGGATTGGCAGCTTGGGTTTGCTGGCCACAGCGCGTGTGATGGACGTCGCAGCTGGCGGCCGCGCCTGTGTTCACAGGCATGGACCGGCGCGCAGGTCGTGCGCCCTCTGGACGACAGCGCGGAGGCCGCGCACACCGCTGCTGTCGTGAATGAGCTCTCGGCGGTCATGCGCGGCATCCTGGAGGTGCTGCAGCCCGGCTGCTCTGGCTGCCCACCTGCGCAGAGTAGGTTTTCCTACATGTTGTGCTCAGCCTCGGATGCGTTTCCCAAATCGCAGACGACGCGCAGGGCCACCCCATCAACGCGCAACGGGCGCGCGAGGGCAAGCCGCCAGCCAACGTGGTGCTGCTGCGCGGCTGCGGCTCACGGCGCGCTCCCGGAAGCGAAGGATATCCCTGCAGGCAGATTGAGCACGTGTGTCTTGCAGCGGCTGCTGAAGGCCGCTGCGCCGAGGCGGTTATGTCAGGCATGATTGACAGGCATGATTGACATCCAAGGGCACGTCCAGTCTGCCGGCAAGCCACTTTCTTGCCTGACCTGGCTGAGATATCACAGGTCAGTGCATGTTGGTGAAGCAAGGCTGGAGAGGGACGTCTGGCGTTAGCGTGCGCTTGCTTACTTGCAATGCATGTGCTCGCATGGCAGGATTGCGGTGCAGCCCTTCCTGGAGCGCCACGGCCTGCGCGCCTGCATGCTGGCGCCCACGAAGATCATTGCGGGCCTGGGCATGTCGCTGGGCGTGGACCGGCTGACCGCGCCTGGCGCCACAGGCGCGGCCCGCCGCCTCTGCCTCTGCCGCTGGTCCACCCGGGGCGGCTGCTTGCTTGCGTCGACGGGTTTTGCAGACCCATGCTGACCGGGCGGTTTTGCTGCTTTGCTGCTTGCTGTTTGGTGCTTGCTGCTTGGAGGGTGTGGTACCCCAGGTGACATGCTGCAAGCAGCACCATCCTCCAGGCCGCAGCCGCGTGCAGCTGCCTTCATGCCTGGCTGCGGGGATGCCGTTGCGAGCAGCGCGCCGCCCGCACGCCTCGCAGGAGCGCCGCATCGCTTGACGGCAGCGCGGCTGCGCAGGCGACTACCGCACGCAGCTGCACGCGAAGGCGGCGGCGGCGGCCGCGGCGCTGGCGGGCGGCCGCCACAGCTTTGCGTTCCTGCACGTCAAGGCCGTGGACGACACGGGCCACGACCGGGACGCTGTCCTGAAGGCGCGCTGCCCTGGCAGAGGGGGCGACGCGCTGGTGGCCGCGCCGTCCTCGCAGCCGGCTCCCCCGACCTGCCTGCTGCCTGGCAGCCGCGGTGCCCCGCTAGCGCGCCTGCAGGCGCCGGGCTGCCGCCCTAAGAATGCATTATTGGAACAAGGTATGTCCAGCATGTCACCAGACAGCACTTTCACCAGAAAGCTGCCATGCTGCTGAGGCAGCAGTGAGGTGGAAAGCATGCCAAAGGCCTTTGACCTTTGCTAAGGACCATATCCTGGGCGCCTGGGGGCGTGTTATCAACGGGAACAGGCACGCTTGCTTGCGTGATGTGCGCCGGGACAGTGGGCTGTCCCGGAGACGCGGCGCCCGCGCAGGTGCGCTACCTGGAGGCGGTGGACGCCATGGCGCGGCAGCTGCTGGCGCGCCTGGCGGCGGCGGAGGCCGCAGGCCGTGGGCGCTTTGCGGTGTGCGTGACCGGCGACCACTCTACCCCGGTCGTGTACGGCGACCACTCGCACGAGCCAGTGCCGTTGGCGCTCGCACGCGTGCGGTGCGCGCCTCTGGCGGGCACAGACCTGATAGGCAGATGCCCATCAGCCGCCGCACCTGTTGCGAGTCGATGCCCAGCCCTGCGTCTTCGCCCCGCCACGTGCCTGGCCAGCTAAGTACGCGCACCGTCCTGCACCATGTGGCGGTCGCTGCACATGACTGCGCCGTGAGGGCTCCAGGAAAACTGTAGCGACGATGTGAAGCTGGGTGTCTACACACGCAAGGCGCAGCGGCTGATGGGGTTCTGCCTAGCAGATCTATGCACGCCGCCGGCGCTCGCGCGCGAGCAGTGAGTACCAGCGGCATGCACAGATCTGCTCGGCAGAGCCCTGTAAGCCGCTGCAGCTGTCCTGTGTAGACGCCGAGGCTCGTGTCGTCGCTTCCAGATTCTTGCAGTCCTCACTGAGCAGTCATGCGTGATGGCGCTCGGGCGCGTGCGGTGAGGCCGCTGGCGTCCACGGATTTGCTATGCAGAGCCCCCATGAGCCGCTGCATCTGTTGTGTGTCAACACGCAGCACTGCGGCGTCGCTTCAAGTCTTTAGAGCCCTCACGGAGCAGTCAGAAGTCATGCCTGCTGGTGCATGATGGTGCGTGTGCTGAGCTGGCTAGGCACGTGGTAGTGGCGCGGGGCGGCCTCGCAGCACTGGCCCCATCCCGCATCTTCGGCGCCCCTGCGCCCTGCACTGCTCCGTGTCGACCAGCGCTGCTGGTAAAGCCGCTGGTTTGGCGGGATCCGCGCTGACATGCCTGGTTGGGGTGCCAGGCACGTGGTGGAGGCGCTGGGCGGCCACGCAGCCCTGGCCGCGACCGACCTGGGCCCCATCCCGCACCCGGCGCCGAGCTCGGCGCAGCCGTCGCCCGAGGCGCTCGCGGCCGCGGCGGCGCGCCGGGACAGCCTGCAGGGCCCCGGAGGGCCCTTTGGCACGCCCTACGTCGCATCGGCGGCCGGCATGCAGGAGTTGCTGCGCTCGTCGCGGGGCTCGGCAGAGCCGGTTGCGAGGCCAGCTGCGCCTGCCGTGCCGCGACAGGATCAGCCGCAGAGCCTCCATGTGGGGACGCTGTGGCAGAGTGACTCTGATATGTTTGGCGCGCCCGCATTTCTAGAGTCCAGGTATGTAATGGACGGTACGGGAGCCGCGCCTGCTGTGACAGCAGGCATGGAGGGTGAAGGGGGTGGCAGCGTGCATCGTCAAACAGGCTTTGGCGACAGCGTCACCAGGTTTGACGAGGTGGCCGCGGCCCGCGGCGCGCTGGGACGCTTCCCGGGCAGCGAGGTCATGCCGCTGCTGTGCCAGGTTGCTGGCGTGGCCTTGGAACATTGATCGCAGTCTCTCGTTCCCCATCTTCTGTGTGTGCTTGTCTTGCTAGAAAGCAAGGTTATGCTCGCTTCCCGGGTCTCCGGGAGGCTAGCATCCAGTTGCATTGTGCAGGCGTTGCACGTACAGAGAGAAGCGCCATAGCCCATAGCCGATAGCCGGCACACCATGTAGTAGCATGGACTTGCAGCAGCAGCAAGACTTTTGAGTCGCGCCCGCGCCAAGACAACAAGATCCGGCTCTGCATCATGACATGACATCATCATGTGTAGAATGTGCAAACAGATGCAGCAGCTTAAAAAACTGGGGCGACCAGACTGTTCCTTAAAAATGGGCTGTTCCACGCCCAGTTTCACAAAATACCTGGTCAATCTGCTTCACCTGGTCGCTCTCAGGTGTACCAGGCTGCATGTGCACGAGCGCACTCTGCATGCGGCTCCAGCTCCCTGGTCCAGCAAAAACCCTGCACTCTCGCCAGCGCGGCATGGTCTCCAGTGCTACATGCTAGAAGGCCGGCCCGGGACAGCTTCCGCATTGCTGCCCAAACTTTGACTAAAACCCTCTTGCACACCCTGCAGGACAGCCCACGCCGATCTATGCGACAGCCACCTTGGCCGCAACGCTGGCCTCCAACTCGTCCAGCTCCTCGTCATCGATCTCCTCGTCATCGACGTCGTCCTCGAACAGCGCCGCGTCCTCGGCCGACATTCGCGCTGCCGCGCTGCCGCCATTGGCCGCGTTTGCAGCGCCCGAGCCGGACGGCCCTGCTCCAGCGCCTCCTGCTGGCTCTGCCGGCCGCCCCGCCGCGGCGCAGGCGGCGGCGTTGGCGGCCTCCGCGCGCGCGCGCTCGCGCTCGAAGGCGGCCTGCGCGGGAGCAGCAAGCCACAGAGCGAGCGTCATCGCTCTGTCTACGGCAGTGGGCGTGCTACTGCGCCTGCATGGCAGGGCCATGCACAGATGGGTGTTGCATCCTACAGATTGATGCTGTCAGGGCGATGCATTGCACGACACTACAATCGGCGACACAAGGCATCTTGCAGAGCATGCTCTCTAGATCTGCAGCCTGCCAGCAAACAGCCCTACAGCTATCCAGGCAGAAAAGTTCAGATGAAAAGCGCACCGTGCCACCTAATTGCCGCCGCAAACCTCACATCCGTGTATCTCACGCCAAAGCTTTCAACAGCACTAGGTCATTAAGTCCACACGTGCGCGCAAATGCGCACCTCCTGCGCCTCGGCGTCCTCGCGGTCGTACATGTCCGACGCGCCCAGGTCGTCCTCGGCCAGGAAGCCCTCCTGCCGCGCCCGGCACGCGCATGGTGAGGCCGTAGCACTTGGCAGTCGGCATCTATGACACTGACGCTGACTCGGTGCCGTGCCGGCAAGAAGCAGACGCAGCAGCATGTCTTCGTGGGCAATCAGCAGCCACTGAACATGCCCCCGACGCGTGGACACGAGCCTAGGCCGGCACCGCTTGCCCAGCTTCTCGTCTGTGTCTGCGCACTGTACATGCACAGCAACCACCTATGCAGACAGTTGGGACAGCCATGCACTCGCCACACGTCTACTGAGCCCAGAGCGCTGGGGGCGCACCTCCGAGAAGATCTCGCGCCCGCTCAGGATGCCCTTGCGCTTGCGCTCGGCGAGCTCCTCGTCGCGTTTATGCTGCCGCTCCGCGGCGCGCTCCGTCGCCCACTTCTTAAACACCTGCGCCATGCTCAGCGCATGTCAGAATAACACGCTTTCATGGCTCGCTCAGTCGCCCACCAACTTCTTGACAACCTGCGCCATGCTGAGCGCAGGTACTCAGCATGCTCCCGCCATATACACACATAGCACAGCTCATTCACTCACAATGAATTTCACAGAAGCGCTTGGACCACAAAACACAAACGGGTGGAAATGCCAACACCGAGCTGGGCGCCTGCTGTCATCCCACTTCAGCGCGAGAGGCAGGGGCGCGCGCGCCTGCTCCGTGATGGGCGTGCGCGCGTCCACCTTGGCACGCTCCTCCTCGATCACGTCCTCGATCGACTTGCTGTTGGCGGCCTCCGCCTCCAGCAGCTCCTGCGCGCGCAGGGCAGATCCTGTCCCTCAATAAACCCTCATTGAACCCTAGCCATCCTCTGCACGCCCTTGCGTTGCCCTGCCAGTCGTACAGGCGGGCGCTGCACGCACGCACTCGGGCCCGAATTGCGCACTGCGGCACTGCCTGGTCGGCCCAGAGGCTCTTAGCGGCAGCTCAGAGCAGCGGCAGCTCGCAGGCGCCAGGGCCGCGCGGGCCGGGCGGTGCGCGACGCAGCACGCGCCTTCATCTGGGACTTCAGCACGTAGCCCGGCGGCAGCGCATGCCGGTACTTGCACTCCTTGCCGTTTGGACACTGCCAGAACCTGCAGGCACGCGTGCCCCATCGCCGCTCAGCCGTTCCGGCCATCGCCACGCGCGCCTGGGGTAGTGGCACCGCGCATGATACAGGAGCACATGCGCTGTCCGAGTCTCATCAAAACAAATACACTCCTTCTGAGGTTTTAGCCGCCGCCATGCTCACACACACGCACTGCTGTGCAGCTGGCACAGGCGGGCAGAGGCGCAGCCGGCGCGCGCAGCATGGAGCGCACCAGCCGTACTGCTTGCCCTCCACCGCGTCCAGGAAGAACTTGCAGATGATGTCGGTCGCGCGGTTGGCGTTGCCCTTCTCGGCGCCGTGCTTCTGCGCGACCACCGCCTCCAGCTTGGCCTGGTCCCACTCGTCCATGTCGTCGCCATCCTCGCCGTCCTCCCGCCTGCCGGGCGCCGGCCTTAAGCTCAAGGACAAGGACACTTTCTGCGGATACCCTTTCAGCAACGCCAAAGTATAAGCGAACAATAATCCACCTCGCAAAGTTTGCAGTCGGCACATGATATACACTGGTCAAGCATTACATTTTTTGCTACAGTGTAGCAAATCCACACACCAGTCCACAAGCACACGCACTGCAAGCCGCAAAGTGCTCGTGAAGAGCACACCCTGCGCGGAGTGACCCTGGCCCCGTCGCGGGCGACCAAGGCGGCGCCCGCGCGTCGGGCGCGCGCGGCCCCGGGCGGGCGCACCGGTCGGAGAAGATGTCGATCTTGCCGCCCTTGCGCTCCACGGCCAGGTCGTGCGCGAACTTGCACTTGAAGCCCTTGGTGCACTTGCCGTGGCGGAAGAACTCGCACACGATGGACTTGGGGTCCACGCCTGGCGTGGGATGTGGTAGCGTAGGGTTAGGGATAGCTAGGGTGCGCCCACATGCACCCGCCCGTCGCTGTTGCCCGCCCTGCACATGCTGCCGTACACAGCTGGCACGCCACGGCAGGGCACTGCTTTGAATCTGCTCCAAAGCTTGCATGCGAGCTTTCACAATGCCGTGTGAAACACGAGCGCGGCACGCTGCCAGCTGCATTGAACGCGGGACAGGGCGGGCCGGCTCGGGCGCCGCCGCAGGGGCGCAGGGGCGCGCACCGACGGGCACCTTAGGCTGCTTGATCGCCTCCGCGAACAGCTCGTCCAGCTCCTTCTGCCGCTGGGCCTCCCGCTCCTTCTGGTCCTGCTCGGAGCGCCCCCATGCCGCCGCTCAGCGCTCCGCCTCAGGCCCTCAGCGCCGCCGCCCCGTCATCTGACTCGCGCTACCACTGCACCTCCTACCCCGCCTGACTTCACCAGGACAAGCTGGTGACAGTGTCGCCAGCCCAGTCAGCGCCGCTGCCGGCTCTCGCTGGCCGGCTGCTGGCAGCGCGCGCGGCCGCCACGCTCCACATCACAGCGGCATGCATGTGGGGCGTGAGGGCAGGGCGCGCTGCTCAACACGGCCCTGCTGGCTCGCTAGATACTAGGAGGCCTGTGCAGCTGTGCCGCGCGCTTGTGGAGCAGCCGGTGACGTGAAAGGGGGGAAGGCTCTGAAGAGGAGCGCAGCGGGCGGCGGGCGCGACCTTCTTGGCGGCCTTGGTGTCGGTCCCCATCTTCTTGTTCATCGAGTTCTGCAGCGTGCTCTCCAGCGTCTTGACATACCTGCGGGGCCCGGCCGCTCCTGCACTCGAGCGCGCCCGGGCCGCGCTTCGCAGCCAAGGGGGCGACGGGGCGGTGCGCACTGCTGGACTTTTACACTCTTGTTCTTGTTCTTGAGCCCGAACGTCTTGTCGTCCAGGTTCTGCGCGGCGGCACACGCACGAGCTCTGCACAGCCAGCCTGGGCGGCACGCTTGTGGAATCTGACCTGCGGGCCCAAGCGGGAGCAGAGCGCCAAGGACAGACAGGTCTTGGGCGCGCTCGCCTTCTTCTTTGCATCTGCGCAGGCACAGCGGTGCGTCAGTCCCATAGACGGCGCCCCGGACACGCGACGGGCGAGCATCAGGTCGACGGCCGCCGCTCACCTGCCCGCGCCCTGTCCTGCGCCTTCTTCTGCTTCTCAGCTGCCTTTGGCGGCATGGCGCTCCTGCTGCCCGCGCCCGCGGCTGCTGGGTACAGAGGTAAGGGCCTCTTGCCCAGGCACCCTTGAGAGCTGGCAAGGCAGCGTCCTCTACTTGCTTGCGACACCCGCGCTGGCAAGGCAGTTGCAGGCTAGCTTAAGCAGCGAGCCCCAGTGATGCGTGTCACAGGACAGGATGCAGCTGGAGCGCTGGAGCAGGTACTGCAAGCTGAGATGAGCGGCTGATCGATTGTGTATTGGATATGACAATCCTGCTCGTCCTGCAAAAAGCAGCAGGCCTTGCCCCTTGAGCCCGGCAACCTTGGGGTTGAAAGGGTTTTGGGCAAGTGTTCATAGGCCGTGTACAACTGAGGTCTGAGAGCTGTAACTGAGGCGGAGACGTGTGTGTTACGTGCGCTGCTACGTACTTGCGCTTTCTGACACTCCGCTACTTTCAGCCACATACTGTTTGCGTGCACGCACTCCGCCGCTCATAATGTCGTTCGGCTATGCCGTCCGCAACTTCATGCACAAGGAACCCATTATAGCGTGGAGCTGCATCATTGCCAGTGTTGGTGCGCTGAAGCTGAAACGCAGTGCGCAGTGCCCTGTCACGCGCTGCACGTCCTCACAGGCTTTCTGACACTGTGCTTTGCAGGCATCATACTGCCAATAGTGGTGCCGCCAATCCGGCAGCGCTTCTCCACGAGGGAACCTATTAATCCGCCCCCGGTCAAGCAGGTGCTTGCCCAGGCGTGCTTATAAGGTTGCTGGCTTTCCTGCGCACCACTCTGAGCCACTCACCCCCTGCGTTGGCGCGCAGCTGGTGGAGGGCCTGAGCAGCGGCAGGAAAGGCGTACAATAGGCCCCCGTCCCGTTACGTGTAAGCGTGGTTGCAGCCAGTGTCTGTTTGAGTATGCACTGCCTCCTGCCCTGAAGAGCAGAGCCTCGGCTGGTGTTGTCGCGTCCTTATTAAGGTCACAAGTTCTTCAGGCACTCCCAGCAGGTTTGGTCTCGTCAGGTGAAAGTCAAGGGGTGAGCGCTGGCAGGCTGGTAACAGAGCAGCCGCGTGGCTGAGTTGCCCACGCAGGCTACTTCAGCCAGTTCTCCACCGAGGTCCAAGAGACACGCTGCAAAGGCGGTTGCAAAGAAGCAGAGTCACAACAACTTCCTCCATCATCACACGTTCACGGATTGCGATACAGCGCATGTCTAGCATGCCCAGCAGAAAGCTGCCCACCTGACATGCCACCGCGGGCCCCAGACATGCGTATGAGAAGCACTTGTGGATTCCTGTAGCTGTTGCAAGCCTATTATTACACAGGTGCAGGCCTGCCACTTGTCACGCAGGACTCATAGAGCGGGGAGCTGAAAGGATCCCCAAGGGAGGGTCTGCATGCTGTCAGGCACCGGCCATAGGGCCACCCCAAACTTCAACCGCTGTGCACCATACGTTTACACAGGCAGGTGCGGCATGCGCAGCTCAATCCGCATGCTTTCAGGTGTGCCGCAGGCCACCCGACGCCCACAGCTGCCAACGGCAGCTGCACAAGCCCTAGCCGTCAGCGTCATGCCCCAAAACTGTGGTATTTCAAGACAGGCGCGCGCTCGCGATCTCCGCCGCCACCTTCAGGCGCAGCAGCGGCATGTCGGCCTCGCTGAAGCGCATGTCCGCGTTGCGCGCAGCGTGGTCGGCGAACTGCAGCGCAAACACGCCGCAGTCCACCGCGTTGCGCTGCCGCGGGATGTCCTTGGGGTACCTGCGCGTGAAGCACATGGTCATACATGTATCTAGGACCCCAGCCCGGGGGTGCTCATAGATGTGCCTCTATCGTATCGTACGACCTACAACACCCACATACTGCCGGTGCTCAGACGAAAGTTGCCGAGGTGGTAAGCAGACGCCTGACAAGCGATGTCACATGGACTCATTAGCATGCCTATCAGGCATGCCTATCATGCCTATCATAAGCAGCCTTGCAGATTACAAGGCGCGCACAGGATCGGCCACGTCGACGTGTCCACGTCCTGCTGCCGCTTGTCCTTGTACTCGTCGCGCACGTAGGCGCGCAGCGCCGCCATGACCTCCCGCTCCTCAGACTGCGCAGGCCCCCGCGCCCTCGTGAAATGTAAACGTGCCGCCGCACTGCCACTGACAACATAGGCTGGGTCGCCGCAGCCAAGTCTGGTCAGGTCAGCGCGTGCTGAAGGCCGCACCTTTCACGGTCAGGGCCTTCAAGTGCAAGGTTCCTGGCTGGCCACCAATAGGGTTCAGCAAGCCTTTGTGCATACAACACAGCGACTGTGCAGACAGGAACGGCAGGCCTCGGCAAACCCAAGCCCGTCACCTCTAGCACTTCACCGACCAGCGCCCGGCGGGCGCGGCGGGCGGGCCGCGGGTGCGCACGTGGTACGAGTCGTAGTAGACGAGCGCGCGCGCGGCCAGGTCCACCATTGCGCAGGTCCAGTGGTTGCCCAGGTGCACCGGAATGACCCAGCGGTCCACATCCAGGATGCAGCCGGACGCCTGGCCCGCCTTTGCCAGCCGCTTGGCCGTCGTCCACCGCCGCACGTTGCCTGCGCGCCAGGGCTGAGCGTGGCTTGCGGTGGCAGGCGTCGGCGTCAACGGCCGGGAGTGCGCTGCACGACAGCAAAGTCAACCAGTGCACCGCGCAACTGCCGTAATGATTTGATGGGCCTAAGCGCGGCTGTCTGGACACAAAGCCATGCTTACTGTTGCCCTCAGCGCTACATTGGTCCTACTGTGCCAGTGCATGCAGAGCCGCGCCAGAGCAGTGATGCGGCGCGGCAGGGAGGGTTGCACTCGGCGGCACGGCAAAGCGGAGCGGTGAAACTCAAGGTGCAGCGCATCGATGGTGTCAAGGTGACCTAGGCAATGAGAGCAGGGCCCTTGAGCGCCGGCGCGCACTGAAGCAGCACTCGCGCGCGTCCTTGAACAGCCCGTTGAGTGACCTAAGCAATGAGAGGCGGGCCCGCGGGCGCCGGCGCGCACTGAAGCAGTACTTGCGCGCGTCCTTGAACAGCCGGTTGATGAAGAAGCTATTGAAGAAGTGGCAGGTCGGCTGCGCGCCCTCCAGCGTGCGCTGCAGCGTGTCGCGGTCCTGCCAGCGCGCCGTCCCCACCGCATCACACAGCTTCGCGAGGCCGCACGGGCGAGCATGCGCACGCGCCAAGCGCGCGGTGCCGCACGAGCAGCCGAGCCTCTCCTTCGCAGGAGCCTCTCCTCCGGAGGACTTCCAGGATCAAGCGCGTGCGCCTGCCTGTGGGGTTCACGCAACCGCCTGACTACTGGAGAGCTCAATCTGCATTAGGTGTACAACACATGACAGTGCTCAAACCTGCCTGGCGCTGGCGGGGCCCGCGCCTGCAGCAGGCCCATGTACAGGTTCATGACCTCGTCGTTAAGCCACTCCTGGGGCCGCAGGCAGCGGATGAGCTTGCGCGTCATGTCGATGCCGCTGCGCAGGTGCGTCACGAGCACCTCACGGTCCGCGCCGGGCCCGAGCGCCGCGCGCGCGGCCGCCAGCGCCTGCGCGGACAGCCGCAGCGGCGCCGGCGCGTCGCTCACGCGCGCCGCTGCGATCGCCTCGCTCAGCCCGGAGTCGTCCTGGCGCGCAGCAGGGCGAAAAGGGTCAGGGCGTATCAAGTGGACATGCCCGCATGCTTTTGAAGCGCGCCAGAGCAGCCGCCTAGCTCAGCCTGAGTCGCCCATGCGCACGCGCGGGGCCGGGGCAGGGTCCGGCCGCGCGCCACAGCGCGGCAAGGGCGGTCTGACCCGGAGGGCTCGCCGAATGACAGGGACACCCACACATAGAGCTGCACTGGCCTGACGCAACCGGGGCCCTCGGCAGGCCCGGCATCCTCGGAACATGCTGTGTATCGACCTGCTGTACCCTGATGCGCGCGTCCGCCTGATGTTCTCTCCACCTTCTGAAAATTTACCCGCGGTGCCTCAAAATTCTCTCCCACGGTGCCCCAAAACCCTCTGCCAAGCAGGGGTGCACAACACACATGTGCACAGGCTCACCTCGGAGTGCTCGTACGCCTCGTCGCCGTCGCCCTCCTCGTCCCCGCTCTCGCCCGCGCCGTCGCCCCGGGCCGCATCCTCGCCGTCGCGGCCGTCCGCGGCCGCACCCTCCTCATCGCTGCTCAGCAGCAGGACCTCCTCCTCGTCCGCCCGGCCGTCCGCCGCGCCGCGCTCCGCGCCGCGTCGCGGCCCCGCCGGCGCCGCCGGCAGGCCCGCGCGCGCGCGCGCGCGCGCCGGCGCGCCGGCCGCGCCGCGGGCGGCCATGCCGCGAGGCGGGCCGGGGCCGGGCGGGCCTGCGGCGCGCGCGGCGCGGTGCAGCGCCGCCTCGCTGTCGCGCGCCGCCTCCAGCCGCTCCAGCTCGGCCTGCTTGGCGTCCGCGCGCGCGCCCGCATCGGGCCGCAGCGCCCTGCGCCCGTGCTGTGAGCCTCAGTGGCGTGGTTATCATTGCAAGTGTCAGCAGCTTGTCTTGCATGCCGAGTGCAAGCGCTACTCTGCGGGGCAGAGTGCCATGGTGCAGCCACGCTCTGCATCACTGCGAATCAGAGCCGCCCTTCTAAAAAAGGTGTGGTGTGCCCGAGCTCAGGTTGGCCAGGCGCGCATCGCGCCTGGCGAACAGCGCCCGGTTGCGCGCCTCGCGCTCCGCGATCGCCCGCCTCAGCGCCTCTGCTTCCCTGCCCCGCCGCTCGGCCGCCTGGCTGCGCCGCTCGCGCGCCGCGGCGTCCTCCGGCGCCGCGGGTGCAGCCCCGGCAGGGTCAGGGCGCAGCGCCCGCCATCGCCGCCCCGCGTCCAACCCCGGCGGCTGAGACATGCAGGGCTGCTCGGTGTCAGGCGCTGCCGGCGGCGCGACAGACGGCGCCGCCGCGCCCGGCGCCCGGGCCTGCATCACGGCTTCGGGGCTGTCGGCAGGGTCTGCGCCGCGTGTGGCGCCTGCCCTGTCCCGCGCCTCAGCCCCGCGAGCACGCGCCTGCCGGACAGGGAGCACATCTGCAGCCTGGTAGCTGCCGGGCGATACTGTGTGCATCAGGTGACATGCTTCTTTGACTTTCGCACCCTGTGCATCTGTAAAATAGGTAAGCACCATGACGAGCACCACTTTGGGTGTGGCTAAAAAGGTAAGACTGGTGGTGACACATTAGCTTGATCTGCTTGGCTGTCAATAGTGCACGCAGTATATTTGTCGCTGCCTCCTACTCACCAAGGTCGCCAGAGACATGGGGCCGGCAGGGCGCGCGCACCCCGTTGAGGAGCGCCGCCTCAACAGCCAGCGCGGCGCGAAAGCTCTCCGCGGCATCGTCCGGGCCCAGCGCGGCGCGGCGCCTGACGGCCTGCACAGCACGCGCAGCCAGGAAAGGTCATGACAGGCGACCTCACACAAGAGCGCTGTCAGTCCTTGCAGCGGCAACCAGCTTGTATGGGAGTGGCAGACCGGGGGTGCAGATGAGCTCTATCAAAACATATCGGCCCAGGCGCATACAGTGCACTGAGTATGAACAGATGGGCGCGCCTGCTCATGCAGCGCCTTTGCGCGCAGCGCCTGCGCCTCCAACACCAGCGCATGCCCCCGCTGCTCCTGCTCGTTGGCTTCATCCAGGTACCGCAGCGTGTCCGCATCGGCCTGCACAATCCTGTCTTTCACATCCATCTGTCTGACCATGATACATGAAGCCACTGCCACACTGCGCGCTCTGCCCATCACAGATGTCCATCACAGAGCACTAGTATCACGTCGTAGGTATGCAGCCTGTGTGCAAGAGCGCTGGTTGATCACGTGCGAGTACACACGGAGTGTCACAGTGCACACAAGCTGTGCGAGTAAGAGCACATTGGCGTTGCTCACAACATCCCCCGTCACACAGATTGTACATAAAAGACAGCCATCAACAGCTCTGAACCAGCACCTTCGGTGTCGCAGCAGGCGCGGCGCGGTGGGCCGGCGCGCGACGCGGCCAGGCCAATGGCGAGCGCTGCAGCGCCTGGAAGCCGCCCTGCGGCCCGTGGTATCGCGGCGCGGCGCGCGGGCCAGCCTCTCCTGGCAGCGCCGATGTCAGCGCGCCCGGCGCGCGCGGCGCCGAGCTGCCTGGCTGCGCGGCCGCGTGGCGGAGCAGCGGGTGCGGGAAGAGGGCCGCGCTGCGGCGCGCAGCGGCGTCCGCCCCAGGATCGCCTGCACTGCCCCCCGCCAGGGGCGGCTGATACAGGCCGCGCAGGTAGGCCGCCTGCACGCCCAGCCCGCCGCCGCGCTGCCGCAGGCTGCTGCCGCGGAAGCCGGTATGCGGCTGGCACGCGCGCCGCGGCGCTGGCTCGCCGCGCTCAGGCTCGCCGCCCTCAGGCTCCCCGCGTGGGGCGCCCTCGCCCGCAACGGCGCGCGGCCCCGGGGCCGCAGGCTCCTCCGCACCACTCAGCCGGCTGCGCGTGCGCGGCGGCGCGGCCTGCTCAGCCGCCTCGTCGCCAGCCAGCTCGCGCGCGCGCTTGCGTCCGGGCGAGGGCAGCACGGTGTCGCACACGTGCGCGATGAGCTTGCCCGGCGTGGACAGGAACTGGCTCCAGTGCTGCAGGAAGCTGCTCATTTGGCACCAGGGCCCCAAGCCGCGCCTACCAGCGCAGCATCCGTCAGTAATCCTGCACCAGCGTCTGTGCAGCTGCCATCGCACAACGTGCTCACTGCCTCTGCATGTCCTGCTGTGCAAACTCCTCCTTCTGATGGTGGCCAGCGGCTGCGTTTGCGACAGCTGTGCAGTTCTGGGACTCGAGTAGGCTCAAAAATTCTGGGCCATTGCGGGGTTTCGACAAAATGGCCTAGGACAGCTCTGGGAGCAGGCACTTCGTCCTGTGTGCAAGCCCGGAGGCAGGGACTCGGTTGCCTGCAGCTGCCTGAGCCCAGTTGCAGCTATCTGCGTTGTCCTGGTCAGCGGAAGAGCGTCGGCGGGCCTGTCTGGCGCTCCGCGCGATGCTGTGCAGGCTGGCCAGGCTGCGCCGCGCTGCAGCTGCAGCGGAGCGCACATGTGCCTTGGCAAACGCTCTTCCACGCGGCGTCTGCGCGGGCGCAAATGATGCGCAGGCAGAGCCCGCGCCGGCAGCGGCCAGCGCGCAGGCCAGCATGGACTTCCCGGGCGGCCGAGTACCGTTCACGCCCGAGCTGAAGTTCGTTGGCGGCCACTTCTCCGCCGACACGCCGCCAATGAGCTGCTACCGCACCGTGGACAGCGTCGGCGACACACTGGAAGAGGTCCCGGCCTCTCCGTTCACCAGCATCACACTCATACAGCTGTGTCAGCACACTGTGATCCCACTGCTTGTTCCAGCCTATTTGGCGGTGACCTTCCTGCACTGCGGCCTGTTTGTTTAACATCAGAGCGCCTGCCACCTCTGCCAGGAGGCGAGTCAATGAGCAACCCAGTGACAGGCGCGGACTGCAGGCAGACACGCCGTGGCCCTTGGACAAGGAGCAGGCGGTAAAGATGTACCGCGCGATGGTGGGCCTGCAGACCATGGACGTCGTCTTCTACGACTCGCAGCGCCAGGCAAAGGCCCCCTGGCGAGGCCTCGCCACCGCCCCGTGTCTGCTGCGCGCTCAGCCTAGGGTTGTGCAGCGCTTGGCAGGTTTGTGACCATGCGGCCTGCGCTGAGGCTGCCTCCAGGGCCGCAGCGCTCGCAGCCGCGTATCTGTGATCGAAAGTAAGCTCGGCCGGCGCTTTGGTCGATGCTGGCCAGTCCTGAGGTGTATGTGAGCCAGGTGGCCGAGCGCAGCGGAGCCAGTCAACCCTGTCGCCATGGTTTCAACTTGTAACTTGTAGAAACTTGTTAGAGCACAATCAGACAGGTTTGATTCCACCCGCGCCTTGAGCGGCGCAGGGGCGCTTCTCGTTCTACATGACGAGCGCGGGGGAGGAGGCCACAGCGGTGGGCAGCGCGGCGGCGCTCGCGCCGGCCGACGTGGTGTTTGCGCAGTACCGCGAGCAGGGCGTGCTGCTCTACCGCGGCTTCTCCTTCCTCGACTTTGCGCACCAGGCGCGTCGCAGGCTTGGCCCCACATCAGTAAACACCAGCAGAGCTCGCGTGGGAAGTGCCTTTTTAACAGAACAAAGTCCGGGACCACCCAAGCCTGGTCACCAGGTACTACTCGTCTGCCATGCTCAGATGGAAGGCACAAAGCAGCGGCGCAAGTCAGAACTTGGTCTGCATGGTCAATCCTAGACAGTCCGGAACGTCGCGTGCTGTGTCAGGGGCACAGCGTTACACATGTGTGACGCACAGCGGCGTGCATGACAAAGACCGCTACCAGTAACGGTCTTGCTCATGAGTGGATGGACCTGCTTCAACACCCTGCACAGAGTGCGCTCATGACGTTAACGCCAGCGCGCGCGCGCAGTGCTTCGGCAACGCGCGCGAGCCGGGCAAGGGGCGGCAGATGCCGATCCACTACGGCAGCGCGGACCTCAACTTCCACACCATCTCCTCGCCGCTGGCCACGCAGCTGCCGCACGCCGTCGGCGCCGCGTACGCGCTCAAGGCGCGCGCGCGCCCGGCGCGCCCGCCGCGGGCCGCTCCACGTGTCTGCTTGAAAAAAAAAATGCCATGCGCCGAATGCCACCCGACCTTGCCCATGGAGCAGGGCGCGCCGCCAGCGTCCGGCGCATGCGGAGCCATCACCCGCTCCACGCGTCTGCCCGCGCAGCAGCGCGGCAGCGGGTGGTGGCTCCGCATGCGCCGGGCGCTGGCGGCGCGCCCTGCTCCATGGGCAAGGTCGGGTGGCATCCAGCGCGCGGCATTTCTGCATTGCCTGGTGCACGAAGCGAGCACGGGCTGCCGCCGTGCTGGGCGGGGCAGCCGTGACGGCGGTCTGTCCGGCGCCAGCTGGAGGGGCGGCGCGCGGTGGTTGCGGTCTACTTTGGCGAGGGCGCGGCCAGCGAGGGCGACTTCCACGCGGCCGCCAACTTCGCGGCCACGCTGGGCGCGCCCGTGCTCTTCATCTGCCGCAACAACGGCTGGGCCATCTCCACGCCCGCCACCGAGCAGTACCGCGGTGCGCCGGCGCCTGCCGGCCGCAGCCGCTGATGCAACGGCATCATGCAAGCAGCTTGGCTTCAGTTTACCGCCTGTACCCCTTTGTTATTGCCCCGTAACATGCCATCCGTAGCAGGCATATTGGTGGCAGCCAAAGTCCCACGTCTGTGCCGTGGCCGCGCTGTTGTTTGGGGTGGAGTGATATGGCAGCATGGTTGGCGGGCCGCAGGCGACGGCATCGCGGGGCGCGGCCCGTCGTACGGCATCCCGAGCGTGCGCGTGGACGGTGGCGACGCGCACGCGGTGTACAACGCCACGGCCGCCGCGCGCGACGTTGCTCTGCGCCAGGGCGGTCCTGTGCTCATTGAGGTGGGCCGCACCTGACGCGCAGCAGCTCGCCCGCACCAGATTTAGTGCACCAGTGTCTGGGGCAATCCTGCGGCGCAAGTGACACTGCACAGTGATTGTTGTGCTGCAGCGTGCACTACCGTGTCAAGGAGCTGCGCCAGCTGGACAAGCGCCTGCGCAGTGGATACTAGTGACAGAGTGCCAAGCAGTGCATGTGTCTGAGAAAGCTTGACTGCCAGTACGGCTTCAGTGAGGCGCGCAGCGCCGCGCGCAGGCCATGTCGTACCGGAGCGGGCACCACTCGACGAGCGACGACTCGTCGCGCTACCGCACTGCGGGCGAGATGGCGACCTGGCGCGCGCGCGACCCGGCCGCGCGCTTCCGCCGGCTGCTCGACGCGGCGGGCTGGTGGGATGACGCGCGCGAGGCGGCGCTGCGGCAGGCCACGCGGCGCGAGGCGCGTCCCTGCCCGCCCGGCCCGGCCTTTGCATGGGCGAGTGTGCCACAGTTGCGCCGAGGAGCTCGCAGGCTGCGCGGGCCGCAGCATGCGGCATCCTGCCATGCATCATGTCGTGCTGCGTGCGACATCACTTGCGTATCTGGACATTGGCGTGAAAATGTGTTGGGGCGCATCACAGGTGGTGGCTGCGCTGGCAAAGGCTGCAAAGGAGCCAAAGGCGCCGCTGGATGCCATGTTCGCGGACGTGTATGCGAAGCTGCCCTGGCACCTGGCCGAGCAGCGCGACGAGGTCGCAGCGCACGTGGCGCGGCACCCAGGCGCCTGCCCCGACATCCCCGCGAATTGAGCGGGATCGAGGAAGCAGCAGAGCGTGCGAGGCTCCTTCAGACAGGAAACCAGTTTTGTAGCAACACACCACCTTTGGAGCTGTTTCCCCTTCTGCCTGTGCTGCAACACGCTTGCGGTGTAGCACATTCAGTGCAGAGGCCTTGTGTGACGATGAAAACTGATGTGGGCCTGTGCTGGCTTCCTGTTGTACCGCGCAACGTTCCTGTCTGTGCCCTGTATTATACTGGGTGGCACAAGAGCTTGGACGATGCTTGCATAACCCGCTCAAAGGCCCTGCATCTCCCCGTCGCAGTCCCGTGTTCCCCTAGTGTACTGTCATTGATATGTATCTTGTCACCAAGCAACACTGTGTGACTGCTTGCTTTTCATCTCATGCGTTTGTGTCTTGGGAGCAACTGCTTACCTTTTGCATGATGGATAAACAAGAGGGTTGGCACATCCATCATGTCTGTAAGCACCAGTAAAGCTGACGACGCTGATCACTGCGAGGTCACCTGGTGAAGAGCAAGCACGTGGCATCTGCATTGCTTGCGAGCCAACATCACGTTACTTGGTTACACAGCGCAAGTAGAGCACCTGAGCACAACGTGTCATTCAGCGACGCTTGCAGCATTACCACACTCAACGCTGAGCATCACATACGAACGTGCGCCTTTGTACAACGGCTGCTCATACCACACTGCTCCTACACTTTTTTTGTACCTATACCGCCTGACAAAAGCGTGCCATGGGCTGATCACCCAGCACAGGTGGTAGACATAGTGAAGGCCAGTTGGGCTGGCAAGGCGCCCGATTCCATTGATAAGGCTACGCTGTCACACCACGCTGCCATAGACTTAGTGTACACAAGTGCGCAATTTGGCTTTGACAGGTTGCAGCACAGCACCCACACATGCAGTAACAGTGCATCGGACCGGGTCGCAGAACTCCCTGGCTTGTGCAGGGACAGGTTTTGCGGTTCACAGCCCAGCACGCGCATGCTGCCAGGAAGCCCCAGCCTCACAGGGCGGTCAGGCCGCCATCGATAGTCAGACAGGAGCCAGTGATGTAGCTGGCGTCCCCGGACGCCAGGAACGCCACGGCGGCCGCCACCTCTGCCGTCGTGCCCATCCTGCGAGCAGCAAGCCGCGGCGTGACAGCTTGCGCATGCCCAGCGAGTCACTGGGACTGCCGCGGCTGCCAAGAAATCATTCAGGCTGCCTAACCAGGCAACCGTGCATGTGACCTGCCAAGCGCAACGGCGGCTGCTGCTGCGCGCATGCGGGGCAGCCGCGGGCGCACCGCTGGATGATCTGTTGACTGGTCATCTCTTCGCACAGCGCCTCCAGCGTGCGCCCGCTGCTGGCCGCGTGCCGCCGTGTGCCGTCTGTCAGGATCGGCCCGGGCGCCACCGTGTTGACCCTGATCGCGGACACAGGTGAAGGCTGTGACCAAGCAAGACATGATGGGAGAGTTTTTGCCACGCCACCTGACCAGCCTTCACACAATGAGCCTCCTTCCTCAATCAACAGTTACCAAGAGAGGAATCGTCCATCACATGAGCCCCCGGCTTGCTAAGCAACAGCAGGCTGTCTCCCCCAGCCGCTGGCACACGTGCTTGTCACCTGCTGTGCAATTGCACTCACAACAAACACAAAGGCGCTGCTCGCATGCCCGTCTGAACAGTAGTGCAGGTCAACCCCCATCAACCCATGTGACTTACTGTATATGGAGAATGGGTCGCAACAGCCTGTGCAACAGCCTGCTGCAGGGCTGCGGCTGCACCGGATGCCGTGCTTGCCGAGGTCGAGCGCGGCGCAGCGGCTGAGCTGCATGACCGCCGCCTTGGTCATGCTGTACGGGACAAAGCCCGGCTGCGCGACAAAGCCGCTGGTGGACGCGACGTTGACGATCGCGCCCGCGGTCAGCTTGCGCGCGTCGCCCGGGTTGCGCTGCATCGCGCGCGCCGCGTGCTTGACGCCGAACGCGTAGCCCTTCACGTTGGTCGCGAACGCGGCATCCAGCTCTGCGCGCCGGTCCGCAGGTGAGCGCTCTGGTCGCTGGCACTGGGGCTGCCACGCAGCCGTCGGCACACAGCCGAAGACAGCGCTGCCTTCTGCCAGCCCGCACCGACCGACCAGTGAAGTCCAAAGTCAGCGAATTGCCTTGGCAAAGTACAGCGAAGGTGCAGTGCTACGCGGGCTTGTCGGGATTGTACACAGAGCCTCATGAACCTGCTGGGCAGCGAGGTCACTGTCACCAACCTGGCAGCAGGACACACAACGCCAGCGTGCTTATTTGGAACTGAAGAGGTGCGCTGCTCCACTCCAGCATACGGCAACCACAGGCAGGTATGATGAAACGCGTGTTTCAGCTTGAGGGTGGCACACCTGCGTCAGTCACTTGCAGCGCGTCAGCAAACACATAGCGCGCGGCGTTGTTGATGAACACGTCCAGCCGGCCGTGCGTGCTCAGCGTGTGCTTAATCAGCGCCTCGACCTCTGCTTCCTGCGAGACGTCCACCTGCGGCAACGGCCCATACTTGCTGCGCAACTCCGCAGGCTGAGCCGACAGGCGTGCTGCACAGAGTTCTGGCGTCACTGTCCAGTGGCTGTGTATCAGCATGGCGGCAACGGGCGGGTCATATATCTAGATGAGGCGCATCCAGGTGAGGCTGACAGCGCGAAGCGTCTTGAACAGAAACCCGGCCGCCTCGGCTGCGCTTGCGAACGTACCTTGAAGGAGCTCACTGTGGGCTGCACGGCAAGCCAGCTAGTGCTCACGGGCTTGGCCGCGGCCGCCGCAGCGCCGTCGATGTCTGCAAAGACAACCTGCGCGCCCTCCGCCACCAGCCGCAGCGCTATGGCCTTGCCGATGCCGTTTCCCGCCCCTGTCACGACCGCCACCTTTGCCTCAAAGCGTCTGGCCATAACAGGGAGCCTGGGATGCGGTTTGCACGGCACAGCAGTTCTCGAGGTGCTTTGCCCTGATGTTTTACCCAGGAGTAGTGAGTCTTGGAAGAGAGCAGTCACCCCTCCCAGAAAATGGGGGAGACCCGGTGATCCGGGGTGGGCACACCCCCTGCCAGTGCTCCACCTTCTGTGACTGGGCCTGTCACGGCAGGCCGACTGCTATACATAGGCAGACTTCCAGGTAGAGGCGCTGAGTACTGCACAAGCTCAGAAGGACCCGTGGACGGTCAGCTGCTGAGCAGGCAGATCTGTAGAGCGCTGTGCAGGGGTTGGCAAGCGAGGCTGCAGCAGTGCACTCACAGCGGGGCTTTGACGCCAGTCTGATGCTGAAGCTGAGCCGCCAGCGCTGCCGGGAATCTGGCTAGCACTTGGCGGACCCGTGTCGCGCGCGATGCGGAAGGCCGAAGCCGCGCTGTCGCAGACACGCAAGCGCATCTTGTACGCCGTGCTCGCCGGGCTCGGCATTGGCCTGCTGGTCTCCGTGGCCAGCCTGTCGCATGTGCGGCTCTCTGGCAGCGAGCGCTCCAAGCTCGACAAGCTGCAGGCGCACTTTGACGAACAGCTGGCGGAGCGGGTGCGCGCTCGCTGACGATGCTCGCAAGCTGAGCCAAGCCGGGTGTGCCACGGCCACTGTTTCTGCTACTTTCGAGCTTACCGGAGCGCTGGTGACAGGATGCGGCACTGGCAGCAGAGGCAAACCGGCGCTCGCTCGTCGAGTCTGAAAAGGAGCGCCTGAAGGTGCTGCCTGCCGCGCGCCTCCGCTGCTGACAGTCATTGTTCCGTTAGCGCCACGCCTGTGGTCGCTTCATGGTCGCTTCACAGTCTGCTGGCGACGCCCCGGGTGTTGTGCGCCTGCGTGCGCTCTGCGGTATCACTGTGTCTCACCAGCTAGAGCTTGGCGGCGAGCGGGCTGTTAGGCAAGACCGTCTCAGCGGCGCCGCGCCACAGGAAGCGCTGGCGCCTCAAGCACGTGCTGCAGCACAACAAGCAGCCCACTGCTGCCTTGCTTGATTATGCAGAGGGTGTGCCGCGCAGGACACGCACTACGACCTGAAGCAGCGCACGGCCGCGCTGGAGAAGGAGAAGAGCGAGCTGCAGGCCAAGCTCTCGGCGGCCGCCAGCGATGCCGCCAACCTCGAGAAGCAGCGCCGGGCGCGCCCCTGCAGCGCAGCGGGGCCGCCGTGCGCAGCATGCCAGCAGCCAGTGGAGCCAAGGGCAGGCTGCCTCGGTGCCAAGCACGGATGTGCCGTGAAAGAAGTTGAAGAAGTATACCTGCTCAGGTGCTAAAATCAAAGCTCGCGGGGCCTCACTGTGCGGTGGCCTGCGGCGCAGGCAGCGCAGGCCGACGCGGACGCGGCACGGCAGGACGCCGAGCGGCAAGCGGCAGACGTGGCCCGGCTGACGCAGCAGCGCGACTCAGACTGGCGGGTGCGCTGCGGCGCCGGGGGGGGGTCGCGGGGTCCTGGCCTGGATTACCCTCTCCCTGCACGCGTAGCGTCCCAGCGCGCGCCGCCTCACGTGGCGCGATGCAGACGCGTGCCTTGACCGGGGTCTGTGTCAGTACCTCCTCTGCACCTTGTTCTGTGCCGTGCGGGGAAGGCTTGCCGTCCGGGGCACTGGCAGTTGCTGGCTGTCAAGTCACAGGCGGCCGTGGCTGCTGCGTGGCTGACCGTGCGGTGCCCTGCCGAGCAGGAGGCGGCGGGCGCGCTGCAGGGCGACGCGGGGGGCGCGGGCATCCTGGGCCGCAAGGGGCGCAGCGGCGCGGTGGGCGCGCAGAGCATGGGCGCGGCGCTGGCGGACGGCGCGCTCTCGGCGCGTCCCGGCCACCCTGCCAACGGCCCGGATCCGTGCGGTATCGCGCCATGGTGGAGCAGGAGTGCTGGCCCGCCGAGGGAAGCCTCCTTGCCATGCACGGCCTGCAGGCAGTGCGCAAAGTGGGATGCGCCCGCGCGTGGCGCAGGTGCGGAGGCCCGGCGGCGCGGGCAAGGGCACGTCGCCCGCGCTGGCGGCGCTGGCGGAGCCGGGCGCGCCGGGGCGTCATGCGCCGCTGGAGCTCAGCCCGCAGGCCGAGGCGAAGGACCCCGAGCTGGCCGCGCTGCTGCGCAAGGCGGGCCCCCGCGGCCGGCTCGCCCACAGCTCGTCCCACCGCCACGCATGGTTGGGGACAAGCGCGCTACAAATGACCTGGGCTCCGGCTCAGTAAGTGTGAAACACGCGTCGTTCGAATTGGGACGCTGGCTCGCAGCGGCGGACTCGCACGGCAATAGGGTTAGGGTTGGGCCTAACCATAACCTAACCACAGCGCGCCAAGGCCGGGGGCCGCGCTCAGGTGGCCGTGCATGGCGAGGTAATGGTCGCGATCAGCAACGCCAACTACGCGCAGCCGGGCGGCATGCTGGACACGTGGGCGGAGTGCGTGCTGCGCGCGGGCGTCAAGAACGCGCTCGTGGTCGCGCTGGACGAGCCGACCAAGGCGCATGCGGAGACCAAGGGCCTGCCGGCCTTCCAGATGACGCTCGAGGTGGGCCACGCGGCGGGGGGCCTGCGGGGGGGCGTTCGGGGGGAGATTTGGGGGCTGCAGCGTCGCGCCTGGTGGCCTGGCGGCCTGCCGGCGGCCAGCCGCAGCTCACGGCGCGCTGCCGGTGGTGCTGTGTGGGGTGTCTTGTTTCGTGCCAGACGGTTAGCCTGGATCTGCCTGGGTAGGAGGAAACAGGCGATTTACTGAGTCCCTTGAAGCTGCTGCACACTTATGTGATTCAGGGGATGGCATTCAGCCGTGTGACGGATGTAGTGACTGTGAGGCACATGGCAAGGACTTGAACGCAGCATAACTGGATAGCCCCGGTGCGGCGTGACGCTTGTGAGGGCTGCCTCCAGGCACGCATGCCGCGTACGAGCGTGTGTCGAGGGCGCGCCTCCTCAGCGCCTCTGCGCGCGCCGCAGATTCCCAAGTCGCAGGAGGCCGTGGGCGGCAACCACGCGGTCTCGGGGCTCAAGTTCCGCATCTTGCGGCGCTTCCTGGTGCTGGGCTACGCGGTGCGCCGACGCGCGCCGTTCCCCCGCCCAATCAGGCTGGTGAATCGTGGGACTTGCGACATGCAGTCTAGGATGTGGTAGACTGTAATGTAAACAGCTGCCTATCACGGCATATTGTATTGGCAGAGTCGGATGTACTGTACGTACAGCTGCCCGCGCCTGTTGCGCTGCCGCGGGCTGGCAGGTCCCGTGGCTGCACGGCGGGGCGCTGCAGCACTGCACAGGCAGCGGGCGGGGCGGCGCTGCATGCATGCCAGCTTGCGCGGGCATTTGTTGCACGCGTGAGGCAGGAAGCGGGGCTGCGGCAGGTGCTGCTGAGCGACGTCGACATCGTCACGCTGCGCAACCCCTTCCCGCACCTCATGCGCGACTGCGACGTGGAGGCCATGAGCGACGGCTGGGACAACGCGACGGCCTACGGCGCGCTCACACACCCCATTTGCATGCAAGTACTGCAGTAATAAATCACCCCCGCGCGGCTTGGCCGTCTGCAACCATGGGCGCAAGCTCGCAGCCTTGCCCCTCGCCCGTGCGGCATGCGCGCGGCTGCAGCCATGTGTGCCAGCATCATGCTACTTTGTGGGCGCTCCTTGTCAGCCGGCCCGCCGTGACGTGAGCCCTCAGGAGGCCCGTGCCGCGCCTGCCGCGCCCGCCGCGCACGCCGCCGCCTGCGAGCAGCTCTGCGAGAGAGGCGCAGGCGTGCAGAGGGAGCCAGTGGGAGCGCTGTGCACAGCTGCATGCAGGCTGCGGGGTCGCCGCGGAGGGCGCAGCAATGCTTAATGCGCATGTATGCAAGAGGGATGGGCGGACGCGCCTCTGGCTAGAGGCGTGTTCCCGACCCTGAACCTAACCCTACCCTGCCTGCCCACGCGTAGGCTACAACGACGTGGCGGACGACGCGGCAATGGGCTGGGCGCGCTACGCGCACTCCATGCGCGTGTTCGTGTTCAACTCGGGCCTGTTCTACATCCGGCCCACGCCCGCCGCGCTCGACCTGCTGGACCGCATCGCGCTGCGCCTGGCCGCGGAGAACGGCTGGGACCAGGCCATCTTCAACGAGGTGCGCCGGACGCGGCCCGTCGCGCAGCGCGCCGGAGCGCCCGGGGCGCTGCGAGTGGGCGCGGGCGCGCATGTCCCAGCGATGTCCTACCCTAGCGATGTGCTGGACCCTACCCTAGCGATGTGCTGGGCGGCAGCGCGCTACGCCCGGCCGCAGAGCGGTGCAGCCGAGCCCAGCGGAGCAGAGGGTGGCGCGCCCGGTGCTTAAGTGCTGGGCCGCGCGCCGCCGCCAGGTCATCTTCTTCCCATCGCGGCCGGGCTATGTGGACCCGGCCGTCACGCGCCGCGTGCTGGACTACATGCTGTTCATGAACAGCAAGGTGCTGTTTAAACAGGTGCGAGCTGGGCGCCCGCTGCTGCGACCAGTCCTTCTTTTGAATGTGCCCCCCCTCATGACTCCACAGCTACATGTATCTCTAACACAAACATGCACTAAAGTCCAATGATTGTCCGCCATGAATCTGTGGACTGAAAAGCCATGTGCGTGCTCTGGCTTGTGTGGTGACGGGCGTACGCGCATTCACACATTTGCTATCAGTCGCCACGCGTGTTGTGCCACACATGCTGCGGGCATGCGTCCAGCTCATGATACTTGTGTTGCCTGACGCCGTGCAGGTGCGGCATGACTCACGCTACGACGACCACATACCGGTGACAGTACATGTCAACTACCACCCTGACAAGCACCCGCGAATGCTCGCGATCGTGAAGCGCTATGTGGACGGGGACACCAAGGCACTCACGCCATTCCCCAGCGGCTCCGAGTAGTGCGCTGCCTGGGTGGAGCACGCCTCCAGTGGGTGGAGCAGTGGCTCCTCCCAGGCACCGCACACGATGTGTAGACGCTTCGCTGCGTAGAGCGTTGCCGGCGCTCGAGGAGAGCATGTGCGCGTGCCACAAGCGTGTCGAGGTTGCTACGTGCTGAAGTACTCAAGTAATGCTTTATGCGCTATGTTATGTGAACTGCTAGGTATGTCACAACGAAAGTGCGTTCTGGTTGGAGGGCGTCTATGTAACTCCCTGCTCTGTGTTAGGGCTTGAACGAAGCAGCTCCTTGTCCGACCTCCCCCACTTGCGAAAGCCTTGCGTCTGGCCTCGCCTTCACCTCCTGGCGCAAAGATGGCCTCCCCAACCTGCCACCGCATGGCCGTTTGGGCGCTCGGCCTTGCGGTGACACCTTGCTGGCAGATGGGTGCTTGGCAGACGCTATCACTGCAGTGTCAGCCGGGAAGTGTCAGCACTAGCCTGCATACACACGGATTGAAAGTTTTTGTGACATCTGCCTTCCCGTGCAGCACTGTCTTGCTTTTTCTTCCTGTGACATCTCTTGGAGCCCAACATGCTGGCCTCTCCTCACTCACTTTCGCTGATGTTCGCAGGTGATCACAGCCAACGGGGCTGCTGCATTCACAGCGCTCGCGCCGCAAGCTGCCGCCGAGCAGCTCCCATGCGACCCGCCCGCCGGCGCGCAGCCCGGCGCGACTCTGGGGTCCTACCGCGGCCTGACCCCAGAGTCTGCGCCAGTGGTCACACAGCAGCTGGTGCCGCTTGCCTGGCAAGCCTTCACGAGCAGCAACGCCGCGCCTTGCGCCGCCGGCGCGGCGCGCCTGACATCTGCCACAGTCACGCGCGCCTGCCAGCAGGCACGGGCGCGGAGGCCACAATGTCTGCTGTTCGACAGGACACGATGCAGAGATTGGTGTCCTGTGCTGCAGCAGAGCGCTGCCGCTTGTCCTCAATCTCCCTGCTTTGCTGCGAGCTCGGTCTATGCTGGCCAAGATCTCTGCCTCTCAGCTTTCCCAGGAGCAACAAAACAGGCCGGCTGCCCGCACACCCCGGAACTACTGCCTGCACCTGCCCTTCCAAGGTGCACACCCACGTAGTCCGCGTATACCTCACGTCTGTGACCCGTCCTGTGACTTTGACAGGCCTATCACAAGGGACCATCCTTCTGATGTTGGCAGGGACGCGCCAGCCATACTCCAGCAGCCCAGTTAAGCAGGCATGACAGCATGATATGTTGACCTATGCACTAATGCAAGCGGGTGCGTGCTGCTGCGCCCAGCTTGTCGCCGGCACAAACTACGCGTTTGGCTTCAACGCTACGTACTCGTGCGCGCCCGCCAGTGCCAGCAGCTCCACACAAGTGAACGCCATCGTGTACCAGCCGCTGCCCGGCAACGGGAATGGGGCCCAGGTGCGCCTATGCAGTGTCTGCTGGCCATGAAATTTCTTGGTGGTGTCTTTGACACGCAATTGCTGAGGCTGCCTCGTGACTCGCGCGCAGGTCACGCGCGTATGGCAGGCCTGACTCTGTGCCAACATGACGAGCAGGAGGCAGCAGCACCATATTTATTTAGCTATCTCAGCCGTTGGGCATTACAACGAGTTTGTCCTGAGCGGTGTGCCGGAATGCAAGTCCTGCAGAGGCGGTGCTCGTCGGCAGAGCTAGCTCTGCTCAGGATACATGGGCGGAGGTCCTGTATGTTGGACGTGGGACGATGCGAGCCGCAGTCTCAAACATATTTTCATGAAAAGAGTCTGCAGTCAGGGTACTATGCGAGTGCTTGGTTTAACCAAATTGGTAGAAAAATGGTAGAAATGCCTGAATAACCCTAAATAACTGCTGCCAGCTGCCGCCTCGAAACAAGCCCCGTCAAAGTACTGCCGTATGTGGGCTACGGCGGCTTTACGGGCACAGCCCAATGCCCTATGAGAACCCCGCCAGCACCTAGTAGGGGATTCGGCAATGCACTTCGAAGTGCGCTTGTACTAAGCGGCAGCTACAGCGGGGTGGCACTCCTGCACGCACAGCATGGGAGCTTGCCGGAGAAGCACGGGGAGAGTGTCCACAAGACTCGGCAGAGTGGGCAGAACGTGAAGGCCAACGCAGGCCACGCCTTTACTAGCTCGCTTGCAGCAAGCGGGCACAAGAAGCGGGTGACAGTGGGTGCGTGGAGTCCAGAGCGCGTCGGAGTCTCAGCCTGGCGGTCCGCGCGTGCCCACCAAGCAAGTGGTACCCTTCTGTGGTAGGCAGACGTGGCCGGCTGGTGGACTGCAGCGGCCTCGCACTTCACCGCTGCGGCGGAGCCAGCGCCATGGCGCAGAGCGCGGAAGCGCACTCGGATCCGCACGCGCCGGGCGCTGAGCCCAGCTGTCACCACATAAACGTTGCCATCCGCTTCCGGCCCCTGAGGTTTGCCCAGCCTGACCGGCTCCGGCGCGCGCATCGCGGTCGTCTGCACCGTCACGCCCGGCAGCAGCCAGGCCGAGGAGACGCACAACACGCTGAAGTTCGCCACGCGCGCCAAGCGGGTGCGCGCGCGCACTCCGGCACAATCTCATCATGCAGGCCTTCCCACGGGACTGCAGCTAGCTCCCTCTGCCTGCACGTGCATGTGCAGGGCCAGATGAGGACTTGAGCTTGCGGACGGGCTGTATGTCGAGCTGCAAAACATGTGGCCAGCAAGTGCTGCCTGACTCGGGAATCAAAGTCGGAGGAGGAACAGGGCCGTGGGCGTTCATCTCATGTACTGCTGTGCATGTGTCGACAGGTGGCCGTGCGCGCGGAGCGCAACGAGGTGCAGGACCAGAGCTCCCTGATCGCGCGCTACCAGAAGGAGGTGGCCGGCCTGCGCGCTCACCTGGGGCGCGTCGGCTCCACCGGCATACACGACCCCATGCACCCAGAGGTGCGCATGGAGGTTGCATCCAAGCCTGACCTTATCGTGAAGTGCGCTGGGACTGGGGAGCATGAGTGCTCTCGGTTGCCACACTCACGAAGTGCTCTGCATATGCGCCTTCCTGCGAAACAAGGTCATGTGACCCTGCACAGCTTTCAACACGTCCCTCCATGGCATGTACTGACTGGGTCCTGTAGCTGCCCATGCGTTGGGATTGACAGCGCATAAGCGCTTGACTATCCACATGCTGGAATGCTCCTACGCACCACCTGTGTTCCTGTCTCCTGATGGACCGTCTGATGCTGGACTCAGTGCTGAGGGGCTCATTAGGGCGCACGTGTCATGCACACTCAAAGTGAGGGGACTGCCTCGGGGGCAAGACCTGGGCTTCTCTCACTCCAGGTGCGCGAGCTGCACTCGCGCCTGCTGGAGGAGCGCATGGCGGTGCGCGCGCGCGAGGCGGAGGCCGCCGCGCTGGAGGCGCGCCTGCAGCGCCTGGTGCATGTGCTGGTCGGCAGCTCGCGCGCGCTCGCGGCCGCCGCGCTGCCCGGCCAGCACCTCGGGGGCATCCGCCTGCGGCGCTCCAGCTCAGAGGCCTCCACGGAGGCGCGCGGATAGCTCCGCATGGCTGCCTGGTAGCAATGCCCGGCCTGCGACTACCTCTTGCCAACCTTCCTGTCGCAGCGTTCGCTTGCGAGCCACAGAAGCGCTTGCAGGCATGGTTGGCCTGTCGCGGCATGTCAGGAGGCATAATATTGAGCTGCAAGTGTAAGTGCTTCTGACGGCCTGCATGTGCGGCAAACAGGTCTTCTGCCACGCTGACGAGACACTGCTGCTACGGGAGCGCGTGGCCATCATGGCAGAGGAGCTCGCGAGCTTGCGGGATGCCGCGGCCTGCAGCGGACAGGAGCGTACCGCGCCTGCTGAGGCTGCTGAGCGAGCTGCGGCGGATGACTTGCACATCCAGGTATGTGCTGCGTCTGGTAGTGCACACGTTTGCGCTTCAGCACCAGTGCCATGTTTGGGGACAAGACCTGGTCAGCATCAGAAAGTAATACAAAGCGTATGCAGCGCATTCACTGGCAGACAGGCCATAGCAAAACCCCAGAAACAGAGGTGTGTGCCAAGACGAGTGCTGGCTTTAACCTGTTCTGCATGACGCAGTAAACAGTACAGCCAAGGCATACACATCAGCTACCTCACTTCATGTATTGCTTCAGCAACGCTCGCGCTGCACACAAACAACTTCAGCAGCACATGGCTCACACATGCATGGCTGGGCGTCACAGGCCCAGATCCTGGCGGCTGAGCGCGACTTCCTTGGCTCCCAGCTCCAGGCTGCCGCAGAGCACAACGCGCACCTGGTCGCTGCAACAGAGATGCTGCGGTCGCAGTTGCTGCAGGTGTGCGGCCAGCGCATTACCATACTGCTGTGGATGTGACCACCTTCCTGTTGGCTCTGTGAGCATCATTCCTTGATAATGTTCTCCCTGCCTGAGGGCTTTGCAAGCGACGTAAATCATCGTGTGCGCTGCAAGTATGCATATGGTATGGCATTGTCCGTGCATGCAAGTATGTGCAATATAAGAGGCTGAAGACTAGGTCGCTTTTGATGTCCTTCACCTGTCGTACCACCGTCTACCCAGGGCGCTGACGGACCCTTTGTGTTCTGCCAGGCCGGCCTGGTCCCTGCAGCCAGCAGCGCCGGCGGTGCTCCTGCCGGCTCGTCTGGAGGTGTGGCAGCGCCAGCGGCTAGCGCAGGCCGCCCCGGCAGTTGTGGCGCGTCAGGGGTGCCAGGATCCGCTCCAGCAAGTGGTGTGAGCAGCAGCGCCAGCACCGCTGCAGAGATGGTGGAGGTACAGGGCATGGATGCTGCGGGAGCCTGCTCGGGACTGAGCGCAGCAGAGGAGGCACCAGGGCGTGAGTCGCCGCAGAGCCAGGCTGCATATGACCTCGCCGCGGAGCTGGTACCGCCGCTGCATGCGCACCGCATGCCTGCTGGTGAGACTGTCAGCCAACCCTTCCCCTTGGTGCATTTCGCTTGTCACTGAATACAATCAAGGGCAGAACAGCCTTCTCTCAGCATGTGCACTCGCGCACTTGATGCTCTGTAGCTCCTGCTCACAGATTTATTAATTGCAATTGCATACATACGGCAGGGGAGCAGTCGGCATGTACAGCAGGTGATGCGCCCGTGGTGGAGGGCGGATTTTCGCGAGAAGAGCACGTGGCGATGGAAGAAGAGCATGCAGCTGTGCGAGGGCGGCAGCACACTGCGCTGAGCCCGGAGCAGGCCGTTTTGCGCGCAACTGTGGTGCAGCTGGAGTCAGCGGTGCAGGAAGCTCTAGCAGAAGCAGACCGCGCTCGTGCGCTCGCGCAGCAGGTACAGCCTTGAACGCTCATATATGTTAGCGTTTGCATGGGTCTTCTGACCATCAGCCAGAAAGTGATCGTACGATCGAGCTTTTGTGCACTTTCTGTGCACAGTGCTGCATTGCAAAGGAGGGTCTTGTGAACAGATCAGTGACCCTTGTAGCAGCATGACCACATTCTCTGCCTGGCATGCTGCAGAGCCAGGACGAGGCCGCTGAGGCGTGCGCGAGTAGCATGGAGAGCAGCGCGGAGCGCGCGGAGCGCGCGCGCCTCGAGGCGCAGGCCAGCCAGCTGCAGGGCTTTGACTTGGACACGTTGAACCACGAGGAGCTCATGACACTCATCGAACTGCAGACCCAGGCATGCACCTGAGCAGCTAGAGCGCTTGGCCAGCCGCTGCTAGGCCCCATTTCGGACGTGTGTTATGCTGCTTGCAGCAGGGCGGTGCTATGCATGCATTCCTGATGCTCATATGCCGTTATGCTGCCGCCGGTGTGGTTGCTTCCCCAGGCTTTGGTCAGTGCTGACCATAATCAATATGGAGTGCTGCTACCATGTGCAGTGGTCTGCTTGCCGGACATACTTTTTACCACCTCATCATGCAGGCAGTGGAGCGCATGCGAGTCACTGTTCAGCTGCGCCGCCGGGCCACGGCACCGCATGGCATACCACTGCTTATGCCTGGCTTTGGCAGTGTGGCTACCGCTGCGGCTATGCTGCCTAATGAAACAGAGGCGCGCCCCTGAGTGGGGTCTGCGTTGGGCAATGGTGCTATGTGGTACCATATGCGGACTGTCATGTTGGTCAGCTTTCTCACGAAGTGTGCTGGCTGCTGTATAAAGAGTGTTGTTTTGCCTCAGCACCAGTGAAGCTTGAACATATGTACATGTGATGGAGCGTGCTTGCCAAAGGTGCCTTCTCAGAGATGCTGCTGCGGTGTGCAGGAAGCTTCGTCCACAGAACTCGCCCAGCCAGGCAGATCCCGCCATCAGAGGAGTGCAGGCCAGTGCCACGAGCTCGCCCGAGCGTGGGCAAGACGAGCGCTCTAGCGCCACACGCCACAGCTGGTGCGAGTGTGCAAAGTGGACATGCATGCTTTGCAGCGAAGGGGCTCTGGATTTAAATTGATGTGCTCCGAGTGCCTGGCTGAGAGCATTGGCGTACTGCGCAACATTGAGTTAAATTGCAAGTTTAACTTGGACTCTGAGTGTGGCGCGCGCCACAGGCATCAACTGCCTCTTGAGTCGCCAGTGCTTGCCCAGACGGCACAGCAGGGGCTTGACATGGAAGTGCTGGCGCGCAGTGCGGAGGGTGCGCTACCGGTGCAGTGGCCATAGCATGCGCCATGCCTATGGCAGCCTGAGGGGAGGGGAGGGAGGCTGAGGGGAGATGAGTGGTGAAGGAGAGGGCGCCCTCTCACTGCGCCCTCGTGAGGTTCTGTGCTTGCGACCTATGGTTGGCCTTTCCTTTCCTCCAGGCAGTGGGGCCTGAGCATAGCCGCCTGGTGTTTTTGCTTGTGCCTGTATTACGTCACGCTCCGACGCATGGTCACACTGGTATATCTTTTGCATGTGCATGGGGTACAATATTACCCCATCGCTGTGCTCTGCATGCACTGCTGGGTGTGGCAGCCATGGGTTGCTGGATGGTGTGCCTGCCCCAAGCAACCCTTGCTACTATAGCTGCATTATGCATACATATATATCATTCGTTAAACAACATGAGATCCCGTGCAGTTGCTGCGCTAGAGGACGGGCGTGCTGCGCGTGCAGCAGCCTTGAGGCGCAGGGCTGCCTCATGGCTGGGTGTGTGGGGCATGGCGCTCACAATATGCGCAGCTGCGCAGGCAGACATGCTCCCCATCCCCAGCCATGCCCAGTATATGACCATTATCGCACGTTTCGGCCTGCAGACCTCTGCACGTGCAGTGTTTGGCAGTGCGGAGGGCTTGCAGACGGGCCTCTCTGCACACGAGGTTCTATTGCCAGGGCCAGAGCTTGTGCAGGTGACAAGAGGGGCAGTTGACAAGAGGGTCTGTATGAGTCACCATGCCGCCGTTGCGCCATCGACACACGCACTGGTTACTGGGCCTGGTGTCAAGCAGCGCGCGCTTGTTGCGTCCTTGTAAAATTGTTGGGAAAAGCGTGAACACCCGCATGACCTTGCAGTTAGCGTGCTGAAACGGTGACCTGCAGTCAGGGTGTCATGTCGATTATGAGTACATTGTGGGTTAGTCGAACTTGCCATCACGCCACCTCTTCTGTGTGTTGCTCTGCGTCAGCTGTGTCGGTGCTAGGTAGAATGTGTGCGGTGCATCACGACGGGTGATGGTTCTTACGTGCCTCCAAGTGGCCCTGCCCACAGGCGATTCTGCATGGTAGGATTGCAGCTTTGGCGCACAAGGCTTCAGGCATAGGTAGTTTGTAAGTGCCCATCAGTGCAGGGCGTGCAATTGTATATGTGCATGAACCTGTGCTCACCCCATGCCTTATCGCTGCATGCGCATGTGCGCTTGCAAGGACAGGCCAGATCATGGGCACTGCAACGATTACAAGCCCATGTTCCTGCATGCAATCGGAGACCATAGCTTGCGCACGCATGACCCGCAGCGACCCCCTTGCCAGCCTCCAAACACCTTGACAGATGGGACACACAAGTGGCAGTGCGAACCTGGCAGCGAAGCCCTCGTGTGAACCGCAAGCATACGTCACAAGCCGCACGCATGCCATGTGCATACCTGTTGCTCTGAGACGCAGGACTAGCAGCAGGCTGGTACATGAGAACAACCACAACCAAATGGCATACCAGGTGAGGTCTCCGCTGCTGCCCACACACACAGCGAGCAGCTACGCACTGCAAGGCCCCGTGATGCAGCCAGTGCCAGCTGCTTTAATAATGATGGAGGAGGGTGCCACCTTATACATTTTCTTCCTGCACGCAGCTCCTGGCGCATGTAAGCAGGCGGCCTGGTGGGCGGGATGAGGCTTCACGAGAGTCTGTGATTGGAAGGGTACAATAAAAAGGGAGGGCCGTGTGTTGTTCCCCTGGTCTTGGGTTGCACTGTAGCAACCCTACCTTGGCCCTGGCATGCAGCACCTGGTTTTCTCAACGAATGAACGGAGAGCTTCGAGTTTACAATACAAACAGTGCAGCCTCTTCACAGACAGCACACCACTGTCAAATAAAGGGTAGCTGCTGCGCAAGCGTTGTGCACAATGGGGCGCGACTTCCTTGTCCCAGTTGACGACTCTGAGGCGTGCCACTCTCTCAAGCTAGCTGCAGCAAGTCAATTCGCTTTAGGATCGTCAGACTACAGCAATCCTGTGCTTGTTGCGCACACAATCAGTCGTTGCAACTTGGCCAGGGGTCGGCCCATGCAGTGGAGTGGACCGCGGAGAACCTCGCGCGCAAAGGTAAACACTCTGGTCGCTTGCGGAGGTGCAAGACACCAGCGCAGCACGAACTGCTGCAAACAGTGTTTGAACTTTTGACGCCAGCGATCAGAGCTTGTTGCTGGGTGGCTCAGCAACCAAAGTCACGACATATAGATGACGTTGGTTTTGAGCGCTGCATTGTGTGGGAGTGGCGGGCAGCCATGTCAGCCAAAACAGCGCGCTGCAGGGGACGTGATCCACCTGTTCCATGTTGTCCCCACTGTGGCGAGCGCGTCTGACGGCACGCCTGGAGACCCTGGGCTAGCTGCGCTGGCCGATGTGCCCGTGGCTGTGACTCACACTGACCCGGCGCAGGATGCTGCTAATGTGCGTCCCTCTTTCAATCTTAAAACTGACATTGTTGGCCCTGGAGCTGGCCGCCTGGCGACAAGGCGTGTTGCTCCTAGAGCCGCCCCTTGCTGTTTGACCTGAGTGAGAAGCCAGTCTGTGTGCGGCGACAGGCGCCAGTTGCCCCCTGCTCACGCCTTATGCGCAGAGGCTGACTTCATCAGTGTGCAAGCAGTTGCAGAGTCAGACAGCAGAGGATATTATTACTGCTGCCTGATATGGGCAGATGATGGAATCCGGGCCCGCCTGCAAATTTCACACTGCCAGGACCCGCTCTGCTCCCATGATAGCCAAGCAGGCCGGCTATAGAGCGTCACAGTCTATGGCCAACACATGAAGCTTGCCAGAGCGCCCTCAGCATTGTGTGATCATGATATGACATGATGAGGCCATCTGTGCCGGTGCCTGGCACCCGTAGATACGCGGTCGCTGTGTGGGCAGGTAAAAGAAGCGCAGAGCTTCATCCACAAGAACCTGGTGCCCAAGATCACCGGGGGCGTGGAGAGCAAAATTGAGATCTGCCACTTTGGCACGGACACCGACGCTGTCGGGGAGGTGCGCGCCCTCCTTGTGCATTCCACCATTGTGTGCCATGTTGTGCAAGAGACATTCTTGCATCCAGTGTCCTTGTGGCTGCACTAACGCTCTCTTGAGCGAGTTGATGTGACCTGCAGGTCATCAGCAAGCGCGCAAAGATGCTGTCAGCGTGCGCGGTCGTGCTGAGCAGACACGAGAAGGTGCGGTGGCTGTCATGCCTTCCCCCGCCCTGGCGCTGCCTGCATGCGCACCCCCAACAGCAGCTTCAAGAGCACCATGGAGGTGTGTAGAACCACAGGGCCGCTGACACAGCCGTGACGCGCCCAAGGGATGCAGGCATGTCAGCTGGGGCGCTGACTGCCTGCCTGTCCTCGCAGAGCGCGATAGCCGAGTTCTTCATGGGCTCCGTCACAAAGTACCTGGTGGCAAAGTGCGAGGTGCCGGTCGTGGTCCTGCATTGAGCAGCGCCCTGTCTTCACCTCGTTGCCAGGCGTGCTGTTGCGGTGGTGGAGGGCAAGTGGGGCTGAGGGAGCATAAGGGATGCTGAGTCGCCAAGGGCGCGCGCACTCGGACTGGCTCCTTGATGTTCCGCCTGCTCTACTGCGTCACAGGGGCGCATTCATGAGCAGCACTACCTATGCCATGCAGCATCAACTGCTTGCAACATGGTGCAATGGCTTGTGCAACAAACCCTTTTCCTGCCTCTGTTCCTGCTTGGGGCATGAATGTTGTCCTTGTAGTCAGAGCGCAGCGTGATGCATGCCCAGGCATCGCGTTGGACGCTCAGAGGTAGTTGATCATGTCCTGGTGCATGCCTGCATGTGTGCAACAAGGACGCCATGAAGTAGCGGCACACGGCACCCAAGCATCGCAGCTGGTAACTTCTGTGGCCAGCACGCTTTGCTGCCAAACACGCACTGCAAACTGCATGCGGCGCATGCGCTTACCAACATCCGGCGTTCACGAAGCTCATGGCCCGGCTGCAGTACATTTGTGTCAAGACAGTGTCTTAGCTTATGTAATGACACGTGAACGTTTAGGCTCTTTGGTGTTGACATGCCAAGCCTGTACACATTCTCAAAATGGAAAGCTGCGAAGACTGTGCTCCTCACGCGTTGTCAGACGACAGGCTAACCCTGCAACATCTACAATTTGCTTTCTGACCTAGCCTGCAGAAATCACAGCCACACTGGACAACACACCATCTCCAAGCGGAGTCTCTCCTAGAGTTTCCCCTTTGTTTGTTTCACGTGTCTTCACTCAGCAGCCCCACCTGCAAGCCCAGAGAAACAGCAAACCCATTGGGCACCCGAAACCTCTCCTCAGCAGCCAACTGTCAACCCGCCACACCGCTACGTACCCTTACACAGATCGGCAACGGCTGTTAACTGTTTCTGTGTCCTGCCTGGCAGCAACTAACCTAGGAACACTTCGCGCGTCCATGCAGCCAAAGAGGCAGTAGTGCTGCCAACCGCATACAGCATGAGCACAGCCATGGTACAGCCTGCCTACCACGAGTCGGGGAGCTGGTGAGCAAACTGGAGACTGCTGAGCACGCAACGTGTCTGCCAAGCAGCTAATCTAGGCAACACCACAGGCATTGGAGGGCTGTACACCCTAGTCATGCGCCGTGCGCCAGGCTACGGTGTATGCGCCTTAAGAGACAGCACAAGGGTTGCCATCAGCCGTAGCTCTACGCATTCAAAGGCCTGAATTGCTGCATGTAACATGCATGTCACGCGCACGACATCGGCACCGCGGCGGTGGGGGCGGCGGGCGGCGCGCCGTGCGGCCGGCCGGCCGCCCAGGCCGCGATCGCGCCGCGCAGCGCGCCCAGCTCGGCGTGCAGCGTGGCGAACGCGGCGTCCCAGCGCTGGCTCAGCCCCGCGCGGCGGCGGACCAGGCGCCCTGCCTGCGCCGTCCACTTGGTCGCCTGCGCCGGCTCGGCCGCCGCCGACGCGTGCAGCGCGTCGACCGCCCTGTGCGGCACCGCGGCGCTTCACTTCGTTGCCGCGGACCGGCACGGCGGCCCTTGCTGATGCAGCGTGAGGCGACAGCTGCCTCATGCGGCATGGGACGCCACTGAAACAAGACGGTGCAGCGCCACTGCTCACAGCTCGTGCGGGGCCGGACTTCACTAGAAGTTATGCAGGACTTGAGGCCCCCGCATGGCACGGGATCCTAGGCCTGGACGCAGGCACGGCACTGCTTGGGACACCATGCCGCCATCACAAGACAACTTAACTCCAGCGCGCAGAGGGCCGCCGCACCGGCGCGTCGCCTCAATCTCCTGGTGCAGCCGGAAGTACACGGCGTGCTTGGCGCCGTACTCGCGCACATACGCGTCGCATTGCGATTCGCTGGCCGCCGGCGCGTAGGCCGCCGGCGGCCGGCCCTCGTGCGGCGCGAACCAGGTCGTGTCGTAGTCGCCGCTGCTCGCGCTCAGGCTGCTGCGCAGGCCGGGCGGCTCCGGGGCGCCCCCGGGGGCGGCCCCCGGGGCAGGCGCCGGGTGGCCGGGCGCCTCCGCCGCTGCGCCGCCGGAACCGGCGGCCCCAGCCGCGAGCGGCGGCGCACGGTGGCCCGCTGCGCCACTCGCAACCACCCCGTGGCCCGCGCTCGTGCCAGGCCGCGCTGCCGCCTCGCTGGCAGGAGCGCCCGCTGCAGGCCCCCTGTGCTCTCCCTCCGCGGCGGGTCGGCCCGCCTGCTCGTCGGGGCTCCGCCGCGGCAAGGGCGCCGGCGGGGGCACGCCGTCCTCGCCGGCGTGCACCAGCCGCTTGCGCTTCTTCTCCTTTTTCTCCTGCACCGCGGCAGCGGCCGGGTCGCCGGCCCGCACCGCCGCCGCGGCGTCCGCGGTCGGGGCCGGCTCGCCCGCGATCGCGCCGCGGCCGACCCCGTCGCCGCCCGGCGCCCTTTCATGACCATCCGAGGGCTTTGGCCGCCTGGCGGCGCCGCCCGCGCGGCGCGCCGCGCCCGCTCCAGGCGACCCCGCCTCCCCGCCGGACGCCGGAGAGCCGCGCGGACCGACCTCGCCCGCGGCCCTTGCCGCGCCGCCGCCCTGCCGGGCGGGCCCATCCTTGCCGACAGCGGCGCGCGCGGTCCCGCTGGCGCCCGCCGCCGCGGGGCCCGCGCGCCGTGCCGCGGCCGCGTCTGCGGCGGGACCCGCCGCGGGTGCAGGTGGCACGACGGCGGCCGCGGCCAGCTCGGCCGCCTGCGGCGCCAGCCAGTCGTGCAGCACGTATTGCCCCGGCGCGCGGAAGTCGGCCACCTCGCGCAGCGCGCGCGTGAGCTCGTCCTTGCCGGGCGGCTTGAACGCGGGCACGCGCGCACGCACGTCCATGAGCACCTGCGCGCCCGGGGCCCCGCAGTGACCCTCTTGTGGCGCGCCGCAGCGCGCTGTGGCTGAGCCGCCTCATGCGGCAGCGGGGTGGGCGTGCCCCGGCGAGCTGTGTGCGCGGACGCCGCGCGCCAGGGACCCCGCAGAGCGGCGAGCGCGCCGTGTCAGTTCCTGGCCGCTCATCACGCATGGGGCTGTAAACTGCTGCGCTGACACAGGTTGCCAGCGCATCAGGATGTTTCCCCCCAAATTAGCCGCCTTGTGCTAGCCGCGTGCACAGCCACGCGCATTGGCGGGGGATCGAGGGCGACACGGCACATCACTCCAGCGCCGCAAGCGCGCCTGCCCACCTGCCTGCAGCCTCAACCGCCGCAGCGGCCTCACGCAGCGGAGCTAGTCGCGGCAGCCAGGCGGCACAGGGTGCCTGCTGTGAGGCGGGGGCGGGGCGGGCGGCCCCCGCGGCGCGCCTGCTCGACCGCCTGCCGCTTGTATGGCCGCTCGCCCAGCAGCCCGAGCAGGCAGCGCTTCAGGCTGTCCGCCGCGCCGAGCACCGCCGCCGCCGGCACCTCCACCGCTGCGCGCGCGCCGACGGCGCCGCCGCGCCCGCTGCCGCGCCCGCGCCCGCCGCCGCCGCCCGCGCGCCCCGACAGGAAGCTTGCCGCCGCATCCTTGCGCGGGCGCGTATTCTTCGTCGCGACCGCGGCCGGCGCGACGGGCGGCGTGCCGGCGCGCGACGGCGTGCCCCCGCGCGGCGGCGCCACCGGTGGCGTGCCGCCCCGTGCCGCGGCCCCCGCCGCGGCCCCCGCGCCGCCCCTGCCGGCAGCGGGCGGCGTGGGCGCGCGCTTGGACCCCGGCGCGGGCCCTGCCGCCCTGCTCGCCGGTGCCGCACCGGGCTTTGGGGACCCCGCCGCGCCGTCCGGCCCCGCCGCCAGCGCCTTGAGTCGGGCGGCGGGCGAGGGGGCGCGCGGCCGCCCCGGCGGCGGCGTGGACGCGGGTCGCCGCGGTGGGGCCAGGCCGGCGGGCCGCGCGGCCGCCGCCGGCGGTGTGCGCCCCCGCAGCGGCGCCGCAGCCGCTTTCACTGCGGCTCACAGCACACGCACAGCGTCAGAGGCTGCTCGGCGCGCACCCGCGGGGCGCCGCGGCGCAAGTGCACTTCCCGCCTCACACGTGCACCACAGCTGTGACCTTACAAAAGCGGTGCATGGAGAGCACAGGATGCCAGGACAGCTGTGCGTCGTCAGGCCACTGAAGAGCGCGCACGGGCTGACACACGGGCGGCAGGCCGGGCGCACCGGGGCGGCTGGCCTTTGGCGCGGCCTCTAGGCGCAGCAGCTTGCGCTGCTTCAGCTGCCGCTCGGCCTCCTGGCCGCGCTCGCGTGCGCGCAGCCGCTCCACCTCGTCCAGCTTTCTCTGCCGCAGCAGGGCGCTGGGACAGGTGAGAGGCGCGCCTTGTTGTCCTGGGACGCACAGTGTCTGTGGAGCCAGTGTGATGACACTTAAGCAGGAAACCTTGATTCAAACGACGCCCTGCGGCATCGACACACCGCACAGCCCCTGTCCGGAGCAACCTGTGCGCGCTCAGGGATTTGCGCCTGCGTTTGCAGCCGCAACGGCCGCCGCCGCCAGCCGGGAAGCAACACACAGAGCCTTCCTGGGCGAGGCGTGACTGCTTCAGTGGTCCGTGCCTGTACGTAGAGCCGCTGGTGCAGGCGCCCGACCTCCACGGCGGGCAGGTCGGAGCCCGCCGGCGGCAGGCGCACTACGTCGCATGTGCCCTCCTTGTTGGCCGTGAAGCCAAACTCCTGATGCCCCACCGTGATCGCCTGCCCCGCTCGCACGCGCACTTCAGTGTGCGGCCGGTCACAGCACGCCGCGGCGGACCTTCAGCCCGTCGGGTATGACAGCTGGCGGTGCAGAGCAGGCCAGTCGGTGCGCAACAAGGCGCGGCGCACGTTCTTAGACGCGGCGTCCCCGAACACCATGGACATTGGCAGGCCCTTGGCCGCCGCGTTGCGGCAGGCCTCCAGCAGCTGCGGCGTAAAGCGGATGAGCACCGCGTGCTTGCGCTGCTGCGCAAAGCGCAGCTCCAGCAGCCGCGCGGCATCCTCATCGTGTGCCATTGTAACGCACTCGCGCGCTGTACCCGCGGGCTGAGGCTGCCGGCCAGCCCCGGCCACTCCGGTGTGCGGATGTGCCAGGTCCCTTGCAGCGCCTCCGAGGGGGGGCGCCCTGACAGCCTTCCCTCTACCCTTGACCTGCTGCAGTGCATACGAACGCAGCAGGCACGCACTTGCTACAAGATCAACAGCCTGCACCTTACTGACAGTGTAAGGCCTGGCAACTGGAAGGCGCCACCAGGCTCACGTGCTGCGTTGTCTGGATTGTGCGCCTGGCCAGAGGGAGCGCGCAGACAGGCGCTCGAGCACTGGGTGGCGCGCTGCGCGGTGCAGGCGGTGGTGTGCGACTAGGGGCGCCCTCGGGCGTCTGAGCGGCCGCAGCAGAGGGGCCGCAGGGAGCCACTATGGCGTCGGCGTGCTCTGCGCTATACTTCCTCAACCTCAAGGGGGACATCCTGATACAGCGCACATACCGAGATGATGTGGAGTGCGCCCTGCCCCTGCCAGCTGCGGGCGGATCTGTCAAAGATGACCTGCGCGAAAGCTGTGCAACGCTTGTTTCACCTGATCTGCGCGCTGGAGAGCCTGGGCCCTCTGTGCTTGCTTACGCTAGGCCGGTAGTAGTATGGCCCGCGCACATGCTGTTTGTTCTGGAGCTGCACGAGCCAGGCATGGTTCCAAACGCTGCCTTGTCTCTCGACTGCCTAAGGAGAGGTTCTGTGCCTCGATCAGCGCCACGTGACCTTCGCACCTCTCCTATATAGCAGTGGCAAGTCCGGTGTAGCCAAGCGGTGCTGACTGTGCGACGAAGCAGCACCGATAGGCACAGTCTATGCCTGAGTCACCTGTTGGGTGTCAGGAAGTACTAAACGGTGAGCGCAGAGTGCTGGCGTGTGCGACGCACTAAGGCCTGCAGTGTTTGCTGGGGCAAGGCTAGTCCCACCTAGCTACAAGCGGGCTTGTAACACTGACCGCCGGGGCTGCTGGGGTGCGCTGCCGCAGGCGCAACCTGGCAACAGCGTTCCGGTCGCACATCATCAACGCGCGGGACGGCGACAGCGTGTCCAGTCTGACGCCCGTGCGGGTCCTGGGCTCCTGCTCCTTCCTGTACATGCGTGCGAGCGACGTGTACATCCTGGCTGTCACAAAGAGCAACGCGAACGCAATGCTGGCCTTCCAGTTCATGACCGACGTGCGCCCCGGCCCTCCTCCCGTCAGCACGTAGCAAGTCTGCACTGCCCAGTGTCAGTTGTAAGTCCAGGCAGACCTGTATGTTCTAAGTGCTGCAGGAGCCAGCGCTTTGATGCGCTGTGTCCATGTGCTTGCATAGTGTGCTGCTGAGCTCGGCGAGCGCGCTCGGCACGCGCTCAGTGCAGCCAGCCCGCGCGCTGAGCAGCTGTATTGTGTTTAGAGTTGGTGCAGCTATATCTACAGGATGGTAAACGGGCAGCGGCGCGCGGCAGATGGTGACGCTGCTGAAGTCGTACTTTGGCGGAGAGTTCAGCGAGCAGAGCATAAAGAACAACTTTGTGCTGATCTACGAGCTGCTGGACGAGACGCTCGACTTCGGCTACCCGCAGGCCTGCCCCCGCCCCTGGCCCTGCTCGCGCTGGGCGTGCGCGGGTGCGAGCAGGCAGCCGTGGCGTATGCTCAAGCCTGCCTGCACTGTGCGCAGCCGTGTTTGTGAGCCCGCCGCACGAGTGTTGTGCTTGTGCTGAGCATGGCCGAGTTGCTTGGCACATGGTTGCACTTGCCCCTGCATCCGCTGTGTGTAACTTGAACAGCATCACTCGCCACACCAGCGTTGGCCAGCCTTGGCAGTTTCCCAAGACTTCGGAGATTGCCTCCTAAAGAAGCCGCAAGGTCCCCCTGCCTGAGCTGCGCGCCGCGCAGATCGTGGACCCGTCCATCCTGAAGCAGTACATCTTCCAGAAGGGCTTTGTCACCGAGGCGGCCAAGGCGCGGAGGGAAGCGGAGGCGCAGAATGCCACGCTGCAGGCGCGCCGCCCCGCGCTCTCGGCCATGCGGGGAGCTGGGAGCCTGGCCAGCACGACCCTGCAGCTCATGGTAAATGCAGGGGGCGAGTGGAAGTGGCCGCCTTGGCAAGCTGATGTGGCTGCCGGCACGCTGAACACCGGGGTGTCATGTACCATACCCCCGCGTGGTGGCTCTCGCTGTTTGTTGCCCTGCTGGGACCCTCAAGCTAGGGCCTGACCACCCGTACACTCTGTAGCAGACACTGCAGCCAACCACCTCTGTCCGTCCACACCGAGCGCGTAAGTAGCTAAGTTGCTCTGCCGAGATGCTCTGACGTCTAGCCGCAATAAGAGGCAGGCTGCTCGGCGCCCAGGCGCCTGTTCTCATGCCGGCAGGTGACGGGGGCGGTGGGCTGGCGCAAGGACAACATCAGGTACAAGAAGAATGAGGTGTTCCTGGACATCGTGGAGCAGGCGCGCCCCAGCATTTGCAGGCCAGAGTGCAGCATGTGTAGGTTTGAGTGCGTGCAAGCCCGGGCGTCTGGTATACCGCTGAGTCAGGGGCCTCTGATGCGCCTGCAACTTAGTTGTGCGTGCACGATGCCGGCCACCGCTGCAGCCTTGCTCAAGGGCACACTGGCAGTGCTCTGGCGCTGGATAAGGCGCAGACGGCAGCACATGCATGCGCGGCGACCCGGCGGCCGGGCGCGGCAGGTAAACATGCTCATGTCCAGCAAGGGCGCGGTGCTGCGGTGCGACGTGCACGGCAAGATCGTGATGAAGGTCTTCCTGTCGGGCATGCCGGACGTCAAGCTGGGCCTGAACGACAAGCTGGAGGCGCGCCGGCCCGCGGCAGCCGCCAGGCCCCAGTCCATGGCAGCCCTTGCGGCAGCGCCGTGCGACACGTTGTTTTGCTCCGCACCCGCGCCTGCCCGAGCAGCGGCTCGCCAGCGGAGGGGGGCAGCCACAGCAGTGTTAGTGGGTGCAGCACGGCGCCCTTTCCTTTTTTTTCCTGGGGGCGCCCCTCCGCTGCAGGTTTCGGCTGGCGTGCGGAGTCATGCTGAGCGATGAATAGGGATAGGGTTTGAGGCCGGCGAGCGCGCGCGCGCAGGATGTCATGTTCCACCAGTGCGTCAACCTGGGCCGCTTCAACACCGAGAAGGTGGTCAGCTTCGTGCCGCCGGACGGCGAGTTCGAGCTGATGAAGTACCGCTGCCAGGCGCGGCGCCGCGCCGCCGCTAGTGCGGCCGACAGGCTGATAATTGGAGGGGAAGTGGTCTTAGGCTCCTGGCGCCTACGGAAAGAGCCCAAACCTGTACCTGGCAGGCGCTGCGTAGACCCTAGCAGCTGCCATCCTGTGACAGTGGCCAGGGCAGGTTGGGATGAGGACGGCTGGGACTCCACTTGAGTGTGTGTTTGCAGATGCAATTCAGTTCCGAAAGCACCTGCTTCGTGATGCTGCGTGGCGTGCACACAGGCCAGTACTTTCTGCGCGGCGCGTGTAGACCGCATGCCCGGCTGCAGGGCTAAGAGGCCCGGCGCGGCGCTGACGCGCGGCGCGCGCGCGGTAGGAGGGCATCAGCAGGCCGTTCAGCGTGCTGCCCATCGTGCACGAGCTTGGGCGCACGCGCCTGGAGGTCAATGTCAAGCTCAAGGCCAACTTCAGCGCGAAGCTGTTTGCGGTCAACCTGCTGGTCACTGTGCCGGTGCCGGACAACACAGCGCGCGCCGAGGTCCACACCAGCCTCGGCGCGCACCCTCTTTCTCTGATCTCTGCCCTAATACTGCCCTGCTGGTCACCGTGCCGGCGCCGGACAACACGGCGCGCGCCGACATCCACACAGCCTCGCCGCGCGCCCGGCCTGCCTCGCCCCCTTCCTGTGATCCCTACCCTAAACCTGCCCTGCTGGTCACTGTGCCAATTGCGGATAACACAGCGCGCGCCAAGGTCCACACCAGCCTCGGCGCACGCCCGGCCCCACCTTTCGCAGGGCGGAATGGGTTGTCAGGGAGAGAAGCCTTGCCCCCTTCTTGTAGTCCCTGCTGTGCGCATATGTGTGCGCCCGCGCAAATGGCAGAGCGCACATGAAGTGAGTTGCAGAAGGCTCAGCAGTGCTGCACTGCGACGCGCTCAACTGCTCTGCTGCATGCCCGCATGCGACGTGCGCCGGCCTGGGATTTTGTCGCGAACATCCACGAAGCCTCTGAAAACTCGCCATAAAGACTCACACCTCCATTAACATTCAAAAAGGTTTCGTAAGCCTAGCTGGTGTGCGCCGGGCGCGCAGGCAAGGCCAAGTACGACCCCAAGAAGCACGCGCTGGTGTGGAAGGTCAAGCGGTACCAGGGCGCGAGCGAGCACGCGCTGACCGCCACCGTGGAGCTGCTGGCGACCACGCGCGAGCGCCGCGCCTGGGCCCGGCCGCCCATCGCCCTGGCCTTCCAGGCGCGCCGCCGCTCGCAGCGCTCGCGGGGTGGGGCGGGGTGGGGGTGGCGCCTGCCGGCACCTGTCTCCCCGGCTTGCCTTGGAGCCGCGGCCGTGGAGTCACACGAGGCCATGCTTCGCAGTGCTGTGCCACGAGCGCTTGTGCCAAGTTCAGGCATACCCTGGTGTGCACCAGAGAATATGTTGCTTTCCACCTCCTCTTGGAGGGCATGCGCAGTTCCGAAAACGTCATGACAATCCCGCGGCAGGCAGCGCGTGACGGCGGGCGCGCGCGCGCAGGTGCCCATGTTCAGCGCGTCCGGGCTGCGCGTGCAGTACCTGAAGGTCTGGGAGAAGAGCAGCTACAAGGTGGACAAGTGGGTGCGCAAGGTCTGCCGCTCGGGCGACTACAACGTCCGCATCTGAGCGCTGAGGGGCGCACGCCGCCAGGCTCCACGAGCGCGTGCCGCCAGGCTCACACTCAGTGAGGCAGCCGTCGTCCTGCAGCATGCGCTTGGCGTCACAGCGCATGCCTGCTCGGGGCCAGCAAAAAGCGCACGAGTGTGGAAGCGGCGCACCAGCTGCTCGCAGAAGGATCCCACTGATGCGCAGGCCGCTGCCGCGCCTGTAGCTCTGACAGCATGCACGGTGTGGCATGACCCGCGGGTCTCGCCTGAGTCTGCCTGCCTAAGTACCTGCAGCCCGCTGGTTGCAGGTCCATCGTGTGCTTGAAGCACCGTCGGCACCTGGAGACAGGCAGCAAGCTGCGCCGTTGCAGCATGCGTTGTTGGCAGCATGTGTCTCATATATATCTAGCGCTGGCTCTGTCTGGGCCTCTTGCGGTGTAATGTGGCAGAAGGCTAGCAGCGCATCGTCCGAACGTGTGGCACAGCCAGAGTTGTGTAAATTGATGTCTTCGGCCCGGGGCCAGGACACCCCAACTCCAAACAGCAAGACATGCGCGCGTAGCATGAAGGCTAGGTATAAAAAGTGATCAAGTCATTGTCTTGCATGAAAGTATTCTACAGACACCAAGCACCAGCGATGAGGTTGGTGCGCAGTCCAGCTGGATTTTCAAACGCCACTTTGCTTGTTGAGCAGCAAGCGCATGCTTCCAAACTTCAGGCCAATGACAAAAACTCTTAGCGTGTGAGCTTGCCGTGCATGGCATTTTTAGTAGTTGCTATCATGCGGATACTGATGTTTTCAGCATAAACCCATGGGGACTATTATTAAAGACACTGCATAATTGCTGCACTGCTGCAAAGTTGGATCGCAGACAGGTGTCACCAGAACAGCCCCTCAGTGTACATTTCTTCATACAACCAATGGCAAGCTAGCAGCTGCATGGCCAATCCACACACCGAGCTTGTCTCGGCAAGCAGGTCACATGTGGCCTGACGCCATGCACCTAGAGCTTACAGTGGCTTAAAGACAACTTCACATGCAGCAAAGGACTCGGTACACCAAGAACTCGGTACACTGGCACAGGACATGCACCGGGAGGCGCAGCATCAAGGGCGGAATCAAGAAAGGTTCAGAGATGCCCGCTCCAAGAGGTGTACATACAAACTACAGCCTCAGCAACTCAATGTGCGGTCAAAGCCTGAGCATTTCAAGCGCACCAGACACACCTGCAGTGGCACCGGCCACACCAGGCATCCGAATCAGCAGCAACAGCACGCTTGACGCAGCTCGCACCAGCGCAATAAGATATGCTGCAAATGACAGCGCACATGGGCGCTGGGTGATTCCAGTTACAACTCACTGCCTGTCAGGGCAGTGTTCCTGCAGGGCAGCTTAGCGAAGGGCAATCCTGCCAGGTGTGCTTGCGGTGCAGGGCAGGCCGGCAGCAGCAGGCCGGCTCATGTGGCAGCCCGAAGCAGCTCCGAGATGTTGAAGCTGCCAATGGCCGCCTTGACGCGGGCGGGAGTCGCAGGCGCACGCAGGCGCACGACGGCGTCCCCGCCAGGCAGCGTGGAGGTCAGTGCGCGCGCGCCGCGCGCGGCCAGGTCTGCGCGCGCTGCATTGACTGCCACCTGCACAACAGCCCGCCCCGAGTCATGCGCGCATCAACAACCGCAGCCTCCTGTGCATGAGGCGCTCTGACCACGCGTGGCTTCCTCACACTGACAAGTGGCCCTGCTTGTGCTATCGCTGGTTGGAGTGCGGTAGGTCTCTTTCAAGCGCAGGAATACACCCAGGCAGTGCATACATCTACACACCCTTTGGGACGATCAGAATGGATATGTGAGTGGTACCGGCGTAAGCATCACCGTAGCAGGGCACAAAGCAGCCGCCATGACAGCTGGAGAACTTTGCCTAATCAACTCTCACATGCAGACACCTCAACTTGCAGCAAGCCGGGCACCTGAATGGCAGAGAATGCAGACGCGGACAGCAGCAGCGGCGGCTCGCCGACCGCCTTGGACGACAGGATGCCGCGCGCGTGCGGCGACTTCTTGAGCAGGTGCACGTTCATCACGCGCGGGATCGTGTCTGCGCCGTGCCGCAGCAGTCGCGTCAACGCAGCACGTAGTCACATCAGTATTGGAGGGTCAAGCATGCGCGTCGTCCTGGAAGCGTTAAGCTTCAATAAGGGTAGCACTGATTACAGGTTACCGCACCATGCCTCCACACCGCCAGCGCAGCACGCATGTTAAAGCAAAGCGACCCAGAAAGTCCTTCAACACCAAGGCTTGGAGCTGGAGTGTGAGCTTGTACGCACCCGCGCCAGGGATCTTGTAGGTCCAGGTCGAGTCGGACAGCAGGCGGCCGGTGGCCGAGTCGATCTTGACGTCCTCGCTCAGCATCATACCCAGGCCCTGCACGTAGCCACCCTCCGCCTGCGCGCCAGCCCCGCGACCTCGTTGTCAGTGTCAATAACGCTCTTATCCTGCTGCGCTCTCTTTGTTGAGCGCGGCATGCACGCCGTCGCTTTGCACCACGGACATGCATGCACAGACGCGAGACAAAAGCAGGCGGAATGGACGGCATTCAACCAATGTCGGCCAATGCCATTGCTTTTGAACATGAACAGAGCAAGACCGCTCCCGCAACCAATCTTGAAACAGACTGTCAGCACTGCTTGTAAGGTGGCCTGGCGGGACCCATTGCGGCACCTGGCCGATGTCCACAGCGGGATTCAGGGAGTGCCCGGCGTCGATCATGACATCCCCGCGCCGCACGCGTACCTCCCCAGTGAGGACGTCCACCTGCGTGGTTGCGTATACCTTTTAACCTGCATGCTCAGGTCCAAGTCGTTGAGATTACACTGCAAAAAGCACAACACAAGCGCTCCTTGGTGTCGCACAAACGTGAAATTGCCCACGTAAATGTCCGAGAAACCAGAGAAATCTGAGAATTGAAAAAACTGGAGGATTAATATAGCCTGAAAAAAAAACTTTTTTTGGGTGATCTGGAATACCCAAGAAATCTGAGAAAAGTGACCATGTCACCTGTGCAATCGCTCTCAGGGCTGTGGCTGGCCGCACTTCAGCAGGCGTGCCACCTCGCAGAGACGCACCTCAACCTCGCTGGCGGCGGAGCCATAGCCGTTGTACTCGAGGTTCTTCTGGCCGCTCGCGTGGCACTGCGTGCCGTCGTAGTACGCCGTCGACGTGAGCAGCACCTGTCGGGCGCGCGTGGCAATATGCCCTAAACGCTCTGAAACTATTCTGTGACCTCAAATGAAGCCTTGCATGCCCACAATCGCTCTGCGCAGAGCGCGGCTGCGGCATGCGGGCGGTGCACGGCGGCGGCGCCGGTGCGGGTGGCATCCGCGGCTCACGCACACATCGCGTGTTGGGGCCGTGCGGCGAGCGGGATGCCCTCCTGCTCGCAGCGCGCCTCGGGCCGCCGGGCCGCGACGCAGGATCGCGGACAGGTGCCCGCGCTCACGGGCGGCGGCGCGGCGCCGGGCGCGCGCCTTGGATGCGCTGAAGCCGACCTCCGGGTGCACCGTCTTGATGACCTCCTGCCAGGTGGCGCCCGCGCCGGCCTCATTGAAGTGCGGCGCGAGCGTGCGCGCCAGCTGGTTGCACGCCAGGCGCACCGCCTCGCAGCTCGCCTCGCTCGTCGTGCTGCCCCAGCTTGGCCCTGCGCAGCGCGCGCACCCGGCGCTTGAGGCAGCGCCCTTTGCCAGCTGCTCGCAAGCTGAGCAAGCGGCCTCGCAGCGCTGCCCTAGGTCGGCCCTGCGGAAGATTGCAAACGGGCATGTGACGCAGTTGTGCTTGTCATGCTTCCCAGGCCCAGCCCTGTGAGGCGCAGCGCCCGGCCCGCGATGAGCCGTGCGCTCGCGCTTACACCAGGGCGGCGGAGTCTGCGCTCTCACTGCCCCCGCGCATGCACCACGCATGCAGCGCCCATACCCTCGGGCAACGCCGGCGAGCAAGAGTCCATGCTCTCAGACGCAACCGCTTTTTACCACACCACGCCCTGACAGCTACCAGGGTGTACCAGCTGACCAGGGGGCCATGGAGCAGGGCGCGCGCCGGCATTGGGCAGCAGGTCGGAGGCGTTGTCGGCGATGTTGATCAGGTCGATCGGGAAGGGCCGCTGTGAGGCAGGCAGCACGTTGCTGAGCGCCATCGCCGCGGTCTGGCGCACCTTGGTGAATAGGCCCTGGCCCATCTCGTGCCCGGGGCACAGCACCAGCACCGTGCCGTCTGCGCGCGACACGCAACAGCTGCCGCAATAGCCACGCATGGCACTCACGCACGCACAGAGGTCGGCAGGCGCTGCCTGACCGTGTACACCCTGCTCAACACCGGGGGCGAACCGTGTGCACGCCAGGGGCTTGCGTGTCACGCAAGGGCACACACAAAACAAATTTCGCATACATGATGGGACGGCGGACAGGCCAGGCGCCCATTGCTGTGCATGCCATCAGAACATGGTCAGAACCTGGCTGGCCTAATCTCCAAGCGCAGGCCGTGGCCACATTGGCCCTGATGAAACACGTCCCGACACACCACAAGAAGAAGTCTGCATGCAACCTAGCTGATCGCCAGGCGCACGGCTGCAAGACAGCGCTGCTGTGCAGGCACCGAGCCTTACGCATGACGGCTCAGTGGCAGCGCGAGATGCTGTGCCCTGCTCGGTCTGCGGCGACCCGCAGCCCCCTGCACGCCCGCCCGGCAGGCCGACGGCCGCGGCAGCGGCGTACCATGGTACACATGTACGGTGGCGGGCTTGGCGCCGACGGTCATGACAAAGCGGCACGTGGTCATGGAGATGCCGCGCTTGCGCCACAGGTTGTCGCGGTTGAACGCCTCCACCTCCGCCAGGCGCGCCTCGTACTGGCAGGCGTCCTGGCGGCGCGCGCGCGCGCCGCGTCGTCGCGCGCGGGCCACAGACACCGCGCGGCTGCCGATCGCCAGCCGGGGCGCTCGGCGCGGCTTGCGCGCGGGCGCACTCCGTGCTCACATGACATGGCGCACATCAGAGCACGCTGCGCCAAGTCAGCACAGAGTCTTCTGTGCACGGGGCGTGAGAGCGCACGGTCGGGAGGGCCGCGCACCTTGAGCTCGTACCAGAGCCGCGGCACGGTGAACTGGTCCAGCGGGATCTCGGACTGCAGCGCGGTCGGCACCACCTCCTCCGACACGTCGTGCTTGGCGCCGCTCGGGGTCGGGAACTCGCCGGCGACGCCGTTGGCCGCGCCGTTGGCCGCGCTGTTGGCTGTGCCGTTGGCGGCGCCGTGGGCGCCGCCGTTGGCCGCCTCGTGGGCGGGCTTGGGGTGCTCGTGGTACGCGTGGTGCATCGTGTTCTCGTTGGTCGCGAGCGGGAAGGCGGGGGTGCCGGCGCACGGCCGGCGCACGACTGCCGCGCGCGGGCATGGGAGCGTCACACGTGCAGAGCGCGGGGCGCTGCGCCACATGAAGCGCTGCAGCGAGCCTGTTGAGAGCGCGCCCGATGCATCCACGTGCACGAGCAAACATCTGCGCAGCAGCCCCGCAACACCAACTGCACAAGCTGGCGCCCGCACGCCCGGACACGCTGCTACGAGCCACGGCTCCTCCGCACACCTCCCGGCCGCGGCGCGCGCGGCGCGCGCGCGGCGTGCCGCGCGGGTGCGCACGGAGGTGAGCGGAGGGGCCGGAGGGGTACAAGGGGGGCAGCCACGCGGGCGCGCACCCTCGGCGCGGGGCTTGGTGAGCAGGTTGCGCTCGCGCACGAGCACCGGGTCGGCGTCTAGGTGCGCGGCGATGCGGTCCACGATGTGCTCCACCAGCAGCACGGCCTGCATGGTACCCGGCCCGCGCATGATCGTGCGCGGCGGCAGGTTGGTGCGCACCAGGCGCGTCTCCACCTCCAGGTGCGGGATCGCGTAGTTCTGCGCGCACGCGGGATGGCATATCAGGGTTGGCGTAGGGTATTGTACATAGGGTTAGCATGGGGTGGCATACTTACGAGTTACGTAGCAAAACCTAGTTCTACGCGCAAGCGCGGCGTGCACGGCGGTAGGTTATGGCCGGCGCACTCGCAGCCCTTGCTGGTGCCCTTCCGGCGCGGCTGCATGCCCTGTGGGTGGCCATTGCAGCTACTGCCAAGGCACGGCACAGCTGCGGCTTGCGCCGGGCCTTCGCAGACTTGCCGGCGAGGCCGTGGGCGGAATCACAGGCAAGCCCCTCGCATCGAGTGGTGCGAGGCAAATCAGACACTGATACGTATGGTGGCTGATGCAGACGCCCTGCCGCCCATGCTGCGCATGCTGCGCGCGCTGAGCGTGAACAGCGCAATTCCACAGCGCCCGCCGGCGCGCGGCCTCAGGCGGCCCCCGCCGAGCGGCGCGCGCGCCTGGTCGAGGCTGGTCACGAAGATCTGCGACTCGGCGTCGCTGATCTCCACCTGCGCGCCGCCCAGCAGCCACGCGCGCACGGCCAGCGCCTGGAACCTGCGCCGTGCGCGCGCGCCGCGGCCGGTCACCCTAGGGTAGAGGTCAGGGTCACCCCCACCACCCGCGCCCGGCTGGCGCCCCCGCCGCAAGCGCCGGCCTCGCCGCTCACAAGATCTCATCAGCCGGCAGCCGGCGCGCGCATGGCACAGGCGGCGCGGCGATACATGAGGGCAGGCAATGGCCGCAAAGCAAGCCTGTCCGGCATGTGGGCAAGCCGTGCGCCGCTGCAAGTGCTTGGAATTCGACAAGAGCAGTACAGGGTCCTGCGCTGCTACGGTCGGTGCCTGCGCACTACGATCACGGCTCTGTATGCCGACACTACTTGCCGGCAGGCACGCCCGACACAGGCCAGCAGTCGACCGCACGCCGGTGGGAAGCCCTCACCTGCCCTCGTCGTCGAAGCCCACGTCGAACTCGGCGTCCATCTCGTTGCGGCCGCCGATCATGCGCAGGTCCGCATTGCGGTTGAGCACGATGCGCACCTGCGCAGGCACGCCCCCGCTCGCCGCCGCTCGCTGCGCTGTGCCGGCGGCAGCACCAGGGAGCCGGGCGGCACACGTAAACGCTCCGCTGACAACAACGCACTGCTGCTGCCCCGGTGTCGAGCTGACCAGGCAGGGGCAGGCGCCTGTGGCAACCTGGGTGGGGCTCAGCTGCTTGCCCTGAGCCTAAGTCAAGCGCCTGCTCGCGCCGCGCCGCTGCCGGCTCAGTGCACAGAGCGTGCCAGAGCCTGGCAGCCGTGACAGGGATGCAGCGCGTCCCGTTCTTCCCCGGCCCGCACCGGCCGGCGCAGGCGGTGCGCGGCCACCGCGGCCGCGGCTGCGATGGGGATGGACCGCGAGGACTTGCCGCCGAAGCCGCCGCCTAGGCGCCGCACGCCTGCAGACATCCGTGTGCGCTTACACTCTCATTTGGCCTTCTGGGTCAAGGGGTAACTCGCCCGGGCGCCGCACGCCTGTAGGCTGCTCGCATGTGCGGCAGGCAAAGAAACCCGCGGGACGCATTGACTGCACCATACAAGCACTGCATGCGTGCAGGCGACAAGCTTTGTCCTTGCGCGGCCGTCACAGACCTGTGAAGGCACTCCGTGGAGTCCTGGGCACAGCGCTGAGGCAGAACATGAGCGACTGTTTGGCCTGCAGGGCAGCCGGGGGCGCACGCGCGATGACCTTGTTGTACGGCAGGCCGAGCGCCGCAGCGACCGCGGTCTGCACCATGTCGATGCACTGCGTGGAGGAGTGCACCAGGATGGCGCCGCCCTCGTCCGGCACTGCCAGCGCGGCCTGCGGCTCCATGTACATGTGCTGCTGCGACGGCGTGGAGAAGCGCGCGCCCTGCGGGTATAGGATTAGGTTGGCCTGGTCGGCTGCAGCGCACGGGCTTGGCCATCGGGGCGCTCTGGGTGACGCACCGAGTCGAGCGGCTCGCAGTCACGGCGCAGCCTTCATTGGCCAGTCAGGGCCGGCTCGGGCAGAGCAACTAGCTGCATAGTGTGACAACATGTCCTCCCTGACCTTGCCCAGGCACACACAGGATGCTGGGCGGGTCGGGCACCATGATAGTGTGCTTGCTGCCGGGCAGGGCCTCCTTCGCGTCGCCGCAGCGCCGCACGCAGTTCCCTTCGTCGATTTCTGCGCAGCGCCAGCCAGTTGCGTTTGTGGTAAGCACTCTGGAGCAGCAAACAGACAATTGCCTTCTTGGTGCCCTATGACAAGCGCTTGATGGCACACTCACCAGCACAGCGACGCAGTCTCTTCGCCAATGTGACATCACTGCGGCAGAAAGTGCATGTGCTTGGCATCCGCACATGCGCACACACTCCTTTGCAGCATGGGGGGCTCCAAAAAAGCGTCTCGGATGCATGGGCCTGCACCTGACAGGTCGTACATTGACTCGGCGTGGATGGCCTGCTGGATCGTCAGCAGCGGCTCGCCCAGGGCGGCCGGCTTGGCGTAGTGCACGCGCACCAGCTTGGCGCCCGCCTCCGCCAGGAGCTGCGCCGGCACATGACCGTCAGCCACGGCCTCTTCGGGCACAAGGCGCAACAGGCCACCCACGCGGCGCCGTCTGCGCCATCCCTTGCTGTCGCTGAGCATTTGCAGCGCCATGGGACCTGGCCCACTGCTGCCAGCACTGGACAGGCCGCAGCTTGACATGGCACGGCAGGCGGCAGAACACGAACAAGGCCTGCTACGGCCTCCGTGGCCAGCCACCTCTTATCAGAGCCGCCGCAAGTGAACAAGGGCACGGCAGCTCCCGCGCGCCCACCTGCGACTCCGCCAGGACGATCCCGATGCGCTGCCCGACGTACTCGACGCGGCCGTCCGCGAAGATGATGTCCGTCCCGCACGCGTCCAGCAGATTAGCGCCGCCCTTGGGCACGTCGCGGATGTCAATGTAGGCGGCGACGCCCGGCAGCGCCAGCGCCGGGCCGGCGTCCACGCCCTTCAGCTCCGCCAGCGCCTCCGTGGACTCCACAAACACGCCGAACAGGCCATCGGGCGGCATCACGATGTCCGACGTGTACAGCGCCTCGCCGCTCGCCTGCGCGGCAGAGGGTAGGGTGAAGGGTATAGCGTCAGCAGCAGGGCCTGCGCGAGGCGGGCGCAGCGGGGGACCGGTCCGCCTGCGGAGCGGCCGCGTGGCTGCAGCGCTGGGCGCTGGGGCGGTGCGCTGGGTGCGCCTGACCCTCGGAACAACAGGGCAGGTCCGCTCTGCGGGGGGGCGTCTGCGCCGAAGCACACGCTGAGGTCGGCACCGAGCCAGGCTGCACGGTGCAGCACCATCAGGGGTTTGCGGAACCCTGGCGGCCGATAGGCCACCGCGCGCCTGCAGCTTGGCGCGGTCCTTCTCGATGGGCTCGCCGACCGGCGCGGTGGCCGTGTCCGGCGGCGAGAAGTCCTGGTGGCAGCGCACAATCTCCGGCGCGGCCATGCGCCGCGCAGCCAGCAGCGCCGCCAGCGCCGGCCCGTCTGCCTCGCTCGTGCCCTGCGGGTACAACACTCTAAAAAAACTGAGGCGCAGCTCGCTAGTTACCTCATGCCATGTATGTATTAAAGACGTGTGCCCGTCAAACTTGACAAGCTTCACATGGGGCGGCAACTTAATGACTGCAGGCCTTTTCAGCGAAGAAGAAGGTATGGGTAATATCAGCCATAACTCATATCAGTAGGCTCTCAATCGCTACCGCCCGCCAATAATTCCAGCCCGTCCCAGAGTCAAGCCCCGGTCAGGCGCCTGCACGCGCGCGGCAGGCAGGCCCGGCACGCACCTGCTGCACCAGCGGCGCGAGCGCCTCCAGCAGGATGCCCTGCGCAACGGCGTCGATGAACTCGGCCGCCTCCGGCGCCGGGCGCGTGTCGGCCGGCAGCGCCTCCAGCGCCGCCACGAGCGTGTGCGGCGCGAGCGCGGCGCCCGCCAGTGCGGCCTCCACGCCGGCGCAGGTCCTGATCTGCCAGCCGTCCGCGCCTGCGTGCGCGCGCCCTCGGATGACGATGCGCCCGAGTTGCTACTCCAGGCACGTGGCTCACCGCTACTACGCCGCCAGCACTGGCGGCGGCAAGAGCATGGCATGCAGCAGCGTCGCAAAGCGCCAGGTAGCCCCCTCAGCAGTACACACACACTTCGACCTCGAAGCACCACTTTCAGGCGTTGCAATTTGCACAGCTACCATTAGACAACGTGATTGTGTCAGCAGCCACGGTCGACACACGGCGCTGTGGGCGTCTCTGCACGCTGCGCGGGGCAGCGGGCAGCGCACCGGGCAGCCCGAACACCACGCGCGCCTCCTTGAAAGTCTTGCCATTGGACTCCAGGTTGAAGGAAAACGCCGCGTTTATGAGCGCAACTGAGTTCACGTAGCGGTGCGAGATCTGCATGAGCACACCAGGCTCAGCATCCACAACAAGCACATGCGTTTTACGGTGCGCTCTTTCCGAGAGCCTTATGTACACTGGTCCTGCTGCGGGCAGGCGGTTGCCGCAGCTGCCTGCTGCAGCGGCATACTCGAAAGGCCCATGTAGATGCGCACGGCACAGGCTGCACCACGGGCCAGCGATTTAAGGAAGGACTCGGTGCGCGCGCAGCGCACCCGGTGCGACCAGAACACATCGCCGGCGCGGCCGGCAGGCAGCGTCACGCTCTCGACGATCTCCCGCGTGCCCAGCTCCAGGTCGCTGCCCTGGTCCAGCAGCTCCTCCATGCTCACCTCCCTGCGCAGGGTCACACACATATGTGTCGACGCAGCCTGGTCCGCTCAGCCGCTAGCTGGCCTCCATGCTCGCCTGCCTGCGCGGCGCCGTGCCCAGGACGCTGTGCCGCCTCTTCCGCTCGGCTGCTTGCCGGTCCCGCCCGGAGCACCCTTGCGCGCATGCATTCTCTGCCGGAACAGCAAGCTTTTTGTCCGCGCCCTGCCCACCTGCCCTGCTCAATATTGCCGGCCGAATGCAGCCGACTCGCACCGCTCGACACGCATGTGACCCCACATCGTGCTGAAACCCTGCTCGAGCCCTGCTGACGAGGCGCACCGCTGGCCCTTCTCGCTGGCGAGCGTGACGCGTGCGCCGGCCGCCAGCAGCAGCGGCGCCAGGTCAGACTCCAGCTTGCGCGTGCGCGCCAGCGTCAGGTTCCCGCCGACGGTCGCCGCAGCGCGCACGTGCTGGCCTGCGCGGGCGCGCGGGGCCCCGTGAGCCCATTGCAGCTTGTTGGCGCGCTGCAGCCGGCGGGGATTAGAGACGCGTGTGCCCAGCTCAGTGCCTGCGGCGCCGCCTGTACAAAGCATACATACATGCAAATTCGCAGATGCGCTCCGCAAGCAGTGTCATGGGTGCATTCCCTCGTACAGACATGTGCATGTGAGCTACAATGACCTGACTCACACCAGCACACCTAATCGCTTGCTTATGTGCGTCCCAATGTTCGAAGATCACGTGCTTCTGACACATGGTGATCCTGAGACTCGCCAGACGGCAGGTATGTTGAGACACCCATGCTGATACCATGAGGAGCAGGTGAGACTGTTGCTGGTGACGCCCTAAGGACGAGGTCACGTCTGCGCTGCGCCGCGCATGTCCAGACACTGACTGAGTTGCACTCCCACTCGAGACAGGTACCCATGAAGAGGGCAACCCCAGACGGGGCAGGCACGACGAACCGGCAATGCGGGCGATGTGCGCGGCCATCTGCTCCATCGGCGCCCCTGCGCCGGCCTTGCCGCCGCCGCGCAGGTGCTTGAAGATGACTGGCGCCGCGGCACACGCGCGGCGCCTCATGCCCGTGCCGTGCGTGCGGCGTAGGGGGGGGCTGGTGCACACCGGTGCACAAGCCGAGCGAGCGGCAAAAGGGTTTTCCAACCCAGCGACAGCTGCCGGCCTTCCTGCAATAAGGCTACCCCGCCCCTGGCCTACCTCGAGCAGGGGGCTGCCAGGCGCCCGCACCCCGCCGCGCGGGTCAGCGAGCATGGCAACCGCACTGCGCCCGTCCCGACCCGTGACACCGTTGCGGCGCCGGGAGAGAGGAGAGGATCAAGGATGGGCAGAGGAAGAGATGGGGGAAGAGCGCTAGCCCGTCCCGCACCTGCGATGCGCGACATGTGCGCGGCGATGTTGGACACCGCGTCCGTGCCGCGCGCGTCACCGCCGCCCAGCAGCTCCACCAGCTCCGCCAGCGTCACCCCGCCGCCGATGCGCAGGCCCCCCTGGGCCCCCGCGCAGGGCCCCTCACAAGCTGGGCATCGCTTGCATCCCTGGCGCAGACGGCTCATGCAGGAAGGCTGTTGAGCGTCGCGGCAGTGCGCGCACCGTTTTCAGTACGCCATGCACATATCAGCTCACGAATCCGCAACTTACTCTCCATGTCACCACGCATCGACCCAGTGGATATCTGGTGAAGGCGCCGCCCAGGCGAGGCAGCTGGGGCCCTGAACACAGGCGTGTCAGCATGTCCCGCTGACATCACTTTTGTTCCTCTTGCACGCGTCTGGTGCCCAGCAGGCCGAGCGAGGGGGTCACCTGGACCTTGGACACGGCGCGCAGCTCCTGCACGCGGTTGAGCGAGATGAGCACCGGCTCGTCGGGCCAGTTCTTGTACACGCCGACGCCCGTGTTGCCGGCCAGCAGCCGGAACGGCCGCCCGGCGCTGCGCGCGTCCGCCATTGCCGCAAACGCGTCCGCCAGCGAGCGCGGGGAGTGCCAGGTGCGGCCGCCCAGCTCGAGCGTGCGCGTGCCGCCCGTCGCTTGCGCCTGCGTCACGCGAGGCCCCGAGGCGCTTGCTGCCGTTCCCAGTGCTGGGCTTGAAGCACTGGGTGCGGAGACAGGGAACAACGACTGTTGCACAGCATGTCACATGAGTTCTGCCCCGCAAGTGCGCAGAAGTGTGCAAGTCAATATCTTTATGCGCCCTCCATTGTTGCAGCCCAGGCACTGCATCGCCTATGCTTCACCAAAAAGGGTGTGGCAGGAGGTAAGGGCTTGAATGTCATGTCATAGTGCCTCCTAATTCAGCACTGCATTTTTTAGGAAGCAGTCACCCCAGTTCCTCCTACACCGTGCTGCAAGCGCTTGCATGTGTAGACGGTGCCATGGCCTGGTGCATCCGCTCGGTTGTTCTTGGCACACAATCAAACAAGAGTCAGGCCTAACAAAGCCCCTGTCATCCGCCGGGCGCCTGCCTTGGCATAGTCGGCAAAGCCGTTGGGGAATGCGGGAGCCTCCATGCCCGTGTCGGACGGCAGCGGCCCTTTGCCGTACACGTTGATGCCCATGTCCTCGATGTCGTGCCCCGAGAACGTCTGCCGCGCGCATGTGCCAGTTACTACCATGGGCGTTGCTGCGCGCGTCGCGGCGCCACGACACTGCGCAGCCTGTTCAGCCCTGACCACAGTTCTGCTTGCTGAAGGGCGCGCTAGTGCGCTGAGTGCTTCACGCATGCGCATGGACCTGCAGCAAATGGGCACGGCCAGATTGTGCAGCTAAAGCGAACATTGGGCCGCCTTACGGTATTGAGCCGGGGCATGCATGTTACTACACACGCTTGCGGGCCTACTACAGCGTCGACCACCCCTTCATCAGTCAGCCCCGCCATGGTCTTCACACTGTCGACAAGAGCATATGTCACCTTACAGGCGTCGAGGATGGGCCGGTAGCCGGTGCAGCGGCACAGGTTGCCGTCCAGCGCCCGCTCCATGACCGCGTCGGTGGGCGCCTGCCCACGCGCCTTGCACGCGGCCAGCGCGGCGTGGCAGGCCACGGTCATGCCCGGCGTACAGAAGCCGCACTGCGAGCCGTGGAAGCCCGCCAGCCGCTCTGCGCGGCGCCCCGGACGTCACACGCCTCTCGCGTCCAGTATGGAGCCGGCGCTACACACCGCACGCGTCCAACAGGAGCTCTGCGCACTGCTGGAGCCGGGTTGGGTCTCCAAAAGCGAGCACAAAAGGGGTCATTTATTCTGGTCAAGGTCATGACCCAGTCGGCACTGTGGCAGCTTGTATATGACATGCATAGCACACGCTGACCGCACTCGAGACACGTCTGGTTGCCCCTCACTAGAGGACATAGCAGACTTTGCACGCGCGACACCAGCCAGTCAGAGCAACAAGTGTACAAAGCTGGAACCTCTGGCACTGGCTGGACAACGCTGGACGCTCCGGCTCTTACAAGGTCAAGGGCATACCCTGGATCGGGTGGAAGCCGACTTGGGAGTTGCCAAGGCCTTCGGCAGTGGTGACTGCAGCTCCATCCAGCGAGCCAATGGGGCACAGGCAGGAGTTCAGGCTGAAGACGCGGGTGTTGCCTGCGAGGCGGCTGCCGTTCAACACGCCAAGTTCAACGGGTACGGCGCTCCAGCAAGCAGTGCAGTAGAAAAGGTGTCACTTCCCCCGTCTCATACTGTCTGCACCTAGTGCTGAGGCACGCCAACACATGATTGCAACAGTGTGCACACCGAGCAGGCCAAGCGTGATATAGTGCACTCTGCCATGACACCCCTAAGCCAGAAGACAGCGCGCACCGGTGGTGCAGTCCACACGCGTGACCTCAACTGCACACGCGCCGCAGCCGCCCTCGCCGCATCCGAGCTTGGAGCCCTATGTAGGCGCCAGGCAAGGGCATCTCTTATACAGTTGCTGCGCACCCTTCAGGCCTGCAGCAAGCTTCTTGCAAACAGCGTTGTGCTCAGGACAGCCTCATACGTTTGGCAGCTGGCCCCAGCCCGGCGCCAGCGCACAAAGGCCCCCGCACTCATGCTCTCACCTTGAAGGGCGTGCTGCTGCGCAGGTACTCGTACAGCGGCAGCGTCGGGTCGACGCTGCTCGGAACCGCAAACTTCCGGCCATTGACAGCGAGCGAGATGCCGGGCATTCTGCGCTCGGCGCCAAGCGCTGCCTCAGCACCGTGACAGGCACACACAGGACCAGAAGGTCGTGCGTCGTCGCACTGACTCTGCGCACCTATGCACAGGGGCCACACGGCCCTGCGGCGCTAAAAGTGGAGTTTGATGAGCTGACAAGCGCGCTTTTACTCAGATAGGTCCACACCGCGAGCGCCGCATGAGCGCCTGGTTTCACGAACACCGGCGTGGGAGTTGCAGTAGCAGCTTTGGGAGCAGATCGAGCAGAGCGGTGCATCCACATGGGGTTATCGAGGTACGACCTCGGGTCGCCCTTGGGCGGGCTGCTTCAAAAACTCGGCTCCCAACTCGGCTGTGAGCTCGACTTTCCCAGATCAAGTGCGCCGTTGAACCTTCCCTGTTGCACTCCGTACAAGGAGTCCGCCCGCTGCAATGTGCGGGACGGCGCAAGCGGGCAAGACGGGCGGCAAGTGCACCTTCTACCTCAGCAATAAGGGCCGCAACTGCCGCTTCGACGTGGTGCCGGGGCGTGACATGTGCGGCATACACCTGCAGGCCGACGTCAAGCGCGTGCCGTGCCCGCTCGACCCGGGGCAGTGCGTGCTGCGCCCGCGCTCAGCACTCCCCTCTTTGTGTATGCTGTGTGCTGCATAGTTGTCAATATAGCAGATGCTTCTCACTGGTCTGAGAGCCGCTCTGAAACTCAGCACTGGTGTTTTTGGGGCAGCACCGTGGCGAGGAGCGAGCTGCGCGCGCACTTGAAGATATGCAATGGGCATAAGCAGCACGCGCAGCTCCTGGTGAGGCGCCAACCTGTGGCCCCCTGCCTGCGTATTGACGTCCTTGCCTGCCCCCTCTCTCTCTTGAGTTGGCCTATGTTCACCTGCCCTCTCTGTACCTGGCAGTGTCTGCACTGTCCTCACTACGGATCGCACCACGCACACCACGCCTGTTTGCACGCCAGCTAACAGCCGCCGGTGCAGACACAGGCAGCCGTGCGCGCAGGCCGCGCCGTACTACAGGAAGGGCTGCAACGCCGGCGGCGGCCCGGAGATCCTCCTCGCTGCTGAGCCAGGCACTGATGTGCTGGCCCTGGGCCAGGGCCAGGGCCAGGGCCAGGGCCAGGGCCAGGGCCAGGCGCTGGCGGCGCAGAGGCTGGCGTACATGCGCGGCATGGGCGCAGCGCGCTTTCTCAACCTGGCCGCGCGGGTGGCGGCCGCCAGCGAGCAGGTGCCGGTCCTGCTCCAGGGAGTATCAGGTGGCTTCCAGGTCATCCGTTGACCTCCTCCAATGCGCTTGGGATATAGAGCTCCAGGCACATTTCACCCTAGCAGTCACGCCTCCGCTTGTGTGCCTGTCCGCATCACCAGGCGTCCGGCTCCCGTCGCGTCCTGACCATGCGGCTGCTGGGCCCGGCTCCGCATCTGCTGCAGAGGCGCCGCAGCCGACGCTGCGGCCGGGCACCTGGCTGGCGCTCGGGCACACTCCGCGCCTCACAGGCTTGCCAGTGGCGCACGGCTGCGCTGGCAGCGCATGCACGGCTCGCGCAGGCCGCCACGCGCGGCGCTGCGGCCGGCGCCGGGCGGCGCGCTTGCCGCACCTGACTGCGGTCGTGCCGGCCGCAGCTGCGCGACGCGGGCGAGGCCCTGCTGGCCGACCTCGCGGACGGCCAGGCACAGCTGCCGGGCGAGCGGACCGCCGCGCAGCGCTCCGCCGGCGATCGGCCCTTTTCGGCCAAGCACGCGCGCCAGCAGGCGTCCATCGTCGGCCACCTGCGCCGCCTGGGCCTGCTTGAGGCGCGCCATGACTGAGGCATATCTTGTGTGCGACTGTTTTGTCGTGTGTGCGACTGTTTTTACTAGACGTCTCATGTGCAACGCAGACTCATATGTGGGTAGAACTGGACTCAGCATCGCGAGCCACGGCTCCGGCCTGCTCAGCATGTGAGGCTGGTTTTGGGGTGCGGGTATTGCCACGTCCGCATGGCCGAGCCATCGCGGCTGCGCCACAGTGGCGCTCTGGCTCATGAGCTGCATCGTTTCTGGTACGCCTGAGACGTCTCTCACGGCCGGCGCCCCGCCCGGCCGCGCAGGAGGCGGGCGACCGCGCTTACGTGGAGTTCGGCGCGGGCAAGGGCTTCCTGGGCCTCGCGCTGGCCGAGGCGGCGCCCGGCGCGGCGCTGGTGCTGGTCGACCGCGGCGCCTTCCGGCTGGGCGCCGACCGGTGCGCAGGATTTGCTCATCGCATGTTGACCCTCTTGACCCTTTTTACCCTCATCAGGCATGCACCTTTGGAAAATATCCCAGAAGTTGCTACAACGTCTGTTTAGGAATGATACAGTGGCGTGCTAAAGGCAGCCTATTATTCCACCCTCACCGCGTGCTGCCTCAAGCGAGAACTTCTGGGGCAGGCGTCCTGGCGGGCGGCGCTAGTTTCATGTGAATGTCGCCATGCCGTGACTGTCTGCGCGCCGGCGAGCAGTGGCATGGCTGACGTGCTGATCCTCAGCTCGGCATGCCCCGGCACGCCTCGCGAGCGTCCGCCAGCGCAAACGCCGCGCGCGCGCGCCGCAGGGTGCTGCGCAAGCTGCAGGCCGCGGGCGCCGTGCGCTTCGAGCGCCTGCGCGCCGATATCGCCGACTTTGACCCAGGCGGCGCGCCGCTGCTGCAGCGCGCGCCGGGGGACCCCGCGCCCGGCCTTAAGCCCTGGGTCGCCTTCGGCAAGCACCTGTGCGGCGCGGCGGCCGACCTGGCGCTGCGCTGCGCCGCCCGCCACGGCGCCGGCCCTGCGTCCCAGGCGTGCGCGCCGGCCGACGGCGGCCCCGCATGGGACGCACGCGCCGGCGGCTGCACGGCGCCGGCGGACCAGCCGGCAGGCGCGCGCGCGGCAGGCGACAGCGCCGCGACGCGTTGTGCGGCCGCGGGCGGCGCGCCGCCGCCAGCGGGGCCCGCTGCGGGCGCGCGTGCGGCGGAGGGCGGGGCCCGGGCAGGAGGCGGCGCGGCGGGCGGAGGGCTGCTGGGCCTGGCGGTGGCCACATGCTGCCACCATCGATGCATGTGGCGGGACTACGTCGGCAAACGGTCCTCCTCCGCGCCGGATTCTCGCCAGAAGAGTTCGAAATTGTTTCCTGGATGTGCGGCTGGTACGCGCCCCAGCTCTACCGGCCGCCCCCCGGGCGACATGGCCTTGCTGCGTGTTTTCTGCCAGGGGCGACACGACAGCCTGTGCGTCGGACAGGCGGCGATTCGCCCTCCTGTCGAGGCTGCTTGACCTAGCTCCAGTTCATGTCAATAGAGTTGGCGAGTTCCCACAGATTGGTTGAGCTACTACAGAGGCATGCATGGCGTGATTACGGCTGCGATGCTTACCTCAGCAGCGTGGAGGACCTGTGAGAAGGTGTGCCGCTGACTCATAAGCCTGCGCCACCTCGGCAGGGCACTGTGCGGGCACGACGCGGCGCCCGACGCGCCCGACGACGCCAGCAACGCCTCCGCGGAGGCAGGCCAGGGCGGCGCGGGCGCGGCAGCCCCCGATGGCGGCACGGCTGCCGCGCTGGCGGCCGCGGGCATCAGCGGGCGCGACGGGGGCCGGGATGCTGGTGCAGGCACTGCGCGCAGCGCCACCTGCTCGGCCGAATCCGCATGCTTGGAGCAGCGCGGTACCGGGCCTGCACGGGGGCCAGCCTCGTCCGCAGGCGCTGGAGGTGGCCGCGCAGCGGCTCTGCATGCACCTGAGGATGTGAATGGCGGTGATGGTGGACGGCGGGCGCCGCAAGCTTGGCAGCAGGCAGCTGCGAGCGTGTGCATGGATGACCGGGGCAGCGGGCACGCCGCGGAACCCAGGCATGCGGGGTTTGAGCCGCACCACGTGCTCCCGCGCTCGGAGCGGATGGCGCTCGGCGCCGCGGCCAAGCACCTCATCGACGCAGGGCGGCTAGCGTACCTACGCGAGCGCGGGCTGCATGCGCGCGTGGTGCAGTATGTGGCGCCGGAAGTGTCGGGCGAGAACAGGCTGCTGCTGGCCACTGCCGGCTCCGCCTGCAGGTCGAGGGGCCTACATGTCTTGGCTGACGGCATGCCTTTATGCGAATGATACAACAACGCATGGCTGCCTTTACATTGGCCATGGTGAAGATTAAGAGGAAGCTGGGAAGAGCCCTTGTGCAGGTTCGTTACACCTCAGCCAGCTTCGCCAGTCGCGCCTGTGCAGACAACCATTGCAGGCAGGAATACGCATCTTAGCTAAAGTGGTCCAGGCCATGAGTATACAGTCAGCGATGGCACGCACAAGCTAACAAGGTTCACAGGGTAGAACAAGCGCGCACTGCCCAGCTATTCACCCAGCTATTCGGATACTTCACTTACCACCACCGGTTCCAGATAACATCCAGCACAGTGCATATGCGCTTGGGAACAGGAAAGGCCGCCACAATCTAGGCTGCGAGAAGGCTCCAAGCAAGGCAAAGCATGCAGTGTAATGCTGACTGTTCTAGAAAATGCTCATTTATTTGGAATGCACTGCAAGAACACAGCTAATATACTGCTGGCCTCACTGGCAGCAGCCGTAACTCATCACCTTCACGCAGGCAGCATGATGCAAACGCCGCAGCGCGCGACGTCGCAACTGCAACTAAAAGCACGTGCACTCAGGGCGCATTGACCGCGCGCAGCTGCGGCGTCACAAAGACGCCAGCCTTGGGGCTGAGCGTGAAGAAGCTGGACATCTCGAGAGGCACCTGCCCGGGCGATAGCGTGAAGGTGAACCTGCGGGGCACACCCAGAGCAAAGTCAGACGCTGGTACCTCAAGCTGCGGCATGCATCCAAGCCAACCCGCCTACTCAGGATAGAATGCGCCAGCTGCGGCTCGAAAGTGCAGCACAACGTGCACAAAAAGCCTGCGCGCGTGCTTGAGATTGTCCTGTCTGCCACTAGCCGAAGTAAAGGCCGCTGTAGGTGTGTCACGCGGGCCCGCTGAGTGGCATGCAGAGCCTGCCAGTGCATGATGAGCTGCCGAGTGGGCCGGGCGCCGCGTGCACTTTTGAAAGAGGCGGATGATCGCGATCTTCGCCTCCAGCTCTGCAAAGCGCTTGCCGATGCAGGATCGCGCGCCTGGCGCGCGGCGCTTTGGTGAGGGGCACCCCTTCCTTGAGCGCTTCGCGCGCACTGCAAGTAGGTGCCAGAGTTAATGCGATGTAGCTGGGCTGGTGCAGTGGTCTGATGCGCATTGCGCACAGCGGCGCACCATCACCGAAAGCCATCCACGCCGATCGCTCCACGTCGTTTGCCGCCTCGGCTGCGCCGTCGATCCAGCGCTCGGGCATAAAGGCCTCCTGCAAACACAGTAACCCCTGATAACACAGCTGTCGCGCTGCGGCATGACTAAGCACCCTGAAATGGGATCACTTCCTGCGTTGCCGGCGGCTGCACGGCGCACCGGCTCGCGCCAGACATCGGGGTCGCGCTGGATGGCGCACACCGCCACGTGTATCTCGGTGCCCTTGGGCACGCGCATGCCGCGCAGCTCCAGGTCCTCGTTCGCCTCGCGCACCTGCAACCGCAAATGCTGATGAAGGCGCCGGCAATAAGCCTACACTAACCCTACCCTGAACCCTATCACATAGCGCTCGACATGCATGTGGAGCTAGGTGCGAGCATGCTGCACGGTGACCTCGATGCCTTGCGCGCCACCAACATCACCGGCAAGCTGCCATGCCATGTGCCCACAGGCGCCTGGTCCTGGTCCTTGAACAGGCGCATGGGCCGGGGGCCGCACGGTGATGTGGCCAGGCGGGTACAGGCGCAGCGCCTCGCGGAAGCAGGCCGACACGTACGGGAACCCCTCTGCCAGGTTGCCCAGCGCCACGCGGCCGCCGCCAAAGGCGTCCACCTCCTGCACGACATGCGGCCGAGATCAGCAGGCTCGCAGCGGGGCGTCAAGCGCAGCAGCCTGCCAGCACACACGCGCATCCACCAGACTCATCATCAGACGCGTTCAACAGATGGCATCAGCAGGGGCCTGAGCGCGCTCGCCCTGACATGTCTCCTTGAGCAAGACGCGCCTGCAGCAGTTTGGCCTGCTTGTCCGGGTTGTTGCTGAGCAGGTAGCAGGTGGACGCGAGCGCCGAGGCGGTCGTGTCGTAGCCCGCGAGCAAGAACATGTTTGCCTGCACATAGGCATCCGAACGGAGAAGGTCAGCGGCCGCTGCAAGAGCGGCTGAGCAAGCTGGCAACACAAGCAGGGGTGGCATTCTTACTTGAGCAGCGCAGCAGCAGCACGTGCGCAAGCAAGCATGCTGCAACCACACTTACAGCCAGCTCCAGCAGAACGGCGCCGGGTGGGCCGCGCCTGCGCCATGGCTTCAACATCGCTCAGGCGCTCGCCGGACGAGTGGCTCTGCTCGGACATGTACTTCATGAAGCTGCCGGGCGCCAGAGCAGCGCGCTTGGCCGGCGCGCCTGCATCGGGCACAGGGTCGGGGGCAGCCAAAGTCGGAGACGTGCTACTAACAGGCCGCGTTGCTGGAACCATGCCCACAAACTTCGCTGACGCGCCCGCGTGCAGACCCAGGTGCATCCTCAAGACAAGCGAAGCCCTTCCTACGCTTGTGGCCGCACGCAGAGACAGATGAAGCCGCATGCCCTCCATACACGCTACCCGCCGTCACAACCATGCTGTGCGCACCAGAGTGGGCTTACAGCGTCACGCGGGGGCACACGCTTACACTCACACTTTGTCATCACTGCCTTCCTCATGCGCCAGCACAGCGCAAATGAGGAGCAACCGGTGGGGCAGCCCAGCTACCATAAACTTCCGGGTTTCACAACCCCAGGCCCGCCAATAAAAAGGCGGCAGTGCAAATGTCATATCACGGGGCAGTCGAGAGGCTGCCTTGCTCGCAACTTGCTTAATTATGTCACAGTGCGCACCGGCCGTGCGCGCGTCCGGGACGGGGCGAGATGCATCGCCTGGCGGGGGAACAGGTTGGGTGCTATTGCTGCAGGCGCCCACACGGGTGGTCCTAGAGCGGTCCAGCAGGTCCTGGCATGTCTTGATCAGGACGCGCTGCGCGGTGATGACCTGCGCAGCCGCATAGGCTCAGTGATTTTCGCTTTGACAAAGCCCAGGGCAACTGAATGAGCTGGCAGTGCTCATGTGCCCTCTATCTCATAACTGGCGAAAACGTAAGTGTGGGGAGGGACACGGCCAACAGCAATTTTGCATGACGCGTGATGCGCACACAGGTGGTTATCAGCAGCCACGTAGTGAGGCCCCAGGAGCATGGCCTTGCCCTGAATGCATGTACTCAAGCAAACGCTCTACTGTTGCGTCGACGTTTTATACGGCACTGCTCCCCAACATGGCAGCCAGCACCGAATGGCCTGGGTGATGTCACCAGCAGGGCAGGCACCTGGCGCATGCCCGCATCAGGGAACAGGTTGGCTACGATGCGCATGACGGGCGTCAGGAAGGGGAAGCAGACAATGGGCAGCATGAACGCGCTCGCGGCCGCGTCTGTGCCCAACGTGCACAGCGGGTTGCACACCATAGTGAGCGTTATCTTGTTCACCTCGTGCAGTCTCCCGACAGGCAGACGTGGCCGCTTGAGCACAGTCTTGATGCTGGTGCTATTTCGCGTTGGGATGACTTCACTGCTCTCTGTGGATCTGCGCGTGCGTGCGACAGCAAGCAGGGGCTGTGCGCCTTGCATGGCACAGCACATGTGCCTTTGTGTGGCTTATGAGCCTGGCAGGCTCAGCAATGGGACAAATACTAGGGCGCACCAGACACCCTGAACACAGTCTCGACTGCCTCCATCAGGCTCTTCACCTCCGGGTCCATCTGCGCGCCATCCTGCGTCCTGAACTCAACCCTGGCCCCCGCAACGTCTCACCATCAGTGCATGTACATGGTCGCATTGCTGTCCTTCTTGTATGCGGCAACCCGCCCTAGAGCTCCTGTCCGTTACGCAATGTGCAATGATGACGAGACCAGGGAACATACGCCCAGCTTGGTGGGTGCAGACCTTGGCAATAGCAGCAATGGCGCAAGCGTTGCGTGCAAAGTGGTCCTCTTGGACCTGCTGCCTTCCCCAAGTTTCAATCGTGCTCTTACATGTAAGAGCACGCGACACCTGCTGCACATGCGCTCCGCATGGGCGCTTGCTGTGTATCATGGCCACATGCACGGGCTCCCTTGCGCGTGGCAAGGCGCGCCCGAACGCAGTCGTGCCCACCACCTCCATCGTCATGCGCCCCAGCAGCTCATGCAGGTTGACCTCCGTCTCGGCCTGCGCCGCGCGCGCCAGGACTGCCTGCAGATGCTCCACACCCGCGTTCATCTGCCGCAGCGCGCCCCAGCTCAGCGCATGGCCTCACACGCATCGTGTGCATGCACATCAGGATGCAACAGGCATGTGTTTGCAGACGAACAAATCACAAGTGATCACACTGGCGACAGGAGCACAGCTAGATGTGGAGCTGGGCGACGCTGACCCCCTTAAGCGCATTCACAGGCGCTGCACACCTGCGCGGCATTGTTATCCAAGGTCTTCTGAAGAAAGGCGGGCTGCCAAGCTGTGCGCAGCGAGCGATGGTACGCACGGCTGTGCCCCGATGCCGCCAGTGTGTCAGAATCATGCTCTATCAGACGTTGCTCCTAGGAAGTGCCGTGTGCCTCATCTGCTCTGATGCGTGGTTGGAGAGGGACGGCTCACTGGATAAGCGGGAAACTCTGCCTCATCCTGTGCAATATTTATGTGTCAAAGTTGCATACGCTCAATCATATGCATTTGTGTAGTGCGTGGAACTCAAAAGTGCAACGGCACTGCTCGCCTGTGCAGTGAGGTGCCTTCCTTGAGCACACCTTCCTAAAGGCTACACTTGCTTTCCTTGCTTGCGTTAGCTTTGTTCCGTACTGCAAGCGCAAAGCCCCCAACAAGGTAAGGGCGCACTCTTGGACAGTGAGGATGCCACGTTCAAAGAGGACGTTGTCTTTTGCCGTCAGCAGCAGCCCCGGTCCCAGGATCTCCGGGCGCATGGGGCACCGCATGTTCATTTTCTTACCAACTTCGGCATCAGCAACTACAACCACTGGCTTCGCGCCGAGGAACACCTGCACCCCGTCAAGCTCATGCCAGTGCTTACTAGTAGCACGCCACTTGCACAGGCATCGTGGTCACGACAGACGGTTGCTGCAAGAGCAGTGACGTAGGTCACAGATCACGACATGTGACCAGGAACACCAAAAGAGCTAGAAACATTTCAGTGCGGGCATGCCTTGAAAATCTTGTGTTGGTGAGACAGCTCGCTGTAGTAGTAGAAAGAGTGCTTTCTCATCATCTTCCCCAGGTGGCCCAGCAGCCAGTTGCCAGGAGGCCCTGCCATGTAACGCATGACACTTGAAAACGCGTTGCGCATGTATCACAGTTATGCACGGGTGGCAAGGCTCGAGTGACGCAATGCAGAGACGAAGCAGACCTGGTATTGAAACGAAGACGCCAGCGCTGCACCGGGAAGAAGCCATAGAGCGCTACCTGCAGGTGCCAATAACACATTGCTATGCATGCTGCTGTAGCGGTGTTGCGACACAGGAGCGCTGTAAGCGTACCCAGAGCACCAGAAGCAAAACGAATGCCAGCCACAACATCGCACAGTTGGTTGAGAACAGCCCCAGAGCAACGGCCCAAAGGAAGTCGGCGTCGGCCTGGTTTTGCCTTCCTGGGCCTCAAAAGGATTCTTGGATCCTATTGCAGACAGTGTGTCGGGGCTCGTCAGACAACGTCACACTCCGTGATGCTCCGAGCCCTTCAGGAACGACTTGAACAAGAATGGTACATGCTGCTGGAACCAACCAGTCTCCTGTGTGTGCTTTCAATAGAGCGCTCGCAGGAAGACTGCTGCCAGAGTAGTACAGCACTGCATATGCAGGCAGCAATGCGCGTGCCGCTGACTATCGACACGGCCCATGCTTGAGGATGTTCGAGGGCTGGCTAAGCGACCTGCTGGCCAGCTACCTCGGACACTTCCTGGATGTCAAGAAGGAGAAGCTGCGTGTCAGCCTTTGGAGCGGTGTGAACGGGGCATTGAGATGTATAGAGAGCTGTGCTTGTCACATGCAAGCGTCTTTGCGGCGCCTGCTTGCTGCTCAGAAAGTACTTGTGCGAGCCCGTGTATGTGCACCTGCAGTTCCAGCAGATGCTGATGCTGTTCTCGTTCATGCGCCAGCTTGGAGCACCGGCTTTGTGCTGGAGAACGTGCGCCTGAAGGTGGAGGCGTTTGAATACCTGCAGCTTCCCTTTGATATCACAGAGGGATGCATCGGCCGCGTGGAAGTCCAGGCGCGCCACTCTCACAGCACCGATAGTGGTGTCCAGGCATTGAGCCTGGCAACTGACTGCACTGTATGGTCCGCTCGGCTTGCTTAGCCGTGTGCCTGCTACTGCATAACTATATACAACACCATGGACCGCCTCCTCGCACGTGGGAGTCTGCTTGCGTGCTTTGCAGCCGCTACCTTACTACCTGAGGGAGCAAGCGCCGCACGTATCGGTCTCTGTGCTGAAAAAGCTGCGAGAAGGCTCCAGGCTTGGTCAGAAACACAGACAGCAACGTTGCGGGGGCACTCGCGTTGGCACAGCCAAGCGGCGGGGCTCGGGTGCATTACCGCCCTTGGCGCTGGTGATGGAAGCTCAGCACACTGCAAAAAAAGCGCAGCCGACTGCTGCGAGCTCAGGCCACGTTTCAGCCCGGGAGCGCGCGCGCAGGTGCCATGGCGCGCGCTGCGCAGCCGGCCAGTGATAGTGGAGATGGCGGACGTGCGCCTGACGGCCAGCCCGCGCGGGGAGGCGGCCTGGGAGGAGGGCCCTGCGCGCCGCCGCGCGCTCGCCGCCAAGCAGGCGCAGCTGGCCGCGGCCGAGCTAGAGCGCCTGGCCAAGGCCGGCGCGCAGGTGCATCGCGGCAGCGTACACCTGACGGCGTGGCCAACGCTGGTCACCCTGCTTTGCTGACGAGGTGTGTGTCTGGGCAAGTGACAGCCGCCAGGCTGAGCATGCAGCGCAGCGTGCGGAGCAGGTGCACACAAGTTATCTCTCGGAGGCTGGGGGCATGGGGACTGCAGCGCTGCTGGCAGTGCTTAGTGGCAGCGACTGCAGCGCGCACCCTCGCACGCGCCCCGCGCAGGACCGGCCGGCCGGGGCGGGCGAGACGCGCGGCGTGGGCTGGGCGCTGCTGTCGGCGCTGGGCACGCTGCTGCTGAACCACCTGCAGCTGCGCCTGTGCCGCGTGCACCTGCGCTTTCACGTGCGGAGCCTGCGGCAGCTTCCTGCCGCCGCCCTAAGTGCTCAGCCAGCAGCCTAAGCCTGCCCGCTGGTTTGCACGGTACCTTTGCTTGGACGGCAGCAAGCATCGCGGCCGCCCTGCTGTGCCCCGTGCGTCCCGACTCATCTTATTTCATGCACTTGTGAATGCGCGACGGCAAGTTTCATTAGAGCTGCATGTCGAGTGCGCCCGGTGTGGCGCAGGACGCCCTGCTCCCGGACGGGCAGGCGCCAGTGGAGGCGGGCGTGCGGCTGGAGCGCCTGGAGACGTGCCTGCCCGATGCGTCCTACGACGGCCTGCGCCTCCCGGAGCCCCCAGCGGTGTGCGCTGAGACGAGCGAACTGCCAGTACGGCATGCCTGCTGCTCCGAAGAAGTCTTCACTAGGTCGCCGTGACAAGTAGCTCGCCGTGCACCCGTTGGCTGTACTATTTGTATGCACGGTCAGTGTGGACTGTACTCTTTGTGCGCATGGTCAGCACAACTCAGGAAAGGTGGGCAGGATATGCCTGTGAAGCATTCCTGGGGCTCTCTTGAATCGGGAATAGAGCTGGTATGCACATGCTTGACACGCGCGCTGCAAACCCGTAAGGTCACATGGCCAACGAGGCTGCCTCCTGCGCGCACAGAAGGCGCAGGTGGCAAAGGACCTGGCCGTGGAGGGCCTCAGTCTGTACTGGCGTGATGAGCGGCCCGCGCCGGATGCGGTGCCTGGTGGAGGCGGCGGCGCCAGTAGGGAGCCTGGTCCAGCTGCTGCTGCGTCAGCGGCGGAGCAGAGCAGTAGAGAGGGGGATGCTGGGACGGCGGGCTCGGAGGAGGGGGCGCCGGAGGGCGCTGGGGGCCGGCGCTCTGATGGAGCGGCGTGGGAGGGAGCAGTCGAGGACGGCGACCTGGTGCTGCTGCCGCTCAGCTGCCTACTCCGGCTCACGCTGGAGACTGGTGCAGCACCCCGCATGCTTGGTCCACCATGCATGTGGCTCTGAACGTGCAGAGGGTGTGCTGCAATACATGACAAACTGAGCTAACACTTCAGACACCTCTACCTCTGACAACCCTGGCACAAGCCGGCTAAGCGGCAGGCGGCCCCAGACCGCCAGTCACAGAGGTTGCTCGCCTTTGCCAGCACCCTGCAGTGCAAATGGAGGCGCCCGCGACAACACCGTCGCACGCCTTCTGGCACACCAGTGTTTGCACCCACCGGCAGCGAGCGGCCGCAGCTGCGAGTCTGCTGGGCCGCGCCCAGGCGGCGCGCCGGATGCGCGCATGCGCCTGGGCGCGACCGCGCTGGCGCGGCGCGTGCAGCTGCGTCTGGCGGCGCGCCAGGCGGCGGGCGCGGCCGCGCTGGCGGACCGCGCGGCGCTGTGGGCGCTGCGCAGCCGCTACGCGGCGCTGCGGCCGACTGGCTGGCGCTCTCAACCTGGCACCAGCGTTCCCTGGTGGTGCGGGCGGCATGCGCCGAGCGTGACAAACCTGTTAACCTCGTCGCCATGCATTGGTGCCGCCCTGAAGGGCATGCACAGGTGCTGCTGTGCGCATGCGTGCACATCCATGAGGCTGTGGGAATGATGGGCTGAAGGGCACGTGTGCACGCTGCCACGAGCAGGCGAGATTGTACCCGCACCTTGCACATCCACAGCGGACTCAGCAGTGTCTGTGAGAGAAGGCGCCCTGGGCACGCCATGAGCATGCGGATCTTTGCTGCGCGCCCGCTGCAGGCGCGTCTGGCAGTACGCGGCCGCGGCGGTGCGCCAGGACGCGGCGCGCCGCGCGCGCCAGGAGGCCGCGGGCGGCGCGCGCACCTGGCAGCGCCAGCGCCGGTGCTACGTCGCGCTGTACCGCCGGCGCCTGGAGGCGCTGCGGCCGGGCGCCGCGCCCATGCCCGAGCAGGTGAATCGGCCCCATCCTGTGCTTGCCAGACTGGGCCAGGATGCGCGCCGTCCTTCCGCCAGCTAGCCGTTCACCATGCCCTGCCCCTAGCTGCAGCGCGCGGCTTGTCCTGCGCCAGGCTCAGCCATTCACCGCTCGCGCTCCTGCCCTCACCCTCGCGCTTGCAAGCGCAGGAGGCGCAGGCGAGCGCAGCGGCGCTGGAGGCGCTGGAGGCGGAGCTGTCCGTCGACGACACGCTGCTCTACCGCTCCCTGGCTGAGCGCTCGCTCGCCGGCGGCGCCGAGCTGGCCCGGCCGGCATCTGGCTCGGGGAAGGCGCTGCCCGCGGCGCCGAGCGGCAGCGCGCGCGGCTCCGGCGGCGACGCGTCTGAGGCCGCTAGCGCGAGCGGCGCGGAGCATGCGGCAGCACATACAGATGCGGCAGCCAGCAGTAGGGGAGGCCTGCTGGATGCCGCCCGCGAGGCTCCTGCCGAGGCGTCCGGGTGCGCGCCCGACTTCAGAACACACTCAACGTTGAGTCGGGTATTGCTGGCCCAGACCTGCTCAGCACCTGCGCCAGGGCTTGTGCAATGCTGGCACATGACAGTAATGTCTTAATGAAGTGGTAAGGGGAAAGTGGTGACCCAGAAGGTAGCGCATATCCTCCACTAAACAGGCACATGCACCAATCCAGATTGAGTGATTTACGGCGGATGAGGCCGTAATGCGGGCTCATGGGTCTGCGTCCGCCGCGGCAGGCGGCGCGGGTGGCTGGACTGGAGTCTGTCGGGCGTGGCGGGGTACCTGGGGTACGTGCCGGGCGCGCTGCCGCCGGCGCCCGCGCCCACCCTGGCGCCGCCCAGCGAGGCTGACATCCGCGACTTGTACCGCGACCTGGACCTGGACCCGCGCGCGCTGCTGGGCGCCAGCCCCAGCCCCGCCGCCGCAAGCGCCGTCCACCTCGCGGTCAACCTGCAGGCGCGCTCCCCGAGCGCCCTTGCCGTTTTCAGTTTCGACGTCTTGTTTTTCCTGCGGTGCTATGCGATGTGGCCGTGTGGAGTGTGCGCAACAGGCGGCAGCCAGGAGCCTGCTCCCGGGCCGTGTCAGGAAGGCGCAGCGCTGCAGGAGGGATGCGTACGTGCCCGTGACCTGACGCACTGCCTGCTGGCCCTGTTTCTGCTGCCGCAGGCGCCCTTAGTGGCGGGCACGCTGCTGGAGGATGGCGCGATAAGGTTGCAGTGCCGATTGTCAGGCTTCGGCATCGCGACCCAGGCGCACGGGCTCTCGCCGCAGGTGGCCGTGCTGGTGGGCACGCTGCTGGACGGCGCCTGCGAGCCGGTCGTGGCGCTGGAGGGCGGCGGCCTGGGCGCGTCGCTGCGCCTGGCGCCGGGACGCATGGAGGCGGAGGCGGCCGCGCAGGAGCTTGCGCTGCAGGACCTGTGCTCGCGGGAGGGGGGCGCGGCCGAGCCGCTTCTGCAGCGCTGGCTTCCCGGTGCGCGGCGCAGTTTCAGCTCTCTCTTCTGTATTGCACCGCATTGCTTCCATGGAGTTGGCAACCTGCCCCAGTGTAAAGTGGCAGTGTCTAAGGATCCAAAGCGCTGCCGCCATGCTTATAGTTGCATGGGCGCTGAATGTCTGATATGCAACTGCAGACATCCGGCTGCAGCGCCGTATGCAAGTGCACGCTTAACATGAGCCGTACCGAGGCGCTGCGGGCCAGCTTAACCAGCGCGCGCGAGCCCCACTGTGCTCAGGCGCGCGCCCATGCATGGGTTGCAGGTGGCAGCGTGCGCCGCGACTCCCTGGAGGGGTGGCCGGCATCCCCGCAGGCGGCAGAGGCGCCCGGCCCGAGCGCGAGCCCGTTTGCTGCGCAGCATCTGGCGGGCGCCACGGCAGCTGCTGCCGCGCAGCCCTTCCTGCGGCTGCGCCTGGCGACGGGGCCTGCCAGGGGCTCCGAGCCCTCTCAGGACTCACACGAGCCTGCCGATGACGCCGCTGCCGCACTTCGCGGTGACTGGCGCGGCTCTCCCGGTGGATCCGAACAGGGTGCAGAGCCCTGTCATGGTCAGGGCGAGGATGCCAGCGGCGGCGCCAGCCGCAGGGGGTCAGGGTCCAATGCTGGCAGTGGCTGGAGCGGTGACACAAGCGGAGGCCTGGAGAGCTTGGTGGAGACAGCCAAGGTCCTGAGGGTATGGGTCGAGCCGGCGGCGCTCGCGCTGCGCCCGGCCTGCTTGATGAGGCTTGGCAGCTTGATGGGCGGGCGCCAAGACAGCGGCGCAGAGACACTGGGCACCTTAGCCCTGCAAGCCGCAAACAAGCTGGCCTCGCGCGCGGCGCGCGCGGCCGCCAAGGCGCAGCTCGTGCTCAAACCGGACGCGGCCCTGGCGCTGGATGTGCAGGCGCGGTGCCCGTGGGATTGCGTGCTTGGTGGCAGTTCCCAGGTCTCTGGGCAACCCTGCGGTGCCTCCTCAGAGGGTTGTCTGTACTATTACAGGGAAGGTGACTGCCCCTCCAGCGCGTAATGGGCACTGGCAGAGGCTCCACCATGTCGCATCAGCAGCCAGGGGAGACACCTATGCCTTGGATCCCTGCCTAGGGCACCGCACCCTTGTTGCTGGAGGCGGCGCCGCGTCCGCGCAGGTGCGCGACGTAGTCGTGGAGCTGCCCTGCGAGCGCGCTGGTGAGGGCCCCGCCGGCGCAGCCCGGTCGGTGGTGCTGCGCACCGACACGCTCGTGCTGCGGTCCCTGCCGCCCGTCGCCGCGTTTGACCTGGGCGGCCCCGTCAACGGTGACGGCGCGGCGGCCGCCCTGGAGGACCTGGAGACGCGGCTGCGCGGCGGCGCGGGTGTACCGGAGGAGCTTGACGCCGCGGCAGAGGAGGTGGGCCGCAAGTGGCCCCTGCATGCCAGGCTCAAACCCTGACCCATAACCTGAGCGCATGCCAGGCGACGCGCATCCAGGATGCGGGCCGTGCGCTTGCCTACTTGCGCGGCACTGCACCCGCCCCGGCAACGCAGGAGCACGAGGCGGGCCAGACGCGGCTGGGAGCGGGGTCAGCGGGCAGTGTCTATTGGCGTCCAGGTTTCCAGCCCAGGTGCTCAGCGGCCGGCTGCGAGGCTGGCACATGGCCGCGCGCCTCGGCCGGCTGTGCGCCTGAGCCAGAAAGTGTGGCGCGCGCCGGCAGGTGGAGGCGCGCGCGCTGACGAGCCGGCTCGAGCTGAGCGCGGCGGGGCTGCAAGTGACCACGTGCGCGGGCGCGGGCGGCGGCCCCGTGCCCCTGATCTGCCCGGTGCAGGTCAGCGCGCGCCTGCGCGCGAGCAAGCTGCCCGCCGACCCGCTGCTGCCGGCGCTGCGCGCGACGCTGACCCTGGGCACGCTGGAGGCCCGCCTGTCGCCGGAGCAGCTGCAGGCGGTGACCGCCGCGGCGGCGCAGCTGCGTGCTGCCGCCGCGGCTGCCGGCGGCCCTGGCTCCGCCGGCCCTGATGAAGACCCTGGCGCTCGCTCATCAGCCGGCGGCGGCAGCCCTGCGCAGGGCTTGCCTGGCGAGCTTGGAGGCCGGTGCATGGACGATGAGGCAGCAGGCCAGGACGCTGATCCGCAGGCAGCGCCGCGGCTGGAGCTGGAGCTGGCCAGCGGCACAGTGCGGGTGCACAGCTGGCCCGATTGCCAAGACTGCATGATATAGTTGAAGCAAGGTTAAAACATAGGTCTGGCGCATGCACATACTGCACATGGCAGGTGCTCAAAGGTAACCCACGCACTGCTTATGTAGTTAGTCTCACCTGCTTACCTGGACAATATCTGCTCACCTGCGCAATAACTGATCTTAATTAAGGCTCTGACGCAATGTCCTCAGCAGCATACTAGCAACAGCTGCACATGCTCGCTGTCGCGCGCGCATGCAGGTGACGTACGACGACAGCAGCGGCGCGGACGCCGACGCAGACGATGTGCGCCTGGCGGCCCGCTGCATGGGCCTGGACCTGCGCGCGCGCGTCTTTGCAGGCGGCCGCGCTGACTGCCAGGTGAGCGCGGGGTGCACCGCATGTCAGCCTGCGGAGCAGACGCTTTGTGGCAGTTGTGCAGATGCATGACGCGAGTGTGGGAGTAGGCTGGCGCCATGGCCCCGGGCTGCGGCGCGCGTCCCAGGCCCGCCTTGCGCTCCTGGCACTCCTGTTGTGCTGCACCGCGGCACTGCTGTACGGCCCCATTCGGCCTGTGGCGAAACATTCGGTTGCACAGGCACAAAGCTGCACCCTAACCAAGCCATCAACCATGCCGGCTTGCCACCTCAACGAGCCCCGCCTTCATGCTGCAGGGTGGTTGCTCCAGCCCCTGGCCCGCGGCGCCACCTGGCTTCAGAAATGCGGCTGCTGTATTGCGTGGCTGTAACCTAGGGACGGGGCCATGCGCAGCATCATGTGGCACACCAAGCTGCGCGGGAGGAGGTGGGCACACCGAAGGTGGCCCACCTGCGGCTGGCCACCGTGCAGCTGGCGTGACACATGATACTGCGCATGTCCTCCGTCCCTGGTCACAGCGGCCCAGTACAGCGGCCGCGTTTCCGTTTCCAGGGGGCGCCGCGGGCCTGGGGCTGTAGCAGCTATCCTGCAGCATGGAGGTGGAGCTCGTAGAGGCGGCTAGCCAGCCCCTGCTGTCTTGAACAAGGCAGCTTGGTGCACTGCTTTCAGCAGAGGCTGTTGCAGCGGCCCCACAGCGGCATGCTCCAGACGCTGCCGGGGCTGGAATTGCCCTGCAGCAAGTTCAGGAGGTTCAGGCGGGCTTAGCCCCGGGGTAGGGATAGCGGCTGATGATGACGATGCGGCCACCACCCTGGGTGCGCGCCAGGCAGTGTTCCGCCGGCTGCACGCGGCGGACGGCAGCGCGTTCACGGTGTCGCCACCGCGCCTGCGCGGCCCGCTGCCGCGCCTGGCGCAGCGTCTGGCGGTGGAGCGGCTGGCCGCCTGCCTGGACGTGCGCGCGCCCGGCTGCCTGACGGCGTCGCTGGACGCCTGCGGCGCCCTCGCCGAGGGCTTCACCGGCGAGCCCGGCAGCTTCATTCGCAGGTGCGCGGCGGCTGCAGTGCATACGATGTGCGGTTTTACATACGGCCCAGTACCTCACCTGCGCTGTGTGTGCGTCCTTTGGCATCTAAATTTTTTGTGATGATCACGGCACAATGCCATATGTAATGGTCCTTCGAGCCCGACTCAAATATGAACAGATCTGGATAAATTGCGGTTGTTTCGGCTGTGCAGGGCGTGGCCGGGCGCACCACCCATGGCGCGCTTCACGGTTCACCGGACGCCCGTGCGCAACTCAGCACGGCTGACGCTGCAGGACGGCGCTTATGGCGCCGGCACGCTCATGCGCATCGCGGGCATGTTCATGCCGGGCGCTGCGGCAGCGCCTGCGCCGGACCCTGACCCTGATCCCGTCGGGCCAGAGCCGGGCAGCGGCGAGGCAGCATGCGCGGATGCGAACGGCGCGCTGGCTGTGCCAGGCAGTGCTGAGCGCGCTGCCAGCGGCTCAACAGTGGAGGCCTCGCCTGCTGCTGAGCTGGCTGGCCTGGCAGCCGCGGCCCCGGGCGGCCGGGCCTTGAGCGGGAGCCCCGTCCCGAGCGCCTTTGCCGCGCCCAGCGCCACGGGCGACCCCAGCCCACGCTCCGAGCGCAGCGCGCGGTCCTGGCGGCTGGGCGGCGTGGGCTCGCTGCTGGGCTTCAGGGCCGCTGCCGGCGACGATTCGGAGGCCAGCGCCAGCCGCGGCGAGGCCGCCAGCGACCAGGAGCGCTGGGGGTCGGCGGAGGGCTCCTCCGGTGACGGGCGGGCGCGGTCGGGCGCGGGGCCAGCGCTCACGCCCGGCCTCACGCCGGAGGCGCGCAGCAGCGGCACCTCGGCGGCCAGCAGCGCGGCGGGCAGCGAGCGCAACCCCGACTCCGGCAACCCCGCCCAGCTGCAGCTCTTTGCGCTGGACGAGGACGAGGATGTTGGCGGCAGCAGCTCGGAAGGCGAGCCGGGGCCGGAGGGCGAGCCGGGGAGTAGCTTGCGGTCAGCAGATAGCGCTGATGGTGGCACGGCCACTCTTGCGGGCTCGCTGGAGGCTGCAGCTGGCGCGTGCGAGCGCCTGCTGCGCCAGGCCCCTACGCTGAGCCATCCTGATCGGGATGACGGGGACGCCGGCCTGGAGGACTCGCCCGCAGCACCGGCGGCCGCGGACGGCGATGCGCCGCCCGCCGGCCCGGCGCGGCCCAGCCTGATCAGGCTCAGGGACCAGCTCACGGTGGAGCTGGTGCGCTGCCGCGCCATGTGCCCCGACTGGCGCGAGCTGCGCGAGGCGGGCGCGGCGGGACCGGGGCTGGGTTCGGCGCCAGGGTTTCCTTGCGGCCCCGCAGCGGGACCCACGTCAGGTGACGCGCTGGTCCTGGACTCGCCGCTAATACTGGTCAGGATGCCGCTGTCCGACCCTGCCCCTGAGCCGACGGATGACCAGCCGCCGCACCCCGCCCAGCGCCTCCAGGCCTGGGACGGCCAGGGCCCTGCCCCGCGCATGCCGCGCCATGCACCCCTGGCGCCAGCGGGCTCCCAGGCCCGCCCCGACGCAGGCAAGCAGCCGCTGCTGCTGTGCCAGCAGATGGTGCTGCGGGTCGCGGGCGCACCGAGGGGCGCGGCGGAGGAGGCGCAGGGAGCACCGGGGGGACCCGGGGTTCCCAGCGCGGGGGCGCGCCTGCTGACATTTGCCAGCATGCCGCACATGCAGCTGACCGTGCAGCTGCCGCCCGCCGCTGAGGAGCTCCACGCCAGGGACCCTGCCCAGCTCCTGCGCGCCGGCGCGCCCCAGCCCGCCGGCTTCAACCTGGACGTGGGGCCGCTGACGGCGACCATGGAGCCCGCCCAGCTGCAGCTGCTGGCCGGCGCGGCGCAGTGGGCGCCGGCAGAGATGGCGCACATCCTGGGGCGCGCCGTCGAGCAGGGGCGGCACCCTGTACCAAACCCTGTACGCACCCAGCGGGCGCCGTGCGGCAGCCGGGATGCTGCGTCCGATGCAGCGCCCGCCCCATACCGGCTGGAAGCGCGCATCGCGGCAGTCGCACTCGTGTTGCGTGGGAGCGAGTCTGTGGCCGCAAGCCCTGAAAGCCCTAAGGGACCCGTCGCTTCCGACGGCGCGTCTGCGCTCGACCTGCGCATCACCGGCCTTCATGGCGCCATCTCGCGCGGCGGCGACGGCAATGCCCCGTGCGGAGGCGGTGCATGCACGCTGATCACGGCCGCAGTGCTGTCCTGGCGGGAGGCGCGGCTGCGGCTGGTGGGCCTGCGGGCCAGTCCAGACGCGTCGCCGCGCGACGAGGCGGGCCAGGTTATTCCTGCTCGCAGCAGCCCCCAGCCCAGCAGCTATACCCTTTGCTACTGTAATGTCATGCGTGACGCGGGGACGAGCACTTGGCGCACCTTAGGATGGCTGACTCACGTTGTGCACATATTATGATCAAGTACCTGTCCACATGCTGCCACAGTGATGTAAAAGCTGCCTGGCGCTGGAGGAAAGACTGTGAGTGGGATTGGCATGCAGGTGGCAACCCTGCCATGCGCAGCAGAGCTGCATGCGTTGCCAGCATGAGGCCACGCGGTTGGCACCTTTCAGCAGTGTGGGTCAGCCAGGCGTCGCAGGCGGCGCTGCTGGCGATAAAGCGGGCGGCGTCGGCGCCAGCGGCTGCCCTCGGGCCGCTGCAGCGCGCTCGGAGCTCCGGCCTCTTCCTGCCGGCAGTTGAGGACTTGGCTCAGGCAAGCAGCACCGAGATTGGCTTCTCAGGCTTGTATCTTTATGTGAGTGATACTGCGGGGACCCCAGGCTGTGCTGATCCTGCCATCAAGCACACAACAGGCTTTTTTATGGCGCGCCTGCAGCCATGCCTGCGTCTGGAAGGACCATCCTGGAAGGGCAAACATGCTCGGGCCAGACGCTTGACCTGCTGCCTCCGCAGCCGTCCTGGGGCTGCCATAAGCCCCAGGACCTGCCTAAGAAATGAGCGCCATGTGACCAGGTGCCTAATTTGGGGGGTTGGTGCAGGACGCGCCGGCCATGGGCGCCTCAGCGGTGCCGCCGTTTCGGAGCGGCGTAGTGGCGTCGCCGGTGCCAGAGCCGGTCGCGCTGCCGCTGGCGCCTAGCTTGGCCGATGCTGCGGCGCTGGGCGGCAGCCCCGACGGGCTGCCAGCCGCCGTGCTGTCCAGCCGGCGCGGGTCAATTGACATTGCGCTGGTGCAGCCCTGCATCGGCCCGCCGCAGCCAGGTGCGGGGCCTGAGAGTGCATAGGTCTTTAAACAGCGCATGCTCCAGTCCCTCTGGGCATTGAGCATGCATCTGCTTGCGCGCAGCAAAGCCTTACGCCAGCATCTGCTTGCGTGCAGCAGAGCCTTCGCAGGGGCGGCAGAGGCTGCGCACACGCGGCTCGCGCGGCGAGGCCAGCTCGGCCGAGGGCACGCCCAGGGGCAGCGGCAGCAGCGGCGCTTCGTCGCCATTCTTCAGCGCCGCGGGCAGCCTGGGCCCCGCCGGCAGCCTGCTGAGCTCGCTGGCGTCCTCTGGGTCCAACAGGTGTGCCCCAGCGGTCAAAGCCTGCTACCACGCGATGAGCACGCCGAAGCAAGAAAACCATCATGCTCGGACCAACAGGCATGCATGTATATGCGCTTCCTTTTCCTATGTAGCGGCAGGCAAGGCAAGTCAGCAGCTGTTCCATGGGCCTCACAGCCCCCTTGCCAATGAGCATGCGTTGCAAAGCAGCTTGAATGGCATCGTACGTGTGTCAGTCTGTTATAGTTAAACACCGGGAATGTGCTGTGTTGCGCCGTGCAGCACGGAGTGGTTTGACGGCGTGGACCTGGACGGCGAAGCAGCGAGCGGCAGCGCCGCAGCCTCGCCGCTCCCCGCAGCGGGCGGCGGAGGCGCGGCAGCAGCGAGCGGCAGCAGCAAGGACAGCACGGCCTGGCTAGATCCAAGGCCGGACGCCGCGCAGTCCGGATCATCTGGCTCTGGCGATGCAAGCGATGATGTGCCCGGCATTGACCTGCTTGTGCTGCGGGGTGGCGGCGCCGCGGGCGCGGACCCCGGACCTGGTCGCAGCCCTGATCGGTCGGGCGCGGGCGCGACTGCCGCGGGCACTGCAGCCCCGGACGCCACCGAGGCTGGCAACGGGCGCGGCGAGGGCGAGGGCGAGGGCGAGGGCGGTGCAAGCCCGGGCATGAGCGCAGCGGCTGGTAGCGCGGAGGCCGGCGGCGGTGCGCATGTGCGCGTGGCAATCGCGGCCGGCCCCGGTGAGCAGCGTGTGGACGTGACTACCGCCCCTGTGGCTGTGCACGTCTACTTGGAGGTGCGCTCCGCCAGCATTATTGCCTGTCCTGCTGCCGTTGCACTGCAGGTTTGGGTGCTGGCGAGAATGAGTGGGAAGCCTCCTGGGATATGTCGCATGGGCGTGAGGTTTTTGTCTGTGCAGAGTGATTTCTTGCCAGGGCGCAGGGGCAGCCACTTGCTCTGTCACTTGCTCTGCAACACTGTGCTAATCAGAGAGCAGCCTGCAGAGCGGCTAGCAGCCGTCAGCAAGTCAGTGAAGCAGAGGTGGGAGCGCACCGCTGTCGCACCGCCGCATGGCTGCCAGCATCGGGCTGAACCGGCTGCCACAATGCAACGCGCAGGGCTGGGAGCGCGCGCTGCAGCACGCGCAAGCAGCCGCTGCCGCTGTGCGCGCCGCGTTGCCCGCCGCGCTTCCGCCGGGCCGTGGGGCCGCCGCTCGCAGAGCCTCGGCGGGCGGGCAGCAGCTTGGCGGCCCCAATGCGGGCACGCTGCTGACCATGCTGTCGCTGGAGACTGGCGAGCTGACGGCCACCCTCGTGGGCCCCGCCCATGCCGGTCCGCCACTCGGCCTAGCTGCTTTCTGAGCTTGGCAGAGATGCCCTCCTGCACTTGCGGAGGCTCTGCTCGTGATGTATATGCAATGATGTATGCGTGATGCATACAGTACAGGGTGTTAGGAACCGGCGCACGCTCGCAAGGATTAAGTCAGAGTCGTGTCAGGATAGGTGCGGCGCTGCCGAACGCCTCGGAGAGGACTCGCATCTCCCCTGAGTGCCCACCCCGGTCCACATGGCGATCCGCATGCATGCCGAGAGGCCGCAGCCCGCTCACCGAGCTGGGCCGGCGGGCGCAGACGCGCGCGCCCCCTGCCTGCAAGCGCGCGCGCGCCTGCACGCGGTGGGGAGCCTGGTGGGCTCGCTGGTACAGCTGCAGCATGTGTCACTGCCGGGCCTGCTCGTCACCGCCGGCCAGGCGCCGCGGCCGGGCGACGTTGCCAGGGCCGGCGCACTCCTGGACGCCTGCGCGCTGGCGGGCGCGCGCGACCTGCAGGTCTGCGCTCACGCTCAACAGCTCTTTGGATTGTGCGGGCGCCAGAGCGTTCTTATGCCGGACCTGACCCTGCGTGGCGCATGCTGCGTGACCCTGCAAAACGTCAACTGGCGCACACTTAATGCATTTTGCTGGCAGGCCAAACCTGAGCGTAAGCAGGTGACTTGCTTGGACATGCACTCTTCGTCATATGGAACCGCTACCTGTCTGGTTGTCCCATGGTGTTTGCGCTGAGAGCTTATCAAGTGTCTTAGACTCCATTGCTGCTTATACAGAGGGCCGCTGATGGTCAGCAGCCGGGAGGGTGGCATGCATTTGCTGCGCTGTACTCTCTGCCTTCATGCCACCATCAAGAACACAGGACCTTGGGCGCCAGGCGGAGCTGGTGGTGGGCGAGGCGGACGGGCGGCCGGAGGTGTGCCTGGCGCTGACCGCGGGCGCGCTCTCGCTCTGGGCCTCCCACCGGCGCCTGGCGATCGCGGCGGCGCTGTGCGCTGAGGTGGCGGCCGCCGCGCGCCGCGCGGCCGCCGTGTTAGCCCATGCCGGCCCAAGCGCGCCAGGGCCTGCGAGGGTGTGCGCTGCAGTCTTCCAGTGGCCCCTCAAAATTACACGGGCTGAGACCGTGCATGTTCGGTTGCGACAGGCTTGGCGTCCCCAAGCCTGACAGCGGGTGCGATGGCAGAAGGCTGGCAGTGCAGGCATCTGTTAGAGGCCTGATATAGTGGCTCCAACCCGCTGCTGATGCCAAGCTCTCCCAGACATGCCAGGCCACAGGGACAGCACAGGAGGCTCAGGCACCATCCGTTACAACATCGCAAAATATGGTGAGTGTTGTTTCCTTAGCATGCTTGGCCTTGGAAGATGCTTGCAGCAAGTGCAGGATTACTTAGGTAATCAAACCCACGTGTGCCACGGGCTGTATAAGCACGCCTGATGTGCGGGCAAGTGTGCTCTTTTGTGCAGGGCATGCTGGGCTCGCTGCGTGGACGGGCCACGCTGGCTGTCGGATGCGTCGCCGCCGTGCTCGCGAGCGATGCAGCAGGGTCAGGGTCAGGGTTGGGGTCGGAAGTGCCGCTGCTGGAGCTAGCTGCGCTGGGCGTCGAGGCGGAGGCGGCGCGCGGCGCCGCGGACGCCGCGCTCGGCGCAGGGCTGGGGCCAAACAGGGTTGCGCTGCGCGTGAGCGCGGCGCTGGCCGCCAATGTGTACTCGGCCGACTTTGGCGGCTGGGAGCCTGTGGTGGAGCCTTGGTACGCCACGGGGGAGCTGGGCGCGTCGCTGCCAGGGTGCGTTTCCTCTGACCTTCACCCCGGTCATTGCAAGGACAATGCACTTCTTGCAAGGGAAAAAATTATCCCGTGAGACACACATCCGCTGTACAGAGTGCTGGACCGAGCGCAGCATCGGTGCTGCAGGGACGAGGCGCAGCCGCATGCGCCGCGCCTGGCGCTGGCGGTGACAGCCGATCGCCCGCTGGAGCTGACTGTGACAGCCGCGCTTGTGGAGGCGCTGGCCATTGCGAAGGAGGTCCGGAGCACACCATTGGGATGGCTGTCCTGACACCCTGCATGCACGACTGCCATCATGCATGCCATGCAGGGTCGGCGACAATGTGCAGGGCGTCTTGATGGCATGCTGCAGTGGTGGCCTCGTCTAGCCATGCGCTCCCTCCTCTTTGCTATGTGCGGCTCTGTGGCTCATGCACTCATATCGCTTCAGAGTCATCCGGAGTCACACTTCCATGTGCGGGATGTACGGCCCTGGCTTAGCCTCTGTGTGCTAATTCCAACCCAATCTGTGGAGCGCAGGTGGTTGCTGACACCCAGCTGGCGGCGCGCGCCCCCGCACGTCTGCACCTGGGAGCCGACGAGCCGCCCGCGGGGCACCAGCACGCGCGCGACACGGGGGCGCACTGGGTGACCAATGAGACGGGCGCGCCGCTCCAGGCCTGGCTGGGCCGCCCCGCACCAGCGGGCACAGCGCCTCCAGAGCCGGGTGCGGCGCCCAGTACCAGCAGTCTGGGCGGAGGCTCCGCATGTTCAGACAACAGCCATGCACGGTCTGCAGTGTGATGAGCCTAGAAGGTCTCTACGCTCCAGCATGCTCCTTTCTGCTGAGCAGGCTGAGTGCGTGAGTGCTCCCTGCATCTCGGGTACGTTACGCATTAAGTGTGACTCGCTCACGCCTCCAAACACGTTGGAGACCGTTCAGGCAAGCCTGCGCGAGGCCCGTGCATGCTTGCAACGGGGCAGTCCGGCTGTGCAGGCGCCGGCGTAAAGCTGGAGCCCGGCGAGGGCGCGCTGCTGCCCTGGCCGGCGGGCTACACGCCCGGCAGCCCCGCCGCAGGACCCTCGGCTGTGGATGCAGGGCGCTATGCGCTGAGCCCGGCCGCGCTCCTGGGCGACGGGTCCGGCGACCTGGGCGGCCACCCATGCGCTCGCCTGCGGCCAGGAGCCTCATCTGGCAGCCCTGCTGGCGAGGCACATGACCTGCCTCGGGACGAGGCGCGCCTGGGGCGGGTGCAGACGGATGTGGCGGATGCGCCGCCGCGCTCGCAGACCGTGCTCTACTACCGGCTCCACGGCCAGGAGATGGTGAGCCTCCCGGGCTGTCACTACTGGGTGCGCTGACTGGCAATGGGCGCTTGGGGACAGATGCGGGCCAGCTGTATTCACGTGTTAGTTATGCATCTCAACCCCATGCTCATGCACTTCGTATACACTTTGACTTAAACCCAGGGCAGGAGCGCCAGAGCGTCGTCTGTCGTTGCCCAGCATAAAATTTTTGGAGGAATGGGTCCAGAACTTGTCAGATGAGCACATGCTTTGAGTGCCGTTGGCGCCTTGTCGTCTTGCACGCCTGTGTCCTGTTTGGCTGCAGAGGTGCGCCGCCTCGCAAGGGCGCCGCCTGCATGGAGCAGGCCGGGCCGCCGCTGGCGCTGGACTGCGACGCGTGCGGCGTTGCCGAGGTGGCCGTGCGGAGCGGGCGCGGCAGCGCATCCGTCTCGCGCGCGACGCTCGGCTACGAGGTGCAGCGCGCGCGGCACCGCGGCGCGTCCGTCACGCTGCACTCGGGCGTCGAGGTGCGTGCTGCGTGCCGGGGCATCCTCCCCCCAGCGGCTGGGCAGGCCTGCGCGATGCTCACGGGGTGACTGGCGGCGGCCTGCAGGGCGGCTGAGCCTGCATGCTGGGAGCCGTGGCAGTGTAGCAAGAGCGTCTGGCAGGGAGATGATTGATCAGCACCGGGCTGGACGGGCCTGCGCTTGCTGCATCAAGCGGGTGAAAGAGGGAGGTGGAGAGAGGACTGGCAGGAATGGCAACATGCAACCTGATGTCTGTGTCTGCACCCACTGACTTCGTGCCTCCCGCAGGACAGCCTGTGCCTGCCTGCCGGTCACAGCTGAAGCGCATCGCCGCGGGCGCAGGCGCGCAACTGCGGCGCGCTGCGGCTGGCGATCGGCGCGCGCGTGCCGGGCCGCTCAGAGCCCGTGCCGCTGGTGGAGCTGGAGCCCGGCGCGCGCGCATGGCTGCCTGTGCAGCGGCCTGAGCCGGGGCTGATAGCGTTCCATCCAGCCGCGGGCGCGTGGCTGGAAGGATCACCCCGCTTGGGTTTGCCAGCTGAGCGTGTGAGACAGAGCGTCCTCGCATGGCTGATGCACAGCGCACTGCTGACTGGGAATTCTGCAGTGATTTGCACGCTCAGGTCTGCACCGGCCGGCCTTGCTTGCCCGCATAATTGCCTACGCAGGCGGCAGGCTGCATGCGACCCCAAACTCTGACGTGCTTGACTCTGCATGCGGCCCCTGTGCAGGCCCGGACGGTGCGTCCAGCAGGGCGCCGTCCGGCTGGAGCCCGCCGGTGCGGCTGCAGCCGCTGCTGGACCAGGCGGGGCCGCCGGGGCCGGCCAGCGGGGCTGCGCGGACCCGGGGGGCGCCCGCGCCGCGCGTCGCCCGCCACCTTGCCTGCCCCTCCGCCGGCGGCGGGCGCGAGCAGACGCGCTTCGCCATTGGCGTCGTGCCCAAGGCCAGCGGCGCGGGTGCGGGGCGGCCGGCACGTTGGCGACGCATGGGTGTCAGGGGACGGTAGACCTGGCTGGAAGCCTGTGTTGTAATTGTGAATGGCTGCTGTAGCTGGGTGCGCTGTGATGCCTCAGGCAGGGCGCCAAACTGTTGACCAGAGTCAGCAGAGCCAAAGCGCGCTCTGCTGCCTGGTGGTTTGGCGCATGCATCGATCCAGCCAAGCCTTGCTATGCCCAGGGCGACGCGGGTTGCGCCCGCCTGCTGGCAGCGGCGAACGTCCTTGCACCCTGCGCTCGTCCATGTAGGGCTGCACACAGCTGCCCCTGAGGCTGCCGCAGTGTTGCAGTCCGTGCCGCCGCTCTTGCCGCTTTTCTCACATGATAGGGTCAGGGTAGGGTTTAACACACAGCCCCGCGCCGCCCGGCCAGGGTGGGAGCTGCTGGTGCGCGCGCCGCTGGCGGTGTACAACGCGCTGCCCGTCCCCGTCAGCATCACGCTCAAGTGCAGCGCGCGCGCCAGCCGCTCCGCCGTCAAGTGCGCCTGCGCGGGCCGCTGCCAGCCCCTGTTGCCTTTACGTGTGCGCGCTACCCGCACAGGCGCTAGCATGCAGGCACCAGCGTTGGATCACGCTCGTGCTGGACGTGCGTCGTGCCTGCTTGGTGCAGGCTGCAGATCTGGAACTTCCAGAGAAACATTTCCCAGCCGACTCTATGCATACCCATGCGCTGATACGCAGCACCGTAGAGGAATTCAGCCGCCCGGCTTGCGGCTCAGCCAGAGCTCGTGCATGAACCTGGCTTTGCGCACATGCCTGCATCTGTGTCGATTGCCTGCAATGCTTAAAGGCAGGGCGCTGCCCTGCAGCGTTCTGCTGAATGAGCACCCGCGCTGCTGTTCGATCGGGGCGTGCCCCAAGCGGCACAGCCGGTCTTGAAGAAGCCAAACTAGCACGTGCTGGGGGATTGCCGAGAGTCCTGCCTGCAGTCGACGCCGCCCTGCGTTCACTCTGGTGAGGCGCTCCCAAGCTCGGTATCGCACTCTCTGTTGCTTGCCCCGAGGGCGGCGGCGGCGCGCGCGCGCAGCCTGGAGCTGCCCCCGCGCGGCGAGGCGCTGCTGCACGACGTGGACGTGAGCGAGGTGGCCGCGCTGCAGGCGCAGCCGGCCGGCTACGGCTGGGGCCCCCCGATGCTGGTGCCCGCGCTGCCGCGCGCGCTGCGGCCTGCGGAGCCGTCAGGGTCCGCCCGCTCGATGCTCCGCGTCCCCTGCTACCATGGCGGCTCTAACAATCTCTAAGCGAAGCCATACAGATCTTGGGCTATGGCCGCAAATTTGTGAGCTGTGGGGGCCCTGCCCGCAGCGCCACTGCATGGCTTCGCAGGCACAGCTGCAAGCAAGCATGCATCACGGGGCAAGACTGATTTGAGAGGCTGCGGTCAATCAGCCCATGAGGCGCCGGACTGCTCAGACACTGCCGACCGCGCTGCTGAGGCAGCGGGCGCAGCCCTGGAGCGAGCCGGCGCGCACGGGCCTGACCCCGGCCAGCCCGCGGCGCCGCCAGGCCGCCGGAGCGCGTGCCGCAGGGCGCGCCGACCGCCGAGGCGCTGTTCACGGTGCGCGAGGCGGGCGGCAGCCGCGGCGCGGCCGCGCTGCGGCTGCGCCACGGCCTGGACGCTGCCTGCGGCGGGCACCAGCTGCGCCTGGGCTGCGCGCTGTGGGTGTACAACCAGACCGGGCTGCCCATCGCGCTGCAGCCGGCGGCCGGGCGCGCCGACGAGCAGGCGCGGGCCGCGCGGCCTGCCAGAGGGCTGGGGCCCTGCCGCCGCCGCTCGCTGGGTGCACATGCTGCGGCGGGCGTGGGTTGATCTGCATGCGACAGGCCCCAGGGCTCCCAGCGGCGGCACTGGCGATCGAGTCCTGCTCTGGCGTCAGTGCCCGTGCAGCGCATGAGGCCAAGGGTGCTCACACATCCCCTCAATGGGCTGGAGGCTCGCCTGACAGCCGGACAGGCCGCGGAATCAAGGCGGTGGCCGCCATCGAGTGCGGAACCAGCGGCTGCATCGCGGCGCCCCTGGGCTGCGCAGCCAGCAGAGGGCGAGGCGCATGCTCCGCCCGCGCCGGCAGGCCGACGAGGACGAGGTGCCGAAGCAGTGGCTGCCGCCGTACGCGGGCGCGGCGCCCGCGGGCGCGGCGCGCGCGGGCCGCGACGCGCCCGCCGCGCGCGCGCCGCGCGGCGCGCCGCCGGCCGGCGCGGGCCCTGCGACCGGGCTGGGCCCCGGTGGCCGTGCGCTCGGGCAGGACGTGCGCGCCATCAGCTCCAAGCCGGACCTGCGCGGCCTGGGGCAGGCGCTCGCACGGGGCGGCGAGCGCGGCACGCTTGGGTGCACACCAGCTCTCCACAAATTGCGGCAGGTCATCGAGCGTATTCAGCTCATCTCACTCAGCTCTGCCGGCATGCAAGGCAGCGAGTGCGGCGTGTGCGATTTGCTTGTGTTTCATTTCGACCACTTCCCCATGCCAGCAGCACATGCCTGGTGTGGAGGTCAGCCAGGGCTGCCAAGCACGGCACTTGCAGAGCACGCGTCGTGTGCCTGTTCAGGGAGCAGCCCTGCAAGTGGGGCGATGCCCCACCTGCGGGGACTTGCGAGACAGGCACCCGCTGGGAGCGGATGCGCGCGCGCCGCCGCTGCCCGCACTGCCGCCGCTGCTGCCGCCGACGCCGCTCGCCGTGGCGGCGCTCCGCATGCCCCGGCGCGTGGCTGCGGCGGCCGGCGGCGCGCGCGACGACCCCGGCGACCCCACCACGCCCTCATTTGCGCGGCCATCCGCCTGGCCTGCGATCCATGGCGACCCAGCCGCGCCGGCGCGCGGGCGCCTGCGCCTGCAGCTGCGCGCCAGCACCGTGCAGGCGCCCCGCGGCCGCACCTTCTGGCGCGCCCCAGGGCGTCCCTGGCCCAGCAGCTCCCCTGGGTGCACGGCACTGGTGACGTTGTTGCAGCACCGCAGCCCCGCGTGCCAGGCCTGCAGGCGGGCCGCACGCCTCGCCTCTGAGAGCCTGGCGCGCGTCGCCTGCGCCGTGCAGCTGTTTGACAGAGCTCCAGAGCAGTTTCGTGCAAGCTTGGCTCCTGTTGGTTTCACGAACACGCCCTGTCACAGTGGCCGCAGCCATGAGCTGCTTCCCTGGGAACTGGGAACTGCCTCCACAAATGAACAAGATGTCACGAAGCAGCAGTCTGCAATCACGCACAGCTGTGCGCGGCAGGTCGGATGCTGTAGCGCTGGACGCGGCCGGCGGCGCAGCGGTGGTCAGCGTGCCCTGTCCCGCTGATAGCCGCGCGGCCGCGCCGCCGGACATGCGCGCCGCCTATGTCCTGTCGGTCAGCGCAGCGCCGGTGCGCCCCGCTCTGTCCAGAGCATGGCGCCCTAGCCTGGCCTAGCTCGGACAGCTGCTGCTGGTGTGCGTCGAGCATCTGACCGTGCCGCCGAACGGCGCCTTCCATGAGGAGCTGCACCTGAGCGAGCGGCCGCGCGACTGCATGCGGCCGCCGCAGTATGCAGACCCAAGCACTCTGCTTCTAGGAGCTGACTGGCAAAGTGCCAAGCAAACGTGCTTAAAGACGCCGTCTGCAAGGCTGCGCGTCCCAGGGCCAGTTGCTTGGCGGTTGCCGGAGCGCATGCACCCGTTTGCTTATTTGATTGTGTGTTTTGTTTTGTGTCCTGCGTTTTGCACGCTCCCTTTGTGCTGTCCTGCTCTCATACGGCTTGCTGTCGGCATGCCGCCGGAGGGCAGCCGAAGCACACGCTGGCCCCCGTGGGGGCAGGTGCCGGGCGGCGATGGTGCGCTGGCGGTCGTGCTGCTGCCGCGCTACCTGCTCATCAACGGCCTGGACCTGCGCCTGCAGTACCGGCAGCAGGGCATCGCGCAGGCGCGTGCTCACCGCCGTGCCCTGGGTCCCTATCCCCCTCACAAGCTGTACATCCCACCCGAGATGTGTTCAACCTGCCTGACAGCGGCTGCAAACATGGCGCCGTCGCGGCGCGCTTGGTCTTACTTGACGTGATGCGCCTTGCCAGCGCCATGCACATGCTTGTCGGCGCCATCAGCGTTGGGACTTTTCCATTCCGCATACAGTGACGCTGCGTAGACAAGCACTCCATATCTGACACCGCAGGAGCGGGAGCTGGCCCCGGGCGGCGCGCGCGCGCTGCACTGGCCGGACGCGGGCCGGCCGCTGCGGCTGTGCGTGCGCGTGCAGGAGGCCGGCTGGCTCTGGTCGGGCGGCGTGGCGCTGGACACGCCCGGCGACCTCTTCGTCAAGATCCGCCACCGGCGCGCGGCCGCCCTCGCAGACGCGCAGGCGCACTGCTGCACTGTCTGAGGGGACAAGGCCCTGCTCGGCATCCCCCAGACCCCACCCTACCCTGCAAGGTAGCCAGCGCATGTGTGTGGAAAAGTACAGAGTTGCCTCAGCAGCCTGACCCATGTTAGCGTGCAGTGAAGGCTGCGTGACTGTTAGCCAACGCTCTCTACTCCTGCAGATTCCGCCGATGCCCTCACACTAGCTCTGACGACCGGAGCGGCCGGGGCTGTCACTGAGAGTGCTCCTGAGCAACGGGACCACAGCAGACGGAGGGAGGTGCTCACGTTTGGGACGGCCCGCGCGCGTCCAGGGACCGCGGCGTGACGATGCTGGTGCGCGTGGACGTGGCCGGCGGCGCGGGCGGCGTGCTGCTCGTCTCGCTCAGCCACCAGGCGGCCGGCTTCGCGCCCTACCGCCTCGACAACTGCTCTTGCGAGACCCTGCACCTCAGGCGCGCCCCGCAGGGGCACAGCCATAGCGCTTTCGGGCTGTTGGGTTTTTCATGCAAGGCGGTGCGTCGCTGCTTGAGCATGCCCGCATCTCGTGCGCGCTGTGCCGCGGGCCGGCGCCTCGCCGCCCTGCCGGCAGCCCATGCCCAGCGCTTACCCCTGCATGCGGCCCACATGGGCATCTCCCTGCCGGGTTCTCAGCCGACTGCCTGTCTGATGCCCCCTGCAAGCCAAGTGTGCCGCTGGCGCTGTGGTGTGTCATCCTGCGGCTGCCCTTGCCAATGGAAGCGACAAGCACAAGGACGAGAAGATAGACAGCCCTTGTGGCTGCTGCGCGCGCCGCGCAGGTAGGCGGAGCTGCCTAGAGGATGTGCTGCAATTTTAAGAAGAAACGAAGAAGACAGCCCGGGTGGCCGTTGCGCGGCGCGCGCAGGCAGGCGGGCTGCCAGGAGGCGGAGGACGTGCTGCGGCCGTACTCCGCGCTGGGCTACGCCTGGGACGAGCCGGCGCTGCCGCACCGCCTCGTCCTCGCGCTGCCCGGCAACCGCCGCCTGGGCGTGTTCGGCCTGGACAAGGCGCGCCCCGCTGGCGCCCGTGCAGGGCGCGCGCGCGCTGCGGGGCGCGCGGGCGGGCGCATTACCCCTGCTTTGGCCAGGGCCGACGCGCAAGCATGCACGCACAGCACCCTCATGCTCAGCACGTGGGAAGCAGGGGTGCGCAGGGAGTGCGGGTGACGGGTGGGGCGGGGCGCGCAGGTGGGCGAGACGCGCGTGGTGAACCTGCCAGGCAGCACGTTTGGCGGCGACAAGGAGCGCCGCCTGCAGGTCCTCGTGCGCGCGGAGGGGCCCACCTGCGTGCTGTCCGTCACCGACCTGGTGGTGCGCCCAGCGCGGCGCGCACTGCACCCCGCCTCAATGCTGCCTCACCCACGCGGCCCCAGCACACTGGACCTTGCGCTGCCCAGCACCGTAGCAGCCAAGTCCTGCGGCAGCCATGGAACCCGGCCCTTGCGTCACCGCTCCCATGTCCGGCGATACGGCATCGCAGCCTTGTATGGCGTACCGGACGTCCTCTCCGCCACCCTGCCGGCGCACTGGGGAAGCACCGCATGCGGGAGGGTTGGCACCCGCGTGCATTCGCAGGTGCACCGCGCAGTGCCGCTGCCGGCCGCGGCGGAGACCGCGAGCGGCGTGGAGCTGGGGTGGGAGCCCTGGAGCGGCGCGCAATCGCTCGTGGCGGCGGCGCAGGCGGCGGCGCAGGCCGCCATCCAGCCGCGGCCGCCGCCGCCGCCGCCCGCGTCGCTACTGCTGGAGGTAAGCTCGATGGCCAGTATAACGTGGTCTTTGGAGTTGCAGGCACAGCATGAGAGATGAAGTGCAGCCAGCACCAGTGCTCGAGTCCTCCATCCTTTTCTGCGCTTGCACTGCCTGTCACCCACTTAGAGATTCTTATTCACAGCTGCCTTGAGCTCGTCCTTACAGCTGAAGTGGGAGGAGCCTGCCATGCATTGCAGCCTGACACGAGGCACAATTGCGCTCGCCAATGTGTCGCATCATGTGCTTGACACAGCAAGCAATGCGCAGGTGCGGATGGAGCTGGCGGGCGTGGGCCTCTCCGTGGTCACAGGCGGGCACGAGCAGCTGTACGCGCGCGTCGCGGGCATCCGCATGCGCTGCGCCGCGAGCCAGGCTCGGCTCACGCTGGAGCTGGCGTTGCGCAGCGTGCAGGCGCGTGGCGCGTCAGCCCATGGCAGCGCGCGTCCGTTTCCGGATGTGGACAGGCTCTGTCGGGCTTTCTGGGTGCAGGGGCCTGCTGCGGTCAGGGCAATGGTGGCCACTGACGCCAGGGCCGCGTTCTGCTTGTCCTTGCTCCGCTGGAGCTGAAGAGCAGAAAAACAGTAGCGCTTGTGAACCAGGCCCGTTTGTCAGTCCCTGCGCAAAGCCTCCACCGCCCCCGTATTTTAAAAACGTGCAAGCGTGCTCACATGCTTGCAGCGCCGCACCACCAAACCCTGCTGCATGCCCTGGACGGAGGGAGGCCCGCATGCGCAGGCGGACAACCCGGACCCGGACGCGCACTACCCGGTGGTGCTCGCGGCGCCCGCTGCCCCGCAGCGCCTGGCCTTCCTGCCGGCCGCGCTGGACGCACGGCCGGCCGCGGCGGGCGCCTGCGCGCTGGCCCTCCGCGCGGCCGTGTGGCGGCGGCGGCCGGCCGGCGTCCTCTGCGTGGAGCGCATCGAGGTGGCCTCATGTGACACCTATATATTGCGTCACCTGTGGCGCATGTTTGTTGTCCAGTGTCAACTGATTGGCACGTTATGGTTTGGTAAGTGAACAGGCTAGTGTCTCCACCAGTCTCTCCGGCTTTAGAGAAACTGGGAAGCACACGGCTAGCTGCAGCGGCTGAATCGCATCATTTCTTTCGAGCCGCAATCTCTCCTGTGTGTCGCAGCGCGAAGGGCGCAGACAGCCTGAACACTGCACGAGCACAACCACCCTGCACCCCGGCGCTGCCGCATGCGCGCGCATGACCTCCCTCCCGGCGTGCGGCGCAGATGCAGGTGGCGCCCGTGATGCTGGACGTGGAGCAGGTGCACCTGGCGCAGCTGAGCGGCGCCGCGGCGGCGCTGGCGGGGCCGCTGCAGCTGCCGCCCGCGCCCGCCGACGCCGCGAGGTGCCGCCTCCCCCCGCGCGCGCCGCCTGGATTGGCGCCGAGTGAAAGCCGCTTCAGTAGCTGTGCTGCAGGTGTGCTTCACTGTCACATTACTGTCACAGCGGGTCTTGAGCGGGCATGTACCCTTTTCGCCTGCGCATGCCCACCTCATATTGGTGCTGCTTGGCAGTTGCCTTCACATGTGTGCAAAATAAGCACGCAAGACAGCTTGCCGTGAGCTTGCCAGCGCCTGATGCGCGGTTGTTGGCCAGTTCTGCGGAGCCGCCAAGCCTGGAGGCGCTGGCGGCTGCGGCCGGCGGCCAGCGCGCTGCTGAGCAGAAGGTAATGCGTACCATCTCAAGGACTTGACCTGATTCTGCCCCGCCTTGCAGCCAGTCACGTGCTCGTTGCTAGGCAGAAATTGTGGTACTGTGACAGCTCATGCTCCTGGCTGAGGTGCTGTCTGCCGAGACGCGTACCTGCAGGCAGGCAACAGGCAAATTCTTTGTGACACAACATTGCCAGGTTGTTGTTGCCGACCACAGTATGGCAGCGCGCAGTCTCAGTGGCCCGAGGGTTTTCAACATGCTTCTTGACCTGTGATGTGCGTTGGTACAGCCATAGCCAGATCTCCAACCTCACGCCTGGACCGGGCGGCAGGTATACATCGGCGCGCTGCTCGTCTCCCGCGTGGCCCTGACGCTCAGCTTCCTGCCGGCGCACTGGGACGACCCCTCCGAGCGCGGGGACCGGGACCCATCCGGCACGCGGCGCACCCCGCATGCGCGAATGCGCAGCCGCCTGCCAGCGCACTGCCTTGGTGCTCCTCAAGTGGGCCAAGAGCGCACCTGCCTCCTAGCCTGACAAGCTTCTCTTCGCCTTTACGGACCCTCCTCACGCGCTCCGCAGCGGCCTCCACGGGCCGCTGCCCTCCTCGCCGTCATGTGGCGTCTGCTGCCTAGCTTTCAGGCTTATAGTAGAGCCTTTAACCCTCTCAAGCGTTCAATGTGCGCCGCGCTAAGCGCTGGTCGGGCACGCGCGCGGCAGGCCGCCCCGGGTGGCAGCGCGTGGTGGCGCTGGTGGGCGAGGTGGAGGGCGGGCGCATGGCGCTGGCGCCGCTCGCGCTGCGGCACCCGCTGCTGGGCGCGGCCGCGCTGCAGCAGCAGGTGGCCAGCCACTACCTGCGCGCCGCGCTGCCGGAGCTCGTCAAGCTGGTCGGCTCCGCCAGCGTGCTGGGTGCGGGCCGCGCACGTGCTGGTTCAGCTGCCGCGCCGTGGCGCGCCAGAGCGGCCCTGTAGGTTGCTTGGCCTGCCTGGCCCGGGCCGCCTGCGCCGCCGTCCAACGCACCAATTGCAGAAGCGTATGGCGCTCTCCCGCATGCTCGCGGGGCAGTGCAGCAAGGTCTGAGCACCAAGGCCAGCATCTGCGTCAACAGCCCCTGCGCCACACGGGTGACGGTTTGACGTGCAGGCCAACCCCACCCCTTTGTGGCAGGCGGGCCGACCCTGCCCTGCCTTGCGGCGTGCAGGCGACCCCGTGCGGATGATCCACCACCTGGGCCTGGGCGTGTGGGCGTTCCTGGCGAGCCCCGCGGCGGGCCTGGTCGCGAGCGCGCGCGGCCGCGGCCCGCTGCGCTTCGCGACGGGGCTGGTCGACGGCGTGCGCGGGCTGCTCGCACACGTGGTGTTCGCCGTCAGCAACGCGTCCGCCAAGTGGAGCGGCGCGATGCGCAAGGCGCGCGCCCGGCCGCCCACCTGATCCGCATGTCCTGTGAAGGCTCAGCAAGAGTGAGAGTAGGCTGGAGGCTGAACAAGGTATTGCCTAGTGCATACGAGCGACTGTTTAGGCGCGCGGCAGGCTGCCTGTTGCGTGCCGTCATCTACTGCGCAGGAGCAAAAGGGGTTGTGGAGGATGGGGCACGGGCCGCATTCCCGCGCACTCTCGCCCTGCCGGCCGTGCACTTGAAGAAGGGCATGGCCGCCGTAGGGTCTGGTCATCATGGGCCTAGACAAGGCCGGCGCGGGGGGCCGCGCGACGGCGCAGCGCGCGCGCGCGCGGCGCGCGCCGGGCGGCGCGGCGCCGCAGGAGCCGGGCATCCTGGAGACGCTGCTGCACAGCGCGGTGGGGCTGCTCGCGGATCCCATCCGGTGCGAATGGATTGCCCTCGAACTGCAGCTTTGCTCCTTCAGCAGCACGGCCTCCCGGTCAGTCCTTGGTCTGCGGCGCATGATGCAGATACCCTGTGAAGTACTGGAGTTTGAGGACGCTCTGCTACTGAGCACAGCCACAGACAAAGCCGGAGCCATCGCTTTAACTTGAAGTCCCTAGATTTTAAACTGACGCCCCAGCTGGCCAGCTCCTTAGGCGCACTGCCGGGGATCATCTTAGAATCTGGCGCCGACGCTGGGCTGGAGAGAGGGGGAAGCCCAGAGAAGGGCAGCCAGTCTGAGGAGCCAGAGCCTGCGCCAGGGGCGTGTCCCCGCCACGCCGCAGCCGCGCCTGTGACGACACTGAAATTCTCCTAAACCCCAAGCCGCGCCGCGCCGCAGGGGCGCGGAGGAGGGCGGCCTGCTGGGGCTGCTGAGCGGCGCAGCGCGCGCGCTGCTGGGCCTGGCCATCCGCCCGGTTGCCTGGCTGCTGGCTACGAGCGCGGCGGTCGCGGACTCGGTGCGCACAACCGTGACGGGTGCGCCGGCGTCGCTGCCGCGCCTGCGCCCGCCGCGGCCGGTGCCTGCGGGCGCGCCGCTGCCGCCGTACGACTGGTCGGAGGTGCGGGCCTGTCAGAGCCCAGGTCGTCCGCCTGGACGGGGGTGCCAGGCTCGTGAAATTAACTGCCCCTTATGCGGCTTCCATGGCAGCGTGCAACCCTCTTGAGCGTAGAGTTCCTCCCACAGAGTCCTGTATACTCAGCCCCATGGAAGGCTCGTGAGCACGCCTCACGGCGCCTGCGGCCGGGCAGGCCATGGGCCGCTGGCTGCTGCTGGGCCTGGGCGGCGGCGCGGGTGGCGGCGCCGACGGCGGCTTCGTGGCCTGCCGGCCGCTCGCTGGCGGCGGCGAGTTCGCGGTGCTGACCACGCGGCGGCTGCTGTGCGTGGCGGCGCCCGCGGCGCGGCGCTGGGCGCCCGCGCTGCGCTGGGCCGCCGCGCTGGAGGACCTGCTGGGCGTGCGCAGGCGCGCCGCGCCCCTCAGAGTCCACCCGCACTCCTCCCGAGTGCCTGGGGTGACAGGCTGGGCGTGCGCGGCGCGCCGCGCCTCCCGCAGGCCGCTCCCGCAGGCCGCATGCGCTGCTCGAGCGCCCGGGGTGACAAGGTGGGCGTGGTGCGGAGATGCAGGGATGGGACGCGCTCCGCGAGTGCCTGGGGGTGATAATATGGGTGTGGGGCGGAGTTAAGGGTTTAAGAGTTTAAACCGTGCTGGACAGCACTGGCCCCGCGCCGACAGATGTGCTGCAGGGCTGCGCTCGCTGCGCTTGATCCGCCGGGCGTGGGCGTGCCCTCCGGCTGAGGCATAGCGCTGTTCAGTCGCAGCTGGCCCGAGACTGCAGTCAAGTGGCGGTCCTCGTGGCGCCTAGGAACTGCTGGCGATCCCTCCCACGGCGTTTGGTGCATGCGTATGCGCAAGGTAGACAGGCTCTTCAATATTAGCACATGCTACCACGCGCGCAGGCGCGAGGCGCTCCTGGCAGTGACCGCGCTGCAGCCGGCGGCGAGCGTGTCGCGGCCGGCGGGTGCGCTGCGGCGGCAGGCGCGGCTACTGGGGCGGCCGGCGCGCGGGCCGGTCACCTCCTTCACCCTGCGCTGCCAGGCGCGTGCTCCCAAACCGCCTGGTCTTGCGGCTAGCTTGCGACGCGTGCCAGTGCATGCCTAGTATAAAGACATCTAGCAAGCCACGTGCTCATCACTAGAGCGCCTTGGTGCTATGGTGGCTTCCTTGCTGCGTTGACCACTGTTCACTTCTACGCTGGGGATGTGGGTGTTCGCTTGACATACATGTTATAGGCTGCTGTCACTGCAGCAAGAGAAGCGAGGACGTATGCGGTGTTGTGTGTGTTCGAGAGCACGCGCGCGCCTGCGCCTGCACGGCCGCCGACATCATTGTAGGGCCGTGGCGGCACTGTGCAACTCAGCACGCAGCGCACTTCTGACGCCATTCGCAGGACGAGGACGCGGCGGAGCTACTGTGCGGCGCTGTCCAGGCGGCCGCGTGCGACGTGCAGCGCCGGGGGCATGTCTCCGTCATCATGCGCGTGCACAGCTGCCAGCCCTGGTGGGGTGCTGCCGAGGGAGAGCGCGGCTGAGAGCTGCGCTGGGCGCTGTGTGTCACAGCTGGTTGGGGTGGCGTGGCGCGTCTTGCAGCAGCGTGTCCTTGTCGGGGCCAACCTGCGCATTGTCGCTTGACCAGGAACGTAACCCAGCAAAATGCCGCGGGAACTAATACCCCAGGAAAAGTTTTGGGTTTGCTGTTGTTCTCCATTGTGGGTTTGTGAACATTCAACGTTAGATTGGCATGCTTCTTTTGTGGCAAATGTATGCACAAACTTAACACTGCATGCATGGATGCCATGGTATTATGGCCCTGCATTGTTTTGCGCTGCGTACAGCAGCTGGTCTCCGTGTGTCTAGCGTCTGCCAACTGAGGTCACTAGCTCAGCTGATTCAGCTGTCTCCGGTTTGTAAGCGTGTGGCCCTCGCAAAATGCCTCGAGTGCGATGCGCTTGTGTAACCGCAATGCCTTTTGTAGCTAGGCTAGGGTAGGCAAGCAAACATATCTTTTTGTCGCTAATGGCTTCTAAAACAACCTTCCGATCAAAGCATAGCTAGGCCACGATGACGGTGCTGGCGGGCAGCGTTCTGGGCGGCAGGACTCTCCCCTGCCGGCCCTGCGTGCATAGGGCACCCATCCGCGGCGCACCGCTGCGCGTGCAGGCTGTCAGCGCGCCGCCCAAGCTGAGCGACTTTGACCGTGCTGAGGAGGCGCGGCTGCAGGGCACTGATGCCTTCACCGAGCTGGTGAAGCTTAACCAGCCGAAGCAGGCGGTGAACCGGCCACAGAAGGTGCGTCCGCACATTGCGCGAGGCAGGGCTTCGTACGAAAGAATAGTACGTTGGTGAGCCACAGGCAATCTGACATACCTAGTTGCGCAGGGCGAGCTGAACTTCAGGCAGAATCCAACGTTTGAGGACTGCTACCCGGCGAGCGAAAAGAACTACAAGACTGTGCTGCACGACGGCCAAGTGCTTCGGGTGCGATCCGCTCTGCCTGGGCGGCCTGTGCTTTGGACGCATGATGGTGAAGGTGCTGCGTCTGGTAGCGCCATGTCCTGCAACTCCCTTGTCTTGTGCTTGCACTTAACCTGTCGCCTCGCACACGGCAACTATTCCGTGTAGGTAGTGTGCGCCGCTTTCCCTGCTACTGGTGCAGCTAAGTCAGGACGTTTCACAGTCGCCACCGTGTGAAGTGCACTAGGCAGCCCTGAACTACAGTGTGTGGCAACAGGTGCCTTTCCGACGAGTGCACTTGACCGAGGACGCTGGCCATGTGGACCTGTATGACACCAGCGGGCCCCAGGCGCGCTTCTATATGCCTGGTCTTCCTAACAAGAAGCAGAGCGCCATGTAACGCGTGTTACTATCGCGGATGCGACTGTGATTCACTTCAACTCCGGCTGAGGTTGCGCTGCTGATTGCCTTTGGCCAGCGCGTTGTGTGCGGTGTGTTGACGTGCCAGGGGTTTAAACCTGTTTCATAAATGCCAGGTTGAGGAGCATGCAGCCGTGCAGTGTGCAAAGAACGTCTTAGAGCACCTGCCTTGCGTGAGCCTCGTGCGCCAGCATGCCAGCCAGTGGCAAGAGCTGATGCATGCGTTGGCAGGGCCTGGACCCTCGCCAGGGCCTGCCGAAGATTCGCGAGGAGTGGGTGGCGCGGCGGGAGGAGCGCGGCGACAAGGTGCACCCCGAATCGGGCCTGCCCTGTTCGTGCATGTCCTGCACCACTCATCCAGCAACTTAGGTAGAGGGAGCAAGCTGTGGTGGAGCGATTGTCGGCAAAGCAAGGCGGTTGAAGTCTTGAAGAGGAAGCCAGCATGAGCATGCTCTTGTCTGCAACGATCTCACTGTCAAGCGGGCACTGAGCGTCCATGGTACAGCTACAAGCTCTCCATCCCGTCCTTCAGCTGCACACACCGGGAGTCCCCCACAGGCGCTGCACATGAGTGGCTCACACGGCGGTCAACCACATCGCACGCTTCGAGGCCCGCCGGGCGCCCGCCCGCGCCCAACGGCGCCATCAGCGGCCGGCGCGCGCGCGCGCGCGCAGGTCGTCACGCAGCAGCATTACGCCAAGGCGGGCGTGGTGACGGAGGAGATGGCCTTCTGCGCGGCGCGCGAGGGCGTGGAGCCGGAGTACGTGCGCGCGGAGGTGGCGCGCGGCCGCGCGATCATCCCGGCCAACAAGCGCCACAAGGAGCTGGAGCCGACCGTCATCGGTGCGGCGCGCCCGGGCAGAGCATGGCATCTAGGGTGAGGGCTTGCCGGCGTGCGGTCGTGCCACAGAGGTGGCATGCAGGCAGGCATGCCTGTCGCCAGACGTGGCCACAGAGCTCGCGAACGAATCAGCTGACAGCGCTACCACTGTCTTCTGCATCTATGTAAGCTAGGATGGTATGTCAGGCGCGGTAAAGCCTGCGGAGGCACTGACGCCTGCTTGCCGCGGCTGGCGCGCGCGCAGGGCGCAAGTTTCTGTGCAAGGTCAACGCAAACATCGGCAACTCCGCCGTCAGCTCGTCCATCGAGGAGGCGCGCGCCGCCCCCCATGCGCCCCGCGCATGCGCCGCAAACCTCCATGCCACGTGCCTGAGCTCGCTCGGTGTCCTGCGGCGTGTTCCCTGCCTGCACAACCAGCACGCCATGCGTTGCGAGGTCGCGCCCGGCTGCTGGTCTGTGTCACTGCCACAGCAGGCGTCTGCTTCTTAGCCCCAGCACATTACTCCAAACACCAGGCGCCTCGGTAGCTTGCAGGGCTGACCGGCGCAGCAGCGTACCACGTGTTAAGAACAGGTGAAACCTTTAATGGGCGCGCACGCGCGGAGCAGGAGGTGGAGAAGCTGCAGTGGAGCACCATCTGGGGCGCCGACACGATGATGGACCTGTCCACCGGCGCCAACATCCACGAGACGCGCGAGTGGATCATCCGCAACTCGCCCGTGCCGGCGCGCCCCGCCCTGCGTGCGCGCCGCGCATGCCGCGGCCGCCCTGGACACGCGCATACGGGGTGCAGTGCGCGAGCGGCCCCGGCGACCCCAGGGCCTGCACCGGCGCACACGAGCGGTGATGCAGTGTGCGGCATGCCGTGCGTGCGGCACACGGGCTACGATTATGTAATCATGTGTAGGCCGGCCCTAACCCTAATCCTGTTCTGGCTGCACAGGTGGGCACGGTGCCGATCTACCAGTGCCTGGAAAAGGCCGACGGCATCGTGGAGAACATCACTTGGCCGCTGTTCCGCGAGACGCTGATCGAGCAGGCCGAGCAGGCGCGGCGGCCCGGGCCTGCTCCCGCGGTGGGTCGTCCTGGGCCCCAAGGCCTGGCCGCGGGTCCATACTCGCGCTGCTCAGGGTCTGGCTCGCGCTCGCTCAGGGAGGCGGGGATGCAGTGGGAGGCCGCCACCTGGCACTGCTCGCGCAGCTTTCGACCCCCGCCAGTTACACAGCGGGCCAGCACCGTGCGGAGCAGCCGTGGCAGCGTGCTCTCGTCTTTTACCGGTAGAGCATGGCAACCTTAGCGGTAGGACCAAGGCGGGTACCACATATGTTGTAAATGGTAAACGGCAGAGTGTTCAGACCCTCTGGTGCAGGCGGGCCATGCTGGTCTGGTCGGGGGCGTGACGCGCACCGGGCCGCGCAGGGGGTGGACTACTTCACCATCCACGCGGGCGTGCTGCTGCGGCACATCCCGCTGACGGCCAACCGCACCACCGGCATCGTGTCGCGCGGCGGATCCATCCATGCCAAGGCGCGCGCCGCGCGCGCCCCGCATGCTCTCCTGCGCGCAGCGGCCGGTGCATGCGTGGACCATTCACATGATCCTGCGCATGCAAATCTCAAGCACAAGGCGTTGGCCAGTGCGCCTCCTGAGAACGAAGCCGGACAGGGATGCGCAGCGTGGGCCTGACCCCAACCCGATACGACGATTATCAGAGATTATCAGGCGGTGTGCCAGCCCGCGCCTCCTGGTTGTCGGGCACATCAGGCGAGCCAACGTGCCAGCCGTCAGCCGCTCCGCCCCCACTGCGCTGCCCTCGCCGCAGACCACGCATGCGCTGACGCCCGGGGGCGCGGCGCGCAGCTGTGCCTCCTGGACCACACTGAGAACTTTGCGTTCACGCACTGGGACGAGATCCTGGACATCTGCGCCGAGTACGACATCTCGCTGTCCATCGGCGACGGCCTGCGCCCCGGCTGCATCGCTGGTGCGCCTCTTTGGTGCCCAGCAGTGCGCCGCTTTGGTCTCTGGGGCAAGACCGCCTGCATGTCTGCCTGCGTCGTGTCGCACAAGATCGCGCAGAGAAGCGCTACACATGCTGAGGAGGCACCGCCTGAAACAGGCCGACATGCCCAGCGGGTGCGGCGGCTGGCAGCACCACAGGCTTGTCGCATGACTGGGATGTGAATGGTGCCAGGTAGCAAGACCCCGCAGCTGTGCCTGCAGCATTGGGGTGTGCTGGCATTCCGCACTGGGCAAAGGACATGACCAAGAGCGTGCCGGCGTGCTGAGGAGGGCTGGGGCGGCGCCGCGCAGACGCGAACGACGCGGCGCAGTTTGCCGAGCTGAAGACGCAGGGCGACCTCACGCGGCGCGCGTGGGCGCGGGACGTGCAGGCGCGCCCGGCCAGGCAGTGGCTCATGTGCTCGCCCCACATATGCCCCAGGTGCAGGTGGGGTTGGGGTGGGCACACATGTGCTGAACCCGGTCGGGACGCATGCATGGAGCGCAAGGCGCGCCTGTCAGTGCTGGTCTGGCACAGTGGTGATCTGGTGTGCAGGCCGCGTCGTGTGGGATGCGAGTCAGGCTGCGTCGTGTGGGATGCGAGACAGGCTTCGCCGTGTGGGATGCGAGACACTTGCGAGCCAATTGAGTCATGCCTGGCAAGGGCCAAGCCGGCCCGTGCAGCAATGCACGTGCGGCAAGTCACTGCCCCAGTGGCTAAAATGGAATACTTGCTGTTGATGCTGGGCATGGCGGAGGGCGCCCGCCATGCCGCCGCACCAGGTCCACTGCACCAGACCAGCCCACTGCCCCTGCGGCCTGTGTGCAACACGCCACCGTGATGCCTTGCACCGCACGCGCGCCAGGTCATGAACGAGGGCCCCGGCCACGTGCCGCTGAACAAGATCCCGGAGAACATGGAGAAGCAGCTGGACTGGTGCAGCGAGGCGCCCTTCTACACCCTGGGCCCGCTCGCGACCGACATCGCGCCCGCCTACGACCACATCACCTCCGCCATCGGCGCGGCCACCATCGGCGCGCTGGGTGCGCGCCCGCGCCCGTGCCGCCCGCCACGCAGTCCGCCCGCCTTTGCGGCGCCGCGTGTGCGGCTGTCCGATTCAAGCCTGAGGCTGTCTGTGCCAGGCCATGCCGCGCATGCCGTGGTCATGCCAGCTGGCGCTGGCTGGCGCCGCGCTGCCGGGCTGCGCGACGCCGACCCAGCCTGAGCCTGTGCCTGCCAGTGCCGTGCACGCCTCGCGCATGCCCACTTGCATCGGCCGGCGCGGGGCTGCTGCGCTGCGTGCTGCCGCGCGCGCGCTCGTGCCGGCCCGGCCGCGGACGCTGAGCCTGGCGCGGCGGTGGCGCGCAGGCACCGCGCTGCTGTGCTACGTGACGCCGAAGGAGCACCTGGGCCTGCCCAACCGCGACGACGTCAAGGCCGGCGTCATCGCGTACAAGATCGCGGCACACTCGGCCGACCTGGCCAAGGCGCGCAGTGCACTGCTGAAGGACTACATCATGTCCTGATGCATATGGGGTATAGGTTTAGGGTAAGCTCCAAGGTCAGAGCAGGGCAGGAAGCAAGGTAGGGATGCACTGGTGAGATGACTCTTGTTTGCTGTGCTGTGCAAGAGGGCCAGGCATCGGCGCGCGGCCGCCCTGTGTGCGTCGAAGCAGCGCGGCCTCTCCTGTGTGTGTCCCGCTGCCTCCTGGGAGTAGCTCCATCCAGCGCTGCCCCGCCTGCGGCTCTGCCGCGGGCGCGGGCGCCGGCGCCGGCCAGGTGGGCGCAGGCGTGACAGGCGCGGCTGCGGGCGGCAGAGCCACCCGGGGGCGCAGGACTGGGACGACGCGCTGTCCCGGGCGCGCTTCGAGTTCCGCTGGTGCGCCCGCGCCGCCCGGCACCCCCCCCCGCAGCACACGCCTGGGCGTCGCTGCAGCAGGCCGCCGCGCGCCGGCCAGGGTGTGGTCACGGAGGGCGACCCTTGCATTCGCAGCCTGCCTTCAGGCGCGGCCGGTCCGGCGCCGCGCGCGTGGCGGCGTGACCACGTCCGGAGTACCGCCTGGTAGGCGCCGCGACGCGCGCGCAGGTACGACCAGTTCAACCTGTCGCTCGACCCGGTGACCGCGCGCCTGTTCCACGACGCGACGCTGCCGCAGGAGCCCGCCAAGACGGCGCACTTCTGCTCGATGTGCGGGCCGAAGTTCTGCTCCATGCAGGCGCGCCGGCTGGCCCCGCGCGGCAGGACGGGGGGGTGCGGGCCGGCATCCTGCTGGCCGCGAGCGGCGGCCGGTGGAGCGCTCTCCTGGCGCGGTCCAGTTGCTCAGCTGGCGCCACGCACGTTACGCCCGAGCTGCCGACGTCAGCCAGGGCATTGCGGTGCCCATAGATGAGAGTCACAGCTGGCGGATCTGCGACATGTTGCCAGCGCAGCCTGCTGTTCCGGAGCAGAGGCGCTGAGGCAAGGGCCTCGAATTAAAAGTCAGCATGCTCAGCATGCATCACCAGGCGCTGAGACATGTGTGACGCTGTGCCACGGACAGATCACGCAGGAGCTGCGCGAGTACGCGCAGAAGCACCAGCTGGATGAGGAGGAGGCTGCGCAGGTGCGCCCGGTGCCCTGCAGTGTGTCTAGTGTTCATTGGGCTTGAGATGTCTTTTAACGTGAAAGAAATGGTGCCCTCGGCTGCACAAGGCTGTACAACAGAGTGTGTACATCTTCTGCAAACCGTGCCTTGTCTCATGCTGTGCGAGCGGGGCTGGTGCTGCGTTGCCTGGGTCCGTGTCATGCTGCATGCCTCTGCAGTCGAGCCAAGAGGCGCGGCTCCCGCGCACACGCAGAGCGGCATGGCGGAGATGTCCGAGGCCTTCCGTCACAAGGGCGCTGAGGTGTACCTGGAGCCTGCCAGCCTGCCCTAGGTTCCCGGCCCTAGGGTCTGGGCCAGGGCTGCAGCGGCGCAGCCTGTCGGACGGCTGCGGCAGCGCCCAGGCGACAGCGTCGGCGATGGCGGCTGGCGGCGGCAAGCGCGCCTGTAGAGCGCCCTTGGTCGCGCGGCGGGCGCGCTGAAAGGCCGCGGGCGGGACAGGCGGGCAGCGGCTCTCGCAGCCCGCCAGCCTCTGTGGGGTCCAGGTGCAGGCTGGCTGTTTGCTGCAGTGTCCTGTGTTGCCGGCGCGCAGCCTCACCTTTGAGGTCTCCCATCTTGGGCGCTTGCCCAACAGTGGCGTTGGGCTGCCTGGGCAGCGGTTGTAGGCATGTGGGCTTATCCGGCTTTGTGACCTGATTGGCTGCGTCCTTCGACGTGCACCGGGGCCTGTCTTGCAGGGCTTATAGTGCGAATAATGTCACCGGCACGCTGGAGGGATGCATCAGGCAGTGCTGGTGCATGGCAGGTGTGGCAGGTGAGGGCTGGCGAGCAGAGGGCACCATTGAGTGTTGCCTGCCCTCGCGCAGCTTTGCAGAAGTGTGACCTGAGAATGTCTGTGTGCGAGCGGCAACGGCGGTGTCGAGGAGAGCTCGGATGGAGCCAATGCTGCAGGACACCATGCAAGCAAGGCTGCGGTGGGTTTGAGGAGAGGCGGCCAGCTGCCAGAGTGCCTGTGTGATGCATATATACAGCAGCTTAAACAGCGGCTGCTAAAAGTGGTGGGAGAGGGCCGCTGGAGGTAGCGTGAATGTGAGCGAGCTCCTTTATGCTGATCCATGTGCGGGTTGCTCTGACACGGAACATGGTGGCCATGATTGCGTGTGGCTTTTACAAACATGTGTACACGGTGCGGCGCCCTGCTGAAAGGCGGCGCCCTGCATGCCAATGCATGACATGCCCGGCCAGACAGCGCACGCTGTAACAGCAAATGGCAGGGAAGCAATGCCACACCCCCTGGCTGGTGTAACCATGCAAAGCCTCAAGCTCTAGGACCGGCAGCGTGACTGCCTCGGGGCCAACACGTACAAGCAGAACCGATGCGAAAGCGGGCAAAAGCGGCTACGTGGCCTCATACTGCTGGTGGCAATACTTCCAGCACGTTATGGCAATGACATGGAGACACAAGTGCGCGGGACCTTGGTTGTTTGCGCGCGTGTTTGCCTAGCTATGGTTTGGAAGGTAAGCCAGTTCCTTGCAGGACCCCCTCAAGCTACACAGCGGGCCCTGAATACTTCTCCCTATGGGGAGGGCCCTGCAAAAAGTCTTGATCGACTGCGGGGGCTACGAGACCAGGTACTTGGAGGCAGGCACAGCGCAACCAGCTTGCAGACATACACAGAATGACCCTCCTGAGCGAACAGACCGGGCAGCAAACGGGCCTGCTCACAGAAGGCGCCGGGCGCGCTGGCCCTGCGCTCGCGCAGGGCTGCGCGAGCCGCAGGGCGCAGGGCTAAATCCATCGGAGCACCTGGCTGGAAGCAAGCTCGCGATGTACCAAGTTGCTGATGAGCACCCGCATGTCGGGCAGCGTGGCTGCGCTGCAAAATGCACAGTTTTGCGGGCGACGCGACACCCTGGCCAACCTAAGAGGGGTACAGCCAGCCCGCATGGAAGTGTCTAAGAGCGCTCTGCAGCGGCCGGCTGGGCCCACTCACACCAGGAACTTCTGCTTGGTGCCGAACGTGCGCGCCTGGTAGGGGCCCGGACCGGGGCTGAAGTCGGCGCCCGCAAACCCTGCGCCCACGGGCAGCAGCCCGAGCCCCGCCGCGCGCGCGGCGGCGTCGAGCGCGCGCTTCTGCCCTATCTCGCCGTACACGGCGGCCAGGCTGAAGCCCTGGGCAGGCTGTGCGCTTGGGTTCCCGTACGAGTGGGCGCCGGATGCCAGCCGCGCCTTGTACATCTGCAGCGCGGCGTACGCCCCGGCGGACGCGCCGCCCGGCGCTGCAGACGCGGGCGGGAAGCAGAGGCCCGCGCCGCCCAGCCCGAGCGGGCGCGCCAGCCCGGCGCCCGGCTTGGCGTCGGCGCCGCCCTGGCCCGCGCCGCCCAGGCCGGCGGCCGCGGCGGGCGCGCCGCCGCCGGCGTGCAGCGCCTGGGCAAACCACGGCGGGGCGCCGCCCGCCCGGCCGCCGTGGGCGGGCGCCAGCCGCGCCGTGGCCGCCTGCTCGAACAGGCTGCGCGCGCGGGCCGCGGCATACTGCTGCGCATGCGCCGCCGCGCCCACATACGACATGAGGCCCGGGCCCGGCTCGCTCATGGCCGGCAGCACGCCCTGCGCGCCGCCCAGGCCGCCGGCCGCGCCCAGGCGCAGCGCGGCCATCGCCTGCAGGCCCTCCTGCGCGGCGGCGGCGGCGGCGGCGGCGGCCTGGTGGCTGCGCAGAGCGCCCAGGTCCGGCCGGCCCGCGAAGTGCGCGGGCGGCGGCTTCGCGCCGGCGCCGCCGCCGCAGCCGGCGCCGCCCGGCGCGCCGGCCGCGCGGCCCCAGGCGACCTTGGCCGGCTTGCCGGCGATCGCGCGGCCGTTCATGGCGCAGATGGCGGCCACCGCGTCGCCATGCTCGCGGAAGTGCACAAAGCCAAAGCCGCCCTTAAGGCACAGCTTGACGCCCACCACCGGCCCGAACAGCGCAAAGTGGCCCACCAGCTGCGCCTCGTCCACCTGCGCGGCCGCGGCGTTCGGCGCGTGAGTGAGGGCCCAATTCCAATCTCACATCCAGCCTGTGTGACGCACTGCCTGGGTCACCTCCCGCTCTATGTTCATGGCCGCAAACATGATCTTAATACTGTCAGGCACACTAGCAGAGCACACATAATGTTGCCTGGTGATGCTGCGCACGCTGGCGTGTCAGGCAATGAGCACTTGAGAACAGTCGACGAGCAGCGCAGCAATCTGACACCTGGCTGGCTGCCCGTATCAAGTGGCACTAGCACTTGACACATCTCAGGCGTGCAGGAGTATGCACTGTAGGCCAGCATGATGGCATGCACTGATGCCAGGGCCCTCCGGTACAAGCCCGCACCTCCACGGGCAGGTTGCCGACATACACGTTGGTGTTGGCGGGCGCGGACGCGTGCACCTTGGCAGCTTGGGCGTCGCACACAGCCAGCTCCTGCGGCGCCCATCGCACCTCAACAAGTGCAGCGCCCAACAGCACTGCAGAGAGCCGACCACTCCTGCGCAATAACTTGGCTGCAAGGGCATAGCTATGTCTATCCGACGAGCTACAAAATAGGCACCATCCTGCATGTCACAGCACAGTCACCGCACAGCCCCAATTTTATGCAGCCGCCGTATGCAGCTTCAAAAGGGGCCTCCGAGGATGCGTCCTCAGAGCAGGGCTCTCCAACGCGGAGCATGAATGCCAGGCAGGCCGCGGCGCATGCGCGCGCGGTGGCGGGGCGGGCTTTGCCGGGGCGGCACCGGCTTCTGGGCGGCCCAGCTGCAGCGCAGGCGGCTCTGGCCGAGGAACGCGCCGTGCATGAGCGCGATCGCCTGCGCGGCGCACTCCTGCGACCTGCGCGGCGCGCAGCCGCCCGGTCGGCCCGCCGCGCACATACACGCATGCAGCTGACGTGCGGCCCAACGGGCCACAGGTCCATGCTGGTGCGACGCCCAGCTGGCGCAGCCGCACTCCTGACTGGCTGGCGCGCCGCACTCCTGGCCGCTGGCACGGCCGCACTCCTGACCAGCCTCTGGCCAGCGCGCTCGCACGGCGACCCATGCCGCACGCCCAGCGCCTGCACACTCACTGACCTGACAGGCGCGGCGGCGCGGAGGCCGGGCGGCGCACGGGAAGCCGACAAAGCCGAAGCCCTTGCTGCGCCCGGTGCCGGGGTCGCGCAGCACGCGCGCGTCGGCCGCCGCCGCGCCGCCCGCGCGGAACGCATCCAGCAGCGCGCCGTCGCCCGCCTCCGGCGGCAGGTTGCCGACGAAGATGTGCACGCGCGCCGGGGAGAAGGGGCTGGCGCTCCCGGCGGCGGGCGGCGGCTCCGCGGTGGCCGGCGGCGGCAGCGGCGGCGGCAGCTGGGCGCGTAGCCCGGGGTCCTGCAGGGCGGCCTGCGGCTGCGGGCGGAGGTGCGGCTGCGAGGCCGGAGCGGCCGAGAAAGTTGGCAGGGCCGCGTCATCGGCCGGCGCGCAAGGGGGCTGCGCGTCGAGCGCGGCACCGGCGGGCTGCACGGCGGCGGGCGCTGGCTGGGGCGCTGGCTGCAGCACATCCGTGGCGGAGGCTTGCGGCTGCTGCTGCGGCTGCGGCAGCCCGCCCTGGTGTGGCTGTCCTGAGGCAGACGCTGGGGCTGCATGCGCGGCAGCCCCTGCGGCGGCAGCCCCTGCGGTGGTTTCTACCGCGGCCGCTGCCAACAAGCCCAACGCGCGCTGCGCGGCATCAGGGACAGCCCAGCCCAGACCCTGCTCAGGCGCGGTGCGACCCTGCTGCGCTGCGCGCAGGCCCTCGTCTGGCGCCCAGCCCACCCGCACCGCCTGCGTGCAGCGCCCGTATGTCACACTGCAGCTGTGTGCGGGCGCCAGCTGTACGGCTTCCGTCAAGCCTAGCAGCTCAGTGTTGTTCACAGGGCAGCTTCTGTCTAGTGGGTCTGAAGGCCTGCCACACCGCTGCCTTGAGCTAACCTCTGTGCCTGCAACTTGGGAAGCTGCAGGAGGTGTGCGTTCAGCGCAGGACTGCAATGCGCAGCTAGCAAGCCTGCTGATGTAGCCCATTGGCACTGCTGACGGTGTAACACACGCAGAGGCGCGCAGAGCCGCACAGGCACTGTGTGGCGCGCCTTGCCGCAGATCTCCTGGCCGTTGCTGGCCTGCAGAGCCTGCAGAGCGCCAGCGCGGTCCTTGTACGTCACATACGCAGCCCCCGCGTTCAGGCCCTTGTCGCGCAGCAGGCGCACGTTGCTGACCTGCCCAAACTCGCGGAAGATGTCCTGCGGGAGCGCGCGGCGGGTGTGACGCGCAGGATGTGCCGCTGTATATAACAAGATGAGGCCGTCCTTGCCGCGCAACTCCGGCCGGTCAGGTGCCAGACACGCGGCAAGGAGAAGCCAGGGGCAGTGACGGTGGGACAGCGAGTCATGGCTCTCTGTCTGTCCAGCAGACGCGCGGTCAACTATGCACAAAGTAACCCCCGACCCTCGAGCGGGTGCTCTTGCGCCCTTGCGCCACCTTGCGCGGCCAGGACACACACATGACCAAAGCAAGCGCGATATGGAGCACACGCAGGGCGCGCGCAGTGCACGCGCGTGGGCATCTGACCCAGCTGCAGCGGGATGGGGCACCTGCACCCTGGCCTCGCTCACGTAGGGGTTCAGGTTCTCCACGAACAGCGTCTTGCCCTGCTCCTCAGTGGCCATGCCCAGTGCCGGACCCGCGCACGGCCAAGCGCGGGCAGGCGGGCTGCAGCGGGCCTCCCCCGCTACTCAGCAGCGCAGCTTCCTGGCATGGCTCAAGGTCAGAGGGGACTCACACGCTTTCCTGCATTTGTCTGCCTGTCACAAGCTCCTCAAAATACGGAAAAGTGAGTACAGAACACAAGTTGCTATCTGCTGTTAGTGTGACATACTTCGCTGCGTACATACTCAGAGAGGGGCCTTACGGACCTGGAAGAGACTGTCCGACAGAAGCGTGCTGCACTGGTCATCCCTAAACCTTGCATTCCCTGTATTTGAATCATTGCCAGAGGGGGGTTATTGAGAACCACACTTGAGCGCGACAGGGCCTATGCGAAAGTGCACATTTTGCCAGCTCCTGGTCTGTCTAGGCATCGGAAAAGAGCGCCACCACCACAGCTGTGTTTCTGGACGTCAAGAGGACCAGGCAGGGCGATGATGCGACGCGATCGCATCTAGCGCGCATCTCTGCCGGCATCAGGCGGCCCTGCCGGCTTGAAAGGTTCTTATAGGCGGTGTAGAAGCAGGTGAGGG
>JAABUJ010000114.1_pt1 | contig 178031 bp, 181 predicted proteins | sample 5559131 | NCBI WGS metagenome assembly JAABUJ01 (sample SAMN10711875, study PRJNA513366) | rock metagenome | isolation source: Antarctica rocks | place: Antarctica: Victoria Land, Mt New Zealand nord | collected 2016-01-07
GCGCCGACGGTCTGTGCGGGGGAAGGGGTGTGGTCCATTTAGGAGGTTCCTTTCTTGGTGGTGGGTTTGGAGACTTCGGTGGCGTGCGTGGGGGGCGCCCCCCCCCCCCCCCCCCCCCCCTCCCTCGCGGAACCGGCGGTGCAGGTCCTGCGCCTGCCTGCACACCCTGCATGCTTGAGCACATGGGCTTGCCGGGTCCGTCGTCCCGGCGCGCACGGGCGCGTCAGTGCGGCGGCCGCGGGCAATCTGCCTTGCGCATGCATGCATGTCACCCGGCGGCGCCTACCCCACGCTGAGTGCCACGGCAGGAGGCCGCACATGCGCATGCACTGTCTCAGACTCGCCACTGCCTGCGATGAGCAGGCAATGTGCGGGCAGCCCTGCATGGCACCACCCAGCACAGGGCTGGCGCATCCCAAGGAGAGATCAGCCTGAAGAGGGGTGTGACCCAACCCCGGGCTGAGCGGGAAGGCCCAGCGTGCCAGCGCCGTGGGGACCAGGAGGGGCACTGGGCGCTGCGGCACGAGGCCATGGCGGCGGCGCTGGCGTACATGCGCGCGGCGGCCAGCGGCGACCTCTGCGCCGTCGTGCCGCGCGCCATCCACAACCCCGGTCGGGCCCGCCACCCTGCCGCTCCCCACCTGGCCGAGCATGCCGGCGCCGAGTGACAGGGATGCACTGCTTGGGCTCGTCCGCAAATTCTCTTACGGCCGGCCAGATGCTTTTGCTAAAGTGCGGTGCACGATGCCGCGGCACCTGCGGGCGTCCGTGCAGCATTGCTGTCCACCCCGGCAGAGGCAATTTCCGCGGATTATGCACAATACGAGTAATCATCATGTGTTCGTGTGGGTGGGGGCAGCGGTGCATGCATCAGAAAACTATTGGATCGCAAAGCTTGCGTCCGCCGTGCGCAGATGCGCACTACAGCGAGGGCTGCTCGCCCTTCGTCGCGCTGCTCAAGCAATACATGGCGCGCGCGCCGCCGCCGCCGGCCAGCACCGGCCCTGCAGAAACCTTGAGCACGGCCGCGCGCAAGGCACTGGCACATGCTGCAAGTGCCGCAGCCGAGCAGCTGCTCAAGCAGGCCGCCGCCTCGGCGCGCGCTGCGCCAGCTGCGGCCGCTGTGGCCCGCGCTGCCGGGGCGCCTGCTGGGGCGCACGCGCCTGGCAGCGCGGCGGGCGGTGGCGCGGAAGCCGCGGCGGGCTGGGCAAGCGGAGCAGAAGAGGCGCGCCGGCACAGCCTTGCAGCTGCCGCGGACGGCCCTGCAGCGGGCGCGCCGGCTGGCAGCGGCGGCGGGTGTGGTGTGCCGGGGCCTGCAAGCGACGAGCGCGCGCGCGGCGTGCGGGCTGCGGCCGACGACGCGTGGCAGGCGCGCCGGTCCTGGCCCTGCCTGGCTGCGCGGGCGTGCATGGGCGCGGCAGGCATGGCCGGGACACTGTGCTGCCTGCCAGGCACAGTCTAGGCAAAGCGATGCAAAGAGCTTCGAGCACTTTATGTCTCTATCATGCACAGAGATGAGCTTGCACAGGCTGCCGACGTGCGTGAGAAGGTTATCAGTTGGGCGCATGTGCTGACGTCTCAAGCAAGCCCAGGCTGCAGGCGGGTCTGTGCATGTGTCGTGCCTACCAAAGACTCCAATGCGTCACAGCACACCTTGCCGTGTCCCAGGTTGGGGCCGCAAATAGTCTGGAGTCGGGGTCGCGCGCGTGCGCATGGCCAGCTTGCTCGCGTGGGGCTTGCCATTATGTGGCGTGAGCAAGTGATGACGACCCACTCGCTCAGCTGGCATGGGGGCCGCGCTCGCGCAGGCGCTGCAGCAGCTGGCAGGCGCGCTGCGGTCGACCAGGACCAGAGACCATGGCGACGCCGGCCTGCAGCAGCGCCTGAGAGAGCTCGCCAGCCTGGCAGGAGGCCTGCCTGCACTCATGGAGGATGGAGAGGGGCAGCTGCCTGTGTACTAGACACGCATATACAGCGCTGCTGCGCATACATGGCTGATAAGCATGCTGGCCTCCTGGCAGCCGGCCCTTTATGTGCAGTCCTCTGCAGGGTCGCCCGCGCCTGCCGGCTGTCCTCAGCATGGCCATCAGCATGAAGTCTGCAGAGTGCGGCCTACATAGCTTATACGGAGACCACGTACCATGCCAATGCACATGTAACGCAAGACGTGTTTTGAGCGATGCATTTCTTGGTCGCCCTCGAGCTCCACCACGGCAGGACCGCATGTGCACTGCACATTGTGCAGTGGGCTGAGTGGCCCATCGAGTGGCCCATCACACAGGAGCAGTTGATCAGGGGGTAGGGGCTCCACGCCAGCTCACTTTTGTTGCCTGCGCATGCAAGCTATTTGCTAGCAGCTCTGCACGGTCCGCCTCGTCCTGTCCCCACGATCAGCACTGTAACAACAAAGGTTTAGGCTGAAACAGCACCACTGACTGCCGGTGGCATGGCTCAAGTTCCAGCAAAGTGCCCCCACCTGGATGACCACGTGCTCCTCAACATACTCAGTAACCTGTCAGGCGCAGACGTGTGCCGAGCGCAGGTGCGCAGAGCGCCCGGCTGTGTATAGCCCTGCCACTGCATCCATGTGTGTCAGGTTATGCGCGTCACCGCTCCGCTTCCCGCTCTGGGCCTGAGCGCTGCTCACAGAGGCTGGCGTGCTGTGCAGGCAGTCAGCCGGCGCTGGAATAAGGCTGCCGAAGACGTGCAGGTGTGCATCAGCAAGTCGCTCTGCTGGCACGCTCATAGCGCAGCGCCTGTATGGTGGCGCTGGTGCAAGCCCGGAGTGCGCTCTTGCTGCGCAGGAGGAGATATTTCGGCGGTTTTGGGGCCTGCACGACGTGCTCAACAAGCCCAAGAAGCGCAGCACATACCTGAGCGCGGACCTCACGCAGTTCGTCCGGCAGCACAAGTGCCGGCGGTGGGAGACGCTGGCCTCTGTGGCGGTGCAACATGGCTCGGACGTGGTTGCGCTGAGGCGTCTGAACAACCTGATGTCCGACAACGCGCTGCGCTCACGTGTTCTCGTGTATGTGCCAGGTGCAGACCGTTTCCCGGGCGCGTCATAAATTTAAGGTCATGTTGTGCAGACACACTTGTTCCGTTTGATGTGGACAGCTTTTGTGTTTAACACTGCATGCAACTGCTGTGCAGTGACGTGAGTAGCCTAGGAAGTGCTCAACTTGAAGCGTGCGGGGGCAGTGACGGACAAGGAGGACCTGCGCGGGCTGGTGGCGTCGTTCCTGTACGACTCCCTGTGCGGCCGGGAGCTGATCGTGGTTGACGACAGCGCAGCCGCACCGTCATCTGCTGCGCGGTCGAAGGCGCCCATTGCGCCGCGCGTGCCGTCTGCGCTGGACGCCTCCAAGCTCTGCAGCATGCTGGGCCGCAGTGCGCACCTACTTGCACCGAACAAACCTGTTGTGTAGTGCTCAACCTAGTCGTTTTTCCGTCAAGCGCCGTGGCTTTTCCCTGCCTGGCAGTGCGTCCGTCTGACCCGTCCTGGCTTGTCCGGCAAAGTCGCCTGCAGGAGGGGCTGCCTCAAATATGGTCTCTGCTGCGCACTGACCTACTAGGCGGGCTGGCATGCGCGCTTTTATCCTGCTCGCTGATGGTCACAGGTTTGACTTTGGCGGTCTGCAAGATCCAACGCAGTCGTTGCCAGATGACAAGCTTTTCTGTCCCTCTGCAGGCCTGCACATCTCTGAGGAGACGGCCAAATTCTACCTGGAGGACGCGCAGGGCGACCTCAAGCGCGCCTATCAGCTGCACCGTGAGTGCCTTTCACTCTGTAAAACTTGTGGTGCTTCCCTTTACTTGCCTGAGTGACCGCATGCGTTAAAAGACTTATCTTGGCGGGACCGTCTGCTGAGTGCCACGCCACTCGAAAATGTTGTGAATGTAGTCCTATCGTTGTAAGTGTACCGGAGGGGTACCTTGGTAAGTGCTTGCCAGTGCAGAGTGCAGTTGCTGTGCACGTGAATTGTGCATAAGTGCACGCAGACAGGGGCATGAAGTGCTGCTGAGACTGACTGGTGCTGAGACTGCTTGTTGTATTGCGGACTGAGCAGAGCAGGACATGGAGTGGGAGCGGATGGGAATGGCGCGCCGCCGCCGCGCGTAGCCGATTCTTTTCAAATTGAAAGAGGTTTATATCTTTCCAACAGGCCTGGGATGGGCTCGGGAGCGTGATTGCACTTGCGTGTAGAGCTCATGCATGTGCCATCTTGTGCCATCAGGTGTCACTGTGTGGGTACGTCAGTGGTATTTGAGACCCAGCGACAGAGTAACAGAGCGGTTAGACGTTGTCAGCAATTGATGTACGGTGCTGAGAGGGCCATCGCTTCAGGTTCCTTTACGGCTTGTTTGCCGATTGTATTATAGCAGGCACATGCCTAGATACAGGTCGCTTGCCTGCACGCTGGGAAGGGTGTTGCATTCGCTGGATGCATACCTGCATGCAGGTGGTGCGCAGCAAAGATATGACTGATCGTTGTGGTGGATATCACAAACTTTTATGGTGTTGGACTAGCTCAGATCATGGTGTTGGACTAGCTCAGATCGTGAACAAACAAACTGTGGTTGTTCAATGGCCAACATGCATGCGTTAACTTCACAATCAGTTCTGCCGTCGTTCCTGCTTCCTCTATGTTTTGCTCGCACGCATTACCCAATCAACATGTCCGGTTGTGACCAGAACAAGAAAGAGAAGAGTGCAGGGGCTGCAACCCGCAGTTTGATTAGCATGCTGCAGCGAGCATGCACTGTTGCGGCACATGTAGCAGGCATGCACATGCAACATAGCACACGCCTGCACCTGCTGCTAAGCATTGCACAGCACGCTGCGCACGCCTTACCACCCTGCACTAGATTTGCGGCACTCAGTTCTGCTGACGGGGCTCAGCATCAGACGCTGCGCATCTCCAGCGAGCGCGAGCGCGGCGGCGACAAGCTGCGCGCCTGCACGAGCGGCGCGGCGCCGCCTTGCGCGCCGCCGAGCGCGGACGACAGCGACGCGACCGGCAGGGTCGACTGCTGCCGCATCGCGCCGTACGGCGCCAGCACCTGCTGTCGCAGCGCGCCTGCGCGCGCCAGGCAGAAACAAAGTGTCGGCATCGGCACGCCGTGTCCTGCTCGGCCACGCGCCACCACTGCTGCAGTGTCCACGGAGGGCGCCGAGGATGCGGCGCATATCAACGTTGCCACGGTGGCACAGAGGCCTGACACATGCCAAGCACTCCACTCGCATGACGACCTCTCAAGCAAAGCCGTGAGCACAAGCAGAGACACGGCATTCTTTTCAGCTCACAGCCACTGGCCGTCAGCACTGTCTCACTGCCATGTTTGTCATTTAACCAGACCCAAACGGCAGGCTCTGGCACCACCATCCAGACCCAAGCACAGCGTGACACACGGCCCATGCCCTGCATCCAACGCGGCCGTGTGCGCTTGCAAGTTCCTGCCAGCTGCAAGGTGGCGCACCTAGCGAGATGTCCAGGTCGCGCGTGGCGTGCAGCAGGAAGGTGCCAATGACGATCGTCGAAAAGCCGCACAGCTCGGTCACCATCTGCGGCGCAGTCTGCGGCTCCTGCGAGCGCGCCGCATCGTCCGTGAGCAGGCCTCGCATGCGCGCCAGCGCACTCTTGGTGAGGTGCGGTCAGGCGATGCGCTGTCGCAGCGCACAGCGCGCCGCCTCAGGCAGCAGCACATGCACCGCAGCGCGCCTGAGCCTGGTGTCCGCTTGGGCGCAGCAAGCAGGGGCTGAAGAGCACCACACAGTCACGAGCTTGAGCGCTTGCAAGCGCGCTGAGCGAGCGCGGGGCACCGGGAACATGATGCAGGAGGCGGTGATGGTCGCGACGGTGAACATGACGTAGTAGATGGGCGACACGATGGACGTGTTGAACACGTCCAGCGCCTTGTTCAGGTAGTTGACCTGCGTCAGCACGCACACCGCGACGATCTGCGCCGCGCGGCGCGGCCGTCACGCGCCGCGCGCTCGCGGCGCGCATCCGGCGCCCCTGCTGTCCTCCGTCCTGATCGTATATGATTTTCCGCATCGCATCGTTCGCCGGTGGTGCGCTGGTGCTGCCGACGACACAGCTAGATTTCCACGCTGGGCGCTGCTCTGCTGTGCGCGGTGCGGAGGCGCGCATGCTGACACGGCCCTGCCTACATGATTGGGTGGTCACATACGGTCAGGCTTCAGGTGTGTGAGCAGAGGTCCCGCAGAGAGACGGCTGCCCTGTAGTGCAAGGTCAGGCTAGGGTAGGATTAGGGTGTGTTAGGGTAGATTATGGAGGCGCACCAGGATGCAGTAGTAGGTCTCTGCCAGCCAGAACTGGTTCTGACCCTGCAGCGTCAGCTTCAACGCGATGCCCAGCGCCTGCGCGCTGGCCGCTGCTTCACTAGATCATAGCGTACACAAGCAAGGATGGTCATGGACGCTTTCAATCGGTGCAGCACACCCATGCCCAGCGCTTGCATGAAAGTGGAGCATCCTTGCTCGCAGCTGATACTATATGTGTACAGCAGCGACGGCCATCGGGTCATGTGGGACCACCAGAACAGGCACATCACAGGAGACCATCCAGCATCACCGGGGTCAACACTCAGCGCATAGGCTTGGCGCCTTGCTGCTTGCAACAGCCGGGGCATTCATCAAGGTAAACATTAGCGCAGCATGAGAGCAGCAGGGTGCAGCATCAGGCTGGTCGAGCAGACATCGCCGTCAATAAGCAGGCGTGCGCGCCGCCACACGCAACGCGAGCACCCCGGCGCTGGCCACGGGCGTGCATGGCGCGGCCCGGGCCGGCACCTTGACGCTCATGACAGACAGCGAGCCGATGAGCGAGCAGATGCCGATGTAGACGAAGATGCTGCTGTTGCCGTGCGCAGGCGCCACGTACCAGATCAGGTACACGATCGCGGCCGTCACCAGCAGGCTGTACATGACAAAGGCTGCGACGCCCCACATTGCCAGGCTCGCGCATGCCCCACACTGCCAGGCTCGCGCGCGGCCCATGCGGCCAGGCTCGCGCACGCCCCACACTGCCAGGCTCGCGCACGGCCCTTATTGCCAGGCTCGCGCATGCCCCGGGCTGCCAGCCGCGGGCATGCCCCACACTGCAAGGCTCGCGCGCGCCCCACACTGCCAGGCTCATGCACGCCCCAGCGGGCCGGCGCCGGCGGAATTCCTGCATGACTGCCCGTGATGATTCCAGGCGCATGCGTTGAAGGATTATGGCTGTTGTCAACGCAGCCATGGTTTGGGTGTTGCACGAGTCCGAATCATGGCGCGCCGGGCCCCAGGGCCAGCACGCCAGCGCTGGCGGCGGCTTTCGCGTGCTCCGCGCAACGGCAGCTGCCTGTGAGCGCTGTCAGGCCACTGCTGGCAGGCGACGGCACGCGTCTGTGCCGTGCCCAGCACAGCTCTCAGGCCTGCGGGGGGCCCGGGCGCGCGCCTGGCTGCTGCGCGAGCCGCCAGACCTGCAGCAGCGAGTGGATGGGCTGCTCGTCCGGCGCGTGCAGCACGATGGTGACGCTCCCGACGATGCACAGCACGCAGCCCAGCACGCAGAAGATGTTCAGCCGCTCGTTCAGCAGCCAGTGCGCGAGCACGGCACTGCGCGCCCCGCGCGCGAGCGCGCCGCTCAGCACGGCGGCGCAGCCTGCCGTGCCAGGGGGCGGGCGGCAGCGGGCGCGCGCCTGACTATGATGCTCAGCGCGCCGAGCGGCGTCACCAGGATGGCCGGCGCAAAGGCGTATGCGGCGAAGTTGGCGATCTCGCCGACCACCATGGTGAGCATCCCGGCCCACCACAGCGGCTCGGTCAGGTACGAGTAGCCGCCCACGCCTGCCGAGCACCCGCAGCCAACACGATTGCTCCAGACGGGCGTCTCAGACTACAGACTTCCACGCTTGCAAAGCTAAAATCGGACGCACACTGTGTCGTCAATGTGGCAGAACGTAATGCAGAGGCAGCGCGGCCACAGAGGAGGCTGAGCGCGGCGCGCAAACCTGCGCGCGTGCCGCTCGCGCCCGCGACGCGCAGGCCCTTCTTCTTTATGATAAAGCTGGAGCCGATGAAGACCGCGGAGCTGCATGCCAGCGCCAGCCCGCGCGCCTGATCGCTGCTGAGCCCCGGCGGTGCGGCCGTCTGGGAGCCCGCGGCCATCCCCGGAGCAAGACAGGCAGGTCAATGTCACCCCATGCGTCAACCCATGGTTACTGCCCGCCGATGCAAGAGGTCCGACTCAGCAAAAGTGCGCCTCAATGCCACCGCCACACGCTTAAGCACCTGCAGTAAGCCTTGACCGTGAATGGAAACGCAACTGCCCTCTGCTGTGAAAGTGAAGCACCAATTGCCCCTCCTTCCTGGCCTGTCGATGTTTGGGATGGACTCCTTTCCCTGGCCCTACAGGGTAACACCCGGCAACTTTGGGCCAACCTGCAAACTTTGGACCTGAGGGATCTCTGTGTTTCTTCAGACCTCAGCAGACTCACCAGCAAGTTTTATCGTCACGCGAGCATAAATTTGCAGAATTGCTTGCTCTGCTGAATAACCTTGCTTGCGTGCACATGCCGCTGGGCCACCCACTGCCGTCTGCTGCTACAGGACAGGTGCATCCATCTGTTTGCGCTCTCATTGGCTTGACTATGAGACTGACTACCTCCGCTTCTCACCAGGTGCTGCAAGCATGGTGCAGGTTACTGCCTCACTGTTCCGGGACGGGCAGGTGTTGCGCCAGCAGTCAGGAGTGTGCTGCTGCTATCCTGCGCCGCTGCGGCGGAGGGGCGCCTGCGCCGCAGCGCCCAACAGCGCCTCTGGCACCCGGGTGTCGCTGCCGGAGCTCTTCACCCAGCAGCTGGGCCACCCGCCGCAGCAGCAGTACGAGCCAAAGCACCTGATCAATGCAGCGTACTGGCTCGTTGAGCAAGCTGCGGCCCTGCGCGACGCTCCCGGCTCGCCGTGCGCACACTCAGCTCGGCCTCGCTGCGCCGTCCCAGGCAGGCGGCAGTGTCGGCGACACAGCTGGTTGCTCAATGTTTCAGCGGGTGTTTACACCTGCAGGGCCGAGCATGTGCCCCCAAGCGCAGTGCGGGAGGCTGCGCGGCAGCTGTGCGCGGCGACAGAGCTCGCGGCGCGCGACATAGACACGGATGCGCTCCCCGGTGCGCGACGGGCCCTGGCTTGCCGGCGGACGCAGCTGCTCACGCGAAGGGTGCCAGCACCTGTAGTGTATGGCTGGGGCAGGGTTGGCACCACGCACGGATGGCACCCCTGCTGGGAGTGGCAGCAGCGCGCAAGCAGGGCGCGTACCGGCCGCCCCCGCCGCTGCTCAGGATAGGGCAGGCCCCTACCCTACCCTACACTATACCCCATCAGCTGCCCCTGGCCTGCGGCAGATGTGCTGCTGTACGTGGCCATGCTCAGCCCGTGGCTTCAGGCCGGCGCGTACGTGCGCCTCGCAGACGCGCTGCTTGCCAGGCCGCGCGCATGGGCCGTCACTGCGAGCGCCTGGAGTGCCTGGTGCGCACGGCCGCGCGCGGCCGGCCCTGCCCTCACCCTACCCTATCTCCGACCAGTGCTGCGAGGCAGGGCGTCCAAGTCACCGCTTGCGCATGCTAGCCGTGCCGGCGCAGCGGCTGGCGCTCGCCTGTCGGCAGCACCCTTGGCGCTGTGCCTGCATCAAATGAGCCCGAAGGCAGCTCCCAGCCACCCCCACACGGCCCCTGGGGACATACGTCCAAGGACGCGCTGGAGCGCCGCGGCATCGCGCTCACCTTGGCATGGAGCGGCGCACTTGACAAGCGTGTGGGACGCGGCCTTGGAGAGCAACCCAGGCGCTGACAGCGGCGCCCCGCTTGCGCCAGGCCCAGCATCGACGACCTCGCGCAGGCGCTGGAGCGCTGCTCCGCGGCGCTGGCGGACCAGGCGCTCTCGCCCGCGGCTGCCGGCGTTGTCCAGGCGCGTGGCATGCGCACACGCCTCTGCTGCGCCCCGCATTTTTGGAACCTGTTCAAGGAAGCAGTGCTCGCCAGCAGCTGCTGGCGTTGTGGAGGTGCGCGGCGTGCCGTCGCGCCTCTGCCTCGCCCTGTCAGGCAGGCAGCGCTGGCGCTCCGAAAGCCGCGCAACCCGGCTCGGGGCAGGTGGTGGGGCGACGCCCTGTTTCGCAAGCCGCGGCCTGTCGCTGTTGGTGCGCGCGCGTGCGCGGGCCAGACGCGCAGCGACAGCGCGACGCCAGCTGCTGCATGGTGTCGCTGCAGGCACCTGCCCGCACGCGGGTCGCCGGCTGCGGCTGTTGCATGAGCTGCCAGCCTGGAGCGTGCGGGGCCGCCTGGTGCCCCGCGGGGGCGCCGGTGCCTCACCCCGCCCGCCCGCGCGCCGCAGCTGCTGGCGCGCATCGTGGCGGCGCGCCTACGCGGCGAGTGGCAGGCTGGGCGGCCGCTGCTCGGGCGTGCAGCGCGCGGCCTGCGGCGCTGCGCTGCGCTCGCAAACCCGGCGCGCGCTGGCGCCACGGCGTGGCGCCGGGGCGACCGCCTGGTGCTGGCCGAGGCAGGCAGCTTCTACTTTGTGCAGGAGCAGTTTGATGACAACCTGGATGCCCCGTGCGCCCCCCAAATTCCAGCAGTGCCCGGCGTCATCGGCGCTGCACAGCGCGGCCGGCGGCGGCGGCAGCCTGCGCGGCGGGCTGTGCACATGGACCGCATGATGCCCGCGTGCCTGCCGGAGTTAATAGACGGCCCATGGTCTCTTATCCGCGCCGCGAACAGCAGCGGACACTTTCAGGCTGTTTGCTCTGCAGAGCGTCTACAGCCTTGCGCATCGTCAGCATGTGAAGTTCTCGCTTGCCCTTCGCATGCTGAGCAGCTTAGTGTGTGCTAGGCCTCGTTGGATACAGGCGCGGCAGTGTCATGCCTTAACCCGGAGCGATGCATGCCCGCTGTGTGCCTGAAAACGACCTGTCCGGGCCCCGGCAGGGTCGAGCGCGCCCTAGCTGGGGCGCTTGCGCACGCGCTGCGGCTCGCGCTCGCAAACCGCCACTCGCGCACGGTGCGCGGCGCAGCGGCGCTGCTCTCCGCCGAGGACGAGGCCGACGTGGCCGAGGCCTTTGCGGCGCTGCCGGCCGGCGGCGCCGCCGGCAGCGCCAAGGAGGCGCGGGCGGCGCACACCGCGCTTGTCGGCCACGTGGCACGGCGCCTGCGCGACCCGGAGGCCGCCCGTGAGCCGGCCGACCTCGGTGCGCGCGGGGCGCCGCTTCACCCCTAGGCGTGCATCGCTTACTGCACGGGGCTGTGGCCAGCCGGGCTGATGCCTCGCACCAGCCGTTCAACCTGGGTGTGCACAGGGCGAGGCTCACCCCGAAGACGTGCATTTATTCCTGCTGTGGCCAGCCGGGTTGGCGCCTCGCACCAGCCGCCGACCTGGATGCGGTACGGGCGTGGCCCAGGGTGCCTCGCGCGGCTGCTGCGCGCCCTGGCCGCTGCGCGGCACGACTGTGCGGCCACGCCGCAGCTGCTGTCCGCCCTGGGCGGCGAGCTGCGCCGGCAGGTCGCGGACCGCGCCGAGGCGCCAGCCGCCGGCCCTGACCCTTCCCCTGCCAGGGGCGCGCCGCCCGCAGCCTCCTGGAACGCCGATGCGCCAGGCTCCGAGCCGGCGCGCATCAGCGCTCCCTGGGACGCCGGGCGCGCCGCCGCAGGCGTGCCTGCCGGCGCGCCGGCGGCGGCCGCGGCGCCGGGCGCAGGGCCCGGCGCCGCGGTGGCGCCCAGGCCGCGCGGCGGCGCGCCGCTGCGCGCGGCGGACGTCGCGGCGGTGCTCGCGGCCATGCACGCGATGGGGTACTGCCCGGAGACGCCCACGCTGCAGGCGGCCGCGGTGGCCGTGCTCGCGCGCACGGGCGCCGCGCCAGGCGCGGACCTGGCGGCCGCGCGCGCGGCGCTGGAAGCGTTCGGCTACGTCGCCGGCGCGGCGTGAGCGCCTGCCGCGCTTGCAGGATCCGGCTTCAAAGAGAACCCTAGCCTCACGCCCGCTGCCGGCGGCGCCATGCGTGCGCCGGTGGCATCTGTTTTAACACCACGCTGTTGTTCTGCCGTCATGAGCAAAAGCTGGTGTGTTTGCGATTTGCTCAGCATGGACACCCAGAGTTCCCAGAGTTCCTGGTGCCGACATAATGCTGGCATGCGGAAAGAGAGCGCCATGCTAGCCGCAGCTCAGACTGGGGTCCTTGCTTGGCTCTTTCTCCGGAGCGCTCGACACAGGCGTCCGGCCCATGAAACATTTCACTTTCGAGGCGGCGCCTGTGGTGCCTGCATATCATGACAACAATGTTTCATGAAGTTCATGGCGTTGTGCTGCAGGCAGCAGACCTGTGACTCTGGCGGCGCAGCGCTGTGCATAGATGGACCTGCACCGCTCATGCGCGTGCGAGGCACCACTCTGCTTTTACACACTGCAATGCAAACTTTGTGATTCGGTACAGCCGGGCTGCGCAGGCTGCGCTCGCGTGCGCGCTTGACGAGGCGCTGCAGGTGCTGACGGCGTGCATGGCTCCAACGGCCAGCCGCCCAGCAGAGATGCGACAATCGCAAAGCAAATAGGGCAGAAGACCTCTGGCGATGGCATGCACATCACTCTGCACAGATGACACCGGGCACAGACTCTGTGCACCACAGGTGCAACAGAACAAAAGCAAGCAAAACCGCTCCCCTCGTGGCCACAGGCCAGGTTTTCAGACAAGCTCTGCAAGTAAACAGCACCAAGCGGCAGCAGAGTGCCCCCCGCGCTTCTCGTGGCACAGGTCACGTCCAGTTGAAGCCCAGGTCTGGGCCGAGCAGGATGGGGAAGAGCGCCGGATCGTCGGGCAGGTCCAGGAACTGCGCCAGCCCCGGCTGCAGCTCCGGGTAGCCTGCAGCTGGGCGCCCGCCCGCTGGCGCGCGCAGGGCCAGCGCAGGGTCGCACTCCAGGCTGGGGTCCCGCGCGCCGCGGCCGCCGCCGCCCGCTGCATGCAAGCCACCTTGCTGGGCCTTGGCGCAGCCGTTGCCGCCGCCGGCCCCGCCGCCGCCGTCGCCGCTGCGGGTTTCCCAGGCGTTGCAGGTGCGGCCGCCCGCGCGGGCCATGCTCCTGCCGCTGTGGAGGCTGTACAGGGGCGGGTCCGCATAGGGCGCATCGGCCAGGGGCGGCGACGCCCACGGCTCCGCCGCGCTGGTAGGACCGCCGCGCCGGGGCGTGCCGGCCGGGGCGTCCTTGCGCTTGCGGCCGGCGCCCGCGCCACCTGCTCGCGGCGATGCAGATGGATTCAACACAGTACAACAATAAATGTAAACGCAGGCTCCGGCACAGCGCCGGGGCAGCGGTGCCAGAGCAGAGCTTCACTTGCAAGCCAGTCCAAGGTGTGCGCCCTGTGAGCAGTCCGTGCAAGCCCGTGGTCCGTAGCGTCCTGAACCTACCCTACTCCCTACACCATAACCCACACATGGCGAGACTTACAACCGATCCCATGGGATGTGCGCCGGAGGCACCTTTGGCCGGCGGAGGCGCGGACGGCGGCCGCTTGGCGCGCGGCGCGTCATCAGCATCGGCCCAGGCGACCTCGCCGCGCCGCGCCAGCGCCTCCAGGTCCAGCCCCAGCTCCTCCTCGCCTGCGCATAGCAGGCGAATGCGTCTGCATCCCACTCTGACAAGCGCATGATCGATTCTTTTCCCAGCATTTCAGTCATCGCTCTGTGCCAGCGTCTCCAGGCCCTGGTATCAGCCTCTTCTGGCCTCGTCGGGTATGGTGATGACTTCTGTCCACTGCCTTACACCCCGGGCGCCTAGCTGCTTTGCCTGAGGAATCCCGCTCCCAACTGCTCACTGTTTTCTCGGGCAGATGCAGGCTGCACGACTCAGGCCTGCCCAGTCATCACACGAGGGTCCCAGCAGCACGCGCGCACCGGTCTCGTACAGCAGCGTGGCGCTGCGCCCCCGCGCATTCAGCGCAGTGACGGTGCCCGGCCACCAGCGGCCGTCCTCCGGCCACAGCACCTGCAGGCGCGCCCCCACTAGCGCAGGGCCCACGTCCTGCAGGCACAGGCGCAGCCGCGCTTTGGGCGCGCGCGCACGCGCGCGGCCGCCGCCGCCGTCCCCCTCCAGCCCAGCCCTACCCGGCGCAAAGGCTGCCCCTGCATCCTGCTGCCGCGCCGCCGCTGCCTGCCCGCTCCGGCCCCGCGCGCTGCCGGCGCGCGCGGGCGTGCCAGCGCCCATCCCAGACGCAGTGCGGCTGCTGGCATGCGCTGCGGCATGCGCATGGCTCGCCTGAAAGGGCTCCGCCGCAGCCCAAGCGTCCATGCCCTTCAGGCCGGGCGGGCTGGCCGCGCCGCTGGCGGCCGCCCGCGCGGGGTGCCGCTCGGCCGCGCAGCGCTCCGGCGCGCCGCGCTGCACGGCTGCGCGCCGGCGCGCCGCTGCGCTGTCCGCCGCGAGGCTGCCTGCGTCCGCCTGCCTGCCCGCCGCTGGCCGCGCGCTGCGCTCGGCGCGCTCGGCGGCGGCGCGCTCGGCCGCGGCGCGCTCGGCCGCAGCGCGCTGCGCGGCGGCCCGCTGCACTCCGCGGTCCGCTGCCAGCTGTGCGGCCGCGGCGCGCTGGGCTGCCCTGCGCTCCAGGGCGGCGGCCTGCTCCTCCAGCGGGCGCGTGTCTGTCCTGGCGACGCCGCTGAGGTCCACGGCCACGCCCGGCGGCGGGACGTAGTCCAGCCCCGCCGCCGCGGCCTGCTCTGCAGCGTCCAGGGCGGCCGCCGCCGCGGCCGCCTCCGCCGCGCGCAGCGCTGCCTCGGCCTCCTTCACGCTCGGCGCCCCTGCGGCGGCGCACGTGTGAGGCGGCTTACAGCAGGCAGCGGTGGCATGCTTGTGTGGCGCAGAGGGCCGACGCAGGAGGCGTGCAGGCCAGTGTGGCGAGCGGTGGCAGCGGGCACGCCGGGCGGTCGGACGTGCGACAGCCCGCAGCGCAGCGCGGCCGCTGGCAGGGCGACCCAAGGTCACACCAGCGTCAGCGCTCGGCACGCGCCGCCGCACGCCGCGCAGCAGGCGCGGCAGGACCAGGTCGACCTCGCTCGGGCCCACTGCCGGGGCAAACATCTCCTCCTGGCGCTGGTGCAGATGCCACATATGGTGTGCGCGGCGCAAGAACGCGGCTGCGGCCTGCGGAGACGCCAGGGCGGCTGGCATGCCCCGCTCGCACTCGCACACATAGCGCCTGCGCAGTGTTACAAACAAGTTGAGGCTGGTCCGCTGGAAGCGGTGTGCGGCCGACTCCCAGACAGCCAAAGCCTGCTGCGTTTTCCCCGGTTGCTATGTCATGTGTGCAAGAGACGCTGGCCTATCAGTGGTGAGGATGCAGCAGCAGCTGTGCATTACACCAGCCACAAGCTAGTGCATACACACTCAACCAGCTGAACACGCGTCAGAGGGACCAAGATGCACGCTGAGTGCAAAGGTGCAAGGTGCAGGGGCTTGTCTGGCGCACCCTGTGTGCGGGCAGCATATGTGAAATGCGCCGGGCGGACGGTAGCTGTCAGGTGACATCACCCACGCCTCTCCACCGCCACGCACGACAGAATCGCTCTGGGCCTCCTTGTCTTGGCAGAAATCGATGGAAAGCTCTGTGGAGAGCTCTGATGACCCTCAAGGCCTCCCCTCTCAATGCAGCAGCTCAAGTTACAACATTAAATTTTCTTTCCTTGCCAGGGAAGACAATACAGCATGTCTGTTTCCGCATGCACAGCGATGATGCCTAGCTTTGTTGCTTGCCGCGGTAGCATCAGAGGCCGACACACGCAGCAGCTAGCTGTGCCGCGCAGCTAGCTATTGTTGAACTCATAGTATGAATGAGGGCTCTTGCTGGAGGAAGGACGTTCCAATGGGTTCCTGATCCTGATTCTCATGCAACAACCCGGTCTCGCCCCTCAAAGTTTGCCCTAAACTGTGGCTGCAAGGCGCGCACACACAGACGCAAAGGCAAACTGCCTCATCGTCGGGCGAAATGAGAACAAAAGCGTCCCACACCTCAAGCGCGCCACGCCGCCCTGATCACGCCTGCGCGACCGCCGGGACCACGGCCTCGCCGGTCCCCTCGCGAAGCCGCTCCACGACATCCTTCGGCAGCATATGGCCGTAGCGCTTGCGGTACGCGTCCGCGTTGAGCGGCTCGAAGCCCTCCGGCACCTCGAACAGGCCCTCCTTGACGCGCAGCTTGCGCGGCGGCATCTCCCAGGCCACCAGCCGCGGGTCGCCCACAAACGGGTGCTCCTCGTCCGGGAAGATGCGCAGCTTGCGCGCGCGCTCCTGAGCGCACATCGAGCCAATCATTCTGTTGCAGGCCAATCCTTTAATATATGAAGCCTCGCAAGCAGAAAGACGACCGCTGTGTGCCCAGCTCACAGCACGCTCCATGCCGGCATGGTGCACGTGCGAGTCTGCAAGACCTGCACTCGATCGGCTGAAGCAACGTTGCTGAAGCATGCCAGGGCTGCCTCAAGCACATTCGCATGCATCATTCTAGCTTGCATCCACGCATGGCTAAGCAGAGTGGGCCACTCTGAGTGGCAGGACACTGCCAACAGAGCGGATCGCGCTTGGTCACCTTGCGGAGGTTGTTTTTGGGCAGCATGCCGTACACCGCGCGGCGCAGGATCTCCTCCGGCGCCTTTGCCAGCTGGTCTGACACAGGCCGCTCCTTCAGGCCGCCTGGATACCTGCACTCCCCGGTGGTCACTCAGCGCAGCCAGGCAGCCACGGGCTAGAGCAAGAGCAGGGACGCGATGCCGGCACGACTGAAGCTCCTGATGCAGGCATGCAACGCCTCAGTTACGCAACGCTGCTGCTGTGCCCGCCCGAGCGAGGCGAGCCGGCTGCGCCCCAGCTTGCGGCGTCAGTGCAGGGGGTGGCAGCACTAACGCGTTCAGCATACGCCGCCGCTCGCTGCGAGACGGTCGACGCGCCCTGGGCGAGCAGGCGCGCACCCGGTGTGCCACCGGTACACCTTCTGGTCCCACTTGCGCCCGGTGAACTCCACGTGCCGCGCGTTCTTCACGACCACCACGTCGCCCATGTCCTTCCAGGGCGAGAACGTCGGCTTGTCCTTGCCCTGGCGCGCGCCAGAACACAGTGCAACAAAGGGAAGAAGCACAGAGAGGTCAGCCATACAGACCTATTTTGCAGCGCCGCGGCGTTGAATGGTACGCACCAGAACACAGTGCAACAAAGGGGAGAAGCACGGAGAGGTTAGCCATACAGACCTATTTTGCAGCACCGTGGCGTTGAAGGGCGAGCTGCCGCTGAGGGGCGCGGGCTGGAGGCCGGGCCGCAGCGTGCCTGGAGCAGCATCGCGATGTGCGCGGCCAGGCGCCCGACCACCTTCTCCTTGGCGTCCACCAGCCGGAGCCGCAGCCCCTCTGTCTTGACGCCCTGCGCGCCCGGGCTCCTCGGCGTCAGTGTGGCGCGGCCGAGGACGCACGCGAGCACGTGCACGCTGCGCAGGGCGGCCCGCACCCGGAGGAGCTGCTTCGCCATGCTGCCCCTGCGCTGCTCACATCTCACAGCTTGTCTGCCTTTCGCTTGAGGCGTGATACCGGCGCCAGCAAGCCCGGAGAGCAGCGGCTGCCAAGTTGCGCTCCAACAACCAAACTCGACTGACAGCACGCTCTTCCTCTTACACTCTCCACCACTTGGTTGCTCTTATTGAGGGCAAAGTTACCCAGTCTGTCCTTCTGCGTCTCGACTCGGGCACACTGTTCCCTGCCCTGCAGGGCAGCTGCCGCCGCTTGCCGCCGATCGGCCAGCCGGAGCTTGCTGCCTTGTTGAAAACGCACTTTTGGGACGAGGCTGACACGCGTTATGGCTAGTCGCTGCCAGTTTGAGAACAACAACGAGGTCGGCGTGTTTGCCAAGCTCACCAACGCATACTGCTTGACAGCGCTCGGCGGCTCTGAAAACTTTTACAGGCAAGCCTGCTCCTGAGGTCGCGAGGCTTGTGTTTGTGCTGGACGCGAGGTCCATTATGGGGGCTTTCGCCGCGTGCAGCTGAGTCATGTGTGCGTGGCGCAGCGTGTTTGAGGCGGAGCTTGCAGACAACATACCGGTGGTGAAAACGTCCATCGCGGGGACGCGGCTTGTTGGGAGGCTTACAGTAGGTAGGCAAGGAAGCTTGTGCGCTCAAGTCTTGTAACACTGCCTGCCTCCACTTCCTGTGCTTGTGCCTATTGCCCTTGTGCGGCTTGTTGCTGGCACTGCGCCTTCTTCACTATTGCGTGCTGGTGCGCAGGCAACAAGAATGGTCTGCTGTTGCCAAACACGACCACAGACCAAGGTGCGTTGGTGCTTGCTATCCGTCCTTGACGTGTCCTAGAGCATTTCCAGTAAATGTGTTGACTGAGCGGGGCTTGCGCCTGCAGAGATGATGCACATCAGGAATAGCTTGCCAGACGAGCTGGTGGTGCAGCGCATAGACGAGCGGCTCAACACGCTGGGCAACTGCATCGCCTGCAACGACTACGTTGCGTTGATACACCCTGACATTGACAAGGTGCGTCCCACTGGCTGTAGCCTGCTCAGAAACCATGAGGCAAGGCCTGCATGGGCCAGCATGGCCTGTGATCCTGTCCGCACCGCACCAGTATCACTATTGGTTGATAGCATGCTGGGAGAGCTGCTGGAGGCAGTGCGCCCGATGTGCTGCCAGTCAGCTGGATGCCCATGCTCATGGCATGGGCCCTCAACAGCTGTGCACCCTCCATAACTGAGGGTTGCGCGTGTCATGCATCACATGCTCATGGCTGGGCTCATGACATCCATGTGTACCTCACACAACGCATGACATGCTTGTGCCTGGACGCATGCCATCCATGTGAACAAAGAAGTGGTTCTGAGTGCTGTCAACCCACGCCGCGCTGCTGGGCGGTGCGCAGGAGACGGAGGAGCTGGTGGCGGACGTGCTGGGCGTGGAGGTGTTTCGGCAGTCCATCGCGGGGAACACCCTGGTCGGCAGCTACTGCGCCTTCTCCAATCAGGGCGGCATTGTGAGCGCCCCCAGATTTGATCAAACAGCAGGCATTGTTGCGTTGAGTGAAGGGTTTTGTCTGCAGTCGCAGATTGAGCTGCGGGCGCGGCATACGCTGCTTGTCAAGCCCATGCCTAGACCTTGTATTCAGGCAGACATGCATCGCCTCTCTCATGCCTTCCCAGTGCTAGTGTGTGCTAGGCCAGGTGCGTGCTTTGCAACGCCCCCTGCAGACTCGCAAACATGTCTGTAAAGCAAGACACTGCATGACGAACCGCTTTGTTTGTTGTGCTGACGATGCGAGACTGCTGCGTGTCAGCTGTCTGTTGTGAAGTTGGGCGTTCTGCTGCGGCAGGTGGCGCCGTCGGTGTCGGTGGAGGACCTGAATGAGCTCTCGTCCTTGCTGCAGGCACGGTAGCGTATTCGCCCCAATCAGCTGCTTGAAGGGGCTCTTAACGCATCATTGTCCGAAGAAGGTGTCAATTGCTCAATATGAGTTGCCTTGCATGCTGCAACAAGCGCCTTGCAGCTCTGCCTTCACAGCTTTGCCATCACAATGTACGTTTAAAAAAGCCTCCCACACGCCAGTGCCATTGTTCAAGCATGTTTGCGCAAGCAGGTTGGTTGACATGGCATGTGAAGCATCAAGCATGCATGCATATATGCTCAGCAGACCCTGCCCCTCCAGCCCGCGAGCCCCCGTCACCGCCCCGTGCGCAGGTACCCCTGGTGGCAGGCACGGTCAATCGCGGCAGCGACGTGGTCGGCGCGGGCATGGTCGTGAACGACTGGGCAGCCTTCTGCGGCTTGGACACAACCGCCACCGAGCTCAGCGTGCTGGAGAGCGTGTTTAAGCTGCGCGATGCGCAGCCCAGCAACATCGTCACCGAGATGCGCTCGGCGCTCATCGACTCGCTCGCCTGAGCGCGCGCGCCGCCGCCGCTGCACGCCTGCCGTGTGCGGGCGCCGCCGCGCGCGCTTGAAGGGCACCTGCAGGCTCTGCCACGCGCGGTTTACCGCTCTGTAGGGAGGACGTGCATGTTGCTGCTGTCTCCTTGCTTGGCGGCCCAGCCGCTGCAGCTGCTGCAAAGCCGCTGCCAGCACGCAGCATACTTAAAGTTGACTGCAGATGTTATGAAGCGCGAGGGGGACCAGCACTATCTGTCCTGGAAGGATGCCTGGTGCTGCAAAGAGGGCGCAGGCATGCCAGCAGCTGTATGTAAAGCACTGCGCATGCCTTGCTGGCCCAAAGAGCAGCTCGTCCGCTCCTGCGTCGTGCATGCGCCTGTCCAGCGGCGCGCCGTGCTCAGAAGGCGGGACGCGCCTGCCGCGACCAGGCTCTGCATGCAAGCAATGGAGCCCGCGCTGGCGATGCGGAGTCTGTCTGCCTATCTTAGCGCCTCCTCGACCTGTGTGCCGACCAGTTCGAGGCAGGCGTGCAGGTGGCATGCGAGGTGCGCGCCGCGCGGTTGACAGTCAGATCCAGCTCTTGAATGTGCAGTGTCAGAACAAGCGTGAACACACAGTTGGTGACATTCACATCCTGTGAACCTGGACAGAAGACTGCCTGGCAGCTCGCCATGCACGGAGCCTCAGGCTGACAAACCAGAGTCCCCAACCATGAGCAGAAGCTGTGCCCGCATCGACTGCTGGGGTAGATTGCTAACCCACAGGAAAGCCAAACTGGGCCTGGGTTCTGCGGCAGGCTGACACTTCTATTGCACACCAGCCATATGGCGACCAGGACGCAGGGTCACTCGCCCTCCTGGTCATCTGACATCTCCGCGTCCACATCCTTGCTGATGGGGCGCTCCCAGTGCATGTACGGCATCACATCCAACATCTGCGCGCAATCATCCTAGCAACCATCAGTCCTTCACTCGACGCACACCCAGCCACCCCGCCCGTGCGACGTGCCACCACGCAAGCCTGCCAGCGCGCAGCTCCGGCTTGGCGCAAGGCGCGAGCTCCGGCGCAAGGAGCAAGGTGGGCGGCGAGGCACGGCTCACAAGCGCACCTCCTTCCAGCTGACGCGCGCGCCGCGCTCCGCGCTCAGGCGGTCCTGCTCGCGCAGCCGCGCCGCGCCCCGCCGCGCGATGCGCAGCCGCTTCCAGCCGGAGCGCGCCGCGCCCGCGACGGCCGACCCGGCCACTGGCGCCAGCAGGTTGCCTGGCGCGCACGCCCGGCGTGCTGAGCGGCGCGTGCACAAGTGGGGCTGGTGAAGCGCGAGCGGAGCACGCACATGCTGGGCAGGAGCTCCCGCACCCTGCACAGCCTGTGACCCCCGCAAAGCAATAAACGCATCGCTCGGCCGTGCATGATGCCAGCATGCGGGAGCCTGCCAAGCGGAGCTTGTGCCCAGCGGCGATTGCTCCGTCCTTGCACAAAGGGTACCCCTGGTCACTTCGTCGCCAGCGCAGGTCCGAGTGGTGCCTCCTCCGCCCGCCCCGCACTGCGCGCGTCGCTGGGACAGGCGGGCCTGCGACGCAGCGGGGCGCACCCGTGGCGATGTAGCTGATGCAGATGCCCGGCAGCCGCACCAGGTCGCGCAGCGTGATGAGCGCCAGGTGCGCCCGCAGGACGTGCTTGACGTCTTTGTCGCCGTCGCGTGCCCTCACTTCCTGCCTGACGGCCTGCTCCATCCCGACCTGCCCCAAGGCCCCGCGTGAGAGTCGGTGCTCGACTGGCCGCACGCAGCAGGCGCCCATCTCCTGCAGCCATCAGGCGAATGAATACATGACTACAAGCTGATCCTGCAAGCTGCTGGTCTCCACACGCCCACACTTCAACAGCAGCACCGAGGCGGCGGAAAGGCAACATGCGGGAGAATGCGCTCAGCCGCGCACCGCCGAGGCCTCCGCGTTGACGATCTCGTTGAGGCCGGCGCCCAGCAGCGCCGATGCCCACACGAAGGTCGCCAACCTGACGCACGCACGGGGGTTGTGATGATCCTAACCCTAACCCTAGGGTCAACTACGGCATTTACGACTTGCTTCGGGCCCGCGCATGTCACGCGCACTCGTCCTCCACGTCGCGCCTACCCTGCACCTGCAACGACAGGGCGCAGTGGCACGGCAACCACACGCATGACCAGGGCATGCATCTGGCAGCCTGGTTTGCTGCCGGGTAAGGGTGGGTGACAACTGCGTTTCGGCTTTCAGCACCCCTGGTGCAAACCAGAGCTGAGGTGATAGCCAGCCTCGCCTCTGAGGATGCGTCGGCGCACCAGAGCCCGGCTCCCGTCAGGGGCGGCGCGAGGTCCGCGGCCGGCCCGCGCACAGCCGCGTAGAGGCCGTCCAGCGCGCTCGGCAGCACCGCATGCTCCAGGCCCGCCTCATACAGCCGGTCTCGGATCCAGTGCGCGCTGCCTGGCGCTCCATAGCAGCATACATCGGTCCGTCTTGGACGCCCTTTCGCTCGAACAACACCGAAGCAGCATACATCGGTCCTTTTTGGAAACCCGTTTCGCTCGAAAACCACAGGGCTCCCCCTGGACCCGAGCTGAACGGGCTGCAGCCGGAAGGTATTGAGCGTAACCACACTCAAGCTGTGGAGTAGGGTGCAGGGCGGGCAGGCGGCGCCGAGCGGGCGCCACCCGTCAGCAGGATGGAAGTCGCGAACATCTCCGAGCCCAGGCGCGCGGCGCCGATGAGCGCCACGTCCGCGGCGAACGGCACCGGCGACGCGGCGCGGCCCATCAGCAGCGCCTGCGTGAGCGACAGCGCGGCGCGCCAGAACATGGAGCGCGCGCGGCCCCTCAGCTGCACGTTCAGCTGTGTCTGCTGCCGCAGCAGCTCCCGCAGCAGCTCAACGATCAGCGCGGAGCTGTCGCCCGCGGCGCCTGCGCGCCCGCGCGGCGCGGCCGTCACGAGCGGGCAGCCTCCTCGCCGTGGCACCGGCCTGTCCAAGCTTGCCCTTGGTGGGCATGCCCTTGGTGGGCATGCCCTTGATGGGCATGCCCAGGACGCGAGGGTCTGTCTCGCAGGGGAAGGAGGGACACAGCGCCGGCACGGCCAAGCTGCCCTGCAAGGTGTCACAGGTGTGTGTGCGCCTGTGACGCACAGCGGGTGGGCAGGACAGCAGCGGCAGCGGGGTCCCCTATTGGAGTCTTTCTGAAGTCTTTCTGAGCGCAGCAGCACCCCAGCGGAGGAGCACGTAGGCTCTCAGTGCAGAGTGCCCGCACAAGAGGGATGAGCTGGTATGGACCGGGTGGCTGGGACGAGGCTCGTGCCACCAAGCCTGATGGTAGAATCAGGGCACACTGCCGCAGCTTCGGAGCGGCATGCACAGCGGGGATAGCAGCCGGCCGCGGGGCTGTGCGTACCTACACTGGCACGGGATGCTGGCTCACGCTCAGGTGTTCTCCCAGACGTGCTGGGCGTGCCGGCGCGCAAGCGCTCGACGTCCCCAAGCTTTAACGCTTCGAGAGCGCCAACAGCGTCACCCGCCTCTATTCGCGCTTCAAAGTCCTTTGTGGCGGCAGCAAGCCGTTCTGTCGCATCAGCCATCCAACGCTGGCTGCCCTCCTCGAGGTCCTCTTCGTTGGCCTCAAACTCCGGCAGCAACAGTGCCGCGTCTGCCATGCACAGCACGCCGTCGCGCGTTTATGTCTCTGTATTGCGGAAGTAGGCAGCGAAAGAACAGACAGCCAAGGAGCTACAGTGGCGCAGCAGGCCGGGGCGCGCACCAAGAAGCATGAAAGGCGCAGCGCACGCGAGCCCCACCGCCAGGTGCTCGGCATCCCAGTGCAAATTCCCAAAGGGGTCCAGCTTCAGCAGGTAGCCAGCGACAACGGCAAGCGTGCCGGTCACCCCAGGCGACCTGCGCATGCGCACGAGCGCAGTTGGCTCGGCTGCACGGCACTTCTTCAGCACAGCTGGAATTGCGTGGTGCAGCCGTTTCAGACTCTCCTCTCGTACACGCTGATGTGAAGTACAGCAAGGGCGCCTGTGCAGCGGACTGGCGCCGCGCGGGCCAAGCTCACGCAATCAGGCGCCGGAGAGCCTCGCGAGGAGCTACGACTTGGGAGACGTAGTTGTACGTGGAGTCAAGAGGAGCTTTTTTGTTGGGCTCCCGCGGCTTGGAAGCACCAGCGCTGTGCTCTGTGTGCGTACTATCGCCGTCGCGCTTCTGCTGGGGCGCTCCCCTGTCCTCGTCCTCCGCGCCAGGGACGTGAAGTCGGCGGCGGCGCCGCCCACGTTCAGCCTGCAGGTATTGATACAGACGTCTGCTGTGCCAGAGACGCTCACCTTGCCAATGCACCACGCACCGAGGAAAGCAGAGCTCCAGCTGGAAAACCAACCAAAGGGGAGCTTTGCCGTCAAGACATCCCTGCCGCGACGGCACACCTGCCCGCGTCCGCCTGACAACACGCGCGGCTGCAGTCGCAGAAGGTGAGCGCCTTCGCGTGCCACCAAGCGACCGGAACAGGGAGCGGACGGGCAGCACGGGCAGCGCATCGGGTGCGAAGCTGCTGCGCCACCACTTGCCTGGCCAGCGCTCTAGACAGTGCCAGACAACAGGGCTGGCATTAGGTTTGTGGCTTGGCAGGGAGTTTGGCAGAGTGTCATGCATCCGACATGTGGGAGCTTTTTTGCATACCCACTGTGATACGCTCGCTCCAGGCAGGTGCATAGGCACGCTGTGACGAGGTCACTGCTGTCTCTGGGTGCGTATGGGTGGCTGGAGACCAGGCCTAAACACACTTTTTACAAGTTGATGAACACTGACACAGGACATACCAGTCACCAAAATGAGTGTGCACACTCTGATACCACATGAACAGGTCTCCCACACACACACATGCCCTAGCACTCAGACTCAGCTTGTAAGACAGTTTGTGAGATGCGCTTGGCATCCTGCAGATTCAAGCGCACACGCACGAAACACTGCACATGCCACCTGTACAGTGCATGCACAGATGCAAACGTGCAAGTCGACACTATACACTGTAACCCTTATATTTCATGCTCATGTTTCAGCCCTTGCTTGGATACTCCGCGCAAGGCTGGGCAGGGTGCTTTTTTCTTAGACGTTGCCGTTGGCGTCATCCTTCCGCCGCGGCGCTGCGCTGGCGGTTGCCGTACAGCGCACGGGAAGACATGTCAGCTTCTTGGTGCGCCTGCGCGCATGTCCACCAGAACTACTTACAGAATACTGTTCACAGCAGTCTGGTACAAGCGCGGACCAGCGGCAGTCCAGCAGACGTTGCTTCGGCATGCAGTCCTGCATCAGTCATGCCCTCCTGCGCGCGGGTGCCGGGGAAGACGCTCCAGAGCCGCGCACCTGGGACACATCCATCAGGTTGACGCGGCCGCGCGGCGGCGCGCGGGCGGCCGGCTTGTCAGCGGCGGCCTCGGCGCCGCCCCACGGCGAGCGGCAGAACACGCAGACCGGGTCCGCGCCCTGCCGCTCCCGCTGCGCGGACCACAGCCTGAAGCACTCCGCGTGCACGTTGTTGCCGCAGGTCGCGCACCAGACGACCGCCTCCTGCGCAGCCGCGCGCGCGCTTCACGACGCGCTCGCTGCCTGCGGTGCTCGGCGCTCGCCAGGCGTGCCGCCATCCACGCACACCCGCACTCAGCGCATGCAGTGCTACCTCGGGGCATGCTCGACATGCGACATGCATGCCACTGCCAATGAACACCCCAACATACTGATCCATTTTCAGCACGCGCTGGAACGCCACCCGGCTCCCTGCCGGTTGGGCGCACCGTCGCGGAGAGCGCGTCAAAGCAGACCGGACAGTCGTCCGAGTCCAGCGGCCGCTGCTTCGCCTGCTGCGCCGCAGCCTGCCCCACGGGCGGCGCCTGGCCGGTGCGCTCCAGGTAAGCGCGGCGGACCGCATCGTCCGCCATGACTGCGGCAAGGCCGCTCAGCTCCTCGCCGCCCCTCAGCACCTGCGGACACATTTACCTTCGAATATGGTATGGTTGGGGTCAGGTAGGGTAGCAAATGCTGACAACGCGGTGGCCCAGCGGCGAGCTGCACAGCGCATGAACAGCTTCGGCCGCGCCTGCAGCGCGTCCGCCTCGCTCAGCGTCTTGCTCCACACGCGCGGGTCGTCCTGACGCAGCCCTGGCCACCAGTGCAGGGTCAGCAGCACGTACGCTGCCGGCGCGCCCGGCATGCATGCAGAGCAGGGAGGGCCGCCGCACCCAGCACGCGCAGCATGACAAAGAAGTGGTGCTTGCACAGCGAGCGCCTGCGCCGCACGCTGCGTCATGCGTGTTTCATGGTTTACGGCGAGCTGCGGGTGCGACTGGCAGTGACCCGCGTGCGCGACGAGCGCAAACTGCGTGTTTGCACCTGATGCGCGCATCGGAGCATGTGCAGCTGGGCTTGGGGCCGACCACTACGGTGTAAACTGCGCGCCGAAAAGGTTCACACTCGTGAGTTATGACAGCTTGGGGCACAGCTCTCAAGAATACAGCTGCTGGTGCGCGCACTGGGAGGTAGCATGCAAGCACTCGAATTGCTCACCGTCAGCCTTGGCGCCGAGCACGGTGAAGCGCTCCTTGTTGTCGCCCTGCTTCTCGCGCGCTATCAGGAAGATGCGGTGCCCGCTGCCTGGCAGAGCGCGTGTAATCCTGTCGCGCAACTGCCGCGCACAAGACGCGCAGAAAGTAAAGTCAGGCAGCGTCGCCTCGTCGCACTGTCCAGCAAGCAGCAGCCTGCTGGTCGCCAGCAGGCAGGAGGCAGAACTCGCCTCCTTCGGGGCTTGCAGTGACGCCGCAGCCCTGCCGCGAGCATTGGCGCGCCCCCGGGGAGCGGCTGCAGGCTCTGCAGCCGCCTCGGCAGCAGGCGCACGTGCTGCAGCGGGCCTGGCTGTCCTCCTGCTGCGCGCCGGACGCGCTGGAGTGCGCTCTGCGGCAGGCGCGGGCCTGGCCCTCTTGCTGATGCGCGGCACAGGAACGTCCGGGTCCGCCGCGTCTCCGCCGCCTTCAGCAGCGCGCTTCCTAGCTCGCGGCATTGCAAGGTGTCCTTCAGAGTACAGTCCTGCTCACGACACCGCTGCTGACCTGACCCTTAAATTAAGGTTATAACCAGGGCCGCCTGCCTCCGAACTTTGAGCCCCGAGCTTCTGTCTCAAAGGTCCGTTGGCGCGCCCCAGGACAGTGAGCCAAGAAGTCGGCTCTGTTCTGTGCAAGCGCTGTGCCTTCTCTGCTGTGATCGCGCACGCGCAGCTTCAAAGCAGCGCCGCTGCTCGGGGACAGCATGGGCATCCCGATCACGCACACCTGCGCCCTGGACGGCTGCGAAGTGCTCAGCAGCTCTGCGACTGGCTGGTTCTTTGACGTGGTGGACCTCTTCACGCCGCGCGCCGCGCGCAGGGAACGCAGCGGCGAGGTGGGGGCACGCCGGGCCTGGCTGCTTGCGGAGTCTCACAGGCAGGCAGCTGACGCGCCCCGCGCTGCGCAGAGGGGCACCCGCTGGGCATGCTGCAAAAGCCACAAGGACGCCGCCATCCGGGAGCAGCTGAAGCACGTGCCGGCCGCCTTCCACTCCCTGGCGTCGCAGGCGGTGCGCGCGTGCGAGCACCCGGAGCAGCTGATGGCGGAGGCCTAGGCAGAGGCGGGGATGCGGGGTCGGCTCGGCGCCGCGCTCACCCGCAGCGCCTTGGTAGCGCCGCGTCCCAGCGCTTGGCTGTGGCAGGCCAGCTGAGCAGCTCGGCTTTGCCCGGTGTGTTCCAGGCCGGGGTTCACACCGCGGCTGGGAGAGGAAGGGCCAGGGCGCTTTGGTTTGCTGCCGTCCAGCCGGCTCACATCTGTCTCGCAAGCGGTACCCCAGCTCAAGCTATGGGCCACATGTCCGCAGAGTGCGGAACGCTGTTTAGAGTGGGATGAGATGGCAGTTGTGCCAGGGCGTCGCTTAGCTAGCTAGATGGTTTGCGCTGACTCACCGCTCATGTTGGGGCAGACCTTGCAATGCACGGTGTAGGAGGCGTGTAAGGTGTATGCGTAAGTCAGCCTCAGAGGCAGCCTGCGCCTAGGAGCCCAAAAAATTGTGAGCAGAGCGTTTGGCGATTGTGTGCGTTTGCAGTATGGCGTCTGGGCAGTCTGATGCAGGAGCTTTTGATGCAGGAGCTTTCTGATGCAGGAGCTGCGCAGTGTGTTGCGTATGTTCGCTCATAAATCCACATGTGCTTCACAACGTGAAGCCCCACCGCTGGAAAGCACGTATGCACACAGAGTCGCCACTTCAACGCTATACATGACAGCAGCAGGGTGCCCCAGGTGTGCGTGTGTAGCTGGGCCCGCGCATGCACACAGCTGCTATGCAACTTTGTGCTCAGCTGAGAAGGCTGCCTCGCCGTGAGCCAACCTTTGCAGCCGTTGGACACTGGAGCTTAGGCGAGCACAGCAACAGCGAAGCAAGTAAAGGAGGGAGCTCGCGAAGGAGGCCAGCCCTCGCAAACACAGCGCCACCCCGACGAAGGCTGCTGTGTTGAAAAGCGAGCGCGGTGCGTGCACTCAGCCCCAGACGTGCTCCAGGGCCGGCCTTAGCCCCCGGCCATATGTCAACTTGCAGCAGGCGTGCGGGCGCCGAGGCGCGTGCGTACTACGCTCGGCTCAACGGAGCCCGGCGTCGCCGCAAGCGGCGTCTTGCGGGGCCGCCCCGGGCCCCGCTTTGCGGCCGCGGCGGGCGTCTCCGGCTTCGCCTCCGCCGACAGGGGCGCGACAGCCTGCGCCACGGCCCGCGCCATGGCCTGCGCCGCACCTGGCCGGCGTCAAAGCAAAGGCCTTGCGTGCTTTTGTGGGTTTGCAGTTGTCGCAGCAGACAATCGAGCACGCCTGGGCGGCGCCGCGCACCTTGGCAGGCTTGGCAGCGCTCGTGGGGGTGCCCGCGCCGGCAGGGCTCGCGTAGTCCTCCGGGCTCCACCGCTCCACGGACTTGCGCGACCTGCGGCGCCACTGCAGCACGTCTGGCAGGCGGGGCTCTGGGCGGATGTTAATTCCAGCAGCAATTCCGCTCAACACGCCTGGTTGATCGCCGCACGGTCTGGCCGTCTGCGTTTGTCACGTACTGCGTCCCAGCGGCGCGGCTGAAGTAGCCCCTGCGCTTCAGCAGGTACAGCGACAGGACAATAGTAAGAAATGTTAAAAGACCAGCCGTTGCTGGAATCGCTAGGTCGTTGTCCCAGTGGGGCCGGCCGCCCTTCATGGTCGCGCGCACGCGCTCGTCGTCTCAGGGCGCGGGGAGTCCAGGCCTCCCCGCGCTGCAGAGACAAGAAAGCCGTTGGCAGGGCCTCAAAAGCCCCTGCTGAGGTGGGCCTACTTAGGCTTGTGGGATGCACATACCGATCCATTATATTCATCAGTATATTCATTATATTTAGCAGTGCTCCTACGTCCTCACCTGAATGAAAACAGGCTTAGCACAGCCTGGCGCATTGAGCAAGAGCTGTAGTGCTGGGCGCATGATGAGTGGTTAAAGGGTGCCAAGGCCGCTGGAGTCTTTGGTAGCTGCCATCAGCTTTCTTTTTCCGTGTGTTGATGCAAGACAGACGCTCTGTCTCGTGACCATCGCCGGGCCTGCCCGAGCGCTCGAGCCAAGCGGCTGATGTGTATCGCGGCGGGCGCCATGCACGCCGGCACGCAGCCCGCGCCCCTGCACGCGTGTCGAGACAGGCTGTGCGCACGCTGGCCAGGACGGCGCGAGCAGATCCTGCGGCTGCTGCAGCACCTGCATGACCCGCACCTCCTCGCGCCGCTCCAGGTGCAGGGAGGCGCATCCACCGGAAAGACGGCCATCGTCAGGTGCGCTGCGAGCGCGGTGTGTATCCTTGGTCATCACCTGCCTGTGCATGTTCAGCAAGTATGTATCAAGATGTCAAGCTCTACTACCCAGGTTGCCTAGTGAGCTTGCACGCGGTGCAGTCCACTGTGGTGCGCTGCGGTGTGCAGTACGGGGCCTGCATCACGCACCGATAGGTGCCAGTCAGCCAGGACGCGCGCTACGGCAGGAGCGTGCTGAGCGAGCTGGGGCGCGCGCACGCCTACGTCAGCTGCGTGGAGCACAGCAAGCCCGGCGCGCTGCTGCAGGCCATCCTCAACCAGCTGCGGGTGCGCCGGGGCGGGAGCGGCCGAGCCTTGCCACGCAGCGAGCAGCGTCTGCCCTGGGCGCCAGGTCTGTGCGTGCCTCGGGACTGCGCGGGGCTGACCCGCAGCCGCAGCCTCGGCACGTAGCGTGGAGAGGCCGCTGGCAGCCGGTCACGTGTTTGCGTGTGCGGGCGGAGCCTGCGGTGCCGGTTGTCCCGTCAGGGTACCCAGGCGCAGCCTGCGCGCGCGCCAGGGCAAGCGGCGGAGGGCGGACGACGGCTACGGCGGCACGCTCAGGGCCGAGCAGGCGTCAGACTTCCTCGCCCAGCTCGCCGGCGCGCCCCTCGGGCATGCAGCACAGCATGTTTCACGCACGCCTGCTTGCGGCTCCAGCACGCAATCTGGGACCCCCTGCCCGCTCCTGCTGCACCGCCTCTGTCGCGCAAGGGTGCATGTGATGACCGGGGGCCGCAAGCGCCAGGGTGTGCCGACGCAGCCAGCAAAGCAGGCGCAGAGAGGCTGGCGCTGCGCCCGACGCTTACCATGCTCATGCATGTGACTGTGATGTCTGCTGCTCTTGCCCTGCAGGCCTGGCGCCCCCGGACGGGCCCACGCGGCACATAGTGGTGGACCACGCGCAGCGGCTGCTGGGCGACCCGCTGCTCGGCGTGCTGCTGCGCCTGCCCGAGCTCTCAGGCGCGGCCCCTGCGCCCGCGAGCCATCATGCGCACAGGATGCAGGAAAGAAAGCTACAGACGCCCCTCATGGCAGCGGGCCCCGTCGCAAAGACAAAAGTTTGCTGATCCAGCATGGCACAGATTCTCGCAGCTGCGGGGCTGCTCGATGTGCTGCTGAACATGCCCGAGCAGGGCTCGAGCCTGGAAGGACCAGAGGGTTAGGGACATGGCGTGTCAGTGAGCGCAGAGGGCCTCAGGCGAGCCTGCGCCGGGCCTGATTGAGGTCAAATGCGCATCTCTTCATTGCTGTGCTTAGTTCGGGGCGGCAGGCGCGAGGGCGTCAGTGATCCTGCTGAGCCAGGAGGCGTGCAGCAGCGGCGGGCTGCTGCACGGCACCTCGCACGCCCCGCGGCCGATCCAGATCAGCTTCCCGGGCTACAGCCCGGCCGAGCTGATCAGCGTGCGCACCGCGGCGGAGCGCGCCGCTCAGGCTGTCCCTTCGAGCTTGCACCGCTCTGAACCAGCACGGATGGACTGCTCCAGCCAGACGCGGCAGCTTCATGGAAGTTGGCTTGTGGCTGCATGTCCAGGCGGCTGCACCTCAGTCTGCCAGCTTCATGCAGCGCATGGCCTGGCAAATGCGTGCATCTCATGTCATTGTCCATGCATGCGTGGGTCAGCCGTGCTCCATCTCTTTTCACCTGCTGCCTGACAGTGACACCAGGGCGCTGCACTAGCCTTGCATGTGCCAATCGGCAAGGCGCGCCGACGCCGCGCCGGCCGCGGCAGATCCTGGCGCTGGCGGCGCCGCCCGGCGCAGACGTGCGCGACTTTGCCGCCTACCTCAAGGGCTGCATCCTGCCCATCTTTGCGCGCACCTCCAGCCGCATCGAGGACCTGCAGGCGCGCCCCGGCGCACCTGCCAGCTAGGCAGCGCCTACCCTAACCCTACCCTAGGCTGCATCCTACCCGCCTTTGCGCACAGCTCCAGCCGCATCGAGGCCCTGCAGGCGCGCCCCGGCGCGCCCGCCGGCGCGGCGACCGCATGCGGCTCGTGCCGCATCACAGACGCGCTGAGCGGGCTGTCCAGCCTGTGACCCGCTCGCATGCCAGCCACCGAAAAGTTAAGAGAGGGCGCAGCGAGACATCGACATACACAGGCGCCCCTGAGCCCCCGACTTGTCAACTTGGCAACCAGCTCGCCGAGCAGAGGCAGCGGGCTCAGGCCAGGCCCACCGTCGGCAGGCAGCACCGGCCCGCGGCCTGCGCCGGCTGGCGCTGGGCGCCCACAGAGCGCCTGCCGCCGGCCAGCGCGCGCTGCGGACACGAGCAGAGTGTCACATAGGATTGTATCACTCATCACTGGTATATGATACATGTTAGGGTATACACCCTACCCTGACACCCTGCGCGTTGGCAGGCGCTCGCGCTGGCGCTGTACGACGACTTCCGCGCGCCGGGCCGCGCGGCGGACGCGGCCGAGGCGCGCCGGCTGCAGGCGGCGTTTGCGGCGCGCGTGCGCGCAATGCAGCCGCGCTTCGAGGCCGGCGCGCTGATCCAGGGCGCCGCGGCGCCCGCCGCCGACGCGGCGGCGGGCCGCCCGGCGGACGCGGCGGCCGCGCTGCAGGCCGTTGGGTGCGCTGCGGCAGCGCGACAGAGCTCGTCGGCTGCATGCTGGTCGTGGTGTGTAGGGTGCGTTTGGTATGAGGGGCGGCAGCTGATTGCTGGTGGTAAGAGTGCAGTAAAACAGAGGAAAACAGACTGCTCAGAGAACCCAGTGACGGCACGCACCGCATCGACCGGCACAGCGCCTCACAGCACCACTGGACCGCGCATGCGCCAGGCTGGGGCGCGCCGCCCGGCGCGCAGGGCCGCGGAGGGTGCCCGGCAGCGGCTGGACTTCGAGCTGCCCTACGCGGGCAAGATCCTGCTGCTTGCGGCGTACGTGTGCTCCTGCAATGCGCCCGCGCTGGACCGGCGGCTGTTCGATCCATCCGCGCGCGCCGGCCGCCGCCGTGGCGCCATGGCCGCCGACCGCCAGGCGCGTTGCCGTCGTACACACTTTCCTTGACCGATTCCATCCGCATGCTCGGCATGCCTGACGTCATGCAACGACTGCTTGCGTTGTGAGTATCGAGCGGCTCTTTGTTAGCTGCGCAGCGCTTTTGCGGCTTGCCTCGTGCGCGCCGCCCGTCAGCGCGTCGTCGCAGAGGCCAAGCAGCATAGCGACCCGGCCGGCTGCAAGGCGCATCATGCATCCAGCTCTAATCTTTGTGAACATGCTTCTCATTTCTGAACAGGCACCAGACAGGGCAAACCCCTGCCTCCCAACCTTATCCGTGCGCCAATATCTTTCCGCCCCGCAAGGCTCAGGCCGCGCGGCGCGGCGCGCAGGCGGAGGCGGCGGCCGAAGCGCGGCTGCGCGGGCCGCAGGTGTTCCCGCTAGAGCGGCTGCTCGCCGTGCACTGGGCGCTGCTGCGCGCGCACCTGGGCGCGCCACAGCCGGCGCAGGCCGAGCAGTCGGCGGAGCTGCTCATGCAGCTGGCGACGCTGGTGTCGCTGCGCCTGCTCTCGCGCGTGCGCCCTCCTGGGCCTGGATTAGGTAGGGTAGGGTAGGGTAGGGCTAGGGGCGTCCGCACGCCCGGCATGCCCGGGGCTGGCCACGCTGGTGTCGCTGCGCCTGCTCTCGCGCATGCGGCCCCATGCCCGGCGCCCGAGCAGTGTCCGCGAGCCTTGCGTGCCCGAGGCCCCCGCGCGGGGCGCCGCAACACCGCGCAGGCACTGCTGCAAAGGCTGCGCCAGTGCTGGCCCGCATCAGCTCTCCCACAACGCTGCCCCATGTGAGTGTTGCTTTGGGCAGCAATGCATGCCCTGCGCACACGCAATCAGATAGACTGTTGTGCAAAAATGTCACCCAAGGCCACGTGTGACCTGCTGTTGGCCGCATGCGCAGCGCGAGACTGCCGTACTCACCAGTCAAGCCTTTACGTCCACCTTCAACTGCGGCGCGTGTCGAGGAGCAGGCAATTGCAGCGGCACGGGCGGGCCCGGTTTGCTAGCACAGGCTGAAGCGAGCTCAGACGGCTCAGCTAGTGCCGCGCAGGTGAGCGCGGACCCGCTGGACGAGCCGCGCTACGCGTGCAACATCCCTGAGGCGCTCGCGCGCCTGCTGGCCGCCAACGTGGGCCTGGACCTGAGCACGTACCTGCTCTACGCCTGAGCCCGCGTTGCTGTAAGTGTGCTGTAGACGCTGGGGGTGTGTGTGTGTGTGAGTGTGCAATTGTGCGCGCTTTTGGAGGCTTGCTGTATTGACCAGAAGTCCATAGGCACTCAGAGCCTATGCTGTCGCAGCTGCTCAGTTGGCAGCTGCTCAATTGAGTGTGGCCGTGGCTGCTGCCGCCGCACTCCAGTGCGCTAGCGAAATATAGACATGCGTGTACACGACATGTCGTCAAGGGTTTATATGCAGGCGTAATCCGTTGATGCAGCAGCTGCCGCAGGCTCACAAAAAAATAGCATATGCCATGCAAGCAACGACTTGAACTGCCCATCCACAATACATGTGGCATCCCCTAAGCTTGCAGCCAAGTTTCACACCAGCCTGCATATGCGCAAGCCAGGCATTATGGTCCTCTTACCATGTTCCCCACCAAGCGGAAGCCCGAGAAGCGTACGACCATGCGCAGATGGGCGCATGCCGCTAACCGTCATCAAACAGCCGCGCGAACGGCCCCCGGCGCGCCCAGTACGGGCCTGCGATGGCCAGTGTGCGCGCGGCCATCAGGGTCACGAGCCCCGCCCACACCGCTGCCAGCTGGCTGTCGGGCGTCGGGCCGCCCGGCCCAGCGAACAGCGCGCCGCCCAGCAGCATGCAGGCCATCGCGGGCGCCGCGCACAGGCCCATCGTGCGCGCTGCGTAGGCGAAGCCGCCCGCGCCTGCGGCAAGCCCCTGGTGAGTCAGATGCGGGGGCGTAAATGTAGTCCCTAGGCAGTACCTCGCGTACACTCTTACGTCGTGACAGGCAGGCCTGCAAACCTGATGGCGTGCGGACTGGCGCCATGCCACTGCTGGCTCCTGTTGTCAGTGTTGTCAGTGGCAGTGCTACCGCCACGTAGACTAAGACGCATCCAAAGCACCCTCGAGATGCCTGCATGCATGTCACAACCACGTGCAGTTGTTACCCTACGCAACAGGCGCGCGCACGAGAGCCGAGTCACAGCGCACGGCCGGCTGCTCTTTACAAGGCGGGGCTAGCGCGCACCATACAGCACGCCGTCCAGGGTGAACGCGAGCGCGGTGATGGGCTGCGACAGGATCACCCAGGGCAGGATGGCGGCTGCCTGCGGCGCGCCCCACCCCATGCATCACGGGCTGCCCAGCTAGGCAAGCATGCGGCCGAGCTTACCACAATGCTGTCTCAGCAACCTGCTGGCTCCCTGTCACCCCTGCTACATTTTCACCGGACTCACCGATGACAGCTTCGGACTTGAATGTCGTTCAAAATGTGCAGAGCGCGGCGCAGTCATGTATGAACGTTTGAGTGCGTGCAGGAGCCGCCCGGCTTTTCTACTGCCGCCGCAGACAGGTCCGGCCCGCCCGGCTGCCCCGCGCACCGCGGCCAGCACAGCCGGATCGGAGCTGAACGCGCGCGGCAGCGCGCCAGCCGCGGCGCCCAGCGCCGCCAGCAGCGCCAGCCCGAGCGCGCCGGCGAGCTGCGCGGTGCGCGCCACAACCGCGCGCGCGGCGGCCGGCCGCCGCGCCGCCAGGCCGCGCGCGACCAGCGCCTGCGCCGCCACGGCCAGCGCGTCTGACAGCAGCGTCGTGCCCAGCCACACCTGCGCACGAGGGACACAGCTTGGCGACGCCGTGCATGTGAGAAGATGGATGTGAGGTCAAGAGTTAGCAGCCTGGCTGGAGCAGAGGCTAGGCGGCGCGCGCGGCGGCAGCGCGCAGCGCGGCGGGCAGTTGCGCACCGCGGCGGCCGCGCGGCCGAGCAGCGTTGCAGGGCAGCTGCTCGGGCAGTGCCCGCTGCAAGCTCACCATAATTGGTGGCAGGTCCAGCACTGTGTGCCTGTTTGGTCGGGGTACAGAGACTGCACATGCGCATGCCGGGGCACAGAAGAGGACAGGGGTGCTGCGGTGACCACTGAGAAGTGCTAGCCCAATACGATGGGGAACCTGCAATGCTCAGCCGGCAGTTCCCTGGGTAGGTGCAGTAGCTTTTTGCCGCATGCATATTAATCAGGGGTCACAGCGTCGTGACACAAAGTGACACAAGCATGGTGTACAGGGCTGGGCAAATTCGCCACGGGTGCGACAAGCCAGGCGCAGAGGCCGGGCGTTGGCTCGCCTGCAAGCACGCCTGATGCGCTGCGGCATGCGCAGCGTCGGACCGTGCGGCAAGCGATGCTGCGAGCGCAAAGGTGCCGCCTATGGCCACTGTGCGTATCATCAGCAGGCCTGCGAGCGCAGCGCCGCTTAGCACAGCCCGTGATCATACAAGCTGTTGGGGAAAGCAAAAAATGTCTTTGAGAACACGAGCGTGGAAGCATTGCCATACCGCGCGACCCACAAGAAAGCACAGCCCAGCCAGCGTAGGGCATCGATTTTCAAATTCCGCCATAGGCTGTCCATGACAGAACCAAAGGCAGCGCAGTTTGGGCGAGCGGCCCAAGCGCACGGCAGGGGCGGGTCCCACGCCAGCCGGCGGCAGCAGCGAGCGAGCACCGCTGCAGGGAGCAGGGCGCGCCTGTGGGGCCCAGGAAGCGGACGCCCTGCGCGAGCGCCACCCGGCCCGCGAAGCGCAGCCGGCAGCGCCTGCTGAGCGCGCGCAGCAGCCAGAGCGCCGCCAGCAGCTGCCGCGCGCCGGCGCGGCGTGTCAGGCGGACGCCAGGCGCTCGGCCGGGCGCATGCAGGCTCCGGGCGCGCGCGCGCCAGGCGCGGTGCAGACGTGTGGACCCCTCATGCGGCACAGCCGACAGCCGACCTGCACGATGCCTGGGCTGGCATTCCGCACCGCGCCGCAAGCACACACACCGCACAGCCCTCCATGATGTGATGCTCGAGACATGCACACGCAGCACAGCGGCCTGTGCAACGCACTTATGACCACACAGATTCAGCCTCAGCCAGTCCGCACAAAGGCGCCCATGGGTGCGGGGCCAGGCCCGGCTCGCACCTCAGCCAGCACGGTGGCCTGCGCGGCGCCAGCGACGCCCCAGCCCAGGCCGAAGATGAGCAGCGGATTGAGCACCAGGATGGCCGCGTTGCAGCCCAGCGTGGCCGCCAGCGGCGTGCGCGTGTCACCCAGGCCCCGGAACACGCCCTGCCCAGCACTCCGTGTGAGTGCCAGTGCGCATGGGGGTGGAGGATTAGGGTAGGGCAGGTGCCATGTGCTGCCAGCGTCACACACGTGCCAGTGCCATGAGAGACACGCTCTCCAGAGTGTCGCCTCGGCACTGCTCGTACGCGCTCATGACCCGCCTCGGACAGGTGTGCTGCTTTCAAGCGCAGTCCGCACGCAGAGGCCCGCGCCTGGCAGACGAGCAGGAGCGCGGTGGCGGGCGCGCCGAGCGCGCGCGCGCGCAGGAAGGCGGCCGCGCCGGAAAACAGCGGCGAACCGGGCGGCGCGCCCCACACGCCCAGCGCCCACTCGCCTGCCGCCAGCAGCAGCAGCAGCTGCACCACACCGGCCCTGGTAAGACCCCGACCGGCGGTCTCCACACATGCAGCGCAGACTCAAATTGACGGTGTTTACCATGATGCCAGCAGGGCCTCCTGGCGCTGTACTGGGTATGCTGCTTACGATCCTAGCGATGCTGTGCTGGTGTTCTCTCTGAGACGCAGAACTTTGAAGTTTCACAACAGGCTGTTTGCGTGAGAGCGGGCGGCGCTGGCGCATGGATGCGCTCGGCCAGCTGCAACTCGCAGGGCCTGCAGGGCAAGCGCCGGGCGGCGCGCCTGGCCGGCGCCGACCACGGCAGCAATGAAGAGCGCCGACGACGATGCCAGGCCAATGACCTTCCGCTTCCGCGCCGGGGTGCTGCCTGTGTGAGCAGCCAACAGGCATCTGCTCGGCTGCTCTCAGCACGCCCCAGGACCAGGCCGCATGCGGTGACACTGATCACTACCCGCTTGTGACATGCATGTCGAGCGCATGCCTCCTTCAAGCCCTTCTTGGCCACAGGCAACACGGTCTCGTGCCTCCCGAGCAAGATCGTGACAATTGTACGGGGATGTGCTTGCGCAGTGCTTGGGCACAGACCCGGCACACCCTCATTTGAGCCGACCGCAGTTGCCACAATCTGTGTCGTCACGCTCAAGAGCGGCACATTCATCAGCTTGGTGGCCGACCCAAACACAGACAGCGCCACGCCCACGGAGCCGAGCTGCACAGCGCCTGCGCTGGCCCGATCATGGTGCTCAGGCTCATGCAGACTGCCGCTGCTGCAACAGCCCTGGTGCACGCCAAGGCAGCTCTGTTACTAAAAGCGTGGCAACGGAGACCGTGCCGTAAGTAGGATGCATGCATGCATGCCTTGACCCAGCACCAGCTCGTGCAGACTGTATGTGTTTGTTGCGTAAGCGTTTGTGTCAGTCTGCTCACCTAGGTGCCCAATGAAGGCCGTGCCGACGAGGGACGCAACGGGGTCAGCAGCCAGCGTCCCGAGTGTCTGCGTAGTAACATAAGGTGATGGCTGGAGGCTTGCCTCGCGGCATAGACATGACGAGCGACATGAGAGGTGACGCGCAGCTCGCGACCATGTACAAGCCAGGAAGCCTCGAGTATGCAAGAGGCAAGTGTCCGCACCGGCAGCGCAAGAGCAGCAATATGTCGGTCAAGGCTCGTGAGCCTGCACTCGCGCAAGCACTGCCGCGCTCAGCAAGCAGTGCGGCGACCTTGACAGTAAGGAAAACAGGGCATCCACAGTAAAGATGTGGCCGCACTGCCACCACGGCCTTGCTGCACTGTCGTTCACGTCTGTGAACAGTTCGTCCAAACTGCCGTCGTCGCCTGCGGCTTCCTGCTGCGCTGCGCAACGGCCTGCTGCTCCGCGCCTCGGCCTGGCGGGGCGTCGCAGGCTGCACTCCCCAGCGCGCGCTCGGTGCCTTCTGACGTGCCGCATCGTCTTGCAGGTGCAGCATTGCACGGTGAACGCGCAAGTTCTCGTATGCGGCGCCCTCATCGCGCAGCGCTGCCACACACGCCTGGGGCAAGCTGAACAACGTGGAGCAATGCAACACAGTGCTTGGATCTGCACATCCACTGTTCACATGAGCACAGAACCACCTCTTGCTCCTTCATGCCGGTGAGAGTGCACAGCAACATGTTATACCGTACAGGTGCCAACAGGAAAAAAGCTCTGCAATGTCTCCCGAGCAGGTCTTGTGTGTGAGTTAGAAGTGCAGTGCTGTGTTGCGCAGTTATCCTTGAAGACTTGGTGTATCGCCGTGAACGAGGATTCTGCATCCTAGTAAGTGAGGAGGCTGTCTGCATCAGCGCTGGGGCAGACTACAGGCGCTTCTAAGCAGCAAATATGTCCGATGACGACATGGAAGGTAAGCTTTGAGGTAGCATCACTTGGCCGTCCTGCGCAACTGATCGCTGTGACTCAAACGTGCGCTGCTGCGCGTGCGCAGACTATGGCTTCGAGTACTCAGACGAGGAGGTCGTGGAGGACGACGTGGACATTGAGAACCAGTACTACAACTCGAAGGGTGCGCCCGCCGGCCACCTGCCGCCGCACACGCTGCATAGGAAGGAAGGAAGGCTCTGCATAGGAGGGACGGGAGCTGCAGTGACTGGGCATGGCGCGCCAGGGATGCTGGAGGGCGCCGACCCCAAGGACGCGCTGCGCGGCTTTGCGGAGGTCGTGCGGATGGAGCCGGAGAAGGGCGAGTGGTGCGCCGCCCTTCACCTTGCGCGGGCTGGAGCTTCACGCGACTCCTTGCGGCACTCCCTGCACCGCCTGCTTGCTGCAAAGCTGCGTGGGCGCTTGAGCGGCCTGACACGTGCTGCGGGCGGCGCGCCAGGGGCTTTAAGGCCCTGAAACAGATTGTGAAGCTGCACTACAAGCTGGGCAACCACGACGACATGCTGCGGTCCTACAGGTGGGCTGCTTGGAGCCCACTGGTGGTCCGTATGTGTAACAAGCACTTGCGTGCCCCGACTCCGGCTGCCGTGCCCTTGCGAGAGGGGGCGTCGCCTGGCATAGCTGGTGGGCCTGGTAGAAGTGCTGAAAGCTGTATTGGCTTGCTTACCTCTTGCATTGTGGTTGGGCCAGAAGCTTTGCTTGTGGACCCTTTACATTAGGCGGACATGCATGAATGCATGGTGCCAGGCACGGTCATGCTGTGCTCATCTGTGGGGCGCCGCTATGCACTGGCAGGAGTTCTCAGCTGCGTCGTGCCTGGGCATGATGCGTGACTACATTGGCGTTCAGCCTGCGTAAGCTGCCGTGGCCTTGACACGGCTGCTGGCGCAGGGAGATGCTGGACTACACGCGCGCGGCAGTGACGCGCAACCAGAGCGAGAAGAAGATCAACAGCCTGCTGGACCATGTGGCGGCGTCCACCGACATGCGCCTGCTGCAGGCGCGCGGCGCATGCGACACAGATGTAGACGCATTGCAGCATGCGTATTGTGCATTGTGCAGCATGAGAGGGAATGCAGCGCTGTTGAGTGGCGCTATCGTTGGCATGCGCTTAATCTCGCGTTTGCCACGCGCGCAGGAGTTCTACGGCATCACGCTGGAGGCGCTGGCGGAGGCCAAGAACGATCGGCTGTGGTTCAAGACGCAGCTCAAGCTGTGCAGCCTGTGGCTGCGCCTGCGCGAGTACTCGCGCGCCACCAAGCTGCTGAAGGAGTTGCACAGGCGCGCCGGGCAGCCGGCCATGTGTTCGCCAGCGGCCGCCTGCCACGGCAACAGAAGGGCTGCCGCATGCGCCTGCTGCGTTTGATCGCAAGCATGACGGCGCGGGGCGGTGACGTCGAAGCGAGACGCGAGTGTGCGCGCGCAGGTCCTGCCAGAATGAAGACGGCAGCGACGACCCCAACAAGGGCACGCAGCTGGTGGAGGTGTACGCCATGGAGATCCAGGCGCGCCGGCGCGCTGCGGATATTCACACCCGGAACACTGCAAGGCTCTTTCGCAGCACACACTCTGATGTGTGCGGCTGCAGCATCAAAGGACAGGGCAGCATGCACTGTAGGCGCTGCAGTGAGCGTGCGGATAAGCGAAGGCCTAGTGGTGCTATCGGCCTGTACGCTGGCCGTGTGCAGCCAAGCAGCGACGCACTAAGCATGGACTCACATCGGAGCTCGCTCTGGAGCGACGTGCAGGTCTGCAGCAGCATGTGTGTAAAACTGAGCCCTACCCTCTGCGGGGTTGAGCGCAGATGCACACGGAGCTGAAGAACAGCAAGCGGCTCAAGGACCTGTACCACAAAGCGCTGACGATCAAGAGCGCAATCCCGCACCCGCGGATCCTGGGCGTCATCCGCGAGTGCGGCGGCAAGATGCACATGCACGAGCGCTCCTGGTCTGAGGCCACGACCGACTTCTTCGAGGCGCGCGCACACCGCCCTGCGCGCGCCGCGTTAGGTTTGGGTTAACCCTACCCATACTAGCACAGCCGTGCGTGCTCGCTGGTCGTATGCACGCATGCGCAGTCATGCGCTGCGCACGCTCACCTGGGGCGCGGCGTACCCTCCCACGTGCGGCGGGCTGCAGCGGTGCCGGGCCGCGCAGGCCTTCAAGAGCTACGACGAGGCGGGCGCCGTGCGGCGCATCCAGTGCCTCAAGTACCTGGTGCTGGCGACGATGCTCATGGAGAGCGCGGTGGACCCATTTGACGCGCAGGCGCGACTCGCCACGCCCGCGACCTCTAGTAGTGGTGACATCGACTCTCCCAATGTGGATCTGCCTGCCTCTGGCAGGCGCGCTGCGCTCGCGTGGCCTGCCGCGCGTGTGCACACAGCGACACAGGAGCGCCGTACGCTGTTTGGCGAGTGCAGCTGCATGTCGCCGGCGAGCCGGCCGGCGGGCTGGCACAGGCGGTAATCAGGGACGAGGGCTGAGCCGCGCGCGCGCGCGTTCTTTAGACTACTTGCGTAAAAATAAGAAGCCTGTTTGACCTTTCTCCATTCTCCATTCTGCAAACCTGTTTGACCTGCCCGCGAGCAGGAGGCGGCGCCGTACAAGGGCGACCCAGAGGTGCTGGCGATGACCAACCTGGTGGCCGCCTACCAGGCCAACGACATCCTGGCCTTCGAGCGCATCCTGCGGACAAACAGGCGCGCGCGCGCCTCCCATGCGCGCCCACGCGCAGTGCGTCAGGCGCATGCCGACCTCGCCTCCGGGCGGCGAGCGAGCCGGAGAGCTGCCCCTGCCCTCTAGGAGGCTGGCTTGGCCTGACCGGGGCTTGCGGCATTGTGCTCCCATTTGTGCGTTAAAGAGCGGGTGGCGCGCAGGAAGACCATCTACGACGACCCCTTCATACGCAACTACATCGACGACCTGCTGAAGAACATCCGCACGCAGGTGCCGCGGGCTCGCCCAGAGCCGCCCTGTCGGCTGCGCGCTCACACGCCCAGCATGGCGGAGACTGCACCCTGCTGGGCCCTAATGGGGGGTTCACCATCGCCGCCGACCAGCCGCAGCCCTTGTGTGTCGGTGGTGCTAAATAGGGTTGAACTAGGGTCAGGGCAGCCTGACCCGGCCGCGCCCGCGTATGCAGGTGGTCCTGAAGCTGATCCAGCCGTACACGCGCATCCGCATCGCGTTCGTGGCGCACCAGCTGAATATCGAGGAGCGCGATGTGGAGCAGCTGCTCGTCTCGCTCATCCTGGACGGCCGCATCCAGGGCCACATTGACCAGGCGCGGCGCCCCACCCTGACCCTAGACCCATCCCTGTCTGGGTCTGCTCCGCTGCCCCTATCTCCGCGCTCTGCACCTGTGTGGCCGCTGATCCCCGGGCGGTAGTACTGAGCGCTGCATGGGACGCGCGGGGCCCCGCCTGGGGCCCCACCTCCGGCGTGGCCAGCTGGGGGCCCGCCCGCAGGCTGGTCACCTTGCCTGCAACAGACTGTGCGCGGGCTGGAACGCGGGACGCCTGTGCTGCCCTGCTGGGCTGGCAGTTGGCGCGGCCCTGCAGGGGGCATGCGGCTGCACTTTCTGTGCAGGCACACCCATGTGTGAGCGCCCCGGGCCTGCGGGACAGGTGGGCCAGCTGCTGGAGCTGGACGACCGCGCGCTGGACGTGCAGAAGTACCGCGCCATCGACAAGTGGGCCACGCACCTGCGCGCGCTGCACCAGACCGTGCTCAACAAGCTGCAGTGAGGCTGCGGCGGCGGCCGGGCCGGCCTGGCGCCGCCGGTGGGTATTTTTGCAGCGGGGTGCCCGCGCACGTTTATGTGACAGTGTGTGTCTGATGACTCGGTGTATCTGTTTTAGTGGTCTTCTCAGTCTGTTAGCCTGGTGCCAGTGTATCTGTCGCACAGTGTGATTGAGGCCTGAACGAATGCTGTAGCCCTATCAGCGAGGTAGGGCAGCTCAGGCGGGCCAAGCCGACAAGGCTCTTGTGCTTGTCACAAGAGGACAAGTCGAGCAAATTTGAAGGACGTACGCACTTTGGACTAAACCGGCAGTCTTGTGGAGGCAAGCCCGTCAGGCAATGAGTTCTGGTGCCATGCCAGGGACCGTATCAACTGCATCAACAGGCGTTTGCCTCATTATCAAGCAGGCAATTAGAAAATAGCTCTGATAATTGATTGAAAAAGAAGGCAGGTTTAGGGCGGTGATGGGTTTTGCACAGGATTCTATCCTATCGCACAGCTGCAAGCCTGAGCCTGAGACCTCAGCAGACAGCCCAGACCCAGCCTGGCAGCAGCAATGAACGCCGTGATGCACTCCCAGAGCGTGCAGGTGTGCTGGCCCATCACGTACCCAGGAACCTTGCCCTGGGCCCCAAGCTGAGGCTGCTTCCCTGCAGTTTTTCAGCTTGCAACACCTGCACGGCACCGCAACGACCGGGCCTGTCCGCAGGTGCCGCAGATGCAGGCGACGTTCAAGGGCAGCCTGAAGCCCCTGCGGGCGGTGCCAGCAGCTCGCCGGGCCGTGGCGACGCGGGCAGTCTGCTCCGCGGAGGCCCCGAAGGTCGGCACGGCGCTGGCGGCTGCCGCGCTGGCGGCAGCCCTCAGCCTGGGCAGCGTGCAGGCCGCTCACGCGGACATCGCCGGGCTCACGCCGTGCAGCGAGAGCAAGGGCTTCGCCAAGCGCCAGAAGAAGGAGATCACGTCCCTGCAGAAGCGGTTGAAGCAGGTGCGGCGGGCTGAGCTTGCGAGGGCGCGCCATGCACCATGCACGCTGCATGGCTGTCCCCGCGCTAACGCTGCGCGTTGCCGTGCAGTACGACCCCACGAGCGCACCCGCGCTGGCGCTGACGGCGACCATCGAGCGCACGGAGAAGCGCTTTGCCAACTACAGCAAGCAGGGCCTGCTGTGCGGCAACGACGGCCTGCCGCACCTGATCGCCGACCCGGGGCTGGCGCTGCGCTACGGCCACGCCGGCGAGGTCCTTGTGCGCGCCCGGGGCCACAGCGACCTGCGCAGCGTAAGGCCGTATCGCTTAGAGGCGCTGGGGGCGGAGGGCCAAACTGAGCGCCGTTGCGCGGCAGTACGCGTCTGCGCGCCATATGCGCGGCTGCGTCTGCGCGCGCTCCACATGGCTGTGCGCGGTGGCTCACCACCGAGCGGCCCTGGACAAGGCAGGCGTTCGCTTATGACTTTGATTACTACAGTACTACTGGTGGATGTGGTGGCGCGCTGTCGACAGGGAGCCCAACGAGGGAAGGGCAGGGCATAGTGCAGGATCCGTGCGCCACCTTGTGGCAGGGCGCCCCTGCGCGCTGCAGCCCGTCCGTGCGTTTCCACACAGGAGCTGTACAAGCCGCACCACAGCTCGCATGCCGTGGCATGCGCTCACGCGCGTCCGCCCCGTGCGCAGATTCCCACCATCGGCTTCCTGTACATCGCCGGCTGGATCGGCTACGTCGGCCGCCAGTACCTGATCATCGTCAAGGGCGAGAAGAAGCCCTTCGAGAAGGAGATCATCATCGACGTGCCGCTTGCGATGCGCCTGTCGCTGCAGGGCGCGGCCTGGCCGCTCAAGGCCGTGCGCGAGCTGCAGCAGGGCTCGCTGGTGGAGAGCCAGGAGAACATCACCGTGCGCCCCGCCTCCGCGCTCCGGGGGCTGCGCGTTGCCCGGGGAGCAGCCTGACGGGCGTGGCCGTCATGCACGTGAGGGAAGTGTGTTATTGCGACTGCCGTGGCTTGTTTGCACTCTGGTGCGTGTTGTGCAGGACTGAACCTAACTTACTTGTGAGGGCAAAGTCAGCAGGACGCTGAGTGTTTGCGCTCGAGAGCAAGGTCAAGACAGGCCGCAGAATATGAGGTTGCGCCGTAGCTGTGGGTCTGCAAGACTGTCCTTGGGCTCACATGTACCGCACTGTGCTCGCAGGTGTCTCCTCGCTGAGCTCAGGGCGGAGCGCCTCTGCGCGCGGGGCACTGGCGGTGGATGTAGAGTCCAGGCTGTCGGGCGGTCTCGGAGCGCAGAGCTGCGCCCAAGTGGTGCTGTGGCGTGGAGCTGCGGACGCAGTGGGGCTGTGCTGGGGTTTATCAACCCTGGTTAGCGCAGCCGTAGTAACCTGGTCATTTGCAGGTGCTTGGTATGAGCAGCCTGCTGGGCGGGGGGACAGCTGCTGTGCTGGGGAACCATAACTGTATCAACACCGTATTGGGGTTTGCGGGCGGCAGAGGAGAGCACTCCAGCGGCAGTCCCTCGCACTCTCAAGAGAGGGCGCTCGTGCGGCGCGTGAACTAGACTAGGAGCAGTTTTGGAAATGTCTCGAGTTCGGTGGCAAAGCCAGTGTCGGTGCAGCATGCCTGAGCCGCGAGCCCGCACGCCTGTACGCTCCGATGATACCAGCATGCTGCAGCCTGTCACTCAGCACCACCACCGCACATGCCACCGGTCACTGCGTGCTGAAAACAAGACCACCTGTGTGCATTGACAAATGACCGCCTACAGCAGGTCCTGCATGCGCACGGGGCGCCTGACCGCGTTGGTGTAGCCCTCGTGGAACTGGTACCGCACCGGCAGCGCCGCACGGCTGCCGCCTGCGCGCCATGGGCTGCGCTGTGTGCACGAGCGCTGGGACACGCCGACGGCCGACGATGCGCGGCTCGAAAAGCACAAGCCGGGTGACAGGCCCTGCTCAGCATCCGGCGCGGGCACACAAGCGGCAAGAAGCCCCCGTCGCTTGGCAGGCTGGGCCAGCCATGCCCGCAACAGACCCTGAGCTCCATCGTGTGCCGTGCATGCTTAGCTTGCGGGCCCGCCGTGACGCAGAGCAGCGCAGGCTCTGCTGCACAACCCCAGGCATGCGTACATCTGGCGCATCAAGCCCGAGACGTCAGGCAATCAACTCTGAGGACTTGTCCCCTATCTTAGCCTGGCATTCACAAGGTCTTGGGCGCTGCAGCGCGGGGCGCGCACCGGCGCCGGCCGGCTGCGACGCGGACGCGGGCGGCGCGGCGCGCCGCCTGTCCGCGCGCTGCCGCGCCGCATCCAGCCAGTTTGCTTTGCGCGCGGGGCCCGCCTTTTTGGCGGCCGCAGCGGCCGCGGCTGCGCGCGCGCGCGCGGGCAGGCTGTCAGGCACCTCTGCGGCATGGCAGGGGCCCTGTACATGCAGCCGGGTGTGCAGCGGTCTGCAGGCTGCTGCGGCGCAGAGGCTCGGGGCAATCGAGGCGCGGCGCTGGCATGCCAGGCATGCATGCGGAGCCGACACCCATGTCGACGTCATGCAAGCGTCCATCACATCTCATGTTTCCTGCACTTGCCAGAACTGCGAGTACATGCTTTACACTTGTGTATCCGCGACCACACAGCATGGATCCTGGGCTACCGTGGGCGGAGTGCCTGCAGCCCGTCTGCTTGGCCGGGGCAGCGGGCGCGCGGGGGCACCTGCGGCTGTGGCCTCCTTGGCGCGCTGCGCGACGCTGAGCTGCAGGCGGCCGCCGCCCGAGCCCGGCCGCTGGCCGCCGCCGGGCCCCTCCCTGGGCGCCGCCCTGCTGCCGCTGCCGCCCGAGGCCCCAGCAGCGGGGTCTGCCGCGGCGCGCGCCTGCGGGCAGCTGGGCGTCAGCTCACCCAGGCATGCATGCAGATCCGCACTGACCCAGCCGCAGCAGCATATCTGCTATGCCATGGACAGGGAAAAGAGCGTGCAGAAACCCCTCCAAGCCTCCGACATGCAGCTGCATCAGACGGAGGGCAAGCACCGCCCAGCCATTGCAGGGGCTGGGTGGCGGCAGCGCACCGCCTCGCGCTGCCGGATGGCCTCGGCCTGCACCTGCGCGACGACCAGCTGGCGCACGGCGGCCGGCAGCGCGCCGCGCTGCGCGCGGAAGCCCTGCCGCGCGACCCAGGGCGCAGGGCGTCAGGCTGGACACTCACAGGCATGCATTGGTTCACATCATAGCGTTGCCACTGAAAGCGGCCTGATCGCAGAGGAGTACCGGTGTGCCAGCGTTCGTCGGCGAGGGCGTCCGTCAGCGCTCGGCAGGGGCTCGATGCTGGTGCGTGCACAGGTGCTGGAGGCAAAGTGATCGATACACAGGACAGAATGGCAGACCTGCTTACACACAACAGGCAGTCATGAGCGAAAGCAGGGCCTTGGGGCAGGCAGGAGCCGATGAGGGGGCGGTGCCACATCGTGAGCGCGCGACAACTGTGCCAAGGGGGCTGGCGCGCCCATGCGTCAGGACAGCACAGGAACAAGCCCTGCCGGCGCACCGCGAAGAGCGTCAGGCGGTGCACGGGCGGCGCGAGCGCATTGACCTCCTCAGCAGCCTCCGCGGGGGCGGCGCCGCGCGGGGCCGCCAGCGCGGCGGCGGCGGCCGCGGCCGCGGCGCCGGCGCCCGCGCTGGCGCCGGCCGGCGCGAACGTGAGCGCGTAGCCCAGCAGCACGGCCACGAGGCCGGCGAGCGCGGCGCGCTCGGCGGCCGTGTGCAGGTGCGGCGCGACCGGGCGCAGCGGCCGCGCCAGCGCCGCCATGATGCCCGGCAGCACCTCCTGGCGCACGCGCGCAGCGGTTGGGGTAGGGTAAGGGTAGGACACGGCGCAGCACGGTGTCCATGATGCCCAACAGCACCTCCTGGCGCGCACGTGCAGCGGCGCAAGGCTATGGTGAAAATAGGCTGAGCACGGCCTCCACAGGCGGACCACCGTGCGGGCGCTGCAGCAGGGTTGCGTGTCCAGCACGTCGCGCCGCGTGCCCGCTGGTTGGAAAGTCTCCACAGCAGGCAGGGAGATGGGGCAGGACGGAGTCAGCGACGGCAGCCCGAGTGCCCAGGCCCTTCGCTCACCAACTACAACTAGGCAGTTAGGTGCGCGCCGCTGGAGCGCCTGCCTGCTGGCGCCAGAGGCCGACCTCATTGTCCTGCTCAAGCGCTGTGACCCGGCACCCACGTCAGGGTACCGGTGGGCACCGAACGGAGGAGGGCATGGGCCGCGCGCGCGGCGCGCACCAGCACGGCCGAGCGCGCGGAAAGGGTAGTGGGACCTTACCCTACCCTGATCCGGGGAATGGCACACCAGCACGGCCGAGCGCGCGGTGAGGCCTGCGAGCGCGCGCGGCGGCAGCTCCGCGCGCCAGGCCTGCAGCAGCGCCTCGCTGGCGCCGCGCGCGCGCGCGGCCTCGCCGCCGGCCTTGGGCCACTGCAGCTGCAGCCTGCGCGCGCGCGGCACCGCTCCTGGCCAGCGGCTGTGCTGCTGAGCCGCCGCTTCGAGGACAGGGCGCCCTTGCTCAAGCTGTAACAACCACACACTGCGTACGTGTTTGGTGACATCCATGACGCGGCGCAGCATAACCCACATCCGGCCTACGCAGTGTGAGCGACTGGCCTACAGCTGGTCTGACATATCACGGAGATTGCGCGCGCACCGCTCAGGCGCCGCGACCAGCTCGCTGACGCGCAGCGCGGCCGCCGGCAGGTACTTGAGCAGCGCAAAGTCGCCGCGGCGGCCGGCCGCGCGCGCAAACACGTCGGCCTCGCCCAGCGCGGCCGCCGCGGCGGCCGCGCGTCGGCCGTGCGCGTCCAGGAAGCGCGCGCGCGGGAAGTTTTCGTGCAGGCCCGCGAGCACCAGCTCGCTGTCGCCGAAGCCGGTCAGCGCGTCCAGCAGCCGCCCGCGCGGCTCCGTCCGGCCATCGCGCTGCGCTCGCGCGCGCGCGCGTCAGGACACGACCATTGGGCCGTTGAGTCACATGCTTGCGTCATTCAAATGATGCCGAGCTCGGCTGGCAGGCAGCATGGACAGCTGTGTGATGTCGTGCACGCCCAGGTTGTAAAAGAGGTCCCGCGAGATGCACACTGCGGCCTTGGAAGGCAAACGTATCGGTCAACTTAACACGGAGCGCACCCGGTTGCTGAACAGGCTCTGCCAGATGCCAAACGCGGAGGCGCCCCGGTCCCGGTGCCCGGCGGTCGCGGCGCGCACGTCCGCCGCGCGCACGGGCCGCCCCGCGCGCGCCAGCAGCTGCAGCGTGCCGAGGCACGCGCGCACGTCGCCCTCCGTGCGCTCCACCAGCGCCTCCAGGGCCTGCGCGCGCCAGGGTTTGTGCCAGGGTATTATAAGAAGCGCGTGTGTGGCAGCCTTGCCTTCGCCAGCGCCGCATGTCTGCCTTAAGCGCATGAGGACGTGACTCGCAGCCCTGGCCTTTATCCGGCGCCAGTTCCCCAGCTCACATGCGGGCATGGCAGGCAGGGGTGTAGGCCCTCCTGCGGCCGGCCCGGGCCGGCGTGCAAGAGTGGCAAACCCTGCCCGCGTGGTACGCACACGGCACGCGCATGGCACGCAGGGTTTTGTGGCCGGCAGGGTCCGTGCGGCGCGCCGTGCGGTCGACGGCCAGCCCCTCCGCCGCGCAGACTTGGCGCAAGCGGCTGATGATGCCGTTTGCCTGCGCGCGCAGGCCGCAGGCCTCTGCGCCGTCTGCCGGTGGTACATGCGGGCGTGCCCGCACTTGCGTGCTGACGAATGCCTGGGGTATGCCGTGCAAGCGTTTATGCTTTGTTTACACACGCACACGCACACATGCGCAGTGCGCCAGCCAACTGGTGATATGCTGACTGCATGAGGTTGTTCTTACCTGTTCGCAATGCCTTCTGTGTACGCAAAGGTGAACGGCGCCCGGGCAGCGCGCCGCGCGCACCGCGGGCGGCCGGAACTGGACCACGCGCGCGACCGTGCGCAGCGGGCGCAGCGCGGGCGCGTACAGGTCGTTGCAGATGGCGATGATGGGCCGGAGCAGCGGCTGCGCCGCGGCGCGGCCGCGGCCCCGCCGCCCCGCCGCCGGCGCGCCGCCTGCGTGCCGCGGGGGTGTTGTGATGGCAGGTCAGGCTGCATCGCAGCGCCAGCTTGCATGTGCTGCCGCAGGGTCGCTGCGCTGCTGAGCAGGCGCGAGCGAGGCTGGCGAACCAAGCGCAAGCCCCCTGGGCTACCCTCCTCATTACCGGCACGGCCTGCAAGGGGAATGGTGCGAGAGCGGAGCCATGCATCTCTCCTATGTGCTTGAAAGTCGCCCGCATGTGCGAGCAGCACAGAGGCAGGCAGCAATTGGCACTCTTCACCAAGGCACCTGATGGCGCCGGCGGCTCGCCGGCCCCGCCCTGGCCGCCCTCCTCGTCGCTGGCGCTGCCGGCGCCGTCGTCGCCGGCCCGCGTGCCGGCGCCGCTGCGAGCGCCAGCGCCGCCGGGCCGCGCGGCGCGGCGGCCCTCGGCGCGCACCAGCTGGATCAGCGCGCTGATGGCGCCGCGCCCCTCCGCGCCGCCTGCGCGGCAACGGAGCCGTGCCCTCAGGCCTGATCAAGCTCAGACCTGATGCGCGACGTGTCGCACACCGCCGAACCGCGCCGGCTCCAGGCTCCCTGCGGAAGCGGGCAGTGGCGGAACGGGACAGCGCTGTGAGCCTCTTTGGTCCGACAGCCCCCCTCAAAGTAGCCCCAGAAAGCTGGGCTGGCGGAATGGTGCGTCGAGCCCGGCGCGCGGCGCGCCGGTCGCGCCGTCGATCTCGTCGATGACCACGCAGTTGGGCCGCCGCGCGCCGAGCACGGCCGTCATCTGAACCGCGTCCGCGACGCGCGCGCGCAGCGTGGCCGCGGTGCGCTCGTCGCTGGCGTTGATCTCCACCGGGCGGTACCCGCAGTGCTGCGCTGCCACGTGCGCCAGTGTCGTCTTGCCCAGGCCTGCAGGCGCTCCGAGCTGACACGCAGAGCCGGCAGGAGTCTCTCCCTCCGACCCGGCATGCAAAACGCACCAGTGTGCTGCAGACAGAAGCCATCCATTGGGCAGAGGACTGTCCATGCTTGGAGGCATGGAAGCAACAGGTCAAGGCGGTGCTGCTTGGACCTTAGCACCGGCCTGTGTCCAAGGTCTGAAGCTTAAGCGGGTTTATGCCTGCGGCGTGAGCGCACCCGGCGCGCCGCTCAGCAGCAGGATGCGCTGCTCGGGCCGCGCGGGGGCGCCGGCGCCCACAGCCGCGCCCGCAGCCCCGCCCCGCTTGCCAGCGGCTTCCTTGCCCGCTGCGCCAAACACGCACGCGTCCCAGCCCTTCAGCCACCTGCGCGCGCAGGCGCCGGGTGCGCGCCGCGGCTGAGGTGGAGCGCTGCGGCGCATGCGATGCGCCTTTCAGCGGTGCACTACGCGCAGGCTGGGTACACCCGTCGACCCTGTGCAACAGGATTCAACGTAACAATAGTGGACGAAGGCGTATGTTAGATCTGCGCAAATGTGGGACAGAGCATGCACTGCACATGCCCGGAGCTTCGGGTGCATGCGGTACGCGTATGCTGCACCTGTGCAGTTGTCACCGCTGCATAACGCATTAGCTGCACAAGTCAATCAACATGGGGCTGCGGCGAGGATGCGCGACACCGCCTGGTGTGCCGGAGGGCGCCGCACGCGCGCCTGAGCGTCTCGCGGTTCGTGGCCTCGTCGCTCAGCAGGTCAAAGTATGCGCGCGGGCGGTAGCGGTCTACCCAGAGCGCCGCGCCCGTTCCGCCCGCGCCCGGCGCGCGCCCGCCCCGGGCCACTCCTGCAGGCGCGCCGGGGCCGGCCTTGCCGGCGGCCGCGAGGTCGCCGGGTGCCGGCTGGCTGCCCGCCAGCTCGGCCGCAGACTGCTCCAGCGCGCGCTCCAGGGCGGCGCGCTCGACCTGTCGCAGAATCCTCTTGCAGAACCCTGTGTCGTGATCATGCGCAGGACGTGCAGGACGACTAAGCAGGGCCCAGCTGTGCCGGGAGGTGCCGTTGCATGGTCGCAGCGCCCTGGCCCTGGCGCTTTCCTGCCATGCGCTCACCCTAAACCTAACCCCATACCCCCTAACCAACACGCACCGCCTCGATGATATCACCGATGGGCCGGCACAGCAGCGGGCCGCGGGCGCGCTGCAGTGCGCGCAGCGCGGCCGGCCCCGCCGCCGCCGGCGCCGCCGGCGGCGCCAGGCGGCAGTACACGCGCTCGCCGGTATCGCCGCTGGTCACCGCGTACGCGTCGCCGAACACGTCGCCCGCATGGCGCGAGGGCGGCGGCGGCGCGCGCGGCGGCTCGGGGGGTGCGGCCGCCGCGTCCTGACAGGCGCCTCCGAGCGCGTCGCCGGCCTCGAGCCGGGCAGCCGCGGCGCCGCGCGCGAGCGGCGCTCCGGCGTGTCCAAAGTCCAGGCGCGCTGGGGCGGCGGAGCTCGCGGGGCCGGCGCTGGAGCTCGAGGGCGCGCCTTCAGCCGCGGGCAGCAGCAGGGGCTGCGCTGCAGGCCCGCTCGCCGCGCCTGGCGGGGCGCTGGACGCGCCGGCGGCGGGGCTGAGCGCGGCAGCGGCGGCAGCGGCCGGCACCATGGTGGGCCGGGCGGCGGCTGCGCCGCTGAGCGGCTGCCGCGCCAGCTCGGCAAGCTCGTCATCGTCCGCGACATCGTGGCTCACGCGTGCGCGCTTGCTCAGGCCGCCTGCTGCATAGCCCCAGCGTCGGACAGCAGCTTCAAGGATGACAAGGAAAGACAGAAATAAGGAAAGTTGCACGCTCGAGGGCTGGGCCAGTCGTCACACCCGGGTCGGCGCCGGGCCCAAGCGGCGCATTGAGATCGAGCTCGCGCAGGTGGCGCTTTGTGCCAGCGCCGTCTGCAGGCGCTTCCGAGGTCAAAAACACGTGCAGCAGGCCAAGTTGATGGGCCAGTGCCTGCAGGCAGCTTGGCATCTTGTTTATATAGAGCGCGCACCCTCCTCGCACAAGCCCTCCTCAAGGAAGAGCAGGTCGTCGATGTCCATACGTCACGCTGCCATCAGCTCCGTCACGGAGAGCGCCGGCAGACAGATCGGGCTGCAGAGTGATGCAGATGCATAAAAGTCTGCTATCGCAAGACGAAGGACTTGCTAACATAAGATCAGGCCACGCTCATCTCTTTATACGCTCAGAGCGTAGGTGGGGAGGCACCAGCTTGGCAATGCGAGTCCTTAGTCACAAGGCCCTAGAGCACACCTAGGGCTAAAGAGCCCGGGAAAGCTGAAGCAGGCGCACTGATACGCACAGGAGGATCAACAGGGAAGCCTGCCAGGAGCTATGGACGAAGTCCCTGCCGGCCGCAAGAAGCTCAACCTCAAACCGCGCAACGAGGCCGCCGTCGCCGCGGCAGCGGTGGAGCGCTCCAGCACCGGCAAGGCGGTGCGGGGCCCGCGGCCGACCTGCCTGCCTGTCGCGCCCCCGCGGCGCCCTGACCGGCGCGGGCGCGCGCGTGCAGAACCCCTTTGGCGCGGCCAAGCCCCGTGAAGCCGTGCTCGCCGACAAGCTCGGCCTGAAGGAGGAGGACGTTCTGAAGAAGGAGGTTCTCAAGGAGCGCGTCAAGGTGCGCGCGGCGGCGCGGCGCCGGGCGGGCCGCTGACGCGCCGCACCCCAATGCTGCGCGCCGCGCGGCTGGTTACACCGCGCTGCGCGCGCAGCTGCGGCTCACGCGCGAGCAAGAGGATGAGAAGCAGGCGTTCGAGTCCTCCATCGAGGAGGCCCAGTTTGAGGCTGATCAGGAGGAGGACGCGGGCCTGAAGGCGGAGAAGGCGGCCGAGGTGGACTCCCGGAAGGCGAAGCTGGACGACCTGCTCGCCGGCTTCGAGGCACGCGGCCCGCGTGGCCAGGGCCGGCTCGCTTGGCCGCCATGCAGTCCCACCATCAACTTACGCCACAGGCGGTCCTTGACACACCGGCTGTTCCCGAGCCTGGGCGTAGGTTTGCGAGCAGGTGCTGCGTGCGCCCTGGCTGGCCGCACATACACCGTGCATGGGACCATTATGTCGCATGCACCGGCGGTCCCTGTGGCACCCGCGGCCGGCATGACGCCGCGGCGCGGGCGCGCAGAAGCTCGCCGTGGACCGCGCGCGGAGCGGCGAGATCGGCATGCGGCCGTCCGAGCGGCGACGCCGCGCAGAGGAGGAGGCCGCAAAGGCCGGCCTGGCGCCCGGCGGGGGCGGCCAAGGTGGCGGCTATGGCGACAGCTTTGGCGGCGGGGGCCGGGGCGGGCGCGGCGGCGGGTACGACTACGGCGGCGGCGGCGGGCGCGGCGGCGGCGGCGGCTTCGGGTGCGCTTGCATGCATCTGACAAACTCCCTACTGTATGTGGTTGCCTGGACTGCTGTTGCTGCATGACAGTTGCATATGGGCTGCTTGCAGAGGACTCCAGAGGACTTGCACTGCACCAGCCTCTGCCTCCCCCAAAGGCGGCTGCTCTTTCTGTCAACAGGCCTGTGGAACGAGTGCGTGCTCTGCGGGCAATTGATAAGTCAAGCCGCTTAAGCAGGTGTGTGCATTCTTGACCTGAGTAACACGCGCCAGCGTCACCGCTGCAGGGGGGGCTATAACAACGGCGCGGGCGAGTATGGAGGCAGCGCGTCAGGGGGCGGCAGCTTTGGCTCGCCCACAGGCGGCGGCTTTGGCGGCGGGCGCGGCGGCGGCGGCGGCGGCGGGCAGGGTGGCGGGCGCGGCGGCGGCGCTCCGCGCAACTCGGAGCGCGGGTTCTACGACGTGCGCCCGCGCGTCGAGCCGGGCAGACAGCAGACCATGTCGCCGGTGATATGTGCAGCGCCGCTGCACTGTGTGGGCCTGCAGAACATGTTGCTGCTTGGTCTGCGCTGAGCAGCTCCGCTCCAGGTGCGTGAGCAGAAGTGCACGAGGGCTGCGCCAGCGACCACACATGCGCCGCCCCTAGGTTAGGAGCCCTCACCCTACCCTAAAGCTTAGGCTGACAACCAGCACCTGTGCGTCGCGCAGAACTCGTACGGGAGCGGCGCCGGCGGCGGCTTTGACCGCTTTGGCAGCGGCGGCGGCGGCGGCGGGAGGGAGGGCGGCGGCGGCGAGTACGCGAGTTTTGGCGGCGGCGGCGGCGGCGGCGGGGCCGGCGGCGGCAGCGGAGGGGCGGGTGGCGGGCCTGGCTTTGGCGCGGGGCAGGACCGCTTCTAGGACGGGCGTGGAAGCGCCGCTGCAGCTGGTCGCAACCAAGCGCCCAAGACCTGCTGCAGTGCAGCAGTGCTAGGTGTCGCGGCCGGCTGCCTGCGCGTGGGGCTCATAAGCCTGACTAGGCAAGCCTGCCGAGGAAGTGATAACCTATGTAAAAGCCTGGTCCGGCATTGTCAAGCACAAGTAGGGGATGCGGGCAACTTGATAATGCAACACTGGCACAGATTGGAGCTCAGTGTGGCAAGCCCTAGGACTTATGTGCTTTCTTGCAAGCTCTACTCAGGATGTGGACTCGATGGGTGGTGACAGTCACTCTGCTGCTTCTGTACAGTGTGCTTATTTGTAATCAGATACGGCTCTGACACTGTGGCAGTGCAGCCTGTGACAAAGCCACAAAAAACGAAGCTTATGACATACAAATAAATCCCAACCCCAACCAGACCCCCCCTGCATCCAAAATTCGAAGCAGAGCTGTTTTGACAGTTGCAAGGCCACCGCGCATCGGGCAGGCTCCGAGGCCTTCATGGCTCAACGCCATGACTGGTGACCTGGTCTGCACCGCGCTGCACTGCGAGAGCGATCCGCGGGCTGCCATGGAGAATGCGACCGGCCCCGAAGGCCTGCCCAGTCCCCTGCCGGACGTGTCCCCGCAGCGTGCGGCGCGCGCCAGGCGGCCGTTTGCCGCGCTGCACAACACCAGCGCGGAGCTGCACCATGGCGCCCCGCCCGCGAAGCGCGCCGCGCTGCCCCTCGCACGCAAGAGCGTGGAGGTGTGCAGCGTGAGCGCGCTGGCAGCGCGCGCGCCGCTGCTGGCGCGCTCGAGCAGCCTCTGCGACGTGCCGGCGCTGTCACAGGGCGGCGATCTGTGCCGCTCCATGGGCCAGCTCGCAGCCGGCGGCGACGCTGCTGTGCGGCAGAGCTATGCAGGCACGCTGCACGTCTGCCCAACCGCGTGGCGCCTGCCTGCGCCTGTTCAGCTGTGCCATGCTCTGCTGCGCCCTGCTGCGCGTAGCGCTGTGTCCTTGCCAACGCGCTTGCAGTATCAAGCTGGGGCTGCCCGCTCGTGCAGCCGGCCCGCGCATCTTCACCGCCTCCACGGCAGAGCGGCCCGGCCTGCAGACCGGCGACGTGGTCGCCTTCCTGTCTGAGGAGGCGCGCGCCGGCCCCCGCTGCGCGCTCACTCCCGTCCTGCAACGCGCACGGCTGCCTGGCCTGCCTGGGCAGGGGTGCAGTCCGGGAGCGCGCGCGCTCGCAGCACTCACTCAAGCGCGGCGCCCTGTTAGGGCTGCAGCACGCAGGGCTGCCCGGCTCGTCTGTGCAGGGGTGGTGTCAGGGAGCGTGCGCACTCGCAGCACTCACTCGGGCGCCGCGCCGTGCCAGGGCGGCGTGTATGCGGTGGTGCAAGAGGGCGCGGAGGCCGGGGACCCGGGCGCGCGGCACTACAGCTTTCAGCCGACCGCGCTTCCCGCCGGAGCAGACGCGCGGGCGGCCCACCTGGAGGTAGTCCGCCAGGTGGCCCCCCGGGCCTTGCTCGCCACTGCCGGCGCCCGCGCGCCCGCACGCGAACTGTGCTGCCTGCCGCAGCCGCGCCTCACAGTGCGTGCGGCCTTGCCGCATGACGACCCGTCGAAACGTCTGCGGCGTCCCGATGCGGGCAGCGCGACATGCTCCTGTGCTCGTGCAGCCGCGCTTGCAGCTCAGCCGCTGCCTGGCCCTGCTTCGCGCCGTCACAGCATGCAGCGGCGCAAGCGCTTTGCAAGCCTAGACCTTGTCGCAGGGCGCGTGGCTGGGCTTCCGCGCGGCGGCCGCGGGCGACCGCTTCCTGCAGGCGCGGCGGCGCGGCGGCGACCGGCTCGGCTTCTCCAACGCCAACCTGGGCACGTGGGAGCAGTGGGAGCTGGCCGCCGGCGGCCCCGAGGCGCCCTGGGCGCGCCTGCGCGTCAGCCTGCGCAGCCGCCGCCTGCCGCAGGTGGGCGCCGCGCGTCCGCAGACCCCTTCACCCAAGCGCCGCGCTGCCGCGCAGGCAAAGGGGCCTCTGTTGACGCAGCAGAGCCTGACCTATATCTGTAAGGAGTTGCGCGGCCGCTTGTCAGAGCCACGGGCCGTCAGCGCGCCAAACCTGCCGTGCGTCACACCGCCATCGCGCCGGCAGCTCCCGCAAGCCAGCCCAGGATCATGAGCCTGCCAGTATCCGCAGGGCTGCTGGCCTGGTCACTCCGCTCATGCAGAGCCAGCCTGGCGCGCGGGGCATGGCCCGGGGCTGCAGCGTGCACGGCGCGGCGGCCGAACAGGGCAGTCAACCCCAACCCTGTCACGGCGGCAGTGCCTGCTGGCGGTGGAGGCGGTGCGCGTGGGCTCGCTGGCGCTGCCGGAGCACGCGTTCCTGACGCCGCGCTCGCTGATGCCGCCGGCGGGCGGCCTGTCGGAGCCGGCCGCGGTGCAGCGCATCAGCGGCCTCGTCGTCGAGGAGTGGTTCCAGTTCGTGCGCCGCGAGAAGCAGGTGCGGCCTGCCCCGCGCTCGCCGGCCGGACGCCCGCGAGCGCGGTGCTGCAGGGCTCGCGCGCGGCTAAGCAGGGTGTTTGAGCGCACCTGGATGACGGCAGTAGCTCGCATGACAATGTTGGCCAGGCATCTCGCAGGCGTCTAGGGTGCTGTCTGAGGTGGGGTGCTGGGCTGCGTGTCGCTGCTCGAGCGGCTGCAGCGTAATGGCTCTGAGCATTGTGGCCATGCTGCCATCGCAGCCTGCGCCCCATGGCGTCAACCACAGCCAGGACTGCCAAGCAGTACTCGGGCATGGGCTGGGGCGGCCGCCAGGCTGCTACGCACTGTGCGGGCATGGGCTTGCATATTTGTTAGGGTTGTGTCAAGTGTAGGTTTAGGTGAAGCGCCGCGCGGGCATGGGCTGCAGGTGCGGCAGCGCCTGGAGGGTAAGGTGAACGAGCTGCTGGAGGAGGCGGCCGGGCTCAAGCAGTGGACCATCGACCAGGCGCGCGCGCGCTCTGTGCATGGCTGGCCCGCGCCAGACTGCTGGCGCATGCACGGGCGCAGCCCGGCCCCTCAGCCGGGCTGCATGTGCCCGAGGACGTGCTCACAATTGCATGTGGCTGTTCAAGGTCCGACTGCAAACTGAGCTTGTATGTACAGCAAACCGATTGCACGTGCGGAGTGTGTTGAGCCGGCGCCGAGCAAAGAGCTGCTTCACGCGTCGCCAGCCCCCTACCCTATAAAACCCTGTGTGCGGCGCAGGTCGTGGCGCTGCGAGCGGCAATGCAGACCGAGCTGGAGGCGCTCGGCGCGGCGCTGCAGGCGCGCGGCGGCCAGCTGGTCGGGGCGGAGGCGCGCCTGGCCGTGCGCCTGCGCTGGGGCGTCGCGCTGCTGCGCCGGCTGGTGGACGCGCGCGTCTGCCGCGCCGTGCTCGCTGCCTGGCAGTGCGCCTTCACCCAAGTGCCGCGCCAGTAGGTAGTAGTGTAGCGCAGAAAAGTGTTGCTCGGCCGCGGCAGCCCCTGCATGCTGCCTGCCAGCGTCCATTGGGGTGCGTTATGCAGTGCCTTCGCCGCCATGCCAGCTTGGGGTCTAGTTTTTAATTGGCCTAGACTGCCTAAACTTCGTTTGCATGCCTATGCGGATTGTAGCACCATGCAGCCTTGCACTCCGCCACCGCCATCAAAGAGGCCTGCATGTAGCAGCAGCCCTACTTGGCAGAGCTGACACCAGTTGCTTGGCTCTGACAAAACGAGCGCGCTGCCGTCAGCCGAGCGGCGGCCGCGCAGCGGCGGCTCGCCACGGCGGTGGTGCGGCAGGAGACGCGCTGCGATGCGCGCCGCTGCCGCACGGCGCTGCGCGGCTGGGCGGCCGCAGCTGCGCGCCGCCGCGACTTGCAGGCGCCGGCCGCACCATGCACCATGCCGTGCATGCAGGGCCATGCGGCGACCCAGCTCGCATGCCTGGCAGTATGCCACCCCGTCTGCATGCGCGTCGCCAGCAGCTGTGCCAAAGAATCCTTGCGGCAGGCACCAATGCATGCCCTGCTTGACATAGAATGCGCAAATGACCGTGCGCGTGGGTGCGCAGGGCCGCCTTCGCGCGGCGGTGCTGCGCACTGCGGCGCGTCGGCTCGCCGCGGCGTTTGCAGCCTGGCGCGCTCTGTCTGACGCCAGCAAGTGCGCCGCTGTGGCGCCTCCCTGCGCAGTGAGACTGAGCGTGCGGCGGTCGCTGATGTGTTGGCGGGCGATTTGGGCAGTCGCCACCAGTCTGCTTGCAGGCGAGGCACGCCGTTGCTGGTCATGCGCGCCGGGCCCCATGAAAAGAGTCATACTGTGTGTGGGCCCCTGACATGCCTGGTGAGCTGCTGCTGAAGCCGCGCAGCGGGTAGGCTGCATCCGGCTCTGCACCGTGCCTGCCAAAGACCCAAACCCCAACACGCACCGCCCAAACGCCAGGGAGCGCGCCGCGGAGGCCGCGCGGCGGGCGGCGACGGCGACATGCGCGCACGCGGCTGGCATGCTGGCCGGGTGGGCGGCGGAGGCCGCTGCGCGGCGCGTGCACGGCGCGCTGCTGCGGCGCGCGCTGGCGCGCGCCGCCGCGCGACGGCAGGCGGCGGCGCTGGACGCCTGGCGGGCGGCGGCCGCGGCGCGGCGGCGCATGCGCCGGGCGCTGCACACCATGCTGTCGAGGCGCGGACCTCAATCCGTGGGTCTGTTTCTGTGCCCCCTGCTGTCAATGGTGGAGTCCTCTGGTCTCCTCAGGGCCCCGAAGTCAGGAGACCAGAGGACTCTACCATTGACAGCAGGGGGTCTGGTGCTGCGCCAACCACTTCCCAACCGGTCAAACACGCTGCTGATGGGTACCGTCAACGAAGCAAACAGGCTACTGACGGGCACTGTTGGGACAAAGTCACAAGCAAGGCAGCACGGCCTCCTGAAGCGCATCTCGCTGTAAAATACACAGCAAACGTGCTTGTCTTGGGCGCCGCAGGCAGGCGCGCGCACGCCAGGCGGCCGCGCTCGGCGCCTGGCAGCAGGCGGTGGCCATCGCGCGCGCGCGCGCGCACAAGGTCCGGCGGTGCCCGTTGCCTGCTGTATGACCGTAGCATGTCGGGGCGCTTCGTTTCCGCACGTTCGCAGTCATGGAGCCTTACACGCCTTGAGATTCAGGTGAGCCTGTCCTGCTGCGGAGGCGGCAGTCCATCCTGCGACTGAACGGCAGTGTCTGGCCCACCCTCACGCACACCCCAGGGCGGCAAGCGGTGTACTAAGTCAATTCTAATTCCGCGCCCGACCGCCAGGTGCGTGTGACCGTCAACAAGCACCTGCTGCAGCTCGCGGCCGGCGCCTTCGCCGCATGGCGCGCCGCGGTCGCGCGCCGCGCCGCCGCCGCCGCGCTCGCCGCGCGCCTGGCCTCCGAGCGGGGGCTCGCATGCGCCGTGTCGGCCTTCCACGCCTGGCGCGGCGCCGCGTCCGGCGCAGCGGACCGCGCCGCTGCCGCCGACGCAATGGCAGCGCGCCTGCGGCGGCGCGCGCGCGCGCACGCCCTGGGTCAAGGGTTTGCGGCGATGCGGACCGCAGCGGCGCGTGCACACGCGGCGGCCGCGGCCGCCAACGGCGCCGCCGCCAAGCGGCGAGTCGCTGCGGCGGCCGCCGGGCTGGCCGGCTGGCGCGAGGTTACGGAGCGGCGACGCGCGGGGCGCGCGGCCTTGCAGCGTATGGCCGCGGCCGCGGATCGCGGAGTCGTTGCTCGCGTGCTGACGGCATGGCGGGACGCCGTGGATGTGCGGCGCGCCCGCGAGGCGCGACCCTGACTGGAGGGGCGTTGTCAGCGCTTGGCTCCGGTTGTGCGTCTGCAGGCGCCCTGCATACCTACTGATTGAGAAACAGCGGTGCTGCAGGCATCTGTGATTGTGATGCTAGGGATGCGTGTCTTTTATTTGTGAGGTTTCTGAGGAGTAATGCGCATGCACACTGGTCGCTGCGGTGATGCGCATGACCATTGCAAGCCCTTGACCATTGCCAGGCAAAGTACTTGTGGGAAAGCGAACCGCTGAGAACCTCAGCGTAGGGTCCCCAGCTGAGCAGCTGCACTGCACTCCTGCAGCGGCAGACAGCTGATTGCTATCGCAGCCGCGGGGGCCGCGGCGCAGCACTGCTCATGCACCCTAAACCTGAACCTATAGGCACTGCTGACAGCGCCTGCTGCCGCGCGGGGCCGCGCGCAGGCGCTGATCATGCGCGCAGTGCTCGCCCAGGCGGCGCGGCGGCAGGCCGGCGCGCTGCGCGCCTGGCGCGGATGGCTTGTCGCGCGCCGCGTGCGGCAGCGACTGCTAGCCAAGGCCGCCGGGCGCGCGCCCCCGAGCCGCGGCAGCGCTGCATGCCTATCTTGGCACTCACATCCATGCTCATAGGTTGGTATTGGTATTGCCAGTGCACGGACACCGCCAAGCTCATGCTGTACGCCCGCGCACTTGCGAAAGGCGGCGCTGCTGCGTCGAGCTGGCCTGCGCTGCCGGCTGGGCGCGTGCCTGGGAAATGCCCGAACCTGCACAGGCGGCGCTTTTGTCTCATGTCACCGTGGCATACTGTGCAGGCATTGAGGCAGGCAATCAGCGCGTGCGCAGGCAGCTCGTGCGCCTGCGCCTGCGCGCGGCCGTGGCCGGCTGGCGCGGCGCGGCGGCGGCCGCTGCGCACGAGCGCCGGCGCGAGGCCCGGCTGGAGCAGCGCGCCGCGGCCGCGCACACCGCGCACATGCTGCGCGCCACGCTGGCCGCCTGGCGCGGCCGCGCACTGGAGCACCGCAGGCTGGCGTGCGCCGGGCGGCGCGTCGCCGCGCGCGCCGCGCGCTACCAGCTGTCCGCGTGCCTCGGCGCATGGCGGGGCCGCGCGCGCGCCCTGGGTGCGGCCAGGGAGAGCGCCGGCGAGCTGGCGCGCCAGCAGGCGCGTGGCGCGCTGGCGGCGGCGCTGGCCGCCTGGCATGGGCAGGCACGGGAGGCGCGGCGGCTGCGCGCGGCGGGGCGCCGCGTCGCTGCGCGCGCGCGCGCTGCGGCCCTGCGCGGTGCCCTGGAGGTGCGCTCCTGCCTTGCCTGAGCTCGCTGCGTGCAGCACCGCAGGCCGCCGCTGGAGCGTCCTTGCTTGGCCTGACCTGCTCGCGTCGCTGCAAGTATGATGAGCTGCACCGCCAGGCTGTGAAAACCCTTGTCCTGCGCTGTGGCAACCCACCTGCTGCTCCTGCAGCGTCCGATACCACAACCCTATTTGTATCTGGACTGCTTGAGAAGCGGTGCGCCGCGTCCGGGCTATGCTTGATCAATGCAACGGCTTCCTTTTCCCGCACGCCTCAAGCTTCAGCTCACCCATCAGCGTGCAAGCTGCAGACGCCGCACGACGGCGCGCAGGCCTGGCGCGGCGCGCTGGCTGCGCGGCGCGCGGCCACGGCGCTGCTGGACGCTGCGGCGGCGCGCGGCGTGCTCGCCGCGTGCGGCCTGCCCGCCGCCTTGGCCCTGCCCGCCACAGCGCCCGCCGACCTTGGCGCTCCGCGCGTCGCCGCCAGCACGTACGGCCGGGCGCTGCAGCTGGCGGCTGTCACCGCCTGGCGTGCGCATGTGCAGGCGCGCGGCTGTTTTCATGGAGTGTGCCTTGCACTGGGACCGGCCCAGGCTTGTGGCCTTGTGGACGGACGGAGGCAGCCCAAGCGCATGTTCTGTGCTTGTTGCCTGCATGCATTACAGTTCGCACTGTGTCATGGTGCATGCCCTTGCTCGCTGCGTCGCACATAGGCCGATGTTGTGTTGGGCAACACGTTGACATACATCACTCTAGTCACGCATGTTGTGCAGCTCGAGCGCTTGAGAACATAGACTTGCCCTGCTTTGTGTGCCGCCATTTGGTGCCCTGCAGGCGCTTCTGGCGTCCCTGGCATGGCATGAAGCCGCTCCCAGCTGCCTGCAAACCCCGCAATCAGCCGTGTTCCTAACGGGCGGAGATGGCGTCACGCAGTGCAGCGCATGCCTGCCCTATGACAGACCCTACCCTATGACGTAACATAGTGCAGCGCACGCCGCCCTGCAGGCGCAGCGGCGCCACTTTGTCATCCTCCGCCGCGGCCTGGAGCGGCGGGCGGCGCAGCTGCAGCGCGCCGCGCTGCGCGCCTGGCGCGCCCGCGCGGTTGCGCTGCGTGTACAGCGCGTCGCGCTGCAGCGCTTCGCTGCCCGGGCGCGGCTGGCGTGCGTGCGCGGCGCATTTGCGCGGTGCGCTGCGGGCCACTCACAGCGGTATCAGAGAGACAGAGGCGAGAGATGGGGGTGCATTGGTGAAGAAACAAAAGGTCTATAGTACATGGGCAGGGGCTTGAGGCGGCTCACAAGTAGCTGGACTTTTGAGCCATGGTGTGGCGTCGTCCCCACTGACAGCTTGCCCAGCAGGGCCCAGCGGGGCGCATGCGGCGACAAACGCCCTGCTGTGCGCGGCGGGCGCCTGCGGCGCTCAGCAGCTCTGCCTCGTCACCTTGCGGGCCACCAATGCTGTCACATGGTCCACTCTATCTTTCCTCAGTCAAGATCTGCAGTGAAAGGCGGGGATGCCGTGCCTCCCGCCTGCTCGCCTGCAGCGGGATGTGCGGCCGAGCAAACCTTGGCTGGCCCGCTCAACGCTGGCCGGCGCGCGCGCGCAGGTGGCACGGCGCCTGGCAGGAGCACCGGGCCGCAGTGGCGCGCGTCGCGGGCTGCGTCACGCGCCAGCGCATCTCCTTCCGCCTCTTCAAGCTCTGGTACTGGGGCTCCTTCGACGAGGAGATCCAGGCGCGGCTGGCCCGCGCGGAGCACCACCCCGCGGAGCCCCCCTTGTGCTCAGCGCACCGTTTCAGAACACACGTGTCACGCGTGCTCGCCGACCAAGGCAAGGCAAGATGGAGCGAATGTATGCACATCCTCAGTCAGGCCCTGAGGAGGGCATGCATCGACGCTTGCCCCTAGCAAACTGATGTGTCCCTGGTTAGAGCTGGCGACGGTTACAGCAGCCCCATGTGCAAGCACCGCTCCACGCTCCAGCACCAGCATGCAGCCGCGCACGGCGCGCAACGCCTGTGCACCGCATGGCTTGACCCCAGATTGGCAGCCGACTCAGTGCCCGAGCGCGGCTCGCAGAGCACGCTGCGCAACCTGTACGCGGAGAAGGAGGAGCTGCTGGCCAGCCCCCTGCCAACCCTGCCCGAAACCCTAGGGTCGCCGGCGCTCGGCCGCGCGGCCGCTGCCGTCGCCGCCGCTGCCGCGGCGCTGGACCCTAGCAGCTGCTGGCCGCCCGCCGGCAGCCCACTGAGCGGCGCGTTGTCGGCGCCCGGCGCGCTGGAAGCGTGCGCCGACGGCGGCCCATCCCTGGACAGGGTCCTGGTCAGCAGCGACGAGCCTGACGCGTGGGGCGCGCCGCGCGCCGCGCCGCTCACCTCTCAGCGGACGCCCGCCGGCGGCGCGGCCGCCACGCCGGCGGCAGGGTCGGAGCAGCGCGGCGGCGCCGGTGCAGGCGGACCCTGTACCAACCCTAGCCGGGAAGGCGGCCCGCAGCTGCTGCTGTCCCCGCTCCCGGGCGGCGCGCTGGCGGACCTGCTGCTGGCGACCAGCGTGCGCCGGCCTGCGCGTCGCAGCCCGCCGGGCGCGCCGGTGCCTGCAGGGCCCAAGGCCAGTCCCGAGCACGCCGGCGCCGCGCCCAACAGCCCGCTGCCAGAGCTCGGCAGCCCCGCGCTCTCGCCGGACCGCGCTGCGCCATGCAACCCGGCTGACGCTGGGCCTGAGGCAGCCGCCGCCGCACCCGCACCCGCGGCTATGGAGAGGGATGCTGATCTGGCAGAGCAGGGCGTTGAGCTGCTGCTGCCTCCCGGCGCGCCCATGCTGCAGCACGCTGGGGCGGCAGCGCCCGGGGCGGCCGAGCCCGCTGGGGCGGGGCCGGGTGCGGGGCACGTGGACGGGCCGCGGGGCGGTATCACCCGGGCACCTGCGCCGGCTGGCGGCGCCCTGCCGCTGCTCTCGCCGCCCGAGGCCAGCCCGGCGGAGGCCGGCGAGGCCGAGCGCAGCTCCGACCTCGCCGCGGCCGCCGACGCCCTCCCGGCCTGGGCGGAGACGTGGGCGGAGGATGCGGCGCGCGTGGCCCAGGCCCTAGGGCGCGCAGGGGACCAGGCGGCGTCCGAGACCGCGCCCGGCGAGGGCGCCGCAGGGCAGGCGCTGCAGGGCGCGGGCGCGGTGCACGCCGCCCTGCGCGCCTCGCTCGTGTCGTCGCCGTCGCTCAGCCCGCGGCTGCGGCTGACGTTCGACGCCGCGCTCGCGGAGGTGGACGCCTGGGACGGCCCGTCGCTGCCCGTCAGCCCCGGCGCCACGCTGGACGCAAGCCCGGGCGCGGCTCAGGCAGCACGCTCCGCGGACTGGGGCGTCGCACCGCCCGCGCCCGCGCTGTCGCCGGAGGTGCCGAGCCGGGCGCCGGCGGGGCGGGCCAGCCCAGGCTCGGGGCCCGCGCAGGGCGCGCACACGCTGCGCCGCTCACTCGAGGCGGCGCTGGCACAGGCAGGCCACGATGACGCCGCAGGCGCGCGCTCGGGCGGCGGCACGGCCGCTTTGCCCGCAGTGCAGTCCAGCCCTGCGGGGGACCCCGTCGGGGGGCCGCCCGCGGGGCGACAGCCGCCGAGCGAGGCCGGAGCGGCGTGGGCGCGCGCGCTGCCGGGCCTGGAGCTGGGGCCCAGGGCCTCACCCTCGCTGTCCTCGCCCTCGGTGGGCGCGCCGGCGAGCAGCACGCGGCGCTACAGCCCCGTCGACCTGCGCACGCCGGACGGCGCAGCGGGCGCCGTCCCCTTATGGTCCGCGCGGGGCGCCGCGCGCAGCGGCGCGCCCGACGCGGCGCAGGGCTCGCCCGTCGCGGCGCCGCTGTCGCCCAGCACGGTGCAGCGCCTGAGCATGTACAACAGCGTGGCGCTGGCGGAGGCCGGCGGCGGGTTCCCTGCGGACCAGGGCGCGTCCCCGGGCAGCGCGTCCCCGGCGGGCACCGACTGGCGGATTGCGCTGTTTGGCGGCGCCGGCGACAGCGACGACGACGGCGGCGGGCAAGGCGGGGCGATGGGCGGTGGCGCTCTTGCCTGATGTGCGCGAGCTGTGCATGTGGGGCACACGACCGAGGGCCTGCTCTGCATGCTGAGCCTAGCTGAGCCAATCAGGTCGAATTTAAAACGCAGGTGGACTTTGGACTGATTGCAGGCTGCAATCTGCTGCTGAACATCTCCTATAGCAACCTTTTGTAGACAGCAGCTGTGCACGGGATAAGGCAGGCTTGGGTGGTGACAAATTCAATACGAGCGGTCTGGGCGCGCTGAAAGGAGAGTCCCTCAAGAGATCCTCCTGTAGAGAGTACAGCGTAAAGCCACAAAGTCACTCTCGCGCCGCGCCTGGCCGCAGCCACTCGTCGGGCGGGGGGCGGGGGGGCGCCCGGGATGCCGTCGCTGCGGCAGGCGGCCACGCTCGCCGTGTGCGCGGGTGGCATCTACGCGTCCTACCTCACGCAGGGCGTCGTGCAGGAGGCGCTCGCGATCAAGCGCTTCGGGCCCGGCCGCGAGCGCTTCGAGGGCCTCAAGGCGCTCGCCGGCGTGCAGAGCGTGGCGTGCTTCGCGTGGGCGGCGCTGCTGCTCGCGCTCGTCGCGCGGCCGGCCAAGGGCGCGCGCCTGCCGCCCGTGACCGCGTTCTGGAAGGTCGGGGTAACCAACAGCATCGGCCCCGCGCTGGGCATCGAGGCGCTGAAGAACATCAGCTACCCGGCGCAGGCGCGCCCCCGCTGCGCGCCTGCCTTGAGTGATCCTGCTCCCTGGTGGTGCAGGATCTCTCTGCGCTGGGGCCGGAGCTGTGGTGGGCCCAGGACTGTGACCAGGCTGTGCGCGCGTCGCGAGCATGCGTGCAAACGGCGAGCATCCACGCGGAGGGCTGAGCGGCTGCGCGCCGGGCGCAGGTGCTGGCCAAGTCGTGCAAGATGATCCCGGTGATGCTGATGGGCACGCTCATCGGCGGCAAGTTCTACAGCGGCCTGGAGTACGCGTGCGCGCTGATGATTGCGGCCGGCATCTCGCTGTTCGCGCGGCAGAGCTCGAGCAAGGTCACCAGCAAGCTGGCCGCGCCCAATGCGCCGCTGGGCTACGCGCTGTGCCTGTTGAACCTCGTCTTTGACGGCTACACCAATGCCGCGCAGGTGGGCACTAGGCCCACGCGCGTCGCGCACACAGGCCCTGCTGCCTAGGGTATGTCGTCTTTGACGGCTACACCAACGCCGCGTAGGTAGACCCCGAGCCCACCACACCATGCACGCACAGGCCCTGCCGCCGAGGACAAGGCTGGGGGTGCAGCGCGGGGGCGCTTCGACCTGGTGTGGGGAACTGCTGCCCTGTGCAGGCGGCGCCGCAACCTTGCCCGCCCCCAGGAACACTGTTGGCAGCGCTGCCGGCAGCGCTAGCACACTGCCAGTCCACTGCGCCTCGTACAGCGAGGCGCCGCGCGCGCGCAGGACGAGATCTTCAAGCGCTATGCGGACACGAGCGCGCTGTGGACGATGTGCTGGATGAACTTCTGGTGCGGCGCGTACAATCTAGTCTACCTGTTCGTCGCGACGTCGTCCGGCTGGGAGCTCGCCGCCTTCTGCCGGCGCTACCCAGAGGCGCGTCCGCCGCCGGGCCCGCCCTTGCATCCTCCCTCTATGGACAGCCCAGTCGCTGTATCTGATCTGCGCGTGTGTGTGCGCCTATGCTGGCATGCCCAAGTGCAGCTTCATGCGTGCGGAAAGCGCCTGCGCGACGCAGCGCACGCGTGACCACCTTGTGCATGTCACCCGCCGGCCTGGGCCTTTGGAGTCAGGCGCAGGGCGCGTTCGTTCGTATGACCTGTCAGATGCACGCCGTGCTGCATGATGCGGCTCAGGCGGGACCGGCGGCGGACGGCGGACAGATATCAGCGTTCCAGGAGGGGCTGCCCAGGCTCCCGCATAGTGCCGAGCCGCCGCGTGCGCGCAGGCAGCGTGGATGTGTCAAGGGGCGCCGCGCGCGCAGGCCGCGTGGGACGTGGCGCTGTTCTGCCTGTGCGGCGCGGTGGGGCAGCTGTTCATCTTCGCGACCATCCGCCGCTTCGGCTCGCTGGCCAACACGCTCGTGTGCACCACGCGCAAGTTCTTCAACATCCTGCTCAGCGTGCTGCTCAACGGCAACCCGCTGCTGCCGCAGCAGTGGGCCGCGGTCGGCCTGGTGTTTGCCGGGCTGCTGGTCTCGAGCGTCAGCAAGGGCCGGAGGAAGGGCAAGTCGGTGGTCAAGGCGGGCGGGCCCGGGCACGGCGCGGTACATATGATAAGCATGCCCCCGGGCGGCCGCCCGGCGCAGGACTAGGGCCGCCCGGCCAGGCTTGCGCGAGCACCCCAGGCAGGGCTGGGGCTTGCCGATCCGGCCGCGCAGGCGGCTGCTGGCCAGCGCCTGGCGCAGCCCTGCCGGGCCGCCGCGAACGCTTTTGGGTCGTCGGGCACTTCACCAGGGTGGCGGCTGCCTGCTGCCTGATTGGCATATGGCGGTCGTCCCGGCGGCTAGTGCTGGCACATGGCCCGGGCAACCTGGCGAACACCAGGCGGGGCCGCAGTGGTCAGCACGGCCAGCGCAAGCTCGAGCCGCCTATCGTGGGCGCCGTGCATGCTGTGCCGAAGACGCAAGGCACCTCGGGCTGTTGCCGGGCGCTGAGAGCAGCAAGCTGGCATATTAACTGCGGGAGCCACGCGCATGCACTTGCATGTGCTCGGCCGTGTCGTCACCTAGTTTATTTATATGCTGGGCCGTGTGTCACATCGGGATGTGCGCTCAGGGCTTGGCTTGTGCCTGCTGGCGGCAGCATTGCACACCTTATCTAGGCGAGGCAGCTTGTTGGCCTGCCGTGCATGATGGAGCCAGTGTGCAGTTCACATGCTGCGGCTGGGTCGTGCACAGGCGGCGTCAGGATGCAGGTGGCATGAGCTCAACTCTTTGTGCAGCTCTGTTGCTTGGGATGCCTCGTTAGCAGTGCGGCAACTTGCTGCCGGCAAGCATTGCAACAAGACTGCTTGGTTGCTTCAAGAGCAAGGCGTCCAGCAGGACAGTGACAACAGCCACAGCAGGCCCCATGCCCTAAGCTTGCATGCCGCGCTCGTCTCACATAGCTATGCGCACGCAATGCACCGGCAGTTTCAACAGGCGGTGGCCCTGCGGGGCGGGGTGCGTCCAGCGCCAAGGCCGCTACATTTCATCGGTGGCTGGTGGCACATCAGCGGCCGGCGGCGCCTCGGCGGCCGGTGGCACATCGGCGGCCGGTGGCGCGGGCGGGTCGGCGGCAGCCGCGCGCTGCCGCGCCAGCTTCTCTTGGCTCGTTGCGGTCCTCCTCGATGCTGCGCAGCACCTGCGAGACCAGCCCCGGGCGACGTCAGAGCCACATTCAGCCCATGTCCGCAACAGCCAGGGACTGGAACACGACTACGGCCAGGTCATGCACAGGCTCCATGCTACAGAGTCCCGCGTCATGCACTTCACACTTGCGCATCAAGCCAGGAGAGCATGCGCGGCGGGTCAGGGCGCCGCAGGTCGGGCAGCAGCGCGCCACACCTTGTCGCGCTCCACCGCGTCCGCAGCCTTCTTGTCAAAGCCAATGGCCTGCGCGGCACACGTGCACAGCGCTCGCCTCGGCCCGCCACAGGCCCTGCCTGTGCGCATCAAGCGGCTCAGCGCGACCGTGCAGGGCGGCGCGAGCGGGCCCGCACGCTCTGCTTGGCCTCCAGCTCGTCCAGCACCTTCTGCAGCTGCTCGACGGCGAACTGGAGCAGCCTGCACGGGCTCTGTGCCTCAGCGCTGGATCGGAATGCTTGGCTGCCTGTTGCCAGTTCTGCCAAAGCCGTCACACTTGCTGAGGCTGAGTGCAGGTGCGCACTCCATGCCCTGGCTGCCGGCGGGCGCGTCAAAGGTCCAGTAGCGCTCCAGCTCCTCCACCTTGGTGCGCCAGCCAGCAATGTGCAGCAGCTCGGGCGCGGCCGGGTGCGCGCTGAACGCCGCGGCTATGCGCTTGTTGCTGGCGCGCACCTGGGCAGCACGCACGCTGAGTGCAGTGGTCTTGGTAGCTGCACACACTGCTTGACGTTGTGTGACCTGGCGCATGTAGAGCATGACGAGCAATGAGCTCGGGCTTGCGAGGAGGGGTGAGTCCCATGGACACGCTCCCTGTGTGCACCAGCGCAACATGCAACGCCAAGCTTGGCTCTTTGGCGAGCGGACTTGCCCATGCTTACCTTTCTGAAGCGCGCATCGCCGGGCTCCTTCACGACGTTGCTGCAGACGGCCAGCAGCACCTCGACGCACTTGTGCAGGTTGGCGAGGGTGTGGTGGCGGTAGTCCAGCAGGCCGTAGGTGAGCTTGTTCACAAACTTCTTACGGGCACTCTTGGCGTCCGCCGCGTCTGCCAGCGGGCTGGGCATGCTCCTGGCTGCGTCGCATGCGCCGCAGATTATGGCCCCTATCAGCGAGGGAGTGTCTCGGTGTTGCAATCACGGTGAGGCAGAGCGTCTCGATGTGTGCAGTCAAGCTTAAGCTAAAAGTAATTTGGGGGCAAACTCCTTGGTACAAAGCCCAGCCTGCAAATGTTGCAGTGCAACATCATCGCAGTCACCATGGGTGCACATCGTGTGGGATGTCGCAACGCGCATGGCACAGCCCCGCTCTGCAAAGGGGGAGCGAGCACAAGTCAAGCGACCCAGCCTGCTGAGCCGGATGTGTTATACCCCACACCACAGCAAGGCCTGCTGGGTGGCAAAGGGCACAGCCTGCTTTGTAGGCACATGTGCACAGAGGACTTTGCAGGAACATGTGCACAGAGGACGTGAAGTGGGTGCATTGCTAGGCTTTGCATCACCGCTCAATGACACCTTCATGTATATTATGTTGTCATGGACACGGGGCAATTTGCCAAAATGAGCGAGGCCACGACATCCTAGCATGATCTCATATACGCCTGTATTACACTCCAGGACTATATGCCTGACGCGCGTCCTTACTGCAACCAGCACAACTACTGCACTCTTTGGCATGTCGGTATTGTATAGGTATATACGTCAATGCATCAAAATTGTCCTGAATACGTCTGCACTCGCACGAAAACAACACCCATACATGGAGCCAAGTGCTCAGCAGCACGCAAAGCCAGAAACGCAGGCGCCAAGTGAAACCGCGCACAAAGCACATCAAATCAAGTTGCGCGTCCAACACAGCAGACCAGTTAGCCAACCGACGAGGAGCGCCCAATTTACTGCATGCACTAAACGGCGCTAAAACACAGACCAACTAAATACATACCAGCTCAGCTCGGCTGCGAAGCCTGGAGCGTCAACGCTACGATACGACCCACGTTCTCCTTGACAGCGTGAAGTAGGCACCAAAGCATAGCTTCAAGCAGTCCGTCATCAGGGCCCTGCAAATATACCATGCAGCTACAAGAAGGGAAGAGCTGCCTCATGCTGTTCGAAGGTCTTGAGTGTCGCTGGCGGCAGGCGCCTTGTCCACACCAGCCAGCGCGCATCTTGGTGTGCATCCAACATCGCCACGCCGCTTGCAACGAAGGTGCGGCCTAGCAGTTGTGGTCGCAGCCGTCGCAATGGCCATAGCAGACGTTAACGTTGGGCCCGTTATAGCCTGCACGCTCGGCAAAACCAACCTGCTCAGCGACAGCCTGAGATAGTCGACAGGGCTGCTCAGGCTCAAACCCACGCTTTTTGCCGAGCCTGTGCGCAAGCAGACGGGCGGCGTGCGGGAGTCATACGCAAACAGGCACGCAGCCACTTGCACCACCTTAGGGCAGTGCCTCAAATAAAATTCCCGCATCTATCGTGTAAGGCACGGACCGCCACGCGCACGATGAGGCCAGGCAAGAGCTTGACATGGTTGGATTTCCGTTGTTGCGCCCCAGCAATAAAGAGCCGTCAGCGTGCACGGCACCTCTCAAGGTAGGGCAAGGGAACGCCTCGGCAGGCCCATGGCCTCGTGCAAAAGCACTGCCCACACTGTCATATCCTTGATATGGACAAGGGAGGAGCGTTGAGCGTGCTGGGCGCCCGCAGGCTAACCCCTCGCATCAGCATTATTCTGGTGACGTGCTTGAGCACAGTGCGGGTGCGACACAGCAGCTTCTTCCCAAGCAGAAGACGGGGCGCACAGCTGCCACGGCAGACGGCGTAGCAGCACGAGTAGCCAGGGCGCCAGGCGACCGCGGGCAGCATGCGGCGCGGGAGGTCAGCCGCCGTTGCGGTGGCGGCGCACACCAGACCCACAGCCAGGAAGAGCATCAGGTAGGAGATCAGGATGTTGCGAGTGGCAGCCATTGCAAGTGAGGGAGCTTGGAGGGCTTGTGCTGGCTTGAGGAGAGGCTTGAGCTGGCTGCTGCTGTCTGCGGATCGAGCAACAAGCAGCCTTTATAGCGAGATGCGCGAGATCTCTTATCTGCCAATGATGCCGGCGCAGCGCTGACCGTTGGCCAGCTGTCCTAGGGCTCCAAGGTTTCTCACTTTTACAGCAAGTTCAGTCCTTGAACCTTCGCGTTGTACAACACCACCTGAGCTGGCTGGCTACAGCTGTTCATGCACTGTGACTGATGGCTGCTGCACCTCCCCACCTTCCTGCTGGGAGGCGTGTTCGACCCACATGACGCCCAGACTGAAGGTCGGGTTGCTGGACAGGCTGTGCACATGCAGCTGAAGGACTACTTGGTCACGTATCTCAGTGCATGCACCTGCAGCTGGCACCGTACTATGTGTGTCACTCAGGGTGCACAGCGAGCTGTAGCATTGCTCTCAGCAACGCCGAGCGGGCATGACCCACCACAGGATAGCAGACATTGTGAGATTTAACAATGCAAGCAGCATTCACGAGCGTGCATTTACCAGTGCTGATCTGTGTCATTGTGTTCGTCTAGCTGTGTACCTGTTTGCAAGCCAGCATGTAAGTCTGGCATGGAATGTTACAAGAGCTGCAGCTGCGGCCGTTGCAAGCGTATCCTCGACTAGAGCATTCGAATCTCAACACCAGACTAACTTGCTCTGAATACGTGCCTCCATGCAATAGATGCCAAAACGCGCCGAATACTCTGTCCCATGCAAATTCGCACAACTAAAGACGAACTTGCATGTCAGCACAGGTCGCGTCAGCTGAATACTGGTGTTGTCCGCGCCCACATCAGAACAGCAGCATGTACCTACCAAGATAGCACTCCTCAGCATGCAAAGCACATCATGCAGGCACGTGATCATACGTACTAAATGAGGCAAGGTTGGCGCCCGCACATACGACATGGGAAGCAGTGTACGGCCCAATAGGGGCCCAGCACTATGCGCTAGAGATAGCTCATAAAAGGAGAAAGTTACCAGCATTCGCTTTGTTCAACAGCACATAATCTTGCCCCGACGCCTGGGCCACCACGCCTGCCGTATGTCCCAGCTCTCCGCAGCTAATAATCATGCATCATGACACGGTCCATCAGGCCCGCAAATTGTTTCAAAACCTCTATGGATAGAGAGACAAACATAAGAAGAGTATGTTGGCGTGGCTGATGGAGGCCTTGGACAACGCTCATATTCTAGCCCCAACGCCTGGGCCACCACACCGGTCAAACGGTCTCCTCAACGGGAGTCCATGCACAATGAAACGGTCCATCAGGCCCGCAAAGTGTCATCCAGAACCTCTAAAAAGAGAGAGGAGTGCAAGAAGAGTATGTACGCGTGGCTGATGGAGGCCTTGGACGTCACTCGATGCGCCTCGCCCTTATCCAGCTAGTTCGTGCCTTGCAGGCTGATGTTCGTGCCGTGCTGCGTGCAGGCGGTGATGATCTAGCAGTTGTGGTCGCAGCCGTTGCAGTGGCCGGTGCAGACGTTCCAGTCGGGCCCGTGGTAGCCTGCGGAGCAGGGTGAGCGCTCCGTGTCAGCCAGTCTCAAGCCAGTCTCAAGTCGGGTGCGCACCCTTGACCAGCGCTACTCAAGCCTGCAGTCCCAGCCAGGCAGGCTGTAGGCGGCAGGCGACCTTGATAGGACAGCAAATACCACGCCTGAGTCATCAGGACCGATCAGGCACAGCATGCGCGCCCGGCGTTATTAACAAACGAGAGCTTGCTGGAAGCTTGCGGCACCCCAGCTGGAGGTGCAGGCGTCAGTACGCAACCCACTTCTCACCCCTGGCAAGGAGGCGTTCAAGCAATCCCTGTAGCACTGCATGGGAGCAACTGCAAGCTTCACGCTGACACATAATTCCCAATGCAGGAGCGCTGAGTGCTTCACGCCTCCATCCTAGCCGGTGCTTTGGCGTTGTGCTGACGGGCGCCCTTAAGCAGGAGGCTGGCCTAGCACAGCGTACTGCTGCCGAGCAGGGAGGAGTGACGCACATGAGCCACGGCAGACATTCCAGCAGCACGAGTAGCCGTTGCGCCAGGCGACCGCGGGCAGCATGCGGCGGGGGAGGTCGGCGGCCGAAGCAGTGGCAGCAAACACCAGGCCCACGGCCAGGAGCAGCATCAGGGAGGAGATGAGGACGTTGCGAGTGGGCGCCATGGTGGCAGACGCGAGCTGTGCTAGCTTGAGATTATGGCGGGCTGTCTGCTAACGAGCGTCCCGTCAACTGGGATGTGGATACAGGTTGACGTTAAGTCCTGAGACATGGGGGCCTCATGGGCCCGCTAGGGTATGCAAGCTGGGGCCTAGCTGTGACGGAAGCGCAAATAAACAGGCGGCCACGTCCCTCTGCAATGCGACCCCAGCATCGGACGTTCCGTTGCTCGACAGCCTTGCATGTACCAAGCTTTGTGTTATGCAATAGACAAAGCTCCAGAGCTCTGAACACGATGTCCCGGGCAAGTGCTAGGCGTCTGCAGACAGGTGCAGGTCGCACAGCCTCGCAGCAAAGCGCGGGAGGGTCTTACTGCAGCTCTGGAGTGAACACAGCTTCCGTGTGCGCGCTACTGAGCTGAGCTCGGGCGCGGTGCACGGCATCGCACGCAGCCAGAGCGCTGCCATGCATGAAGCATGCCGTAGAGTGCAGATCCAGCACTGTTGCGGCAGTGCGGAGGGCGTGACGGAGTCTGCTGAGACCACGATCCGCCATGAGCTAGGAGGAGGAGGCATGCTTGCAGCCCCACGCCTGTGTCGCGGCAGAGAAGAGCGGCGAGGTGTGCGTGGCTCGGCCATGCTCACGCAATAGCGAATAAGTCTGTGGCGCTGCTGGGATGTGAGCAGGCATGGGGATTCCACAGCCGGGGATTGCTGTTTTATGTACAGTACATGTGTTCTAGCAGAGGTCTACACAGACCATGCTGGCGGTCAGCAGCTATTTACACCGCACGGGCAGCTGAGTGATGACGGCGCCATGCTCTAAACACTTGGTGGCTGCATGCATGTGCGCCAAGGTGTACATAGCATGCTGATGGCACCTGCGGCGCCCTGCTGGCATGCATGCATATATCTCGCACAGAAGCTCATTTGGCTGGTTCTGAACGCGCGCTTGGTGATGTGCTGGAGGCTCCAGCCTGGAGCGCATGCTGTGTTGCATGGCTGCGAGGGTGGTTTGGTTGCTTTGCTAGCACCTTGCGGATGCAACCTGGTGTGTATTGCTGCTTGTAAGCATGCAGTCGCTTGTGTAACCCAACCCCCTCTGCCCGCCTGGATATTGCTGAGTGCCACATTCCTGCATGTCATTCTGCAGGCCTCCAAAATCGCCATGAGCTGGAAATGTCCAGCAAGCACATGTGAGACAATGCACATCAGAGTTCTAAGCATGCTGTCGCAGACATGGGGTTGCTCAGGGCTTGCGACCTCATGTCGTTCAAACCTGCCACCAGGGGAGGACTGCGTCAAGGCCCACATGCCTTTGCATGCTCAGAGAGCCCATGGCAAACGGTTGAGTGACCGTGACAAGAAAAGCCCCTGGACTTGGCCACCGGCTCACGGGGCTATCGGCCTTAGGTTTGCCACAGGTCTGCCTTAGGTTTGGCGCGCGACCTGGGCGTTCCTCTTCACCCGTCAGCAGCCAATGTTCGCTGATACACGGATGTGATTCATTTCATTTCAAGCAGGCGCGACCAAGGCTTGTCTGTCCAAGCCATCACGACCCCGAGTGGTTCCTTGAGGAGCCCGCGTACTTAATAACATCTGTGCCCAAGCTACTGGTGATCTCGCGGTCGCCTGAAACGCGCTACAAGCGCCTGCCAGACTGCCATCCCTCTACCTGCTGGACGCTCGCGACCTGGACGCGGCGCTGCCTCGCGCAAAGGTGGCGAATGTGGCTGGCTTTCCTGCGCGTTAAGCCGTGCTCACGCTGCCGCTGGGCAAGCCTGCGGCACGAGCATGTCCGACAGTGTGCATGGCCTCTATGCATAATGTGAACCCTCCCAAACGTGGTTACCCTGCATTTGACATGCGTGCTGGGCGTGTGCGCATGGTGCAGGCCACATGAGGTGGGGCCAGGCCGTGCTGGTGGCGCATTGGCCACGCTTCCCGTGCAAGGTGATAGACTGGACATCTCCTGTTAACAAGGTGATGCCGCATATAGCTAGACGGTGCAGCACCTCATGTATCATGGATGAGAGCCCGAGCTCACGCATGAAGCGTAAGAATAACGGCAATGTGCGGGGTCTCACGCGCTGCGGCACCACATGCATGGCCGGCGATCAAAACCATAGACTAGACCGCTGCGGACGTCACGCATGCGCACAGGCCTCCCAGCGCGGCCGGACCCTCAGCCTGCCCGTCTTGCACCCCGGTCGCTACGCTGCGCGACTGCGGTCGCTGAGGATCGGCGGCCGCATGTCGTTGCGCCCCAGTGTCTCGGCAGCCACTACCGCGGCGGCCTTGAGCTCCGTCACAGGTTGTGCAAGCGCAGGGGTCTTGGGGCACCACAGCAGCTCAGTTTGACGCCTGCCCTCCGCCTCTGCCTGGTCAGCCAGGTCCGCTGCCTGCTGGCGCTCGCCGGCGGCTGCATCACGGTGTGCCGCTGCTGCCCCGCGCGCGCGCTCTGCCTCGCTGGCCGCCTGCGCCGCCGCTGCCTCAGCAGTCACGCGCTCAGCGTGCTTTTGCTCCGACTCAATCATTGCAACCAGGGCGGTGACGGCCTGCTGCGCCAGCTTGACCCGCTCATCGTCTTCGGCCATGGCCTCTGTGCGCCCGGCGTGCAGCTCTGCGAGCTGGGCGCGCAGCTCTGCGTTCTGGATGCTCAGCTCGGCAGCAACCTCCTCCGCCTTCGCTTGCGCCTGCTGCGCGTCCGCGTCGGCCTGCTGCTGCGCCGCTTCAGCCTTGCCATTGACGTACGCCGCAAAGCGGTCCAGATAGGCGGCCTCCTGCGCTTCACGGACGCTGACACGCCGTGGCGGGCGGGCCTCCATGCGTGGCCGCTTTGCGGCAGGCGCTGGGTCCACGTCGGCATCGGCCGCGGCTGACGCAGGGCCGAGCGCCGAGGGCGGCGGGGCCCCGCGCAGGGGCATCGCCCGTCTTGGTGGCGGGGTGGCGGCCGGGGGCAGGGTGCGGCGCCCCGGGCAGGGCGGGGCGGGCGGGCGGGATGAGCGCGCGCGCTCGCCGCACGGCGCGTCTGCACGCGGCGGCGACGGCCGCTGGTCGCAGGCGCGGCACGGCGCGCTGCGCGCGCATGATCGTCCTCATCGTTGTGGCACCTGAGCATGCAGGGCAGGCACGCCGGCCGGCGCGGCATGCATGTGCAGACATCGCTGGCAGCGCGCAGTGCGCGGGCCCACCAAGCTTGCACCCCCTGCTAGCAAGCACGTGCAGTAAAAAACACAGTTGTCGACCAGTCACAGCCAAGCACCTTTTCATGCAGGACATGCTGCCGACCATTCCAATTTGCTATGCTGCTCAAACCGAGCGTCCTTGCTGTTCTTTTTATCAGCTCCTGCTGACAAACACTCCGCGCTCGACTAGCCGGTACTGTGATCCTTACATGTGATAATGCTGCAGCAGCAGCAGGAGCACAGTCTGGCACACCCTGCACGACATGCATGCATGCATGGCAATTAATAACATCCAGCCGCAGCTCACGAAACTGCTGCTAGAGGTTAAGAAGGCCCACGCTCCCCATGCCACATGGTACGGTGGCACGCAGGCCAGAGCACTTGACAGCACGCAGCAACAACTCATGCAGCTTCTAACAAAGGCGCGCACGCTGAGCTTGAATATGTTAGGGGCATGGCCCTACCACATGGCATGGCATGTCATGCATGGCATGCAGGCCGCAGCTTTCACAGCACCCAGCCACAGCTCATGCGGCTGCTCTTAGAGGCGCGCATGCTGAGCTTCAGCTGAAAAGGCTATGTTTTGCTCCCCTGCCACACAGCATGGCATGCCATGCACATGGGTGGCTGGCTAACACGCAGGCAGGCAGGCAGGCTTGCGCGCCTGGGTGACGCGCAGCTGTAGCAGCACGATGCCGCAGCTGGCAAAGCAGGATGCAGCCGCAGGTCCAAGTATCACCACGAGCGCTGCAGAATCAGACACACTCTAAGAACTGCAACAGACTGAGTCAGAGTGGCAACGGCAACCAGCGCAGCTCGTGCGAGTGTCGCCAGGCCAGGCCATCTTAAACTTGGGTAATCTCTCACAGCGCAAGCTTGTTATCGTAGGTGCGTGTGAACCTACAGGCAGACACAGGACGATGATCGTGTATGGAGGTTGTTCTAGGCAAGAAAACAAGCAGAGGGACCTGAGGTGGATGAAGTGCTCCACGGCAGCGCTTGCAGTCAGGTTATGCGAGGTGTCAGCTGCGCGGCACTGTGCAATCGTGCTAGATGTATCTGGCCCTCCACACAGGAGCGCAGCAATAAAAGCACACTGTGTGACAGGCAAGCCGGTCAATTAAAAGTGATGTTCAGGCCCTGAGCAGCCCTAGCTGGCTCGTGAGAGGCTGAACTTGCGCGCAATCAGGCTTGCCGTATCAGCCCCTTCACAGCTTCCAACTGGTGTTGTTCAAAATAGTGTACTGACGCTGGTAAAAAAGCTTCTTTGTGTCCCTTCGCTCACCGCATTGGAGGTTCCTGCGTCACACGCCCTGCCGCGTGCAAGCGCCGAGGCAGAAAGAGAGCCGCCAAGCAACACGCGGGCACCAATTGCGCTCTGATGCTCTGAGGTACACGCGGCGGAATGGCGTGGCCCAAGGGCGTGCACGCAGCGCAGCTGGCGCAGCAACTCAGCCTGTCAGGCTCGTTTGCCGCTGGCGGCCTTGCCGCGGCGGCTGCGGTGTGCAGCGCGCCCACCGCGCTCGCATGGGAGGCTGGCGCCCGAGCGCCTGACGGCCGCCTCGTCACGGGGCTGGGCGCCACGGGCTACCGCGCGTCGGGCAAAGTCGTCCGGCGGGTTGATGCCTGGGGCGACACCGCTGTGGTGCGGCAGTGGCAGCGAGTCCCGTGTCCTTCCTGCTTGGCGCTGCCGTCGGCGGTGGCCTGGAACATGGGACCAAGGTACAGAGCGGGCCGCACGTGCAGGGGTACCCGGTCGACCGGCTGCTCGTGAGCGTGTGGAGCCCGCTCTACCCGAAGAACCTGGCCATCACCGCGCTAAAGAAGCGCGCGCCCCCTCCCCTCTCTGCACCCGCCTGAATGCTGAGTGCCAGGAGCGTCACAGCAAGCACCTGGTCTTGTCACAGCCGCCGCTCCACCTTGCATGAGTCTGCTGTGTGTGCCCCAGACAAGTGTGCGGCTGGAAGCCTGCCGCGCAGCTCGGGGGGCGTCATTGGAGTGGAGCACAGAGCCTGCTTGCCGCGCTGACGAGGGCCGGCCGGCGGCGCGCAGCATGCTGCTGCAGGCGCTGATGTTCATGGAGAGCTACATGGAGCGCGTGAAGGAGGAGGAGAAGGCCAACGGGGTGCGCCCGCCGCCCTCGAGCACGGCACCGCACTGCCCCCGAGCACGGGACTGTACTGCCCTCGAGCACAGGACTGCTCTGCCCTCGAGCGCGGGACCGCTCTGCCCTCGAGCGCGGGACCGCACTGCCCTCGGGCACGGGACTGCACAGCAGCGGGCGCGGCGGCATGGCGAGCACGCGCGCGCCGCGCAGGACGAGGAGGGCTTCTTGGAGGAATTGCCGCCGGTGCCGTGGCGCGACCTGCCGCGCCGCGCGCGCGCGGCGCTGGCGTCGTTCGGCCGCGAGGTCGCGACCGCGACCACGCGCCGCGCGCTGGAGCACCGCGCGGCCGCGCGCTTGGCGCCGCGCCTGGCCTGGAAGCTGCTGAAAGGCGCGCGCCTGCCGTGCACCGCAGGAGCTGCGCGCGGTTGCGCTCTGGGCGGCGCGCGGCTTGCCGTGATGGATGCGTACGCGCGCGGGCGCGCCGCAAAGCTTGCTAGCTATGTTGACCTCTGCAGACACGATGTGCCCAGGACGTGCAAGCAGACATCATGCCAGCGTAGATGGCAGGCAACCTCACGCTTACTCAGACACAGGCTGCCGCGCGTTCACCTAGCCCGTGCGAGCGCCGGTGGCAGCAAACGGCGGCGACTCACGCAGCACGCGTGCTGCGCAGACGTGAAGGAGTCGTCGCTGCGCAAGGCGCGGCGCCTGCCGCGCCCGCAGCGCGTGCTGCGCGGCTGGGTGAGCACGTACCGCGCCATGGCGCTCTCCTACACCGCCGACTTTCTGGTAGCCTCCGCGATCGACGCCTACAGGCACGCGCGCCCGGCCGCCAGTGCACTGCCCGCTGCGCGCGCCCTGCGGCGCTCTTGATGCGGCAGCGCTGCTCACCCGCTTCGTCTGACGGGATTGGGCAGGCTCCGACGCGGCCAAGCCTCCCGGTCATGCGGTGCAGCGGCCCGCGCTGCGCAGCGCGGGTCCGAACAGAGGCGGTAGCGCGGAGCAGCTCGCAGGCGCGGGGCGAGGGCTGCCTGCCGCCGGGTCCGCAGGGCCGTGCCTGATGCCGGAGGCCGCGCGGTTGGAGTACATCCGCTCGTCCTAAGCATGCGGTGCTGCGCTCTGCGTCACCGCGGGGCCGCCCGCGCAGGTCCGTGCGGCGGGAGCTGCAGCACCTGACGCGGCCCGCCGATGCGGAGCTAGAGGCCGTTCGGCGCGCGCTGGCGAACCAGGGCCCGCTGCCGGACGCGGCCACGGTGCGCCGCGCGCGCGCGCCGCGCCGCGGCGCGGCGGGCGCGCTGCCGGCGGCGCTAGGCGCTGCGCTGACCAGCCAGCGCACCGCGCGGCTCGTGGGCGCCAACGTGCTGCGCTGCTCGGCCTGCCTGCTGACATCCTCCGCGGGTGCGCGCGCGGGAAGCTGCCACAGACTGTGCCCCGCAGGGCTCCCGTGCAGCGCTCCCCGCAGAGGGCTGTGCGACCAGCAGACAAAAGCCGCTCAACTGTGGCGGTGTACTTCACCGTGGACCTGGCGTAGGCTGTAGCGCGCCGTGCTCCACAAGACCGCGCCAGGGCTGTGCCAAAGCGCGTCGTGCTGGACGCGCTGCCGGTCGCAGCATTGCCTGCAGCGCACCCCCTCATTGAGCTGGTGCCCGATGCGCCTGCCGTCCTGCGCCCTCAGCTTGCCCTCTGCGTCCGCATGCAGCCGCCGTCCTGCCGTTTACTTACCCTAACCCTATCCCCGACACCATCGGCGCGCGCGCGCGCAGCGGCGGGCCTGATGTCCGCGTTCTGGCCTGGGCTGCCCACCGTGCTCGCCTACAACGCGGCCGACCTGGCCGTCTCGGCGCTGGTGGTCTGCCCGGGCATCGACGCCTGGCTGGACCAGCGGCCCGGCAGCCCCGCCAAGAAGCCGCTGCTGCGCGTGGTCGTGCTGCTCGTGCTGGGCTCGGCCGCGATGGCCGTCACGGTGCTCTCCATCGAGCCGGCCAGGAGGTGACATGGCGTGGCTGCTGGGGGCCTGACCAGTGTATCTACACTTCTCGGCGCTGTTTCTGATGCTTTGCGGCTGGATAGTACTGTGCGGCGAGCAGTGCACGCCGGGTGCAACCTGGAAAAGCTTGCGCAACGTCAGCTTCATTGCTCGTGCCCGTGCGCGCCATACGGCGTATGGCACACGCTGTAAGCGATCACTGCATGTGGTCTTGCCGCTGAGCCTGGCATGCTCATAATCTTGCACAAATAGGAGCCGGCGCCGTCCCACTCCTTGGCCTTTATCTCACTAGCACAATCTTGCACAAGTCGTGCGGGACGGGCTTCATGACCCCAAACACGAGGGTGCTCTGATGGTCTATTTGCGAGATAGACGTCAGCGAGATCAGGGTCCGAACTTGGCAGTTACGGACTGGCGGTTTGTGCCAGTTTGTGGCAGAAACCAGTGTGGCACTGGGCTGATGCAATGGCTTCCAGACGATGAGGTGCATGAGAGAGGGGTTCCAGGGTGAAGCAGGCTGCAGTCTTTGACAGTGGCCGGGGCGTGCATGCACCGGTCAGTGCCTCTTCCTGAGGCGCAGCTTGCGTATAAAAGCCCAGAGCTGTGATTTTGCACAAGCATACCCTACTCTGAGGCCTAGGTCCCGCTTTGCTTGTGAGCAGCCAGCGCCGCCCGCCGCGCGTTGGCAAAGGAGCCAACAGCGTCACCTGCGCATGCGAGCGATGGCTGAGGAGAGCGCGCAGGACCCCGCTCCACGTACGCCTGCCCAAGCAGGTGAGGAGCGGCCCTGCCACGCGCCGGTGCAGGCGCGACGGCGAGGAGGTACGCGGTGCGCATCAGCCAGCTTAGAGCAGACCAGGTCCACTTGCACTCAGGGAGTCCGCTCGGCAGGTGCATGGCAGCCTGGCCTGCACAGCGGGCCTCCTGGCAGACCCGCCCCCCGCGCCTGGCTGCTGGCGCGCTCACACCTACTAGAAGCATGCGCGACCAGGGCACGCTCACACATATCGAGCGCACGCGACACCAGGGCGGCCACAGCCGGCGCACCGGCGGGCGAGAAGAAGAGCGCGTCGACGGCGTCATCGCCGCCGCCGCGGCCGCGCAGCTCCACACGCCAGCCGGGCTGCAGTGCATCCAGGTCAGCAAAGCGCGCGCGCCGCGCCGCAAAGCGCTCCGGCATGTCGCCGACCGGCCCCGCCGCGTAAAGCACCTGCGCGCCAGGCGGAGGTGAACAGGCGGCGACACGCTGACCTGAGGAGCACGCCGCCTGCTCCCGGCAGGGACAGGGACAGGGACAGGGACTGGAGCTTGTACATGCAGGCCCTCCCTGCATGTAGAGCCAGCGCTGCTGCCGGCAAGCACTGGCACACGCTGCAGGCCCTCCCTGCGTATACAGCCGGCGCTGCTGCCAGTGAGCGCAGGCACACGCTGCGCGCGGCCCATGGCGCCGGCGGTCAACCGCTGCACCGGCACGAGCGCACGCCACTCCTCCTGATAGGCGCTGACCCGGCGGTCTTGCCCCTCTGTCAGGGGTGCACGCGCGCACCTCTGCGCCAGGATCCGGCTCCCCGCGCGCGCCCGCCTCGGCAGGCCGCCTGTGCGCCGGCCTCTGCGCGGGCCCGCGCGCGTCGGCCGGCGGCGCTGCCTCGCTGTCCCTGCGCGCGTCGCATGCACTCAGAGCCTTCTGCGCCTGCGCCTGCGCAAGCGCGTGAGAAGGTGCATGCATGCTCGCCCCGTCTCGGCTCTCGCCAGCGCCGTAAGCCCAGCAGCGGCGTGCACAGCAGTGTGCAACGCCTCTGGGCGTGGAGCTCGGGCCGTGCCTGGGCTCCGCCGGCGCCGCCGCCGCGCCTCCCGCCGCGCCGGCCGGCGGCGGCGGCGCGGCCGCAAGCGGCGCGTCGAACGCGTCCTGCGCGGAGCCGGCGCCGGTCGCGGCGAGTGCGACGACCTCCAGGCGCCCGCCCGGCAGCGACTGTGCGAACGCGTGCAGCGTGCGGTAGCAGCCCGGCTCCGCCAGGCACAGCGTCGTCAGCTGCACGCGCGTGCGCGTTGTCAGGCGGCCTCGCCGCTCAAGGACACCGCACACTGCGGGCGTGACAGCACATGGGCTGCGCGGCATCGCGCAAGTGCAGCGTATGCCGCGCGTGACGCCCGCAGCCGCTGCCGCCACGACACGCGCCCGCACCACGGAACCCCGCGGCGCCCGCGCCTCCTCGGCCCGCACCAGCGCGCGCCGCCCAGCGCCGCCGCGCCGCCTGCATGCAGGGCGCGCGCGCCCGCTGCCTGCCAGCGCGGCTAGGATCAGGGTAGGGTAGGCAGGCGTCGGGCGCGCGCGCCTGCTGCCCGCTCAGGCCCAGGTCCTGGTACTCAACGGCCGCGCCCTGTGCGTCCAGCAGATGGTCCAGCTCGGGCTTGGCGCTCAGGGGCGCCAGGATGCGCAGGCGCATGCGCGCGCGCTCGATGCGCAGCTTGGCCTGCAACTGCGGCAGCGCCTGCGCGCGCGCGACAGGCGCGCGCCGTAAGCGGCAGCAGGCCGGGCCACAGCGGAGATAACTATTGCTGTGGCAGTACTCAGTCACACCCACCCCGGTCGTGCCAGCGTGAGCAGAGCGAGGCGGTGGTCAAAGTATGCAGGCCGCCCAGGCAGGCACGCAGGCGCCTCTGCGTAGAAGCTCGCAGCAGCCGCGCGACAGGACGCGGCGATATGCAAAGTGGCTTGCGCGGCGCGCCCGGCGCGCCTGCAGCGCCTGCTGTTTGGCGCCGCGCTTGGGGTCCACAGAGAAGTGCACGTCGCGCAGCGCGCGCTCGACCATGGACAGCGTGTACGGGCGCTGCGTGTCCGGGTTGATGCACTTGTCCGCCAGCACGCCCGCCACGTCCTTGAACAGCGTGGCAAACTCCAGCTCGCGCTCCTTGTCCGAGATCTGGCGGCGCGCGCGGTGGTAGGATTAGGGCTAGGGGTAGGGCTAGGGCCCGGCAGGCCGAGCCCCATACAGTAGTGCGGGCCGGTCGCGGGTCCCCACTGCGGCGGCACGCTGTCACGCTGAGGGCGGGCGCCTGTGGAGCGCCGGCGGCTTCGGCTCGCGCTCCCTGTCAAAGCTGGCGCTCGGGGTCGCGCGGGGCGCCGCAGCTGCACGTGCTTGAGGCGCGCGCAGTCGTGTACCACCACTACGAACCCAGCCTGTGCACCTCATACAGCGCCAGCGCGGCACCACGCTTGAGCACAGTGAGATTTGCATGCTGCCGCTCTCCATGCAGGCGGCGGGCGACGGTCCTTCATGGGGCCTGCATTGCAGTTTGGCACGCCCCGAGCGCAAGGGCGGCGCACCACGCTGCCAAGACGCTTTGCTGAGCAGCGTGAACAGGCACACCTGAGGGTGAGGTCTTCCTACCCCTAACGACAGCCTGGGGGGGGCGTGAGCGTGAGCGCGCCTGCGTGTCGCCCTCGGCCAGGATGAGGCGGCAGACCTGCTCCTCATCCGCGGTGCCAAAGACGTCCACCAGGTCCTCGTGCTTGGCCAGCACGCCCTTGGAGACATTGACGAACACGGTCGTTGTCTGCAGCACCTCGTCCAGGTCCTTCTCTCTGCGCGCCGCGGGGCCCGGTCTCCTGCGCTGCCGAGCTCCTGCGCTGGCACGGGCGCGCCGCGCACGGGGCCGCCAGGCGCCTCACAGAGCGGCAGGCTGCGCGCGCAACAGCGCCGGAGCGGGCGGGGCGCCGGTGACTCACATCCCGTTGCGCCAGTTCACAATCTTGTTCTTGTAGCAGGCGACCTCGAAGCGCTTGCCCTTCTTCTTGTAGCGCACCACGGCCACGTTGGTCAGGCGCTTCTGGCCTGCGGCGCCGCACTGCCAGTCCGCTGCGACACAGCTAGGCATGCGTTTCACTATAAGAGCACAAGAGGGGTGCTCACCAATCGGCTGCTTCACCCCACTGGACATTGCTGCGCTCCTGTCCTCCTGCTATCAATACACACTCGCTCCGCGCCGTCCCACAGACAGTACTCCTGCTGTCAATACACACTCGCCCCGCGCCGTCCCACAGACAGTACTCAGATTAGCGGATGTGCTGCTTCTTGCACCATGTTCCAAACAGACAGGCGGCAGTGCGCACAAGCACTCTATTGCAGGCGCTCCACATAAACTGCTCTGCAACAGTTGGGCGCAGCAGGAGCCCTATCAGGCCTGGTAGGTCCTCACGCCCCGTGAACACGACCATCGTGATCACCTGGAGAGCGAGCCTGTGCCATACCAGTCGCCGGCAGCACATTGGAGGCGCATACTAGCTCGCCGCCAGGCATTGACTGCACCTGCGCCCGGCGCTCCGCAATGCGCGTGGCGAGCATGGCGCAGACCACGCTGTTCGCAGCGCCAAAGCTGTGCACGTGCACCTCCAACGGGCCTCGCAGCCGCCCGCTGGGATTTCTGCCGCAGCGGCTGCTGCCGACCTTGGCAGCGCCGAGCAGCGCTGTCCACCGGGGCCTGGGTGCGCCCTGCGCGTCCGGTTGCGGCTGTGCCTTTATGTGGTCCCCTGTCGTATGTATCCCCAGCAGGTGCAGGCAATCTTGCCAAATACTTTGGCACGCTGATGTGCTTGGCGCCCGGAGCTCGCTCCCTGTGAGCAACGCACCAGCCCAGGGTGCAGCCGAGCTTGTAAAACTGCTACGGACGCTGCTGCTGGACGCTGCACGGCGCAGATGCTCCGCGCAGCTTCCCAGCGGACGGCAACAACGGCTTCAGCCAGGACATTGCGTCGGCGTCGATGCCCGCGGTGAGGCCGCCTGCGCGCGCCGCTGCCCCCGCAAGCGCCGCTGTGCCGGCGGCGAGCCGGCGAGCGAGCCCGCACCGGCCGCCTCCGGTGGGGGAGCGCTCGCGAGGGCGCGGCACTGCCCTGAAACACCGCACTCCGGGGGGCTGCGCAGCCCACTTTTTGAAAATGACACGCTCCAGGGGGGCGCGCAGCCCACCTTCGACAACGACACAGACCCGGACGACGAGCTGCTGGAGCTGCAGGAGCAGAATTTCCGGCTCATGCAGCAGCAGCAGGCGCAGCAGCTGGAGGCGCAGGCCGCGCAGGAGCTGGCAGAGCCGCAGCCCGCCGGGCTGCGCGAGCGCATCGGCTTCGTGGGCGCCGGGCAGGTGCCGGCCCTGCCGCCGCGCCGCGTGCGCCGCTCCCGCTGTCGCCGGGACGCGCTGTGCGTGCAGGCGCCGTTGGTTGGTGCAGCGGCGGAGGCGCCTGCCGCGCGCCGGCCGCGCGAACGCGCGCGCTCGCGGCGCTGATGGCTGAGGCGCCGCGGGGCGGCGGGGCGGCAGATGGGCGAGGCGTTGATACGCGGGTTCATACAGTCGGGCGTGTCGTCCGCGGGCAACCTCAGCGCGTCGGTGCGCTCCGAGGAGCGCCAGCGCGCCATGCAGCAGCTCGGCATCCAGGCGCGCGCCCGCCGCCGCCTCGCTGCTGCCGCCGGGCAGGCAGGCGGCCTGCTGTCGCAGGCCGCGCCCTCCCCTGGCATGGCCCAGGGAATCGACCACACAGCGCTGACAGTGGGTGCCGCGCAGGTGTTTGGCAATGCGCTGATGGGCGGCGCAGCCGACCTGTGCGATGCGTCCGACATCATCTTCCTGGGCGTGCGCGCCCGCGCGGCCCCTTGCCCACGACCCACGCTGCGAGCCCGCTCCTGGCAGAGGCCAGGTATCCCAGTGGCGCCGGCGTGTCGGCGAGGCGCGGCGGCAGGGCGCGCACACCGGGGCCCTCACGAGAGCTCGCGCTCAGCGAGGTGCCGCGGCCCGCGCAGGTGAAGCCGCAGTACCTGGACAGCATCCTGGAGGCGCTGAAGCCGCACCTGGCGCCGCGGCACCTGGTCATCTCCATCGCGGCCGGCGTGCGCATCGCCAGCCTGGAGGCCAACCTGCCGGAGGCGCGCCTCGAGCCCGCCGCGCAGAGGGTTAGGGCGTGACACTGGCCGCATGTCACACTGGCCGCTGCCGCGCGCGCCGCGCATGCGCGCGCAAGCGGAGCCCCGCTGGGCAGGCGCGCTGACGCACTGGGGGCGCGGCGCAGGGCACGCGCGTCGTGCGCGTCATGCCCAACACGCCGTGCCTGATCGGGCAGGCCGCGAGCGCGTACGTGCTGGGCAACCACGCCACGCTGGAGGACGGCGACCGCGCGTTCGCGCTCTTCTCCTCCGTGGGTGCGCGGCCGGGGGTTACGGTTAGGGGTAGGGTAGGGTGGTGTAGTGTAGGGTTGAATAAGCGGGCGCGCGCACGCTCGCGCGCCGCCGCTGCGCGCGGCGCCCCGGCAGCCCCGGCCGCGCGGACAAGCGCCTGAGCCCGAGCTGCCGCTCGTACATCGGCGGCCGACTCTGTTTGAACAGGCGCACCTAGGCAGTGCTGGCATGATTGAGCGGCGGCCGGCTGAGCGACTCGGGGCGGGGCGGTCGCAGGGCTGGCGCTGCCGGTCGAGGAGCGCATGATGGACGCAGTGACGGGGCTCAGCGGCAGCGGTCCGGCATACGTGTTCCTGGCGATCGAGGCGCTGGCAGACGGCGCGGTCGCGGCCGGGCTGCCGCGCGACAAGGCGCTCGCGCTGGCCGCGCAGACCGTGGCCGGCGCCGCGCGCATGGTGCGCCCGCGCGGCGCCGCGCTTCAAAACCAGCGGGGTGGCTTGGGAGCGCCCAAGCATATGATGTGCCCGCCCCGTTGTAGCGGCCTCGTACCAAAACCTTGCGTTTGTTCGCATGGTGTGACGAGGGGCTCGCTCGGCACGGCCTTAGGGCTCGAATACAGCCCCGGGGCTTGTGCGGGCGCCGAATGCAGCGGAGGCCTCGGTGCGCTGCGACGTCGCGGGCAAACACGTGCTGCACTCTCCCGCCGGCTCACGCATCTCTTGGGCCGCGCAGCCCGCTCCTCTGTGCGCCGCCGCGCCGCCCCGCGGCGGCGGGCGTGCCTGGCGGCGCGCGGAGCTGCGCCGCCTGGCTGACGGCCGGCACAGCGCGTTCTGTCGCTGGCCTGCAGGGGCCGGGTGCGCAGGCTGAGCGACCGAGCGGCCGCGCGCAGGTGCTGGAGGTTATCCCCTAACCCTACCCTATCACGTGCGCAGGTGCTGGAGGCGGCCGGCGACAACCGCCTGACGCACCCCGCGCTGCTGAAGGACAAGGTCACCAGCCCGGCCGGCACGACCATTGTGGGCCTGGCCGAGCTGGAGTCGGCGGGCGTGCGCGGCGCGCTCATTCGCGCCGTAAAGGCCGCCGCGCGGCGCTCCGAGGAGATGGGCTGACGCGGGTCAGCCCGGGCGGCTGCGCGGCGTTGCGGACGCCGGCTCGGAGCCTGCTGGAGGCGCCCAGCGAGCGACCACTCTGACGGCAGGGCGTAGACGTGTGGTTTTCAGTTGGCATAGCGAATTTGACTGCTTGCTTCAGGCTGCGGTAGACTAGATGACTCAAACACAGTGCTTTGGGGCGACCCGGCGGCAGTGTGCATCTCGTGTCTGCACAGGACCCTCGGTCCTCTGACAAGCCTGTGTCCTCAACACTATGCGAGCCTGCCCGAGTGCAGCCTGTGACTGTGCTAGGCAGCCGGCTGTCCTGGAAAGGTTCCCAATCACTTGGCGGCCCACTCTGCGCAATAAGCCACCATATGGCCCTGCCCAGCTGAAAGCCATCCTCGAACACAAGTCACACTGGAGCCTGACAAGTTTGTGTTATTTAGTTTGTGTTATTTAGAAAGCAAGTCCATGCGCTTCACCGTGCAGCAAGCCGCTGCTGCGGGAGGTGTATGCGACAGCTCACAGAGATTGCCTGACATACTTTTCCACACTTGTGTGTTTGAGAATGTCAGCCATTGATTTTCATACGCCACTCCAAAAACGCAGGATAAAGGGCATTAACCTACCGGCACATGGCAGCAAGCTTGCTTGGGCCCTTTCTGCTTGCTTCAGGCTCCGAGCCCAGTCCTGTGCTGCATTGAGTATTCTCCGGTGTACTCCGACGCATATCGGAGCGGCGAGGCGAGGACGTCGATGTGGGGTACGATTGCGGACATCAGGGCAAACCAGTTTGGTTGCATAGGTGAGCCGCCCCCTCGCGGTGGAGTCTCAGCAGCTTTTCGTTGGCCGTGTGAGGGGGCAGGTCTGTGGCGCACTGCCTCCTTGGCGCTGAGGGCTCCCGACAGAGCCCACATTGGGCTGTGGGACACAGCTGCTACGGATGGGCACGGCTCTATACCTGTACAAAGGTACAGGGCTGGTTTGCTGACGGCATTACGCACGGTATTGCGAGCGGCTGGCCTGCACTTGCCCGCTGTAGATTGCGACATGTGACGACTGCTGCCAGCGTCCGCTCCTGATGTGCCGAGGGCACCACAGAGGCCCCTTAGCCACCAGCGTTCCGCAGGCACAAGGGGAGCTCTTTGTGGGCGTCCAACATCTCTCTGCGGGTTTGCCCTGGCTTGTGAATAGTCGGCCACTATTCCACCATCAGCGCGGGTTTCCGAGGCTACCAGCCCCGCTGGGCGAGGGCAGCGAGTACGTCTGTTTGGTTGACGCCGAGTTCTGAGCGCTGCATACGGCGAGGGTGTGTTGAACGTTCAACGGGCAGCGGGCACCGCTCGATGCACGAGCAGGCGCTCAGCATATTCTGCGCACAGGGCAACCGTTGCTGGTTGGTCTTAGCCCTTGGGGCTGCCGACGCCGCTGGCCCCTCGGGGATTGTTGGGGTCGACTCTCTGTCTGCCCATTGGTAATGCACATACTTATTCTAAAGGCGAAACGTGCCTGCTTTTATTGACAGTACTCACATTGTTTGCAGGCGGTGCGAGCGAGGGCAGGGAGGCTGGGCGCAGAGGTTGCGCAATGAGCATCCAGGCGGAGCAGCGGATGGTTGCAGCGGTAGAGCATCCAGGGGCAGGCCAGCCGGTGCTTCAGCGGCCGCCGCAGCAGGCGGCGGTCAAGGTGGGGGCAGCCGGGCCTGTGCTGGGCGTGTGTCCCGAGCCCGGCGCGGGGCCGTTGGGCGTTGAGCGCACGGCGCTGCCGCCCACAAAAGCCGCGCGGGCGGACGCACAGCCGTCAGCGCCGCGGCACGGCGCACAGCCTGCGCCGGCGTGCGCCCCGGACGACGGCGCGGCGCCGGCGCCGCGCTGCGAGCACTCGTCGGAGAAGAGCTCCCAGGGGCGCGTGCCCAAGCGCGCGTTCTGCGCCGTTAGCGACAGCAGCGGCGGCGGCGCGTCCAGCAGCGTGGTGCGCTCGCAACAGCCCGCCGGCAGCGCGCCCGGCTCGCCCTGGGCGTCCAGGCGCGCCCCCGCTGGGGCGCCGACCTGCTGGGGCGCAACCTTCCCAGCAGAGCCAGCAGAGCGTAAGCAGCGCGCTGGTGTCGTTCGGCGGGTGCCGCTTGCGCGTCCTGCTGTGGAGTCTGGTGGTGCCTCAAGAGTGTGTGCCAGCGGGCGGTGTGGCGTGCCGTGGTTCCCAGACCTGCCGGAGTGGTGCGTGCGACTGTGTTACGGTGTATACTCGTGAGTGCACACAGCTGTGAGCTGGCCGCTGAAACAGCCGACGCCCTACGCACCCGCCAGCCGGCGTGGCTGGATCGGAAAGGAGGCTCCTGCCTGAAGCGCGCCTTGTTCTGTCGCGGTCAGGTCGGAGCCGAGCAGCGCGGGCGCCGCGAGCCAGGCGACGAGCAGCCAGCACCGCCGCGCGTGCGAGGCGGGCGCGGCGGACGTGACGAGCGCGGCGCGCAAAAGCCTGCGCTCGGCCGGCGCGCCGGCCGGGCCAGAGGGCCGCGCGTGGCCTGCCCGGCAGGCTGCGCTGCGCGGCGTGCTGGGGCGCCAGCCAAGTGCGCGCCTGAGCCCGGGATTACGTGAGCATGGGGTTGTGTGAGCAGCGCCGCGGAACGCGTGTCATGGAGTGTCACATGAGTCGAGTGCAACCTGGGTCAGCCGCGAGGTCCCGGGTCGCGTGTGCTGCCTGCGGCGTTCTGTCGCCTGCAGGCTTGCCTGAGTAAGTAGACCTGAGGCCCGACGCCGCGAGCAGCACCGGTAGCACATGCAGACGCGGTGCATGTTGTGCGCAGGCGGCGCGCGACTGCCGCGCGTGGCGGGCGACACGCCCGGGGAGAAGGCGCGCAACGCGCGCGCTCTGGCGAGTGCGGCGTGGGCGGACGCGCGCGCCAAGGCACGCCCGCTTGCTACGCCCGCCCGCACCTGCCGCGCCAGGACCCCGGGGAGTGTGTGGCGGCGGAGGACGTGCATGACCTGGGGTGGCTTCCAAGGGGCCGGCGTGCGCCTGGGCAGGCACGTGTTGGGGAACTGGACTGTTCACATGTTGGAATCCTTCAGCCCAGCGGGGTGCCCAGGGCGGCGCGCTCAGCACGGCGCGCCCGGCGTACAGGCGGAGCGCGCGGCGGCGCTCGTCGCGGAGGTGCGCAGCATGGCCGCCAGCGCGCCGCGGCCGCCCAAGCGCGGCCGCACCGCGCGCCTGGACCACTATGTCGGGCCGCCTGCGCACCTGCTCGTTGGCGCGCGCATCAGCGTGTTCTGGCCGGACGACGACGCCTTCTACAAGGTGGGCCGCCTTGGCCGCTGCTTTGGCTGGCACCGCTGCGTACTCTACTTCAGGCACCTGGGACGCAGCTGGCTGACCGCGCCCGGGGGTCCTAGCACGGCGGCGCCGCAATGGGTTGCCGTGCAAGCAGACAGCGTGGGCAAAGTATATTGCCATCAGTTGTATGTGTGCGGCCATGCGTTGGGGGCTCCGGCGAGGAAGCGCGCAACCCTGCGGGCGCATTGGATGGATGTAATGGCGTCTGACCCGCGCACGGATGCGGCCGGGCAGGGCCGCATCCTGGAGGCGCTGGGCGGCGCGGGCGAGTGCCGCGTGCTGTACGACGACGACATGACCGAGCGCCTGGCGCTGCCGCGCGAGCGCTTCCGCTGGCTGGCGCCGCGCGCGCGCTCCGCCGGCGCCACGCCCGCGCTCTACGTGCGCGCGCCCCCCGCGCGCCGCGCCTTGCTGGATTCGCTGGGCGCATCTGTCAGAAGGGACTTGTTCAGATTGTGGTGTTGTAGCCCCTGCGGACCTGTCTGCGCCCCAAGCATGGGGCGTGACCAAAGGGTGTGCCATGGAAGCGTGGGTTGGCATGACGCCCAGCCTTTCTCTCCCGCGCCCCCTGGGGCGTCAGTGCTGAGGCGCGTTGCGCGGCGTAGGCGGAGATGGCGCGCCTTGGCGCCGACAACTCGCCGCCTGAGCCGCCCGCGCTGCCGGCCGTGCCGGCGGAAGCTGCGCCGCCAGCCGGCGGCGCCGCGGTCGGCGCGCGCGTGTCCATCTTCTGGGGCGCCAGCCGCCGCTGGTGCCCGGGCCTGGTGCTCGCGCACCGGCAGGGCCTGCACCAGGTGCCGCCCCCGTTTACACCGAAACGCCGGGGGTTAGGGTGGATTCGCCTAAGCCTACCTCTGCATCTGGCAGTTGAACAGTCTGCGCGCAGCAAGGCCACTGCTCAGTTCGAAGCCGCACTGCCCCCCGCTGCTGCGTACGGCGCGCTTGGTCCTTCCATGCCTGCTGGCCTGCACGCCTGCACAGGCCGCCGCTGCCGCGAATACTCAGCCGCAGAAAGGCTGAGAAGAGGCGGGGCGCGCGCGCAGGTGCTGTACGACGACGGCGAGGACGAGTGGCTGGACCTGCGCGTGGAGGCCGTGCGCGCGCTGCCGCCCGCCGCTGTGTCTGCTGGGCTGCCGGCAGGTGGCGCCCCTTCCAGAGCCCTGTGCCCTGTGCCCTGTGGGGTGTGCCCTGCATCAGGGGAGTGCCAGCAGGTGGCGGCCTTGCCATTCTGCCTGCATTTCCTGTAGGCGCAGGATGCACTCTGTACTCGCTTGCGCGTACCACCCTGCTGCCCAAGCCGTCGAGCGCCCGCCTTGTGTGGGGCCAGTCAGCAGCCTGGTGCGGCGGGGCTCGTGGCCCGCCTTGGCTCTCAGCAGGTGTTGCCAGCGCCGGCCGCAGCGCACAAGCGTGGAAGCCTGTGCGGCTTGCCTCTTGACCCTAACCCTACTCATACCCTGCGCGCAGGCCTGGACACGCCGTGCGGCTCTGCGGCGGTCGGCTGGCGCGTGGCCGTGTACTGGCGCAGCGACGCCGCATTCCACAGCGGCGACGTCGCCGCCTACTACCCCGCCAGCGGCCGGCACCGGGTCGTGTACGACGACCGCGCCGACGAGACCCTGGACCTGGGCGCCGAGGTTTTGCGCTGGGTGCTGCCGCTCGGCGTGGCCGCCGGCCCGTCGCCGGCGCCGCAGGCCGGCTACCCGCTGGTCGCCACGGATGCGGGCTCGTGGCCGGGCGCCGGCGGCGCGCGCGCGACCTCGGCCGTCTGGGTCAAGGACTACGGCGGCGAGCCGGCGCCGGGCTGGGGCCGCCCCGGCCTGATGCCGCCCGGCCACGCGGCGTGCTGGTGGCAGGCGCCTGGCCCGCTTGTGCCGAGCGGCGCCGGTGTCGACCTGGGCCCGGCCGCGCACATGCGCCGGCCGGCTGGCCTGGACCGGCGCGCCGGGCCGGCGCTGCGCGGCGCGCCGTTCTCTGCGCCCGCCGGCGCGCCGCTGTTCGGCGGCGCGGCCGAGCTGGGTGAGCCCGGGCCGCTGCGCTACGAGCTCGCGCGCACGGTCAGCGCGCCCGCCGGCCGCGCGCCGCCGCCGCGCGGCCTGGAGGCCGAGCTGCTGGCCGAGCTGGGCGGCAGCATGCTGGGCCCGCCCGCGCACGCGCCGGCCGGCCCGTGCGCGCTGTCCGCATTTGCCAGCGAGCGGCCGGCGTACGCCGGCGGGTGCGCCGGCCTGCACGCCGGGCTTGCGGCCGCGGCAGCCCCGCCGGGCGGCCTGCCGGACGACCTGCTCCTGCTCGGCGGCGGGTCGCTGGGCGGGCCGCTGCCCGAGGAGGACGCCGGCGCCGACGTGGCGGAGTTTCTGTGCGCGGGCACCCTGGAGGAGGACCCACTGGTGGCCGCCTGCGCGCCGCGCCCGCCGGCCTGCGCGCTGGCCACACTCGGCAGCAGCGACGAGGTGCGCGCCTCGCGCGCCTTGCTGGCTGAACCCTGTGCACGTCGGGGTCCTAGACCAGGCGCAGCAAGGCGCGGTCATGTGGCGCCAAACGCTGCGTGTGTCTGCGAGCGCCGTCGCGTGCTGTCCCCTGGTCGCGCCTGCCTGGCGCATGCTCGTTGCGCGGCTGCTCCAGGGTTTGCTCTGCGCCTCTGCGCCTCTGGCAGGCCCGCCTCCGGCGAGGCGGGCGCGCCAGGAGGCCCTGTGCCAGGGTGCATGTGCGGGACAGCACAGACACTGAGTCATCAAACACGTTGCTGCATTACGGTCATGAGTCATTACTGTAAAGGGGCAAGTGCACTGCCCCGCGGTGTGTGAGAGAGCACTGAAGGTTATGCGGCCCTGCGGCGCAGCTGGGCTCGCCGGGCTGCTCGGCGGGCGGCGGCAGCGAGGAGTCGCAGCAGACGGCGGCCGCGCTCGTGCTGGCCGCGCCCGCGCAGCCCGCCCGCCCGCCCGCCCTGCTCCTCCACGCCGGGCCGCTCGCCGGCACGCCGCAGAGCGTCGACCGGCGTGCCGCGCTGCCGTGGCCGCTTGCGCCTGGGGTTGCGGACGCGCCCGACGGCGGCGATGCCCTGGCCGAGGGCGCGCCCGCGGAGCCTGCGCGCCAGGGCAGCCTGCCGACGGACACGCTGCAGGCGCTGCTGGAGGAGATGGAGGGCCTGCCCTCGCTCGAGGGCACCCTGGCGGGCCCCGCATGCCTGGACTGGTGACGCGCCGTCCGAGCGGCGCCGGCCGAGCGGCGCGGCGCGGCGCGCAGGCGGGCGCACTGATCGCTGCATCACTGTCGGTGATGTAGGGTCAGGTTTCCCTATCTTATCCACATCATGAGGCGGTCGCTAGCAATATACCCCAGCTGGGGAGGACTTTTGGGTGCGTCGAGTAGGAGCGCGCGCGGGCACAGAGCATGAGGGCGGTTGGGGCGGACAGGGTGCGCCTGCCTGCGCATGGGACCCCTGTCAGCCAGCCCCTGGTGTGGGCGGAGCGGCGGGTATGGCTAGGTGTAGCATAGATGTACACGGGCAGAACGTACAAAAACATTACCCCATCACTGGGCTTCAGGCGGCCCTTGCGCGGCGCGCCCAGGCAATATGCACATATGGTGGTGCCTGGCGGGCGCGCCCTCCCTGCAAGACGCATGAGGCCCCACGCCGGGATCTGACTGGAGTGTTAGGATGTGGAAGCGGCGGTTGTGTGGAACAGATGGGAACAGTAGGGTCGTGAGCCCAGGCATCAGACGCGCGGTGAGCCCAGGCACCAGACGTGTCGCCGGAAGAGCACTTGGCATTCGATTGGGTGTCAGGGGCAGCACAGCGGGGGGCGCAATTCATGGAACGAGGCGGCCCGCATCTGGCCGGGCTGCAGCTGCCATGGTGCTGCAGCCTGAGGCCCATTTTTTAGCAGGCGGAGGGGGGTGGGTGGGGGTGGCGGGGGCCGCGCTCGCGCCCGCGTGCGGCGGGGCGGTCCGCCCCACCGCCTGGCCCATGGGTACGTGGGGGCAACATGCAACCCTGACTTCTTTATATGCACCCTCTGGCGACTCGCTCGGCATTCCGAGCTCCCCCGTGAGCCCCCAATGATTTGATGCCACCGGCGCAGGCGGCGCTGCGGGTCGCCGGCCCGCGCTCCCCGCGCGCCTGCCTGGGCGCATTTTCGCGCGCCGCGCTTGCGGTGCTTTATGCGGCATGCTGGGTGCTTGACGTGCTGGCGGCCGGGAGCACATGGCGGGCCCCGCGCGCCCGCGCCCGCCAGCAATTCATAGGATGGTCTTTTTGCGAGTCGTGGCGCGACTGGGCGTCCCTGGGGCCGCCGTTGTCGGCGCTCCTGTCCATTTTAGGCGGTGAGGCTAGGTTATGTGGAGTGGGTCTGAGAGGATGCAGGACTCTATTAGTGATACAGCGGCCAGTCATGTCGCTGACCACTAGGACGAGGGTGCGGCTTTGCCTTTCAGAGCCCGGCGGCCCCTGCGTGAGGTTGACCAATAGACGTGTCAGAGCCGGAGCCTGGAGGGGGACAGAGCTCCTGCGTGTCGTCTGGTGTCAGGCTGACAGCGGTGTAGGTATGGCCTCTGGCACAGCGCTGGGGTCAGGCTGTGCAAAAGGCGCACCGGCCGGCAAGAGAGACTTCCTGGGTGTGCATGTGCGCGCGCGCTGGGCAGGGCGCCGCGCTGCGATGCTGGCAGGCGACCGGGGCTGGCCAGGCCGGAGTCAGTTGCCGTCACGGAGCTGCGCCTGCCGGCGGGGTCGCGCGCCATGAGATTTTGCTTTGGACGCGCCCTGTCGTGCGGGCAGGAGTGCCGGCGCGACAGGATGGCCCGCCATGCTCGCCCGGTTGCTCGGCTGAGCAGCGCGCCCGCTGGCAATCAGGCCAGGGTTTGCGCCTGCCAGACTTGGTGCGATCATGCGTGTTGGGTGCGTGGGTCCATCGGAGGCCCGAATGCGCCGGGCGTAGCTGCGCACCGCGATTTGACTTTCAGCCCTGGTTTTGTCGCGCAGGCCTGGGGTGCATCTTCTCCCTTTTTTTACCGCAGTTTCCAGCTCCGCTCGGCGCTGAGTTTCCGTTGCCGCTCGGCGCTGCCTTAGCCTGTCACATTGAAGAAACTGTTTTGCAGCGTGGTGGCGCTGCAGCCTCTGCTGTCTGGCAAACGTGCCTCAGTTCATTCAGCGGTGCTCGTCCGCACACCCCGTGGAGATACTGCCCATTCGCGGGCGCCAGAGCAGCGCCAAGTACCCTTTAGGTAGCATGCTCACCGTTGTGTTGTCTTCGTGGTCCGGCCAGCGAGTGTGTGTGTAATGTAGGCAGGCGGAGTGTTTGAGACTGCCTTTGTGCTCCAGCCGTGTAATGCCCTAGGTGTCTGCATGGTCATAGCATCCAGCACACTTCTTTGCAGTGCACCCCCCCTCTTCACAAGCCCTAGGACATGTGTCAGGCGCCACCGGCATGGGCCACCATGGTGTGACAGTCTTGCCATGGCTCCATACATCCAGGCAGGGGTGCCGATCGTCCTCGCATGACAGCTGCTTGTCGGCAGTGCATGGAACGAGCGAGCGCAGTGTGCTCCTTCAGGCGATGGTGCGACTGACCATCTGCCGACAGCGTCAAGGCCTGACAGAGGCGGCCTGATAGGTCGCAGAGATCATCATGAAACATAACAACCCAAGAGTGGCGCGCATGCTGTTGCCAGCCTTGGGACAGCCTCCAGATTGGGCCAGCAGCCTTGCCTGGGCAGGCACAGTGCAAGCCTGGAGGGCAAACTTTGCGCAAGGCCATCGTGCGCTACAAGGAGCACGCTGGCCCACTTCAGCGAACACTGGCTTGCCACCGCTCGGTGCGCGCGCGCTCTGCTACGCAGCATGGCGGAGACAAGGGCCGCCAGCACATGGCCCCATACCTTTGTGCACTACTCCCAGATATAATTACAATGTACCCTGGTCTCTACAGCATGCATGTTGCAGATAGTAACTCGCTGGCCCTTGGGCGGTCGTACGACTTCGCCTGGGTCGACGCAGAGGTGCACAGACCTTGCATCCCACAAGAACAAACACATACACCGGCAAGTCACTGCCGCAACAACGCACTTTGATCAGGACGCCTGTCAGCACCGTCGCATGAAGCCACCCGCCACGCGGGCACAAACCACACCACCGCTGTGTGACACTTGCCCCAGGCATGACAAACAGACCGCCCAAAGCTAGCAGGTGACACGCCTGGCGCGCCATCTACTCCCCTGCCAGACTCTCTGCACCATCCAGAACACTGACCCCTGCGCAGAAGGCTTGCCCGTGCCGGGCCGCCGTGACATGTTGGCCCATCAATGCAGCTCAGGATGCAGCGCTTTGAAGCTAGCGCGCCGCCGGCAGCCCGACAGCCGTCAAGGCCGCGCTTGCAGACTGACCGCCATTCCCGTCAGCTGCGGCGGCCGCCGCCGCCGTCCCCTGCGCGAAAGCAGGCTCACCGTCAGACGGCCAGCATGCATCATGCGCCCGCGCGCGCTGCCGGGGGAAACTCACAGCAGCGCGCAGCACCCTCAGCACCAGGGTCTGAGCCCAAGGTCTGAGCCTATCTCACGAGCCTGCCCTCTTCCAGCAGCACACAATCCTGCTGAATGATATAAAGGTCCACCATGATTTAGCATGGTGTACACGGCTCAAGCAGGACGCGCTCGGCCCTCAGGCAGGGGCCGCGCCTGCGCGCTGGCGTCCCCGACTGCTGGCTTCTGGCCAAAGCCGTCGCGGAACTTGTCGATGTTGCGCAGTTCGGTCGAGCGCCACGGGCGCGGGCCCAGAATGCCCTCCAGGTCCGCCGAGTTCACAACCTGCGAGCGCGCGGCGCGCGCTCGCCCATCGCGTCTGACCAGGCGCCCGCAGCAGGACGGCCCGCAACAACGCCGAGTGGCCCTCCTGCTTTTATGCACAACACAGGTGTCCCGCCAATCCGCAAATAGCAGAGAAACGGCATGAAGTGGCATGCAAGACAGGTGCCATGCCAGCCGTACAGGTAGGTTGCTTGCCACACTCTCGCACACTTGCACTTGAGAGCTCCACAACCTCCAGCCCAGCTAACCTCTCGATTATGATTGGCTGGGCCTGGCCGGGGCGGCACCTCCTTCTCTAGCAACGTGTCGGCCAGCGCCTTGACCAGGTCGCGCTTGCCGGTCAGCAGCGCCAGCGTGCGCTCGTACGCGGTGTTCACGATGTTGCGCACCTGCACGCGGCGCCCCGCGCTCGCGACACGGCCCCGGCGAGCTGGCGCTGCGAGCGCGCGCACTTGACCAGGAGCCCATGGCGGCCGCACGCGCCATACAACCAGTCTCACACACTCACGCGCACGCACGCGCTGGCAGCCCGCGCCGCGCGCTGCCACCAGGTATCGTCGGGGCGGCGGCGCCGGCGCGCGCACCTCGGTGTCAATGAGCTGCGCGGTCGCGTCGGAGTAGGGCTTGTTGAACTCGCCCTCCTTGGCCGGGAATGACAGCAGGCCCACCTGCGCACCAGCCACCAACAATTAGCCCCGACCACAGGCATTCATACCCAGCAGGCGCACTCATTCCAGACCGCAAATCTATTCACAAATATATTCAACCCATGCTCAACTTGCACATGCCGGGGGGCACACCTTGTCGTTCATGCCATACACCGCGACCTGCGCGTACGCCATCTTCGTGACGCGCTCCAGGTCATTTTGCGCGCCTGCCACGCCGCCGCTCACGGTTGGGATGGTCCCGTAACAGGCAGTTCACTAGAGAGATGAGGGCAAGCAGACCGCGAGGCGTCGCAATGCAAGGTGCGGTCACCGCGGTGTCCACGCCGACGCCCACGCCCAGCTCTCAGGTCCGCCATGCTGACCGCATGAGCTGTGCGGCGGCGGCAAGCGCTGAGGCCCAGCAGGCCCCGCCCAGCGGGGCTGCTGCGCGCGCGCATGCCGCAGCGGCCGTCGCGCGCCCAGCCGCAGGGCGCACCAGTGGAGATCTTGCCCAGCAGGACCTGCTCCGCGGCGCGCCCGCCGAGCGCCATGCACGTCATGTCCGCCATCTGCGCCGTCGTCATCAGCAGGTTCTCGCTCGGCAGGTACTGCGCGAAGCCCAGCGCCGCGCTGCCGCGCGGCACGATGCTGACCTGCGCCCACCCAGCCCTACGTTGGAGCGCCTGCAAAAAAAATGCAAATTTCTGCATACTTGTGACAGAGGCCACCATCTTTTAGTATGCAATGCCACTGTCCGATCCACGCTGCCCAGAAAACTGCATCATCATGGCCAAATGCACAGCAAGAAAGTATGTAGCCGACGACACAGGGCTAGCAATGCACCAGCATGCAGCAGCATGCCCGGCTGCCACAAGGCTCCGCTGTGCATCATCCCGCGCAGCCCAGGCAGACAGCAGCCCGCGGGGATGCGCGCTTGCCAGCTCACGTGCTTCCAGCCCCCCAAGCCCTCAAAGACACAGCGCCACTGATCCGAGCGCGCCTTCAGCAGCGGCTCGGCGTGCTCCAGAAACCAGGCGGCGACCGCGTGGCCGGCCTCGTGGAACGCCACCGTGCGCCGCTCCTCCACGCTGATCACCTGCGCCGCCAGGCCGCGGATGCTCACTGCTTAATACAAACACGGGACACAAACAGCTGCGGCGGCGCGTAGGGCTTGTTGCCGTGCGCACAGGCTGGCATGCCAGGTCCGGGCGCCTGGCATGGCAGCGCGCGCCGCACACACATGGCAGCGCCGCTGCAGCTGTCCAAGCTTACATCACTTATGCTGTGAGCCACACATGAGACAGTCACCCCCGTAGCGTTTTCTTTTGGTCTAGAAATGTACTTCCTGAACCTATATCGGCCATATTGCCGTGCAGCACGGTCAACCCTGACAACAGGCACACGAGCCACACTCTCTCTGCGGACGGCGCCGCGCCCTGGACGGGCGCAGGCGCGCGCGCGCGCCTTGTTGCGCTTCTCCAGGCCGCCGATGACGCGGTCCACAGCCGCCTCGAAGTCGACCATGGACACGCACAGCTTGCCGGAGCGCGCCGCGATGAGCGCGGCCTCGTTCGCCACGTTGGCGATGTCGGCACCCGCGAAACCGGGCGTGAGCGCGGCCAGGCGCTCCGAGTAGAACTCCACCGGCTGGTCCAGCTTGAGCTTGGCGAGGTGGATGCGGAAGATGTCGTTGCGGCCGGTGATGTCCGGCCGGTCGATAGAGATCTGGCGGTCGAACCTGGGCGGCGCCGCCGCGCGCGTCAGGGCTGCATGAGCCTGTGATCCTGCTGTTGCTGGCAGGCACAGCTAACCTAACGAAGGCGTTGTGTCTCGCAAGAACGCATTGTGTTCTGCAAGAGGAAACACAGCACCTTGCTGCTGCTCAATAGCAGCACCCAGCACGCTGCGAGCGCATGCGTGCAGCACGGCCGTGGGCGGCGCGCGCAGCGCCGGGCGCGCGGCGCGGGCGCGCACCGGCCCGGCCGCAGCAGGGCCTGGTCCAGGATGTCGGGCCGGTTGGTGCCGGCCAGGACGACCACGCCGGCCGTGGTCGCAAAGCCGTCCATCTCCACCAGCAGCTGGTTCAGCGTGTTCTCACGCTCGTCGTTGCCGCCCGCAAAGCCGCCGCGCCCGCGCGCGCGCCCAATTGCGTCGATCTCGTCTGCGCGCGCGCGGGCAGGCTGAGCGTGGGGCTTGAACCCCCCCCCCCCCCCCTCCCCAAAAAAACCCCCGGCAGGGCTCCCCGTCACAATTGGCGATCCCAGCGGGCCGGCCCTTGTGCGCCACAGGCCGAGCTGGCCCGTCCGCTGCACAGTATGCAGGGGGCAGGCCTTGCAGCAGATGCGCCCTGCCTCACAGCAAGTGCTCCACGGTCCGGCGCGGAGCAGCAGGTGGAGACAGGGCTAGGGTATACTCTGAACACATACCCTACACTGGTTCGTGTAGCGGCCGCACCGATGAAGATGATGGAGGGCGCCTGCGCGCGGGCCTGCGCGAACAGGTCGCGCACGCGCGCGGGCCCCACGCCGACAAACATCTCCATGAAGTCGGAGCCGCTGATGGACAGGAACGGCACGTTGGCCTCGCCCGCGGTCGCCTTGGCCAGCAGCGTCTTGCCTGCCGGCACGCGCGTGCGCGCCCATCAGGCGCCCCGCCTGGTGGTAGTGTGCTCGTGGCGCCCGCACGCGCGCATGCGCATGTCGAAGCTGGCGCCTGGCCGTTGCCATACTGCGCTCGCCATGCACGCCTCACGACTCGTCTCTCCATCTCTGCTGGCACCAGCGCTCAGGGAACTAATGGGCATGCCGGCTTGCCCGCAGCACTCCGCAGCGCGCCGCGCCGCGGGGGTGCCAGGGCGGGGGCGGGCGCGCGCCTGTGCCCGGCGGCCCCACGAGCAGGGCGCCCTTGGGGATGCTCGCGCCCAGGTCCTTGTACTTGGCGGGCGCCTTGAGGAAGTTGACAAATTCCATCACCTCCTGCTTGGCCTCGTCGCAGCCGGCCACGTCCTTGAACATGATCTTGTTCTTCGCGTTTTTGTCCAGCACCGTCACCTGCGCGTACGCAGGCTCTCCCTCACATCACAAGGTCCTCCATTCCTTGTGCCAGACACTGGCGTGACAACATTGACGGCCCGCACGCCTGCGCCTGTGTCCCCAAACAAGCGGCGCCGCTCCCGCAGTGCCCCGCATGGACCACGGGCCCTGGACGCTGGACCTGCAGGGCTGGTGACGCAAACCAAACGGGCTTGTAATCATAGTTCTGCCCCCACTGTCACTCCACTGTCACTCCAGCACGTCAAGAGCAGCCACGTCACGCATAATGCATGAAGCCTCAGCGCCAGCGGGCGCGATCAGCATATGCCACGAAGCAGCGACGCGCCTGCGCTTTGCCCACGTTAAAGATGCCGCGGCCGCCCATGCCGCCGCCGCCGCCGCCAAAGCCGCCCAGCTGGCGGCGCGTGAACCAGATGTACAGGCCGATGAGCCCGATCGTCGGCAGCAGGCGCAGCAGCTCGGTCGTCCAGCCCATCTCGTTGGTGTAGGTGATCGGCACCTGGCGCGGCGCGCGCCCCCACCCTCGCCACCGGCAGGCCGGCGACCCAGCGACACCGCTCTGCACCCCCCCGCGCCGCCTCCCAACATGCCGCCCAGGTGCAAGGTGCTGCCTTGAACAAGCTTCTCTCTTTTTGCTAAAGCGCACTCTCGTCTTCACCGAGAGCGCATCCGCCAGAGCCAGGCGCGCAGTGCGTGACGTGACATGACCCCTGATCCTGAACCCACCGCCAGGTCTGGGCGCGGGCGTGCGCGGCGCGGCCCCGGCGCGCACCCAGGCGGAGGGCGGCAGGCCCATGTCCTCCTGCGCCTCCTCCATCTTGCGCTCGAAGCTGTCCACGGAGCCAATGTTGAAGTAGTAGCGGTACGCGGCCGCGGGCGCGCCGCCAGCCGGCGCCGGCAGCCCGCCGCCGATCTGCATGCCGTCGGTGTCCGCCCTGCCCGCGCGCACAGGTGTGTTTGCCCTGCACAGAGGCAGCACTTGCATGCACTGCCTGGAGCGCTGTCAGCCCCACACCACCTGCATCGCTGACACAGAACAGAGTGGAGCTCAGGCCGTGCATTCAAGCGCAGCGTCCCTCTTGCCACTGCACACGGTGCGAACTGCACCACATGATCTTGCTCAAGCAGCCCTGCGCAACGTCCAGACTCAAGCGCTTCAAGGCAAAATCTTCAAGACGCAGCCTTACCATTAAGCGCTGACCCAGAAACACAGCAGTGCGCGCTCGGGCGGCGCACCGCTGCGAGCCGGGCCGCACGAAGACCTTGGCGGCGGCCTTGTTGGACACCTCGATGTGGTCCACGACGCCGTTGGCGAGCAGGTGCGTGCGGAAGTGCTGGAAGCTGACCTCCTGCACGTCGGGGCGGCCCATGCTGGCCAGCAGCAGCGCGGAGCCCAGCACGCCGACCAGCAGCATGCCCTGCTGCACACCATTCATCTGCTGCGCGCGGCGCACCACCCCCCCGAGGTCGTAAGTCGCCACCCAGAGTCAACAACCTTGAAGGCCACATTACTCAGTGATGCAGCTTCGCACTCTGCTCTCACTTTTTCGAAGCTAATTTTTCATGTGTCTGTCTGCAATCAGACTGCATACTGACACAGGACAGCTGGACAGGTGGCGCACAGTCTCGATGGCGCGGTTGCCGCCGCCCAGCGTACCCCGCGCTTTGTCCGCAGCCTCGCCCTCCGCCTTTGCACCCTCTGCGCCGAGCAGCACAGGCAGGTAAGCAGGTGCAGTATTGTGGCACAGCTCAGCAGGCATACTTTACTTCCAGGTGTTTAAAAAAAAACGCAGCCACGAAGGACCGCGCTGCCACTAAACAGCTGTGCATGCTGCCGCACAAGCGCCTCGACAGACAGACTGGCAGCTAGTAAACACGCGCCGCGCGCTTGTGAGCGCGCGCCGCACCCTTAGGCGGCGCGCGACCGGGCTCCGGCTTTGCCTTCCCGTCCTTTACGCGGAACTTTCCCCACCCTGTCGCCGCACGCCGCACACGTGCGTCTGCAAAGGAGCTTGCGCTACCGCCCTCACCAGCACAGCACGCGCACCAAGCTCTCAAACCAGGTTATCACAGCCAGCAGCACGAGCGCCACACCGGAGCACGCCCGCGCACCTTTCTGAGGCTGCTCTGCACAGAAGCCTCGCCTCGACAGGAGCCCCGCCTCGGCCTGCGCGACGCAGCTGCATTTCATCGACCGAGGTGGCCGCACTCACAGGTACGGTGTTGCAGTATGGTGTTGCACAAGGTGCGCAGCATACGCATCGCCTCGTCAAGATCTTCCTGCAACCAGCACAGGCGCGTGGGGCCGTGTGGGCACCTGCAGCGCGCGCCGAACAGCGGCGACGCCCGACCCCGAGCTGGCTGCCGCTCCCGCCTGGCTACCCTGCTGCCGCACGAGGGTCGTGTACGCGCGCGCTGCCGCACGCAGCGCGCGCACATCCCCGCGCGGCAGGCCCTGTACGGCGCACGCGCTCGCGACGCAGCCGGAAACGCTCGCCAGGCTGCTGGATGCCAAGCGCTCAGACAGCAGCGCTCCAGCCGTTGTGGCTGCATCGCCCAGGCACGCCTGCAGGCGCAGGGCCTGGCGCCGCATTGCTGAGTGTACTCTGGTGTTCAGGCGCTGCGCTGCCTCAGCCTCCCGGGCGACCGCCGTCGGCAACCAACAGCTAGGTGCAGCGGACGCGGTCTCGGCTCGATAGTGCGCTCTTACGCAAGTTCTGGGAGGTGAGCCACGCCTTGGCCAGCTTCGACACATCTCTAGGTCTCGGTCCTAGGGTTTAAATAAATTCCTGTTTAATCATATAGAGCTATGGAACTGTTGTAACTGTTTATTGCATGACCACACTCCATGGCCGGTGTGCAGGCGAGCTCCTTGCATAAAGCGGCCAGAGGCTATCGTGCACGAGGCTTGGCGTCAGACCGTGCTCACAAGCGGCCGCGCAGCAGCAGCGCGCGCTGCCGCCCGCGCGCCGCCTCAGTCGTCGATGGGCTTTGTGGTGGGGTCCCGGAAGCGCTTGTACACGCGGTCAATGTCCGCCAGGGCGTCCTCCGTGAGGTCGACGTCGAACGCCGCGAGGTCCGCCTGCGGTGCACAGCGCCTGTCGCGCCCCGGCTCACAGGAACAGGCAGGGTTGCGCGGCAGGGCCTGGTACGCACTTTGGAAATGCCGCAAAGCTCCAGCGCCACCTGTGCACGCAAGGGGATCAGGGTTTGTAGAGTCAGGGTTTGCGGTCAGCGCACCTTCAGCTGCTCCATGCTGGTCGCGCCGATGATCGTGCTCGCCACGTTCCACCGGCTCTTGCACCAGGCGAGCGCGAGCTGCGTGGGCGTCAGCCCATGCTTCTCTGCGACCTTGGCGTACTGCGCGACAGCCTCGCGCGCCAGCGACTTGTTGTACCTGGCGCCACACGGCCGGCAGGTAAGGGTGAGGCCCGCGGCAGGGCGGCGCTCGCGGCGGTGCGCGGGGCAGGCACGGCCTGCCGGGCGCTGCATGCCTGCATGCACCCCGCGCCGCTGCGGGCATGAGGCTTGCGCGCGTGAGGCTGCAAGCGCGCCGGGCGGGCGCCCGGGCCTGCGCGCGCCGCTCCACGCGGCCGGGGCGCCGCACAGGCGTCGGCAGAGCGCTGGCACGGCAGGCCTGCCGGGCGGGCGCCGGCGCACGCGCGCGCACCGCTCCATGTAGCCGGGGAAGATGTTGAAGCGGGCCTTCTCGTGCCCCTGGCCGCCCTGCAGGTACTTGCCCGACAGCGCGCCGCCGGCCAGCGGGCTGTACGCGAGCAGGCCCACGTTGCACTGCCGCGGCGCGCACACCTCGGACAGGTCCGTCTCGAACGCCGAGCGCACCTGCGCGCGCCCTTGCACAGGGTTTGGGTAGGGTTTGGCGCCACCCCCGCGCATGTGAAGCCAGCGGCGCAGCGGAGGCGCTGCACTGCCACGCAGGGAGCGCAAATGCACATGCAGCACACCGGCATGCAACAAGTTGCGCGGACGCGGGCGAACGAGCAGGCCGGGGCGCGCCAGCAGCGAGTAAGAATTCTGGATGCTCACGATCTTGGGCAGCCCGTGCTGCTCGGCCAGCTGGCAGAAGCGCATGACGCCGTAACTGGTCTCGTTGCTGACGCCCACGTGGCGCACCTGCGCGCCTTGCGCAGCCTTGCCAGCCAGCACAAGGGTTACAGTTTTGGGTTAGGGTGGTCGGAGACGCTTCCCGCTTCCTCACAGCGCTTCCACCCGCTCCCTGTTTGCAGGTCCGCAGCTTCCGGCTACACTGATGCAGGTGCCTGCGGGGCCCGCTGCTCAGCATGCGCCCTCGCCGAACCAGGGCCGGGGCAGCACCGCACCTTGCCGGCCTTCACGACGGCGTCCAGCCCGCGCAGCTGCTCCTCGAACGGGATGTCGCCCTCGCGCTCCAGCGCCACGTCGTACGAGGACGCCCCGAACAGGCCGCCCACGTAGCGGTCGGGCCAGTGGATCTGGGCGCCGGGTGGCGCACGTCAGACCAGTCCCAACATGGGATCCAGCGATCGAGCAGCTGGAGCAGCTGAAGCAGCTGAGCAGGAACAGGGTCGCATTTGGTAGCCACATGACTCCCACCCCCCACACGCATGCCTCGGCACGCTCGCAGCGGCGACCGCCCGCCACCAACGCAAGCAGCACCCGCTGCTGCTGGTGGGAGCGGCGCAGCGCGGGCGCGCCTGGAGCAGGTCGATGTGGTCCACGCCCAGGCGCTCCAGATTGCCGTCCACGGCGTTCTGGATGTGCGCGGGCGTGACGCGCGTCTCCCCGTCTTTCCTCAGGTACTTGTTGCCGTATCCCGCCACCTGCAGGACTGCACCTTGGTAAAATAGTACGGCATGTCTGGTACGAATAATGGCCATCGGTCCTCAAACATGCAACAACTGCGGCTCGTGTGGCGACAGCAGCACGCCTGACAGTCTAGCAGACTTGCCAGCGCAGACCTTGGTGCAGACGATGACGTCCTCTCGCTTGCGCTCCTTGAGCCAGGAGCTTATATACCTGTCTGTGCGGCCCTGCGTCTCTGCAGAGCAGGCGCACTGCCCTCAGCCAGCAGGCGCGGCGCCAAGCCAAGCTGGAGACGAGGCGGCAGGCAGGGCATGGTGACGCTTGCAGAGGCTCCAGCCTCGCACCTGCAGATGGCGGTATCTGCGCACAAGAAGCAGCTGTGAGTGACGGTAGTGCACTCAGCAATAAGGCAAACCACCGCGGCGCGCAAGCCCTCTGGTAGCGTTGGGCGCACCGGGTAGATCTCCGCGGTGTCCAGGGCGTTGACGCCCAGGTCGAACGCATAGCTCAGCTGCTCATGCGCCTCCTGCTCTGTGTTCTGCGCCGGGCCGACCAGGCAATTCAGCCAGGCGTATATGGGCAAAAAGCATGCTTAGCAAACAAGATGATCAGCTCGCCTGCACTCCGAAGGTCATTGTGCCAAGAGTGACCTCTGCGCGCCGGCCGCAAGACATGGTCAGGCACATGACAGCGAGGGAGAGCATCCAGTTGTGTGATTACGGACATGCAGGCGCACTGTGGTCCCACCACAAGCACGTCAGCCAGAGGAGCCAGAGAGGCAATGTGATAAGCCACAGTGCTGTAGTGCATACGGCTGGTAGCGCGCAGTGGCAGCACGGCTGCCTGGGCTGTGGCACAGGCGCACCGCTGATGTTCAGGTCACTGTCGCCCAGCCTCCGCTGCTTTGCGGCCGCGGAGACTGGCGGCGCCTGCGCAGCAGCCCGGCACACCTGCCTGCAGTGCGTCCTGGCGTTGGACGGATGGGTCGCCACTGCACGCGAGCGCGCGCTGCATGGCAGGTTAGGCAGAGCCAACATGGTGCAACTCAGGTATGCTACTCTGCGACAGGCTCGCAACCTCTTCGTCAACAGGGGGCCCAGTATTGTGGTGGCCACGGGGCTGCAATCAAGCTATTTGGTAACAGCGAAAACATATGCTATTAATATCAACATGCTATCATCCAAAGCAGTGCACCTGCATGTCATAAGACATGTCACAGGCATGGGGCCACATCATGGCCCCATGATGGCTGCCATGCATGATGTCTGAGTGCCACTGTCACCGTTTAGGCAGATCAAAAACACTCTTGCAACAGTGCTCTGACACCACAGTGCAAAGCAATGACACCACAAGGCGCCTTGAGATATACAGCGGGGGCAACCATTTAAGAGCGGGCCCTGTTACTGCCGTGAGCAGGTACAAGCCCATCCGCCTCAGGTCGTGCGCGACAGGCCACTTAGGCGATGAAAACAATATATCACAGACACACGCGGCATGTCCCACCTGCACCTCCGCATAGCTAGAGAGCACGACGTCCACGCTGCTGTGCTGCCGCAGCAAGGCACCGGCTGGGCCCAGCTCGGCGCCAAGCTCACCAGGACACCAACACAAGCAGCCCGCAGTTGCTGCGTTTCGCTCATGGCGCCCGGCCGCCCGCGCGTGCTCACCTGCGCGCCCCGCCTTGCGGCCGCATGCCCCGGCCCGCCGCCGGCCTAGCTGAACAGAAAGGCGACCAGGACGACGAGCAGCAGCAGCAGCGCGCCCAACATGAACAGCCGCCCGCACATGGCCATGCGGCCGAGCACGCCGGCCTAGCTGAACAGGATGGCTACGAGGATGACGAGCAGCAGCAGCAGCGCGCCCAGGATGCACAGCTGCCCGCGCATGCCCATGCGCTTGAGCACGCCGGCCATCTTCTTCTGCGCGGCGGCCAGCCGGCTCTGCGCGCCCTCCACGTCCTCGCCCAGCTCGGTCAGCATCGCGTCCTGCACCTCCAGCTCTTCATGGATCTGCAGGCCCACCTGGCCGATGCGCTCCACATGCCGCCCCAGCTGGTCCAGCTCGTCGTCCTGCCGCCTGCGCGCGCAAACAGGCTGCGTCATGCGCCTCCAGCTCCTCATAGATCTGCAGGCCGACCTGGACGATGCGCTCCACGTGCCGGCCCAGCTGGTCCACCTCGTCGTCCTGGCGCCTGCGCGCTCGCTAGGTTTGGAGTTGGCCACACCCGCGTCGCGCGCCCGCGCCCGCCTGCGCCAGCGCGCTGGCTGGGCGCCGGCGGTCCCCACGACAACATGGACGAGCCAGCCGGAAACGACAGCCGTCCGACGCGGTGGCGCCTAACTGCGCTTACCAGTCCGCTCCTGACTTCGCTCACCAGTCCGCTCCTGGCAACCAGCAGCCAGGGCGTATCACCACAGGCATTCAGCATGGCTTGGCAACAGGGCCTGCCACGTGACCAGCAGCAGCTGCTGTCTGCCGCCTGGCGCTGCGCTGGGCGGCCAGCAGCGCCTTTGTATTGCCAACGCTCTGCATGGCAAAGACGTGCAGGGATGCGCGCACCGCATGAGCAGCTGCTGCTGATCGCCCTCGCTCGTGAGGAAGCGGTCGTTGTCCTGCAGCGCAGCGGCATGCAGCTTTGACGCGGGCGTCGCCGGCTCGGCCACGCGCGCCCCCGGCCGCTGCGCCGCCTCCAGCGCTGCCATCACGCTCTCGCACTGCGCGTGAAAACTGATACTGTTACCTACCAGTGGACTGCAGTGTTCCTGCAAAGCGCCTTCCGCTCGCACAGGGACAGCCAGCGGTGGCGGCGTGCACAAGGCCAGCTTGCGAGGCCACGAGCCGAGCGCCCAGCCGTGGCGCTCCCTCCAGGTGCTGCCTCACTTCTTAGCAAGCTCCACGGCTTTAACGTGGGCACCGCCAGGCTGGCGCTACCAGCCAAGCGGCTCAGCTGAGTCATGGCTTCTGTGGCATCCTGGTGCGCGTTGCAGGCAGGACTTGCGTGGTACAGCCGCGGGGCTGCCGCCGCTGCGGACCTGCCGCCGCGTCTGTAGCACCCATTGCCTGCGGCTGCCGATCTCCTGCTGCGTCAGGCCAAACCGGCTCATATTCTTCTCAGCAACATCCACTGCCTTCTCCATCTCGTCCACCTGCGCGTCAGGCAGCCCGTGTGTGCAACAGTGCTTGGCTGCTCATATGGCTTTGCAGCACTGCTCCAGGCACGCACCTGCCATGCTATACTTTTGCACTCGTCGTCGATTTCGCCCTCCAAGCGCCTGCGGTCCGGGTTGGTCCTGCTGAGCTGCTGCCAGCACGCGTGCTGGCCCTGCGCCTTCTCCAGCTGGAGGAGGCCAGCAGCGGTCAGTCAGTTGGAGCTCGAGCGCGGAGCAAGCGAAGCCCAGTAGGTCCAGCCGGTATGCCAGCCAATGAGCGCCGCACCGAGCTCTGTATGTCATCCTTGACCAGGTAGAAGGGGTCAGAGGTTGGCTTAGCCATCTGACCCCTCCGCTCCGCACCGCGGCACCGCGCCAAGTGCCAAAGCTGGGCAACGCTGTGAACGCTCCCCGCTTACAGGAGAGGAACCTGTTCACTGTGCTCTGACTGTCAGGGCCTACGGCCTGCCAGATGGCCAGGCCCCCAACGCAGTTACACTTTGATCTTGATTTCCACTTTTGCTAGCTAGCTCTCTTTACAACAGACGCACCAACAGGAGTTGCTTGAGCACTGCTGGTTGTAAGTGGTTTACACGGAAAGGCCTCAAAATAAAGTGCTCCAGCTGGAGCATGCAAACCAAGAGCTTCAGGGGGGGTACCCGGTGGCTTGCCAGTGACCGGCAAGCCCCGACTCAAGTGCACATGATGCCTACTAGCACGGTACTTAAAGAGCAGGACTTTCATGCATGCAGACACACTGCAGCCCAATGTGGCTTACGGCAGACACCCAATACAGGAGTATGCAGCTATTATTCCTTCCAAATGCATAAAGACATGCAAAGCCCTGCAAACAAGCTGACGAGCATAGACGACCAAAAAGTGTGTTACATGCGTGAAGTGTAGAAGTGCATATTCATTTGTAAAGGAGATGCATTATTCAGCTCACATCACTCCTCAACACACTCGTGACTCGCAGCTCTCGACACCCTCAACCGCACACACATTTTCTGACGGGCATCAATGCACATACCGCGAGCAACTTGTGCCCTGCAGACAGCAAATACGCTGTGAAAGCTCACAGCACGTGCGAGTCACGCAGAGGTCCTCTCACTTAATTTAGTAATGCAACCCAGAACAAATTCTTCAACGGCAGCAGCAAACAAGCAGCTGGCGGCAGTCACTTCTGCCGCTTGTAGATCTTGTCGAGCAGGTGCGTGAAGACCTCGGGCGGTACCAGCGTCTGGTCATGGATCATGGCCTTGAGCCGCTCGTAGCTCTCCGCCTCATACTCCCTGAAGGCCGCCTCGAGGCCCAGCTGCTCATAGAGCGCCTTCACCGCCGCCACGGCGTCCTCGTCGTCCTTGCCGTAGTTGGCCTGCAAGACATGCTTGTCAAAGCCTAGCCAAGCTGTTCTTGTGCGGCATATTGTGTCTCCGAGTTGCACGTCCGCTGCACTGATGCTCTGTGGGGCATATTGTGTCTCCGAATTGCACGTCCGATGCACTGATGCTCTGCTGCTGCAATCAATCACAGGATGATCCAGCCTTTGGCAGCACAGACTTGAGGGGCAGCTTCCTGCTGCAACCACACCATTCCATCTCTGACTGCGGGTGGGGCTGGCAGCCGCAGCAGCATGCATGGCAGCGCGTGTGAGCGGACAGGGGGGCGGGCGCGCGCCTTGAGCACGGTCAGCTGCGGCGCCTGCGCGCGCTGCAGCGCCTGCACCACCAGCCACGAGCACTTATTGTCCTGGATGTCGGTGCCGATCTTGCCGATCACCGCCGGGTCGCCGAAGCAGTCCAGGTAGTCGTCCTGGATCTGCGCGCGTGCTGGCGGCGCCCCGCGGTCAGGCCAGGGCTGCGCGCTAGCGTGCCACGCAGTCGTTGCACCTGCAGCGAGCCAAGCATCCAGCAGCCACATGCACAGCCTGCGGCACGCGCGCCGTCCCCCGCCTGTGCAGCGCAGCCAACGAGCGCCAGACAAAGAGCGCCGGGCGCCGCGCGCGCCTGGAAGTACTGCCCCATCTGGACGCAGACGTCCCGGGCGAGCGCGAGCGCGGGCGGCGCGGCCACGCCGCCGACCAGCAGCCCGCACGCGACGGGCAGGTAGAACGAGTAGAAGGCCGTCTTGAAGGTGACGATGCGCATGTAGGTCGGCAGCGTGTAGCGGCTTAGGTCCACCGTGCCGATTGGCGCGGTCGCGATGTCCAGCAGCTGGCCGTGCGCGGTCTGGTGCGTGGTCTGCGCCGCGGCGCGCGCGTCGCGGGTGAGCCGCCGTGGTGTCTGTGAGCTCAAGGGAGTACCGCTGCACTGTGTGCAGAGCGCGCATGGATATGCGGCATGCGAGGAACAATTGCACTGGCGCACACCGATGCGGCTGCTGAGCACAGCTCCATGGACGTACCCGCATCTATGCCAGCATTGCATCATGCGCCCTGCATGGTGAAGCCCACCAGGATCCTGCATAGCGCAAGGCCGGCACCTCGTGAAACAGCTCCAGCAGCTGCGCATAGTAGGGCGCTGCCGCGAAGTGGCGCTGCATGATGCGGTATATGCACGACTCCAGCAGGATGTAGTCGTTGCATGCCACCATGCCCACCTGCACAAATAAACAAGGAGATGTCAGCGCCCTGCACGTGACCTTGTGGCCAGCACCCTGCATGCATGCGCAGGGCGGCTGCCCGCCAACGTCGCCACAAAGTACAGTGGGGGACTGGCCTTGGCGGCTGCAGCCTGCTCAACGACTCTGCAGGTGCATGCTGGACGCCATGCAGCGCGGCAAGCCTGGGAGCGCTTAGCAAGGGAGGCACCACGGGCACGCGGTACCAGCAGGGCTGCCCCCTCCGCGTGATGGAGTTGTCCATGATGTCGTCCGCCACCAGGAAGAATGCTTGCAACTGCGCGAGCCGTGTATGATGGTGTGAGGGCGGTGGTGCCTCGCTGCCCGTATAAGCGCATGCTGCGCCAAGGCATATTGCAGACGCCATAATATCCAAACCTGCCTTGAGGCATGCGACGTATGCAGCGGGGGGTTGGCAGGGGCCGCACCCACTCGATGCACCAGCCTAGCGCGTTGGCGCGGAACACCTCGTCGGGCGTGACCTGCACAGACCACGTCACGCAGACGTTGCTGCACAGCGTAGCAAAAACAGCGGTCTCTAGCCGGGCAGGCTTGCGTCCCAGGGGCGCACCTCTCCCTTCTTAAACACCTTCAGTATGTCTGCAACTGCCATGCCGCGGTTCAGCTTGCCGCCAGGCACGTTGTAGTCCAGCATCTGCCAGCCGAGCACCCGTCAGCCCAGTGTGAGAACTTGATAAGCAAACTGCCAGAGACCGGCCCAAGCGCGTCCTGCCCTACCCGTTTCAAGTGTTCGGCGGCGAACTGAGGCTGCCCTTCAGTCAGAGGGTCCGCCACGAGCTCGTCCCGCAGCGTGTCATAGACGTGCATAAACTCCTGCGGCCAGCAGGCGCACGCTGTTGGCTACACTGCTTACATTGCCACAGATCGCTTCGGTGCCGCAGACTGCAAGCGCCTTTAGTAAGTTGCATATAGGAGTGAGGCAATGTGAGCCATTGGTACAGGCACTGCTACTGTTTGATGCAGTGACATATAGTGTATGGGTCCATGGTGCGCACCTGCTTAGGCGTTCTGTCTCTGCCCGCTGCCCCACTTGCCCCATTGGCCAGCGCCGGCTCGCACACCAAAGTCGCTGCCATCTCAGCCCCGAGCGCACGCGGAACGCCCTCCCACGCCTCTGGCACGGTCGTAAATAAGGCCGGCTGCAGCAGGCGTTTCACCGCAGGTCGAAGTCTCTTCACCAGGGGCAGCAGCTGCATCAGCTGGCCATCGCTTAACGCCTCCGTCCAGCTATTCTGGGGACCAGACTTGGCCATCCAGCAGCCCCAGCAGAGGGTTTTGCCTGCACTTCTGCTGGGCAAGAATGTGTGTACACAAGTCTGTTTTCTACACTCTCGCTGGCAAGAACTCTCGCTGTGACAGGAACCACTGTAGCCGTTCGCAGGCCCTGCAAGAGCGCTGGAAGGTTCTGCTGACAGCTCCCAGGTGTAGGCAGCAGCTGGCGCGCTCATAACATGTGACGCCGATGCCTCTGGTTGTCCACACCTTCAGCAACACCTTTCGAGGGCGCGGCCGCGGCCGCGGTCGGGGCAGGGACCAAGGCCGCGGCCGAGACAGGGGGCGTGGTCGCAGCAGACGGCGCGCAGGTGCGCTGAGTTAACACACATGCTATCTCTGTGTCTGTCTATTCAGTAAGGACAGCGCTCCTTGCAATCATGTCCGCAAAGCGTGCGCGGCAGGCAAAGCGTGCTGCTGCCGCATGTCCTGGCAGGCAGGCTTGCGCTGACAGCCTCAGCGCGGACGCGCCGCGCGCGCATGGTGCGCCTCGCGCGTCATTGCGCCAAGACAGCGGCGGCGCTCAAGCAGCAGCCTGCTGATGACCCCGTCATGCGAGAAGCCTCCGACCCGCCGCCTCAGCGCACGCGGTCACCGCCGCCGCCGTCATCGCCGCGGCTCTGGCGCTGGGGCCCGGTTGCGTTGGTGCGGCTGGAGGGAGCTTCTAGCGCGTGCGGGGTCATCTGCAGGCTGCTCCTTCACGGCCGCAGCCTCCTGGCGCGTGGCGGGCAAGCGCACCCTGCGCGTGCGGGGCGTCAAAATTGAGGCTGTCGCGGTCAGCCTGCCTGCGCAGACATGCAGACGTCAAGCCCGGCGCGGCCAGCTCCCCGCTGCCAGCGTGGTGCACCAAGATGCTGACAGCTTCAGCAATGTGGTCAGCAGGAGTGCCCCGCTGGTCATTCGTGCAGCGGGCGCAAGCTGCGGGCGCGTCGCGACGCGCTTGACAGCCATGTCCTCAGGCGCCAGCCCGCTCGAGGCCTCGCAGCGCACCTGCACAGGCGTGTGAGCGCTGCTGGTTCTGGTAGCATGCTCCTGGCTTCGGCAGGGCTTGAGCTGCCACGCTGGCAACCAGCTTGCAGTGTTTATGCCTCTGTGCATGCAGGTCGTGTGTGCCCGGCGCGCTGTCACTTGCACGCATGCACATGCAGGCCGGTGTTGCATGCAGATGCACTGCAGGCACACCCTGGCACTCCCTGGACAGTCACGCTTGCAGTCGTGCGCACTTGGCGAGTGCACGACCGATGACCATCGCCCTCACCTGGTAGGTGGCCACGGCTGTTGCTGGGCGCCTCATGCCCTGCAGTGCGCGTGCGCACATGCATGGCCACAATGTCTGGTGCTGTTGCGGTGGCACATGCCTGTGGCGTTGAGTGCTGTCGTGGACACCAGGAGCCTGCACACAGCTCAGCAGCCCACGCTGTTAGGCTGCATGCAGAGCCTGTCATGAGTAGCACCCAGCCACGCATGCCCAGCCTCCCAGCAGTGTACTCTGCACCAAGGCTGACATGGAAGCGGCAGGCAGCAGATGTGATCCTCCCCTGCGGGTGCGTGTTTGCACCCCAGATGCAGAAGGCTGCAGGCGCCAGCACATGGCGCAGATCCGCTGTCCACATGCGGGGGGGGCCGTCACAAGGGGCCTGCCTGTCGTTGGTACTCGGGCGTGCCAGCCCTCTGCCGCCAACCCCAGGCACTCACTGCTATGGCTGTAGCGCAACCCTCTACTGCCCGGACAGGCCCCTTGTCACGCCCAGCACGCATGTGGACAGCGGGCCTGTGCAGTGCGCTGGCGCAGGCAGCCTGCTCGCCTGGGCGTGCGGCGCACGCAACCATCGGTGCAGGCCACGCCTGTAGCTAGTCTGCCATCGAGCAGACCGTCAACATCTGGCATGGCGTGCCCGCCCTTGTGAGGACTGGCATCAGAGAGCGCGCAGGCGCCATGCGGCCGCACATGCAGCGCTGTAGCCCTGTTGAGGACCACAAAGCACCGGTCAGACTGCTGGACATGCCAGCATGGCATGCACATTCCTTGATGGGCCACAGGCAGGATGTCAGGCAGGCAGCGCCTGGCAGCTGCGGCGCGGTGCAGGGCGAGTGTGCCACACACTTCGGAGGGCACGCGCGGCCACCACGCTGGTTACTGACTGATGGACGCGATGCTGCAGCACTTCAGTGCATGACGTAATACATGAACAATTCATTCTGCTTCAGCCTTTGCAGATAATGGCATGCCTGGTATGCGGGCGACGCAGCTCAGCAGCCTGCGCAGACACTCATAAAATGTTCATGATGGTATCATGCATGATGCACCCGCTTGGTGCAGTTGCGCGCACAGGGCGCAAAGAACACATGGCCATGGCGGACAGCACTCGTCTTTTCAGGGATCGTTGGCCTCTCTTCGACTCTTGGACCCTCCAACTCCAAGCGTTTCTTGGCTTCCATCTGTCCAAGGCGCAACGAGAACAGCACCTGAGCATTGAGCGATGTGATTGGCCTGCTTGCAGCCTGCAGGCCTGCCATGGGCACATCCTGCTGGCTCATAGCGAGGCAAGCTGCACACAAGCCTCAAACGCTTGAACGCAGCCCTGCCAGTATGCTTGGGCGCCTCCCAGCCTCACCATCGTGAACGTGCGGCGGGCGATACATAGAGTGTCCTGGTGTCGCATGAGCATGTCCTGCGAGCTGATTATGTAAGCTCAGCTGATGTAGACTCAATGGGTTCGTTTGGGTGAGCCCCCGGGGGCAGCGAGGCAGGAAGGCGCACTTCTTGGAGGCTGCAGCTTGCTTGGCTCGATTCGGCCCCTGCCGCAGTTGAAAGCCGGCCAGGCGTTCAATGCTCCGTTGTCACAGGCAGCATGCAGTCGGTGGATAAGGGCTTGTTCACCGTGACAAAGGTGGGCGCCTCGCAGAGGGCTGCTCTGTGGTGTTGCTTGTGCATAGAGCACTGACACTGCCACGTATTGACAGCTGTACCGCGACTCGCTACGCCTGGCCAACTACGTCAGCTCCAAACCGGTGAGGGCACCGCGGTGACTGGCAATGCTGCGTGCACGCTTGCCTGACTCTGCGTGGCCACGTGTAGCTGAACGCAGCTGCCTGGCCACGTGTAGCTGAACGCAGCTGCCTGGCCAGGGCGGCGCAAAGAAGAAGGTGCTGTGGGACATGGTGCGGAGCGCCTACCGCAAGAATGCCGGCGAGACCGACCCGGAGAGGTTAGCGCAGCACAAGGACGCGTGCGCTCCCCACCCGCCTGCCCGCAGCTGCCAGTTCAAAGAAGACTGCACCAGCAGGCGCTCGCAATGTGTTTGCATGCGAGCAGGGCAATGCAAGGCCTGTGCAACTACATGTTCCTCGAGGCGCAACGCATGGCAAAGGTGCGCCGCACACGCGCTGCGTCAGAGTGCGCGGGTCCTTTCGGAGCCGAGCCTGACGCGCCCACCGGCGGCCGCGCAGGAGCAAGCAGGCGTCGGCAGCGCAAAACCTGACGCGTGAGCCACCGAGCGCAGCGTAGCACGTCCGGACAGCCGCAGACGCCATGCCGCACAGCCACACACACGCCGCCGCCCGCCCGCACGCCAAGCTCAGCGAGAGTCCGCAGACGGCGTGCGCGCTGCCACGGCAGCGCCCCGCCCATGGCGTGCGCGCTTGGCGGAGCGCGCAGCCTGGGCAGGGCCTCGCCGCGCGTCCAGAGCACGCGCTCCGCCTTGTGGCTGCAACCTCCGCGGGGAAGCACCAGAGCAGTGTGCGGGTGCGCGCCGCCGCGGCTGCCAGCCCGCCCGTCCCCGGACGGGCGCGGCGCGCCGCCTTTGCGGGCGCCAGGGAGAGTCTTGGGTGCACCCAAAGACCGCAGCGCCAGTCGTGCGCGGCGCGGGCGCGGCGCGGGGGCGTCGCGGACCCTGAGACCACTGGCGTGGTGTACGAGCCGGGCGCGGCGGGCGAGGGCGAGCTGTCGGCCGCCGAGAAAGCGGAGCTGGACGCGGCCGCACGCGAGCTTGTGCGCCGGGCGGACGCCGACGCGGCGGCCGCCGGCGGCCGCCTGGGCGCCGCCGCGGCCTGGCTCGACGCCGATGCGCTGGAGGCGGCGGCGGACGCGGCCGAGCGCGGCGCCGGCGACGGCGCGCCTGCTACTGACTTGCCGGCGGCGGGCGGCCGCGGTGGCGCGCGGCGGCGCGCGGGCGGCCCGCCGGAGCCGCGCGGCCCGGAGGTGCCGCTCGCGCTGCTGCCCAAGGCGCGCGGCCCCCGCACAGCGCCCGCTGCCCGTTTGCTGCGACGAGGGTGCGGGTGCTCGTGGCCGCATGGACGGCACTGCAAAGCCTCTGTGGCTGTCTGCGTGCGCGCGCCTCCTGCTGCTACCGCGCGGGACAGCCGTGCCGCGCTCGGCACGGTGCGCCTGCAGCGGCGGTGCATGCGGAGCCCGCCGCCAAGACCGACACATCCATGCTCGCCGGCATGCCGTGCATGTGCACGCCAGTGCGCTGGGCCCGGAGCGCCGGCGGACCTGCAGCGCCGCGCGCGTCGGGCCGGCCGCCGGCGCCCCGCTGACCCGCGCCGGCGCGGCGGGCGGCAGGTCGCCATCGTGGGCCGCCCCAACGTGGGCAAGTCGGCGCTGTTCAACCGGCTGACGGGCGCCAACACGGCCATCGTGTTCGACTACCCGGGCGTCACGCGCGACCGCCTGTACACGCGCGCGGCCTGGGGCGCGGCCGAGTTTGTGGTCGTGGACACGGGCGGCCTGGTCAGCGACGCGGCCGCGCTGCCGGACGCGCACCGGCCGGCGCCCGGCCGCCCGCCGCGCGCGCTGGAGCCCGGCCTGCCGCAGGTGCGCCGCCCGCGCCGGCGCCCGCGAGCGCCCAGGGCGGCGGGCGAGCGCGCGGCTGCGGGCAGGGCCTCATCTCAGCAAGCGAAGCGCCCCCGTCGTCGCTCGCGCGGCTGGCCTGGCATCAGCATGCTGTGCGAGCGCATGACCCTCGTGAGGTCTAATTGGCCCGTGCGCGTGGCCGGCCGGCCGCGGCGCGCCGGCCGGGCCCCGCGCGCGCTGACGTTCGGGGCGGCGCAGGCGATCGAGCGGCAGGCGGCGGCGGGCGCGGCGGAGGCGGACGTGCTGGTTATGGTCGTGGACGGGCAGGCGGGCGTGACGGCGGCCGACGAGGAGATCGCCGCCTGGCTGCGCCGCACGCACCCGGGCACGCCCGTGCTGCTGGCCGTCAACAAGTGCGAGAACGCCGCGCTGGCCGACGTGCAGGCGGCCGACTTCTGGGCGCTCGGCCTGGAGCCGGTCGCCGTGTCGGCCATCAGCGGCTCCGGCTCGGGCGACCTGCTGGACCGTCTGGTCGCCGCGCTGCCGCCGGCGCGGCCCGAGGACGCGGCGGCGGCCGGTGAGGCGCCGGTCGCGGTGGCCATCATCGGGCGGCCCAACGTGGGCAAGAGCAGCCTGCTCAATGCGCTGGCGGGCGCCGAGCGGTCGATCGTGTCGCCCGTGGCGGGCACCACGCGCGATGCGGTGGACACCGAGGTGGTCGGCCCGGGCGGCGCGCGCTTCACGCTGATCGACACGGCCGGCATCCGCAAGCGCGCGCGCGTGTCGGGCTCGCCCGACGGCGCAGAGCCGCTGTCGGTCGGCCGCGCGATTGCGGCCGTGCGGCGCGCCGAGGTCGTGCTGCTGGTCCTGGACGGCAGCGCCACCGCGCCGGACGGCCGCCTGGACGTCGCGCAGCAGGACTTTCGTCTCGCCGAGCTGGTGGCGGCCGAGGGCCGCGCGTGCGTGCTGGTCGTCAACAAGTGGGACGCGGTCGCCGGCAAGGACAGCGACACGCTCGCGCGCGCGCGCGCCGAGCTGCTGCAGCGCCTGCGCCCGCTGTCCTGGGCGACCGCAGTGTTCACGTCCGCGACCACGGGCCAGCGCGTGGCCACGCTGCTGGACGCGGCGGCGGCGGCCAGCGCGGAGCACCGCCGGCGCGTCAGCACGGCCACGCTCAACCTGGTGCTGCGCGAGGCGGCCAACTGGCGCAGCCCGCCCACCATGCGCGGCAGCGCGCGCAAGGGCCGCATCTACTACGCCACGCAGGCGCGCCGCGCGCTTGCACTCCCACCAACGGCCGCCTCCACCGTCCGCTTGCGGCCCTGCAGAGCCTGCATGTCTGGACAGGCGACGTGTGTCGAGGTGGCAAGGAGGGCGCGACCCAACCTGCCTGTGCGCCCTCAAGCGCACCACACATGCATGCCGAGCCCCTCAGTGCTCTGGCAGGCGACCCTTGACGCCTGCGCTGCTGCTTCAGAATCCGAGCACCTGCCATGCACGATGACTCTCACCGCGCACGCTGAGGCGCGGCGGCGCGCGCAGGCGGCGACGCGGCCGCCCACCTTCGTGTGCTTCGTCAACGACGCGGCGCTGTTCGCGGACGAGTACCGGCGCTACCTGGAGCGCCAGCTGCGCGACAACGTCGGCTTCCCCGGCACGCCGCTGCGCATCCTGTTCCGCGGCAAGGCGCCGCGCAGCGGCGCCGGCGGCGGCCGGCCCGGCGGCGCGGCCGCCGCTGACTGACGACCCAGTGTTTGGCGCGGCCTGTGGCCAGCTGCATGCGCGCACGGTTGTTGCTTTGCGTCAATGAAGCGGTGTGGGTGCTTGCGGGGTACCGTCTCTGCTCCCTGGCCACAGCGACAGGTTTTGCTTTGGGTCATTATATAGGGTCATTATGCAGTGGATGCAGTGCGGGTGCAAAGCTGGTGCTTGGAAATTACCATTTCTCCTCCCTGGCCGCAGCAAGGCTTGAGAGTGGGGCATGTTGGGTGTCCTGGCCTGCGGCCCATGCCAGCACAGTCATGTGCCGGGTGGATGCGGCGCTTTGTGTTGCCCCTCCGCTCGAGTTTGTTGAGCTGGCCGGTAACGAGGCTGCAACGCGGCGCGCTCGCAGCATGCAGTGGTACAGCTTTACACGCGCGTGCACATCTGCATGATCGCATCTTCCAGCTCCCTTTCAGCCGCAGGAGCAAGTCATGAGGCCGCTAGCGATGCTGCGCTCATGCACCAGGCTAGGAAAGCAGCAGCCATCCTGCTCAGAACCAGGCAAGACAGGCTGCCGCCTGGCATGCACCCGCACCCCGGCCTCTGTACGCAAGCGCGCTGCTGCTCCGCGATACACAAGGTCTCGCCGGCGGCTCCCAGGCCGCTCAGTCGCCGCCGCCGGTGAGGCCCATCGTGCCGCCTGCTCGCCGCCGCCGCCGGTCAGGAGTCGCACGGTGGCACAGGCCGCGACTACAGGACAGGAACAGCAGCAGGGAGGCGGCGTGTGCGGCGCCGCCGCGCGGCCGTCACCTGGCAGGATCTTTTCGATTTTGGCAAACTCCCACTCCTTGTTGCACAGCGGGCAGGCGGAGCGCGTCTTGAGCCAGCGCTGAATGCAGTCCAGGTGGAAGACGTGCCCGCAGCAGCCCCACGCGATGCTCAGGCCCGGGTGGTCCGCGTCCCCGGTGGGGTTTGCCTGCGCGCAGCACGCCCCCGAGCGACTTATGGCGCGGCGCGTTTTGCTTCCGACAGCAAGCGAACCGGGCCAAATCCCGGGCTCACAGTGTGACACGCGGCTGGCGCCCCAAGCAGCGCCAGGCCCATGCAAGACAGCAGGCGCGGCAGGGCTGGCGCGCCAGCAGCGCCGGCCCCGAGAGAGGCAGCCCGGCCGGCACAGGCGTGGGGGGCGGGCCCAGCGCGGCGCGCCTGGTACTCGATGCTGGGCTCGTACAGGTTGTTTCGGCAGATGGCGCAGGTGTCTGTGCAGATGGCCCAGGACCACATCGCCACCGCGTTCCACTTTTTGATCTCAAAGCGCTTGCCGCCCGCGGCCGTGCGGCCCTTGCCCTTCACGTCAGGCGCAGGCGCCGCCTGCTCCACCTCCATGTCCTCCATCTCCGCCATCCTCGGCCGCGCCGCGGCACGGGCCCGCCCCTGCTCCCTGCGCAGCGCGAGTGCAGCGCTTATGTAACTTTGCTCGCCTGCGAGCCCGTCGCACAGCGCGGCGTGCAGGAGAGACGAGCAGCAGCTATGCTCAGCCTTCCACGCGAGCAGGCTGCCACGTTCGGCAGGGCGCTCTCCGCCAAGGGCATGCGCACCAGACCCGCTCGAGCGACGCAGGTGGTTGTGCGCAGTGCTGTGCAAGGCAGACGACTGCTTATTTCTTTCTTGCGCTAAAATCGGTATGACAGGGAGCCTCCTCTTGTCGCGCAAGTAGCTGGTATGGGGTTGCTAGGGTGCCTGCCTCTGTGTTAAGCCTCTGATCATGCAGCAGGAGCATGCATTGGCATGCATGGCTTACGCTGCCTATGCAGCACACACTGCATATCCTGCAGCTTTCCTCACGCTGTTGGCAGCGACCTTGCCCTCATGAGTTGCTAAGAAGAAAGCAGACAGGTTGCAAGCCAGTGCTGTTGACATCTACATTCCGCTGGAGGCCTCTGCTCAGCTGGCAGAATTCGCATTGTCTTCCTACACATCAGCATGGTTGAACAGAGTGCACGAAGCACGCATGGCAGACTTGCTCCCTGGCCCCGGCCCGGGGCCTTCGAGAAGCCTCAAGGCCGTCAATACACGCCTGCATGCACAAAGCTGCGGGCGCGAGTATGACAGAGTCCACTTGGCCATGCCCCGCCCACCAAAGCGCTGCCTAGGGGTTCAGCTCCTGCTCATGCCAGGTGACGGGCTCCTCCCCAGCCACCGCCGCGTCCGCGCCCACCCCGGGCTCCCGCTCCCAGCGCCGCCGCTCGTTCGGCAGCAGGACATAGTCCACGCTCTGCGCGTCCACCAGCACCAGCGCAAAGCTGGGCACGGCCGGCACGGCGCCCTCGGGCACCGGGTGCTTGAACGCCGCCTCGTCGGGCTCGCGCGGGTCGCCCGACGTTGGCCACGTGAACCAGGCGCGCCCGCCGGTGGACATGGCCTCCCAGGACGCCTGCCGCGCCTGCGCAGCGGCGCCCCGCCCTGCTCGCTACCCTGCCGTGCACGCCCGCATGTTATGGCTGCAGGCCACAAGACAGCACGCCCCCGGTCGCCCGCGCTCGCAAGACGTCCGACGACGTGTCTTGCCCATCAGCGCCGCCCTGCTCAGAGCACCTCTGACCAACGGATGCATGCGAAGAATATGAACAGCGACACCGCATCCTAGCCATAACAGTGACAGGGGGCAGGCAGCCTGAGCCACTGCATGTCTAGTGCAGTCCCGGCAGTGCCCAGAGCAGGGCCCGCCTTGCGCAGCGCGTCGTCCGGGAAGTCCTCGCCCACGAGCGTCAGCTTGCCCGCGACGCGGAACTGCTCGCGCGAGTCGGGGAAGTACCAGCACAGCTCGGCCCACGCCTGCTGCTGCAGCTGCTCCACCTTGGGCGTCCTGCCGCGGCGCCCGGGCTCCGCTATGCTGTGCACAGGCGTGCTTGCGCTGTCTCTGCCAGCACGCAGCCAACGGGAGGGCCAGGAAGCAACCTTGCACGGCAAGGCAGGAGGGCCGGCACACAGAGGGCAGCGGGGACTCGCCGCGTGTCCGTGTTGAAAGTCAGCATGTTGCTGTCGTTGTGGAACCCGCGGAAGACCACCGTGCGCACGGCTGGGCGGCCGTCTGTGCGCACGGTCGCCAGCTGCGGCAACAACACAGGATTTTCCGTGCAGGCGCGAGCGCATGCTGCGTATTAGCAGGGCAAGCGCACTGCTGGCAGTAGGGGGCCTGAAGCAGCACTGTGTGCGTCCTGTACCCGCAGTGAGCACACCTGCATGAAGGTGGAATACTTGAGATGCTTATTTGCGTCCAGCGACTTTGCCAGCGCTTTGCGCCAGGGCGCAGCCATAGCGCGCGACGTCTGTGTCAGCAGTGCTTGCGAGACGCAATTCCAAGAAAGCTCGCAGGCCCAGCGCTGATGACTGCTAGGGGTGCGGCTTGCTTGCAATTTTCAGCAATCAGTGAGCAATACGCACACAGCGCCTGAGCTGGCTGGCGCTATAGAAAGCAGCGGGAATGGCCAGGCAGCACCGTAGCTTGCGCTTTGGAGCAACAAGGCTTGCGAGCGCGCTGAATTGTGAGGCAAGGTGTCGTGCAGTCTCCTTGGCTCGATTTGGCCAGCATGCCTGGGGGCCTCCACAAGAATGGGGGCACCATGGGGGACCACCAATGATTACTCCTAGATAATTGGCCAATGGGTGCTGCTAGCTGGTGTGGATTGTTTGAGTGGAGCAATGCAAGGTGCATGTTGTGCGGTTGTAACACATGCATGTAGGAACAACAAAGGCACAGAAGTGACCCGCCAAGCGTTCCCAGCACGTCTTTACACCCGACCTCACCAGTACACAGCCAGCGACAAGGGAGTCTGGAGGACCTGGACCTAACTCGCACAACCCAGGACATGACACAGCAGGCGCCTGTTTGGTGACCAACACACGAGCGGCAAAATGCGCGCTGCCAGATGACACTAGTTGAGAAAAAACAAACCCTCAGGGCTTGGCGTCGTGCAGCACAACGCCCGGCGCTGCCCCCTCGTCGGGAAAGAGGGCGTCCAGGCAGTTGTGCCGCCAGCCGCGGTCAAAGGGGTTGGCGAAGGACTGGTCCGGGGCGCGCAGGTAGCGGTAGCGCGGCCAGTTGGCCATCTCGTTGGTGGTTATATTCCGCGCCACCTGCGTGGCCTGCGCGCACCACGCATGCCGCATGAGGTGGGGCCGCCTTGCTGGTACGGCATACTACGCTGACTCCAAGCAAGGCCACGTCATCTGATAGACACAGGGCTTGGCTAGGGCCTGGGTCGCCAGCGCTGGGTCAGGGGCCGATGGGTCAACGCCGCCCCGCCCCCAAGCGGCGGGCGGGCGGGCGGGCGGGCGGGCGGGCGGGCGGTGCCACAGGCTCAAATCGGGCGGACGGCGGCGGGCGCGCCTGCGTCACGGCGAGCGCGCCCACGCTGAGCGCCAGGAAGCAGTCCACGACCAGGAAGGCCGCGCCCCAGGCGACCGCGGAGCCCGGGCGCGGCCGCCGCGCGGCCGCGTGCAGGCGCAGCGCGCCCACGGCCGCCGTGATGCCCAGCGCGCCCAGCTCCAGCCAGAGGAAGGCGAGGAAGAGCGCGCGGTTGCGCCGCCCGATCGCGTTGCCGACCCAGGGGCAGAAGTGATCAAACTGCTCGATGCAGCGGTCGGACGCCGCGCAGTGCTTCGCGCGCAGCGGGCGCACGATGCGGCACGTCACGCACAGCTGCGTGCGCGCGCGCGCGCGCGTCAGCGCCCGGCGCGGTCGTGCGTAAGCACATTTTGCAGGGATTGGGCTGCGGGCGGGCGGAGACATGCAACCGTCTGCACTCCCAATGCTGGCGCGCATGATGCCATAGTGCGCGTGCGGGACGCCCGCGCAGGCTGCCATGTCAGCAGCGGGCGCAGGGGCGCGGCGGCGCGCCTGCGACCAGGCGCCGGCGCGCAGCGCGGGCGAGTCGAGCACGCGCGGTGGCTCGCCCGCGTGCTGCAGCAGACCGCCCGGCACCGCGCCGTTGGTCTGCGCACGCGCGCGCGGGCTTCGGACCCTTCATGCCCGCCTGGGCTTTCATGACAGGTGGGTCCTGTCTCACGTCCGACTACATACATCGACTCCGAGCCAAACCAAACCACATAAAATGAGATCGGGCGGCAGGTAGCCCGCTGCGCTCTGTGCGGGCGGCCGCCTCGCGACCTGCCAGCAGCGCGCAGGCCTCCCCTCCACCAGGCCATGCAGGCGCGGTGCGCGTGCACGGGCAGGCGCGCTGCCGCGCGCGCTGCCGCGCAGCAGCATGCGCAGCGCGACCGAGCGGGCGGGAGGCGGCGCGCGCGCCTGCGGCACGTGGGCGCCGGCGGCCGGCCCGCCGCGCGGCAGCAGGCCCGGGTCGGATGTGGTCACGCGGAGCAGCACCGCCAGGCCGCTCAGCGCAAGCAGCACGCCCGCCCAGGCCCAGGCCGCCACCGCCACGCGCGGCGGCTCCAGCGCCGGGTGCAGCACCACCTGCGCAGCGCAGGCAGCGTTCCAGGCAGGGTAGGGTAGGGTCCGAGCGCGCCGCTCCGCTGGCACCCCGCTGCCCGGCCAATCCGCCGCAGCGCGCCGCTGCCGCACCGCTCGCCGCCGGCAGGCCACCGCAGCCGGGGCCGCCAGCGCGCACTCGGCCGATGGCAGGCTCCGGCCGGGGCTGCACCGCGCCAGAGCTCTGATGCTGCATGGTAGCCCGCGTGCCGCACCTGGCTGACAAAGACGACCAGGAGCACCAGCACGAGCACCCACACCAGCGGCGCCAGCTGCGTGTCCGCCACGCGCCGCAGCAGGCCCGTGCGCGCCAGCCGCCTGCACAGGCGCGCACATCAGCGAGCGCCCAGAGCGGCGCATGCTGCCCGCCTGCCTATCCCCAGCGCCTGCGACGCCCTGTGCCTGCTTGACAACGCATGCCATCTGCAGCACAGCGCGCACGTCCCACGCCCGCCTGCCCGGTCCTGGACCCATGAGCACGAGGGTCTGGCACACGTTCGCCGAGCTCCGCCGCGCCATCGGCGCACGCCTGCCCATGCGCGCGTCCAGCGGCGGGCGGGGGAGCGGGCCGCGCGGCGCGCGCACCCCTTCGTGCGCGCGTGCTTGCGCGCCGCCTCATCCAGGTACATGGCCAGGAAGCGGTGCCCCTTCTCGGCCGCCAGCTGCGCCGGCGTGGAGCCCGTCAGGTCGGTCGCGGCCAGCAGCCGCCCCGCGCCCGCCTGCGCCCCGCACACGGCCTGGTCTGCACAAGTGGTAACCTGCCAGGCGACACTGCTGCACACGGCCCGGGCAGTTTGTGCTGCCGGATGCGGCACCTGGGCTGCACTCGCACAATGGCGCCCCGCCCACATGCGCCTGCGTCACGCTAGCGGCCTGCCGCAGGCACGCGGGCGCCGTGTGCGCTAAGTGCACGGGGCTGCAGCGCACGGGCGCCAGGTGGCCTAGCCGTGCGCCGTCAGCGCCCACTCAGCCGGGTATTGGCGCTGTTGGACCGTGGCGCAGCACCATGCGGGGCCGCGGGGGCGGGGGCGGGCGCGCGCGCGCAGCAGCAGCGTGACGGCCTCGCCGTTGCCGCGGATGGCCGCCCAGTGCAGCGGCGTGCAGGCCTCGCGGTCACCGCGAGCCAGGTCCGCGCCAGCCACCAGCAGGAGGCGCAGGGTGTCCGCGAAGCCCTTGTACGCGGCCCAGTGCAGCGGCGCGCGGCTGTCCACGTCCAGGCTGCGCCGCGCGCGCTGCGTCAGCACGCGCGCCATATGCACGCATAGGCGCCGCCTGCTGCCTTTACGAAGTGTCCGGCGGCCGCTCAGGCAATAGGCCTGTCCGCTGCGGCCGCGCCTGCACATGCACTGCCGCACGTGCCGGGTCTGGCTCCGCGGCTGCGGTGGCCTCATGCCCCACAATAGGCTTCCCAGCCTGACGAGGCGCCCCGATCAGCGCGCGAGAGGCGGCGCCAGCAGCGGCGGGCGCGGGCCGGGGGCACGCGCCAGTCGACGTCAATGCCCCAGCGCAGCGCCAGGCGGTGCAGGAAGGCGGTCTGGCCGTACTGCGCGGCCACGTGCGCGACGGTGTACCCGTGCCCGTCGCGCGCGCCGGGCGCCGCGCCGCCGCGCAGCAGCGCCTCCGCCGCGCCCACCGCGCCACGCACGGCCGCCCAGTGCAGCGCCGTCTGGCCCGTGTGGTCAGGCCTGCACGCGGCAGGCCGGCGGTGAGGCGCGCTCCCGCCGCACGGCACGGCCATTCGCAGGCGCCTAGAGCGCGGCGAGCCTGTGATAGACATGCCAGCCTGCGAGGTGGGCGCCCATGCTGTGAAGTGCGAGGGCGTGCTACACTGTCGGCTGCATGCAGCAGCGCCTCCGTGCGCGCGCTCATGGGCCCGCCTGAACATGCACACGCATGGTGACGTGCCGCACGCGGCGCCCGCGGCGCTGCAGCGGTGCGGGCGGCGGCGGGGCGCGCGGCGCGCCTGTCCGGGTCAACGCGCAACGCGAGCAGCGCCTCGACGACGTCCACGCGGTCGTTCAGCGCGGCCCACTGCAGCGGCGAGAAGCCCGCGCCGTCGCGCGCCTCGGCCAGCCGCGGCTCCTTCGCCAGCAGCGCGCGCAGGCAGGGCAGGTCGCCGTACGCGGCCGCCTTCCAGACGGTGTCCACGACCGGCGTGCCCGCCGCCGCTGCGCAGCGCCGCGCGCACAGGTCGCGCACAGGCTCTGGGGTCGGTGGCGCGGCCGCGCTGCAGGCGCGCCACTACACCGCGGCCTGCGGCGCGCGCGGCGGGGCAAGCCGCCGGCCATGCGGTGCTCGGGGCAGGTGCGCCCGCCGCCATGGTGTCCAGCGAGGCCGAGGGTGCACGCGGGGCACGCCACCTGCTGACTCCGCACCGGCGCAGCGCAAGCCAGCCGAGGCCGTGCTTGGCCGCAAGCGCCAGGCAGGCCAGGTCGCGGCAACGACCGGCCTCACCACAACCGGCGCCGCAGCTTGATGCAGCGCGACACCGGCAAGCCAGTAGCTCAGCAACATGTGGCGGGTGCCGGCGCTGGCTCGTGCGCACGTGCCGTGCGGGGGCCCGGCAGGGCGGGAGCGGGGCGGGAGGGCACCTGATTCCTCGAGCGCCGGGCTGCGCAGGCTGCTGGCCGCGCCATCGCCGCGGTGCGTCAGCTCCGAGCCTCCGTTGGCCAGCAGCGGCTGTATCTCGCTCTGCATCGCCGCTGCGGCCGCCCGCCCGGCAGAGGCGGAGCGCGCGCGCCCGCTCCGCGCAGCGCGCTCCTCGCTTTACGTGCCTCCCGGCCGGGGCGGCTGCGGCGTCCCGCGCGGCGGGCAGCGCGCAGCACGGCCGCGGTGCGGGCTCCTGCGGCCTACCTGCGGTTACCAACAGAAGCTCTGCTGCGACTGGCGCAGCTCAACATCCGAGTGGCCACCGCCTTAAGCCTGCGTACAACGCTAGGCGGACGGCCACACAGCAGGCCAAAAAGCAATATGCGGAAGCATCAACGGCCCATTGGCGGCGCGTGCCTGCCTGATGAGGCAGCTTGTCAGAAGCTCAGGGCCGAGCGTCGCCCTGTTGCTCAGGTGGTCCCTCTTTACTTAATAATACGCTCAGGCGCACTCAATCACTGGGCCGCAGCCGCTCCGCTGACACAGCCATGACTCCCCAGCAAATCGCGTCGAGCCGTGGCAGAGCTGTGACACTCCGACAGTGGAGGCACCTGGGCGAGAGGTCTGGTCAGGTCGAGTTTGAAACTTCGCTGGAAAAGCACACCTGGGCGCGACCCTAGCTTTCCTCACTCTCGCAGCTTTCCTCGCTGAGAGGCCATGCGCCGGCCCAGAGTCCTGCAGCATCCCCTATCCACTGTGCCACCACTCCGCTGCTGAGGGCTGGGCATCCGGCGCCGGGCCCTCGCCTCGGCGCGTCCGTGCCCGCGCGAAATGATCCCGGACGTGGCGGCGCTGCAGGCCGAGCTCAACGGCATATACAAGGAGCGCAACCACGTGAGCGCCCCCGCCTGCTGCGCCTGTTTGCAGCTGGCCGTTGGCGCACGGGCGTGCACATGCTGGCATGTCCATCATGTGGGGCAGCGGCTGCCGGAGGCGGCCCCGCCCCGGCCGCGGCGCCTTGCGCTGCTCTGCTCTGCACTGCAGCTTCACTGAGGCGCGGGCGAGCACCGGCAGGTGAACGAGCGCCTGCGGCTGCTTGCGGAGCGGGGCCGCGGCCGCGGCCGGGGCCGCTTCGGCGGCCCCGGGCGGCCGCCGTACGACCCTGCCGGCCCAGAGCGCCGCGACGCGTACGCCCCTGGCGCGCATGACCGCCTGGGCCCGGGGCCCATCGCGGCCGACCACCCGGCGACGCCCACCGGCTTGGGCCCGGGCGGGCGCCGCAGCTTCGAGCCGCACTTTGACCGCCACGCCAGCCACGCAGACAGCCCGGGCGGCCGCGGCTCCGGCGAGTGGGGCCATGCCGAGCGCGGCGCGCGCGCGCCGCGCGGCGGCGGCGCGCGCGACGCGCGCAACGAGCACGACACCGCGCCCAGCCCGCGGTGGGCGCCCGGCGGCGAGGGCGCGGCGGCAGGCGATGCACCGGGGGGCGCGGGGGCGGAGCGCCACGCCTTCCTGGACCGCGTGCGGCAGCCGCCGCCGCCGGCCGCGCCCGCGCGGCGGCGCGTGCTATCCGCGGTGGTCGTGGACGGGCAGCAGATCACGGCCTCGTCGACGGTGCGCCGCGCCGCGTCTGCCGCGCCCTGCGATATGCAGTGCTCCGTATGGTAACAGGGTGGTGCGGCTGTCCGGTGCGGGGCACTTGTGGGCTGCCCCTGTACTTGTGCCTGACCGGGTGCAGCCTGATGCGGAAGGATGCAGTGCATCAGAGCATGCCGTGCCGACCTGCACACTGACTCGCGCAAGAGCAGGTCCATGCCTGCAGCAACATGTTGGGCCTTCTCTTGACAAAAGCAGCGCTCGGCATGCCAGTCCGGGCCCGTGTCGCCGCAACGCGGGCTGAGCGGGGGGCGCGGCCCGCCAGGCGGCCCCCGAGGCGCCCGGCACGGCCAAGCGGCCGCGCGAGGACGACGACGCCAACCCGGCCGTGAAGAAGCGCAACCGCCGCATGTTCGGCGCGCTGCTGGGCACGCTGCAGCAGTTCAAGTGCGCAGCGCCCGCCGCGCGGCCCGCCCACGCGCTATGGCGTCGGCCGCACCTGTGTGTCGGGAGCCCCCGGCCGCCTTGGAGTTGCCTTGCGGACGGCAGGGAATGCTCGGCGGGACGGCGCACTGTGGGCAGGCCCGCCTGCGCACGGCCGCGCGGCGGTCCGACGGGCGCGTGCGCGGCGGCCAGGAAGGAGGAGAGCGCGTTCAAGGGCACCCGCGTGGCGCAGCAGCGGGAGGAGGCGCTGAAGCGCGCGGACGTGCGCGCGGCCGAGGAGGGGCAGCTCGCGCGCGTGCACGCGCGCAACGTGCTCATGCAGCAGCGGCGCGCCCCTCGCTGCGCTCGAGCTGGGCCACCGGCGGCGTCGCCCGGGGCCGGTCGGCCGGTCGTGGGCGGCGGCCGGCGCACCGTGCTCGCATGACGGCAGCTCGGCTCAGCGTGCAGCCGAGCTGGTCTGGATCGGTGCCCCCGCACATGCCCTGCTCGTCTGGGCGACGCGTCGGCGCGCTGAGCGGGGCCGTGCGCAGGGCCGGCGAGATCCAGCGCAAGCGCGAGCTGATGGCCGCGGCGGACGCCAAGCGGCTGGAGATCCGCACCGCGCAGCGCATGCAGCGCGCCGCTGAGCTCGCGGCCTTCCTCAAGACCGCGACCGCGCAGCCGCCGCTGCTGTGGCTGCCCGCGCGGCACTGCGAAGACACGCTGCTGCTGCTGGAGCAGCGCCAGGTCGACCTGGCCGCGTGGCAGGCGCGCCACGCGCCCAGGGAGGCGCATCCGCCGCCGCGCGGGCGTGTGTCGCGCTATCGCGCTTGCGCCGGCGCGCGCGGGGTCTGGGCCGGGCAGGGCGGGGAAGCGCACGTCGCAGCCGGGCGCTTCCTGGGTAGGGTCAGGGTAGGGCTAGGGCGCTCCGTTCCTTGCCCTGCGATGCCGCCTGCGCGCGCGCAGGAGGCCGAGCTGGCGTCCATGGAGGAGCAGCGCGAGCGCATCCTGGCGGCGGTGCGCCCGGTGGCCGGGCTGGCGCCCGCCGCCGCGGGAGCGCCTGGCGGCCCCCCCGCCGGTGCGCGAGCCCGCACAGGCGTGCCATGCGGCACGGCACGGCATGCCTGCATGCAAGCATGCCGCAGCTGGGGCCCTCTGTGTTACATTGGCTGTTAGACTGTGCGCGTGCCACGTGCGCCTCGGCAGGGTGGAAATGCGTGAGTGTGAGGTGGGGTGCGAGATTGTGGGTGGCACTTGGCAGCAGCTGCAGTGGCATCGTGCGCCGGCACTGAACAGGACAGACAGCGCGCGCGCAGGCGCGCCAGGTGCCGACGATGGGCAGCCCGGCGCCGGCGCGCAGCCGCCGTCCGCCGACGCGGGCGATGAGGGCGACCGCACCGATGAGGCCGGCGCTGCGGCGGCGCCGCCGGAGGGCGATGCAGAGCCGGGCGCCCTGGCCGAGGCCGAGCCAGCCACGGAGGCCGCCGAGGAGGGCGCTGAGGAGGAGGACGCGGACATGGCCGACGCACAGCCTGAGCGGGGGGCGGCGGCCGCACACGATCGCGCCGGCCAGCGCGCACCGCGCGGCGAGCCAACCCTAAACGGCCTCGAGCTCGCGCCGCGCGGCGGCCGCGCCGCCGCGCCGCCGCCGGCGGACGACGACCGCTACGTGCCGGAGCGCGAGCGCCCGGCCGATGCGCGGCGCGCGCGCGAGAGCGACGACCGGCGCGAGCGCGAAGGCGACCTGCGGCGTGAGCCGCGCGGCGCCGACGCGCGGCGCGAGCGCGGGCGCGACAGCGACGCGCGCCGCGGGCGCGAGGCCGAACGGCGGCGCGAGGCGCCGGGCGAGGCGCGGCGCGAGCGCGATTTGCGGCAGGAGGCACCCGGGCGCGCGCGGCGCGCCCCGCGCGCGGCGGCCGCAGACGCCGAGGGCGAGGAGGGCGAGATCGACGTGCAGACGCTGGAGCAGTGCGCTGCCCGGATCCCTTGCTGCCTCAGCACGATCATGCAGGCCAGCGCTGGCGAGGTTGCTGTGCTGTTGGACTGTGACCTCTGCGCCTGTCTGCGCCTGCCACCGCAGGGCGCATGTATGCTCTGGTCGATTTCACCTGAGCCCATTGTTTTGGCTAGTGAATAAAAAGCAGCGCCTGTCTGTGCCATGAACACAGGATGACGGCTTTGCCGCTGCCGCGCCTCACTTGGTGTTTTGCTGGCGCGCACAGAGATGCCGACGCCGAGGCCGCTGCGGCAGCGGCCGCCATGGAGGAGAGCGATGACGAGGACGTGCGCGACCCGGGGACCGTGGAGGAACTGCTGCGCTAGCGTTCCCTGGCGAGAGGGTTTTCGTACGGGAGCACGGGTGCATGCTGGGATATGCAGCTGCCAGGGAGCGCGGCTGTGAGCGCCACTGACCTGCTTAGGCTTAGCACAGTGTGTCATGAACAGCATGTGGACGTCTACAGCGAAGTCAACAGCAGATTAATGTCAAGCTGGCTTGAATGGTAACCTCCCTGTTGAGCAGGACTTTAAGCAGGTCTTTCCAGCACCTGCAGATGGACTCGAAAGACATTGTTCCTTTTTTCCTTCTAAAGCTAAAACCATTGCACCTGGAGGACTCAGTCCTCAGACAATACAGAGACTGTATTGTCTCAGAAACGCAGTTATGTGTCCTGTTGTCGCCGCGTCTGATGGCGGGGAACGCTGCACTGCTGCAATGCGTGAAGGCGTGCACCATGTAGTCGTCCAGGATGCGGAGGAAGGCTTCACGCAGGCAGTGCAGAGCGGGCGGCTAGTGTGAGGCGCCGCAGCACAGCCGCTATGGTGGCCCTGGACAGCGAAGCCGCGCAAAGCGACGGCGACGCTGCGCTCTATGACGCAAACAAGCTCACCGCGCCTATCAAGACTATACAAGACAAGTATGAGCTGCTGCCGGCATTTCTCAAGGTGCGCCATCATTTTGCCGGCCTGCCTTGGTCTCCCTGTCTTGTGACAGCGCCACACTGTCCAAATGCTCCGCCACGCTGCAAGCAGACAGCCCCGATGCAAAGCCGCGCATGCTTTGTTTGCTTGCTCCCCTGTGCTGGTGGTTGCATGTTGCTTCGGCAAGTGCCTGCTTGCTGGGCTGACGGGCAAGCTACAAGCTGCTGGAGGCTTGCCTAATACTGGCTTGCTGTGCGCTTGGCGCCTGCGTGGGCGTTCCAAGGAATGTGCTGAGAGTAATGACACTGACACCGGGCGCCTTTGCTCACTAGCTCCACCTCTCTGGGCGGTCGTTGCAATACCAGGCCCTTGTTGCACAAACTTCTCCACACTCGTATCCTGGGATATCACTAGAGGCCGGGTGGACGGGCACGCGCAGGTCCGGGGCCTGGTGCGCCAGCACATCGACTCCTTCAACTACTTCATCAACCAGGAGATCAAGAAGATTGTGCGCGCCAAGGGCAACGAGAAGGTCACCTGCGACAGCGACCCCAACTTCTACCTCCGGTGCGCCCGCCGCGCCCGGGCCGGCCGCCAGAGCCCGGCGCTGCAGCTTGTGCGCGCATGACCCGTGCGGAAATGCATGCATGGCATGCGTCCTACATACATGCGTATGCGCTGGGCGGCAATGCCACGCAGTACGCTGGCCGTGCTTGCTTCTGCCGCACCTGCCGGTCACGGCCACGGTGCATTTCGCACATCCGCCTCACGCGCGTAGCAGCATGTGCCTCACCGCTCGGCGGGCGGCCCGCAGAGGCCGTCGCCGCGCCGGCCGCTGACGCGCCGGCCGCGGCGGCGCCAGGTACACCAACATCTTCGTCGGCGCGCCGAGCTACCTGGACGACTACGTGGTCAAGGAGATCACGCCGCAGCAGTGCCGGCTGCGCGACATGACCTACTCGGCGCCCATCACGGTCGACCTGGAGTACACGCGCGGCAAGGAGATCGTGATCAAGAAGGGCGGGCGCAACCCCGGCGAGGGCGCCGTGCTCATCGGCCACCTGCCGCTCATGCTGCGCAGCGACCGGTGCGCGCGGCGCCGCGGGCGCGTGTGCTGCGGCATGCTGCTGGAGCAGGCGCTGCCGACCCATCAGACATGCTCCTGTGCGCTGCTGCGCTTTGATCTGGAGGTGACGTGGCCATGCGCACGTGTACCTGCCCGCATGCGCTGGGCAGCAGGCATTTTGGCAGCGGCGCTTTGCAGTGTTGCAGGCCTGATGGCGGTGCGGGCTGTGGCGCAGGTGTGTGCTCAAGGGCAGGAGCGAGAGCGAGCTGGCCGCCCTGAGTGCGCCCTCACGCCGACGCCTGCGGCCCGGCGGGGACCTGCATGGCGTGCCGTGCAGGGCGTCCGGCAGCTATTGCGGCAGAGCGTGCGCGCGCGAGCAGACACTCAGAGCATGTCCGCGCGCGCAGAGGAGTGCCCGCTCGACCCCGGCGGCTACTTTGTGGTCAAGGCGCGCCCCCCGCCGCCGCGCATGCGCGCCCACATGCGCGCGGGGGCGCCCGCCCGCTCACACCGTGCTCTGCGCGGGCCCGCCGCCGTCAAGCATTCTGGCCAGCGCCGCCGACCCCTGGCCGAGGCTGAGACCAGCCAGGGCCCTGAGGCGCCGCGCGCGCGCGGGCGGCAGGGCGCCGAGAAGGTGGTGCTGATCCAGGAGCAGCTGAGCAACAACCGCATCATCATCGACACCGACAAGGCCGGCGGCGTCACCGCGACCGTCACCAGCTCCACGCACGAGCGCAAGACGCGCACCGTGCTGGCCGTCAACAAGGGCCGCATCTGCCTGCGCCACAACACGTTCCAGTGCGGCGCCGCCCTATACTCTTTACCCTATACCCGCGCACGCGCGCATGGTCCTGGGCATGCTGCTTGCACGCTAAGATTTGTTCCTCAAGCCGCTGTCATTCAAGCAGTGCGCGCGGCGCTCGGGATGCAACGCAACCAGGGCGTGCAGGCTGGGCGCGTGTGTTCAGCAAGCAACACGCTCGCGCGTGTGGCGCAAAGGTTGACTGTTGTCCAGTAGGTGCGCCAGGGTGCCGAGAGAAATGTGTTCAGCCCCTTACGAGCTATGGCAGCCTGTTCAGGGCTGCTTGGAGCTCCACATCACAGTCGCCGCTCGCGCTCGCAGGGAGGACCTGAACGTGCTGGTGGTGCTGCGCGCGATGGGCTGCCAGAGCGACGCGGAGGCGCTGCTGCACATCGGCGCGGAGCCGGCCTTCGAGCCGCTGCTGGCGGCCACGCTGCAGGACGCGCGGCAGCCCGGGCAGCTCGGGCATCAGCGCAACACGCAGGCCGCCGCGCTGGAGTGGCTCGGCGCGGCCCCGGGCGCCTCGCCCCGCCGCCGCTCCTCGTTTACATCGACACATGGCAGGATTCCGTTGGTGGCCGGGCTGGGGGAGCCTGGCACTGCGGCAGTCCTTGCGAGAGGGAGCGGGTGCGCGCCGCGTCCCGCACCGTCCCTGGGCCGAGGCCGCAGGGCGGCGCGCGCAGGCAGCAAGGTGAAGCAGTCGGGGCAGAGCCGCGGGTTTGGCGGCGGGCCGCGGCGCGCCGGCGGCTCCGCGCGCTCCAAGACGGACGAGGCGCGCGACCTGCTCGCCAACGTCGTCCTCTGCCACATCGCCTGCCCGCGCTACGACTTCCAGGACAAGGCGCGGCCCCCGGCCCCGACCCTTCTCCCGCCCTGCGCTGCGCCTTCCCGGAGAGGGCGCGGCCGCCGCCCTGACCCTTCTCCCGCCCTACGCTGCGCCTTCCCGGAGAGGGCGCGGCCGCCGCCCTGACTTCATCCTGCCCGCGTGACGCCTTCCAGGAGAAGGAGGCGCGGCCACCGTGCCCTGGGCCCGAGCGCCCTGCGCGCGGCCGCCGCGCGCCTGCATGCGCCGCGCTGCGCGGGCGCGCCGCCAGCTCCGCGCCCGCGTGCCCGGCGGCATGCGCCCGGCGCCGGCCTGGAGCAGGGTCAGGGCCGGAGATGCGCAGGCATGGCGGGTGGGCCTCCGCGCGGCCAGGCCGCAGGAGCGCCGGGGCCGGCTGGACAGGGGCGGTGCGCAGGCAAGCGGCCTGCCGCCGGTCGTGACCCGGGCGGCCGCGCGCGCGCGCAGGTGACGTACCTGGGCGAGATGGTGCGGCGCATGCTGCAGGCCATGGTGGACCCGGGCCAGATCGACGACCGCGACTACTACGGCAACAAGCGCCTGGAGCTGGCGGGCGGCCTGCTGGCGCTGCTGTTCGAGGACCTGTTCAAGCGCATGAACCAGGAGCTGCGCAAGCTGGTGCGCCGCCCCCGCGCGGCCGCGCCCGGCCTGCCGTGCGGCCCCGGCCTGCTGCCCCTCTGGCGGCGCAGTGGCCTCCACGCCCGCCACCCGCCGCCGCATGCGCGTGCCTGACACGGCACCCAACCCTCCCTGCTGCGCACTGCGCCGCCAGGCCCCGGCCCGAGTGAAACAAGCCAGCGCGCGCGCGGCGCCCATGCGGCCTCACGGGCGCGCTGGGGCGGCGCGCAGGCGGAGAAGGACCTGGCCAAGCGCACGTCCAACTTTGACGCCGCCAAGAACATCCGGCCGGAGATCATCACGCTGGGCATGGAGTCCGCGATCAGCAGCGGCAACTGGACCATCAAGCGCTTCCGCATGGAGCGCAAGGGCGTCAGCCAGGCGCGCGGCCGCGCCGCCCGCGCCCGCCGCTGCCGGGGCCTGGCGCCGCGCCGCCCCGCGCGGCCCCCGCGCCACGCCGGGCGTGCGCCCGCCGCCAAACGGGTGACATACTTTGAAGTATACGGTTACGCCAGCGCTCCGCCCGGCCCCGCGTCTCAGGGCGCGCGGGGGCGCGCAGGTGCTGTCGCGGCTGTCGTTCATCGCGGCGCTGGGCATGATGACGCGCATCAGCAGCCAGTTCGAGAAGACGCGCAAGGTGCGGCCGCCGCGGGCGCACCCGCATCGCCTGCGCCCGCTGCCCCGCCTGCTCACGGCGGCCGCCTCTGCGTCAGCCGGAGGCGCCGCGTGCTGTGGCGCCCAGTGGCCGCGGCGCCGCCGCCCGCGGCATTTCGCATGCGCCATGCGCCTGCGCACCTAGGCGCGCCGGCTGACTGTGTGCACGCGCGCGCGGCGGGCCAGGTGTCGGGCCCGCGCGCGCTGCAGCCAAGCCAGTGGGGCATGCTGTGCCCCGCGGACACGCCGGAGGGCGAGAGCTGCGGCCTGGTTAAGAACCTGGCGCTGATGACGCACGTGACCACGCACGAGGAGGAGGGCGCGCTGGTGGAGACGGCTCTGCGCCTGGGCGTGCAGCCCGCCGCCGCCGTCAGCCCCGCCGAGCGCCGCGCGCGGTGCGGGCCGCCCGCGCGCCTGCATGCGGGGTTGCTGTGTGCGCCTGCACATCGCCTTGCCCGTGCTGCGCTACGCGCACCTCGCGCCGGCCGGGCATCGCTGGACCTCCCTGCTGCATGCGTGTCATTGTTCAGCCGGGCATCGCCAGACCTCCCTGCAGCCTGTGTGCCGTGCTTCATCCGGCGTGAAGCGCTCCACCAGCTCGGCATCACTGCAGGCCGCAACGCGCGCCCGCCGCGCGGCGGCGCAGGGGCAGCGCGCTGGTGCTGCTCAACGGCAGCATCGTGGGCGTGCACCGCAACGCGGACCGGCTGGTGCGCGCGTTCCGGCGGCTGCGGCGCGCCGGCGAGATCGGCGAGTTCGTGTCCATCATGTCGGACGGGCCCACCGTGCACATCGCCTCCGACGGCGGCCGCGTCTGCCGCCCGCTCATCATCTGCGACGCGGGCGTGCCGCGCGTCACCGCCGAGCACACCGCCAAGGCGCGCGCTTTGCCTGGCGTGCCGCCCCCTGGCATTTGTGCCGGCAGTGGCGCGCGGACCAGCCTCAGTGCTACGGGCCACCCGCACGAGCTTCGGTCTTGCGTCACGTCGCTCAGGTCTCGTGGAGTCGCTGGCGCTCCGGCAGTTCAGGGCAAAGCCCTGGCCTCCGCGTGCCAGCTCGGAAAGGCTGACAAGGCAGCTGGCATGTGCTGCAAGCGAGCGCACGTCGCAGCACTGTCTCGGCCTGCCCGCCCCGTCTGTGGCAGTGCTTCGCCTGAGCGCGCGCGCCGCGGTCGCGCAGCTGCGCGCGGGCGCCTGGGGCTTTGCCGACCTGCTGCGTGCCGGCCTGGTCGAGTACCTGGACGTGAACGAGGAGAATGATGCGCTGGTGGCCATGTACGAGGCCGCCGCCAGCCCGGCCACCACGCACCTGGAGATCGAGCCGTTCACGCTGCTGGGCGTGGTGGCGGGCCTCATCCCGTACCCGCACCACAACCAGAGCCCGCGCAACACGTACCAGTGCGCGATGGGCAAGCAGGCCATGGGCAACGTGGCCTACAACCAGCAGAACCGCATGGACACGCTGCTCTACCTGCTGACCTACCCGCAGAAGTGTGCCCTGCTACCCCCATGAGTGGCCCCCCGGCGGCTCGCGGGCGAGCGCGCTCGCGCGCGCGCCCAGGATGCAAACGCGCGGCCTTTGCGGCTGCTGACGCCCTGCAGACATGCCTGGCAACTCTGGCAAGTGCGTGAAAGGATGTGCGTGACAGGGCTGGACAGGATGCGCCAGCTGCGCAACCCGGCGGCCACGTTGCGCTCATGCCTTACCCTGACGGGCGTGCCAGAGGCGGGAGCACCGATGTTGTCCAGCCAACGCTGTCCCGTGCGCTTGCTCATCCCGTGGCCTCTGTGCTGCGCGGCGGCAGGCCCCTGCTGACGACGCGCACGATCGAGCTGGTGGGCTACGACAAGCTGGGCGCGGGGCAGAACGCGGTGGTGGCCGTCATGAGCTACAGCGGGTACGACATCGAGGACGCGATCGTCATGAACAAGGCCTCGCTGGACCGCGGGTTTGGCCGCTGCATCGTGCTGCGCAAGTGCGCGGGTCCCTTTGAGCATGGCCTGCAGAGGCCATGTTCAAGTGTCTCGAGGTGCTTGCGAGGCGGTGTCCGAATGGCACGCTTTCATGTGCTCGGCCGTGTGTGAGCATGCACTGTTTGCCGGCCGTCTTCAGCTCGGCTCGCAGGGCTGCCGCGTGGCCCTGCGCCGCCTGGTGCTCAGCCGCCTTGGCGTCTGCGCGCGCACGCGCCCGAGCCCGCCAGCACGCTCGCCGGCGCTGCCCGTCAGCCGCGGCGCCGCCCGCGCACGCCTGCGCCGCGGCTGATGGGCAGCGCTGGCGTGCGTGCTGACGCATGGGCGGTGGCGCGCGCAGACGCCAAAGCGGTTGAGCTCCAGGCGGCGCAGGGCCGCGCAACGGCCCTGCGCGGCGAGCTGGACAAGGCCGGCAAGTAGCAGACACGGGGCGATAGCCGCGGTGCCCCGCTCGCTCGGCCCGCATGCTGATGCGCCGCTCGGCGCGCGCGCGCAGGCACAGCGCGGTGCTGAAGAAGTACCAGAACCGCTCGCAGGACCGCATCGTGTCTCCGGCGCCAGCCGCCACGGTGTGCCCCTGTCGGCGGGTGCGACGCAGTGCGTAAACTGCATCGAGCCCGCCCTCCGCCGCATCGTCTGTTGGGCGCCAGAGCGTGCTTACGGAAAAGAAGAGCAGCAGAACGCGCCACCGCGTAGCCCCGGCCTCAAGCGCGGCGCCGCACGCGCAGGACCGCAAGCGGCGCAGCCGCGAGGCCCTGCTGGACGCGGACGGCATCTGCGCGGTCGGCGAGGTGGCGTCGCCGAACGACGTGCTGGTCAACCGCCAGACGCCCGTGCAGACCAAGGAGGTCATCCCGGGCCTGGGCCCGCACGACCCGCCGCTGCCGGACGCGTTCTACCGCCCGGCCGCGCTGGCCTGGAAGGGCCCGCCCGGGCAGAGCGTGGTCGTGGACAAGGTGCTGCTGACCACCAACGAGGACGGCCACGTGGTCGTCAAGGCGCGCGGCTGCGGCCCGCTGCCCTGCCATGTCCCGGCCCGCTCGATTGAGGTGTGCGGCGCGGCGCGCCGTCGTGCGGCCCTTGCAGGCAGACGCGCTCGGCGGCAGCGCCCCACGCCCTCCCGCGGCGACGACCCTATACCCTGTCAAACAGCACGGCCACGCGCTCGTGGCCTCTTGGGGACGTGACCCTGGCACTGCTGGCTGCCGTCGCGCTGCAGATTGCGGGCAGGCGCCTGATGGGCGCGGGGCCGCGCGGCGGCAGGCGCTGCTGCGGCACACGCGGCGGCCGGAGGTGGGCGACAAGTTCAGCAGCCGGCACGGCCAGAAGGGCGTGGTGGGCACGATCGTGCAGCAGGCCGACATGCCCTTCTCCGAGCGCGGCATCTGCCCCGACCTCATCATGAACCCGTGCGCCGGAGCCCGAGGCCCTGCTGGGCACAGTGGACACAGTCGCCCCTGCAGCCGTGTCGCACTCTGCTGCTGTGATCTGCTACTGTGATGCTGCTGTAATGGTACCCTGACTTGGGTCGTAAACCTCTGGGGCACGCCCGGGGCGGCTGCGCCCGCGCCCTGCAGAGCGCTGCGCGGGCGCCGAGCGCGCGGCGGGGCGCGCGCGCAGGCACGGCTTCCCGTCGCGCATGACGGTGGGCAAGATGCTGGAGCTGCTGGGCGCCAAGGCGGCCGTGTGCACGGGGCGCCTGCACTACGGCACCGCGTTTGGCGAGGGCGCCGGCCTTGCCGACAACGCAACCGCCATCAGCGAGACGCTGGCGCGCCCCGCGCTCCCGGCCCGCACAGCGGGCCTGCGCCGACCGGCGCCCGAGCCCGGGCGGGCGGCCTTGCACGGTGTCTGCATTGAGTCACCGCGTCTGCACGGGAATGGCCTGCATGCAGGGGGGGATGGGGTATTCTGTCGGTTGGGTGCCAGGGGAGTACGAAGGGGTTTGAACAACAATGACTCAAGCTCGGGACGAGATCGGGGAGCCTCCGGAGCGAGAGTTTAGTAAGAGGGTCGCCAAAGAGCAGCAGCTGAAGGGAAAGACGCCCTTCAGGGCCTCAAATCAGCGCGGCGAGGCCGCGGCCGCGCGGCGCGCAGGTGGCGCACGGCTTCAGCTACAGCGGCAAGGACACGGTGACCAGCGGCATCGGCGGCGCGCCGCTGCAGGCGCTCATCTTCATGGGCCCCGTGTACTACCAGAAGCTCAAGCACATGGTGCTGGACAAGATGCACGCGCGCGCGCGCGGGCCGCGCGTCGTGCTGACGCGGCAGCCGACCGAGGGCCGCAGCCGCGACGGCGGCCTGCGCCTGGGCGAGATGGAGCGCGACTGCCTCATCGGCTACGGCGCGTCCATGCTGCTGCTGGAGCGGCTCATGATCTCGTCGGACCAGTTCGAGGCGCGCGGCCGCCGGCCGCCCGCCGCCTCCCTGCCTGCCCTTGCGCGCGAGCCGCGCCCGGGGCCGCCGCGCCCTGCCCGGCTGAGAGCACGCTGCCGCCGGAAGCGCGCGTACGGCTGCTGCGCAGCAAGCGCCCGGCGCGGGTGCAGCGGCCCTACTAGCGCGTGCGCAGCCTGCCCGTGAATGGCAGCGAACTTTGTCGAGCGCGTGTGGCCCCGCGCGCGCAGGTGCACGTGTGCACGCACTGCGGCCTCATGGGCTACTTTGACGCGCGGCTGGGCGTGGCGGTGTGCCCCAGCACCAAGTCGCCGGCGCACATGGCGTCCATGAAGCTGCCGTACGCGTGCAAGCTGCTGTTCCAGGAGCTGCAGTCCATGAACATCGTCCCGCGCCTGCACCTTGCGGAGGCCTGAGGCCGCGCCCGGCCGCTGCGCGTCGGGCCTTGGACACCTGCGCGCCAGCGGTTTCACTGGCCGCGTTGTCTGAAACGATTGTCTGAGCAGCCTGTCAGCCTGTGTGCGTGCTGCGGCCTGTGCGCCATGCGCTCCGCCTGCCTGCGAGCGGCCGCGGGCGCCTGTCCTGCATGGTGTGACCTGTCAGGGCCTGTTTGGCGGCGCGCCCTGGATGTGCTCAGTGCCAGCCGAGTCATAATTTTAGCCACGATGTTGCGCTGCTGTTACATGCGGAACTCTGTCACCAGCCACATCATACATACATGCAGCACAGGCCGCCCCGACCCGGCCGCGGGCGGAGCTCAGGCTGGCAGGTCCAGCAGGGGCGGGTCGTCCACGTCCTCTGCGAAGGGTGCCGTGGGCGCTGGCGGCGTCCACCTGCGCGCAGCGGGACATGCGGCCTGGCGCGCTTCCGCGGGGCCCGGCTGCGCACGCGCCCTGAAGAGGACTGCAGCCTCGCGGCGCGGCACAGCAGCAAACGTGCATCTAACCAAGCTCTGATCAATTGCCCTGTTTCACACACTTTCACCACTGCCCGCATGACCGCTCCATGGGCATGCTCACGCCATTGCCGCGACACACCCAGCACACACTGCGCGCTGAGCTTCGGGGGCCAGCGGCGGCGCGGCGCACCCGGCCGCGGCGGCCGCCTCGGCGGTGCCGTCGGGGTCCAGCGCGTCGCGCGGCCGCGTGCCGGGCGCCGGCGCGGCCGCGGGCTCGCCCAGGTCGGCAAAGCTCTCGTCCAGCGTGGGGCTGGCGGCCGCGTCGGGGTCGTAGCCCAGCATCTCGGCGTCGGGCTGGCGCAGGCGCCCGATCGACGCAATGAACGCGTCCGACTCCATCGCGAACTGCTTGCCCGACGTGAAGTAGTCCACCGGCTCCTGCGCGCGCGCGCCCGCCGCTCAGCCCGCCGACGCATGCGCGGCGCTCATCCGGCCGGGACCGCCGCGCGCTCCCATCGCTCTCAGCAATCGCCGAGCAGCGCGGGCGCCCGGCGCGGGCGCGAGCGCGCGGCGCCGGGCGGCTGCTCTGCGCAGTGGAGTGCAGGCGCGGGGCGGGGCGCGCGCGCGGGGCGGGGGCGCGCACGCCGGGCGGGAAGATGTGCAGGAAGACCTTGTCCGGGTGCACGGTGGTGCCGCCCAGGGTGATGCAGTCCATGATCTCCTCGTGGCTGTGCGCCCTGAACGGCGCCTCGCCGTGCTGCGCCATGATGCGCACGTCCGTGGTCACCGAGCAGTTGCCGTACTTGTGCGCGCGATTGTCGGCCTGCGCGCGCGACCGCCGCTGCCGCTCGGCGCGCGCCGTGCGCACGGCAAGGTGCCCCAGCGGGCTGCCACAGCCGGGGCGGCCGGCGGCGCGCCGCGGGCTCAGGCGCCCGCAGGGTTACGGCGGGACCGCGGGCGCGCCTGGTCCCAGCGGTACTCCGCGTGGCGCAGCTCGCGCGCGGCGCGCTTCTCCATGTACGCGCGCCAGGTCCACTCGTCCCAATGGTCCCAGGGCTCGCCCGCGTCCGGCCCGCCCGGGCCCTCGCCGCCCAGCACGTACCCCGCGAGCGGCGCCTCCTCGGCCGCCTCCTCCTCGTCGCGCTGCCAGCGCGGCAGCTGGCGCGCCTCGTCCGCGGCGCCCTCGTCGGCCTGCTTCAGCACGGCCGCCGCGCGCGCGGCCACCTCGGCCCGCAGCCGGTTCATGGGCAGCGCGGCGCGCTGCGCGCGCCGCAGCTCCACCGCCTCCAGCAGCGCGTTCAGGCGCAGCGAGCGCTCCCACAGGTGCTCCGCCTGCGCACGCAGCAGCGGCGGCCCGAGCTCGGCCAGGTCGCCGGCGGCCGCCGCCGCCGCGCGCTCGTCCTCGTCCGGGAACAGGGCCGCCATCACGCCGGGGAAGCGCTGCAGCAGCTCGGGCAGCAGCTCGGGCCAGGCCGCGCGCAGCTCCGCGCTCGCCATCGCCGCCTCCACGTCCTCGTCAAAGCGCTCGTGCGGCCGCTTGTCCGCCGGCGGCAGCGGCGGCAGCCACGGCAGCGGCGGCGCGATCTGCGCCGGCGGGTCCGCGCCCAGCGCCGCCAGCTCGCCGCGCCGCGCCTCCACCGCGTCCAGCGCCTGCCAGCCCCGCGCCGCGCTCGGCTCGCACGCGCGCCGCCCTGCTGCCACAATGCGGTGCGGCCTACAGCTTCGAGCGCGACGAGCAGCGCCGCCGCAGCATGAGCAGCAAAGCCGGCAACGTCCGCGCTGTACACCAAGGGCTCTGCCAGAGGCGGGCGCAGCGGCGCGCGAATGGGCGGCCGCGGGGAGCCGCGCGCGCGGGCATGCGCGCGCCTGGGCGATGCGGGCCTCGCGCAGGCCGCCCGCGGCGTCCAGCAGGCGCAGCCAGGCCAGCTCGGCGTCGTCGGGCACGCGGTCCAGGTCCGCCCAGGACGCCACGGCCACGCAGCGCCGCCACAGCCGCACCGCGTTCCAGAACAGCCGCCAGTCGCGCACGCGCGCCGGCCAGCCCGCGTCCTCGCACACGTCATCGATGCTGGGCACCAGGCCGACCCAGGGCGGGTCCGCGCCCGGCGCCAGGGCCAGCGCGGCTTGCCTGGCGTCCGCGGCGGTGCCCGCGCCGGCGCCGCGCCCGACGCTGCCAGCGCCGCCGCCGTCCTCATCCCAGCCGGGGCCGTCACCGTCCCAGGCCCTCGCCAGGTGCGGCCGCTGCGGCGGCCTGTCCCGCCGCCCGGGCATGCGCAGGGCGGGCGCTGCGCAGGGCGCGCCGCGCCCGCTCGGGCCTGCGCGGCCGGGCGGGGACCAGAGGCTGAGGGCACGCCCGGCCATACGCGCTCCCTCGCACAGGCGGGCAGCAAGGAAACTGGCGTGCGCGTCTTTGGCAAAGGCGCTGTGCTCTCCTTGGAGCGGGCGCCAGCCTCTACCTTGGCAGCAGGGTTCACAGTTACATTGGCATGCGCATGAGGGGGACGACGAGCACGCGGACAGCACTGGCCTGCAAATTTTGCAAGTAGCCTGCGACACAGGCCGAGTTGTGCAGGAGCGGGGACTGGCGCCTGGACGGGGGGCCATGGCAGCGACGGACCCGGACGCACTGGCGCTGCTGCTTGTGCAGCAGTACCTCTCCGAGAACGGCTTTGATGCAGGTGCGCGGGTGCCTGCCATGCTCCGCGGTCCGCAGCAGCAGCGTCGCCGGTGCCGGTGACAGGGCGGGCCCGCGCGCAGCGCTGGACGCGCTGGAGAAGCAGGCCGGCCTGCTGTATGTCGGCAGCAAGCTGGAGGAGGGCTCGGCGCTCATGCAGGCGCGTCCCGGGCGCCGCCGTGCCTGCGGCCCGGCGGCCGGCCCGTTGCGAGCGCTGTGCGGGGCCGCAGATGGTGTACCGGAAGATGGAGCAGGATGCTGCCGAGAGCGAGGGCGGGGACACAGACAGGGAGGCCCGGCTGGCGGCGGAGGAGGCGCTGCTGCGGGGCGGCGCCGGCGACTACCCGGCGGAGCGCGCGGGCGCGCGCCCGCGCGCGGCGCCGGGCGCTGGCAGCGCGCGCGCCCGGGGCTGAGCGTGGGCCGCCGCGCGCGCAGGCAGGATAGCCGACCAGCACGACGCGAACATCACCGCCCTGGCGGCCTGGCCCGGCCGCGATGCCCTACTCACAGGGCAAGGTGCGGCGGCCCAGCTGCGCGCCTTCGCCGCGCCAGGCGCCGCCACGCCCGGGCGCCGAGGCCCGGGGCCAGGGCGCAGGCGACGGGTGCGTGCGGCTGCTGCGCTGCGGCCGGCCCAGCAGCGTCGGCTGGCTGACCAGGCTGCCCGGCGGCGGCGTGCTGTCCCTGGCCCTGCACGCCGGCGACAGGTGCGGCGGCCCTTGTGCGGGCGCTGCCCTGGCACGTGCCGGCGTCCAGCAGGGCGCACGCACTGAGCGCTGGCCCGCGGCCCCGCGCGCCCGGCAGCCCGGGCGGAGCGCGCCTGCTGGCCGCGTCCATGGACGGCAGCGTGGCGCTGCTGTGCGCGGACACCGGCGCCGTGCTGCACGCCGCGCGCGCGCACACGCGCTACTGCACACGCGTGCGCTGGCTGCCGGCCGGCGACGGCTTCATCAGCGCGGGGCGCGAGGGCGCGCTTGCGGTCTGGGCGTGCGCGTCTGGTGCGCCCCCGGAAGCGCCGCGCGCTTGCTGCACCGAGCAGCGCACCGCCCGCAGCGCGCCTCCCGCCGCGCGCCGGCATGCGGGCAGGCGCTCGACGTGCATGCGCGGTGCGGGGCGCAGAGGCGGACGCGGCGGCCGGCGCGCACGCTTTCCGGCAGACGGCGGCCGAGCCGTACGCGGCCAGCGTGCAGGACGTCGAGCTGCTGGCCGGCGGCCGCACCGCGGTGGTCGCGCTGCGCGACACGTGCCGCCTGCGCCTGTACGGCCTGGCCGAGCGCGCCGAGACCGGCCAGGTCAACCTGAACCCGCTGGGCGACGAGCACGTGGGCTTTGTCGCGACGCAGCTGGCGCTGTCGCCCGGCGGCGCCATGCTGGCGGTGTCGACCGACGGGCCGCGCATCCTGCTGCTGCGCGTCGCCGGTGCGCGCGGCCGCGCACTCTCTGTGCCCGGCCCGAAATTGTGGCAGGGGCTGCGGCATGCGCCCGTGCATGCCCCACACGCAGAGCACCCCAGCCCGCCGGCGGCTGGGGCGCGCGCCGGTGCGCCGACGGCCGGGCCGCGCGCAGGGTGGGAGCAGCTGCGCAACATCTGCGGCCTAACCGTGGAGCCGTTCCACCAGGCCGCCGCGCTGTGGCACCGCAGCGGCTTCTATCTGATGGCGGCCGCCGCCGCGGGGCAGGTCTTTGTTTTTCATGTCGGCTCCGGCAAGGCGCGATTTGCTGCTCATGTAAGCGAGGCTGCGCTGTTGATGTCGCTACTGTGCACCACCGTAGAAGGCGTGCTGTCCTGGTGCACCTGGTGCACCGTGAAGGCCCCGTATTGAGGCGCGCGCGCGCGGCGGCCGCAGGTCGTCGCCAGGCTCAAGGCGCAGAGCCAGAGGAACGTGCGGGCGATGGACTACGACGCCGGCCGCAACCTGCTCGTCACGGCGGGCTTTGACCGCTCGGTCAGCCTGTTCCTGGAGCGCGCCCCGGCCGAGCAGGCGACGTAGCTCGCATGTAGGGCAGATGGTGGGGGGTGCAATCTGCGGCGAGCATGTCTTGCGCATGGCTCCGCATCGTAGCCTGTGGTTCGGTTGGGGGTTGAAGCAACTGAGGTCAAAGCATCACGCCTGCCTGCGCTGCGGCTCATGGGCTCGCGCTGCGCCGTGCCATTCCTACTGCACCTCTGCAATGCTGTCCTTCTGGAACGCTACTGAGACGCGCTGCAAGTGCTAATGCCACCCTGCCTACCTGAGCAACGCTGCAACATGCCCAAAGCCCCTGACGCTAGGTCCCCAATACAGACGCGCTGCACAACAGCGGCGCCGGCCCGAGCCGCCACCAGGGCGGCGCGGCGCTCTCACGCAGGCACGTCGCCGCGCACGTGCTCGTCCAGCCAGCGCGCGTCCGGGAGCGGCCCGGCGCCCAGCTGCGCCATCGGCCCCGCCTGCGGCCGCGCGCGCGCGCCGCCCATGGCGAAGCCGGGCGGCGGCCCGCCCGGCCGCGCCGCCGCCTGTGCGGGCGGCGCTCGCGCGCCCGCCGGCCCGGGCTCCGGCCAGGCGCCCGGCGCCGCCGCGTCCCTGCCGGCCTGCGGCGGCGGCGCCGCGGGCGCCGCGCCCAGGTAGGCCGGGCCGGGCGCGAGCGGCGGGCGCTGCTGGAGCGTGCGCAGCAGCTCCAGGCCGGGCCCGCGTAGGTCCTCGGCGCGGCCGCCTGGCGCAAGGCTAGCGGGCAGGGGCTGCAGCCCCGCGCCGCCCCAGCCCGGCGGCAGGCCGTGCGCGGGCGCGGGCGCCGCGCCGCCGGGCAGGAACAGCGTCCGCAGGTACGCGTCGGCGCCGCCGTTCGCGCCCGGCGCGGGCGCGGGGCCTGCGTGCGCGCCGCCCGCGTCACCGGCCTTGTCGTCGCAGCCCTGCGCAAAGTCGAAGCGCGAGCGCGCGCGCGGGCGCTGCGCCAGGCCGCTCGCGGCGGCCACCTCGGCGAGCGGCGCGCCCAGCCACAGGCGCTCGGCGCCGGCGCCCGCGTCCCAGGTGGCCGGCCCCGGGCCAAACCCCGGCAGCAGCAGCGCGTCGCCCGTCAGCGCCAGCGTCTCGGGCAGCGCGGCCGCGGCCGCGCTCGCCGCCGACGCCTCGGAGCCAGCGGACAGGTGCGGGGAGGGCGCCGCCGAGGCGCCGCTGCCGTCCGTGGCGCCCGCCGGCGCGGGCGCCGCAAAGCCCGGCGGCGGCCCCTTGCGCGCGCGCGGCGCCGCCTGATCGCTCACCGGCGGCGCCGCCGGCGCAGACGCGGGCGGTGCTGCGGCGCGCTGGCCGCCCGCGCCCGCGTCGCTGGCCGCCGGCGCCGCCCGCGGCGCAGGCGGCGCCTCGGGCGCCGCGGCCGGCGCGGCGCCGCCGCCGCCCGCGGGCGGCCCTGCGCCGCCGGCGCGCTGCTCCGCTGCGGCCGCGCCGGCCGCCGCGCGCTCGGCCTCCCGCTGCCGGCCCAGCGCGAGCAGGCGCGCCTCGGCCGCCTCGGCCGCGCCGCGCCGCGCCGCGTCCTCGCCGGCCGCCGCGGCGGCCGCGGCGGCCACGGCCGCGGCGGCCTCCTGCTTGGCGGCCAGCTTCTGCTTGCGCTTGGACAGGGCGGGCGCGGGCTCCGCCGGCGCGGGCGGCCCGGCCTGCGACGCGCGCGGCCGCCCCGGCTCCGCCGGCGGCGGCGCGGGCTCCGGCGCGGCGGGCCGCGCGGGCGGCTCGCCGCGCGCGGACGGCAGCGCGGGCGTCGCGCCGGCGCCGGCCACGACCGGCCCCAGCGGCGTCAGCGCGGGCCGCGTCGCCAGCCGCGACGGCTGCGCGGCCGGGCTCAGCGGCGTCAGCTTCTTGCCCTTGGCCACGACGAGCACGCCGGCGGGCGCGCCGCGCGCGCTGCCGGGCGCGCCGCCGTTGGGCGCCGAGGCCGCGCGCGCCAGCTGCGCGGCCATGGTGCTGCCCGACCGCGCGAGCGGCGGCACTGGCAGGCCCGGCCGCGCCTCAGCGCCCTCGCCCGCCTCGCCGGCGCCGGGCAGGTGCGGCCACTCCACCGCGCTGGCAGCCGGCGGCGGCGCCGCGCCGCCCGGCGGCGCGCCCGCCGCGCCGCCCATCGTCGCCTTGGCCGCCCACGATGCGCCGCCCAGGGCCGGCCAGGCGTGGCCGTTGCCGGGCGAGGCGGCCGCCTGCGCGCGCGGCCGCGTCAGCGGCGCGCACCCCCTGGAGGTGCCCGCAGCAGACAGCGCATTGCGGGCGCACGGCCGTGAGCGTGGCGGGTCGGCCTGCGCGCCTGGTCGTCGTGGGGCGGCGGGGGCGACGACGGCGCAGCCGCACGCTCCGGCGCGGCGGCCGGCGCGCGCGGCGTGCCGGCGCCGCCGCCGGATGTGCCGGCGTCCGGCGCGGCCGCGGGCCGCGCGGGGGCGGCGGCAGCCGCGCTGGCGGGCGCGGCGCCGGGCGCGGGCGCCGCGGGCGCCGGCGGCGGCCCGCTGGCCTGGCGCGAGAGCGAGGCGGCGTGCACCAGGTTGACAAACTTTGTCGACTTGGTCTCCTCCTTGGTGTAGCTGTCCTCGTCGTCCGCTGCCGCCGCACGCACCCGTCAGCGCCCCGACCAGCGAGCTTGCATCATGCCACTGGCGGCAACAGAGCGCTTGCGCGCCGCGGCCGTCGGGGCAGGGCGTGCGGCGAGCGCACCGACGTCGTGCAGGTACAGGCAGTCCGAGTTGTTGCACGCGACGCCCTTGAGGAAGGCGTTGCAGTACTTGGTCGTGCCGTAGCACGCCTTGATCACTTTGCCTGCGCAGGCGCGCTCGCATGGGCGCGCGCGGCGCGGCTGATCGGTGACGGCGGCCCCCGCGCGCAGCACGGCCAGGCACCGTAGCAGCCGCCCGAGGCAGCCGCGCGGCGGCGAGCGGGGGGGGGGCTGGCGCGCCGGCGCACCGTCCCACTGCGTGTTGTGCATGGTCTCGATGCACCGCCGCGCGTCCTCGTTGCGGCGGAAGGTGATGTACGCGCTGCCGGTCGGCTTGTTCTTGGCGCTGGCGGCGCCGTACGGCCCCGCCCGGCTCACCGAGATCTGCGGCCGGCGCCCCCTGCGTCAACCCCCCGCGGCCTGCGCCGGGCCGTCCGGCAGAGCGCGCCGGCAGCGAAGCAGCGGCGCCGGGCGGCGCGCCTTCACGACCTTGCCGAACTGGCCAAAGTGCTCCACGGACTGCAGCACGTCCTCGTAGCACAGGTCCATGGACAGCCCGACCACATACACCAGGTTGCGCTGCACCACGCGCACGTTCTGCGCGCCCGGCGCGCGTCAGCGCACCGCCCACCCAGCGTGGGCTCAACGTCTCGCACGTGGCCGGCCGTGCCGCGCCCACAGGAGCACACGCGAGCGCGGCTGCCACCGGCTGCCGCAGGGACTGCGAGCGGCGGGCGGCCGGGCGGCAAGCCGAGGCCGGCCCCGCACCGCCAGGTCTTTCCTGCTCTTCACGGACGGCAGCGCCGACTTCCGCCGCTCCAGCTGCTGCGTCTTCCGCTTCTTCACCTCATCCAGCCTGAGCGGCCGCGCGGCCCGTCAGAGCGCCGCCGCGCACGTCCCCCGCCTCCGGCGCGCCGCACCGCCTGCTCCGGCGCCGGGCGCGCCGGCGGCGCCAGGGGCGCCAGAGCGCTGCAGCCACACACGCCGCACAGGGGGCGCTGGCTCGCAGCATAATATCCTTGCAAGTGGAGCGCGCGCCGCATGGCGCCCGGCGCCGCCTCGCCGCGGGTGCCGCGCCCAGGCGGAGCTGGCGCCGGGGCGCACGCCTGGTCACGCTGCGCTGGTGTATTGCATCCAAGTCGTATATGGTGCGGCAGTTTGGGCACCGCGCCGCCGCCCCCTCCTTGGCGGCCTCCCCGCAGATGCGGTGCCAGCACCACAGGCACATGGCGTAGCCGCAGCGGCAGAACTCCACAGCCTCATCTGTCTCGTCCAGCTCGTTCATGCACAGCGGGCAGCAGGCCTCGTCGTCGCCATCTGACATCGGCCCCCGCAGCTGGCGCTCAGGCGCGCAGGATCCAGGGCTGGCAGCCTCTGCCTCTGGTTCCATCGCGGAGGGGAGCGGGCTCCAGGGCTGGCCGCCCTAGACAGGGTTATCGGGAGCAAGCTCCAGAGCCTCTCGCTCCACCGGTCTCTCTCGCTCCCGGTCCCCCAGCATGATGGCCGTGACAGCAGCCTCTGCGTGCCCGTGCCCCACCCTGAGGGTGGCCAGCCCGCTGCGGGCAGCCCCCGCGCGCCTGCCGGCCCTGGCGCCGCAGAGGGCCAGGTGCGTGGCCCCCACGCGCTGCCCGGAGCGCCACATTGGTGGTTTCGGGGACCTGCGCTTGCGCGACTGCATGGCCGCGGCGCGCCTGGGGCCTGAGCGGCAGTTGTGCCGCGCGCCTGCAGTGTGACGCGGACGCGCCCGGGCGCAACGCTGCCGCAGCGCAGGCCTGCGAGGGCAGCCGTGCAGACGCGCGCCGCCATGGAGCTGTTCCAGCTCGCAAACGAGGGCGCCGAGATCTCCACGGCCGCGTCCGTGATGTTCGCCATCACGCTGGTGGTGCGGGCTCCCGCTCCCTGGCGCGAGCTGCTGGCAGACGTGCGTCCAAGTGCGGCAGGTGCCTGGCTGCGCACCTGGCCCGCGGGAGAGGCTGTACGGCGCTGGCGGAGCTTGCCGACCTTGCGCCACCGTGCGCGCAGGGCCTGGCGGTCGGCTTTGTGCTGCTGCGTGTGGAGGCGCTCGTGGAGGAGGGCGATATCTAGAGCGAGGGGCGCTGGTATCGATGTTCACGCTGCTGAGCGTGGGCTGCCGCGAGCGGCTGCGCGTGGCGCTTGCTGCCCAGGGCTGTCGAGAGCTGGGGAGCCGCCACTCATGTGAGCCTGTGTGCGGTTGCCTGTGCCTGGACGGCAGACGGTTGTAGCGCACCATGTCTCCGCTCCAGGCATCGCTGCAGCCCTCAAGCTGCGCCACGCCCGTTCTGTCAGTGTCCAGCCCCCTCCTGCACACAAGCACACAAGCACGCAGCGTGCGCATTGATGCTCGCGCGAGCACCACAGCATGCTGCAAACTCTCAGGCTTTTCTCCCTGCCAGGGCAAGGTGTGAACATGCAAACACAATAGGGCCCAGCAGAGTCTGCACCATTTCAGAGGCAAGCAGCAGGCATGCCTGTGGCTGCCAGCCTGCACGGGCCACACCTGTGCGCCACTGGCTTGAGGCAGAAGCGCGAGCGGCGCTCCCGAGGAGCACGCGTGGCCAGCGCAGCAAACCTTTGCGCTCCATCAGGCCGGACACCGGCCAGCGCACAGAGCTGCACCCGCTTGGCGCGCCGCTCTCCAGTCACTGCACTCTGTTTGCAAGCGCCGCACAGGCTGTGACACTAGAACGTGCGGCGCGCGCAGCGACAGATGCCGCAGCCCTGCAGAGCCTCGCAAGAGGATGCCGCGCCCGACGCAGGCAGCTCGTCGGCACAGCAAGCGCGGCCTGTCCGGCTTGAGGGTGCTTTTCCCAGCTCGCATGCTCCGCCCAGACCAAGGGCTGTTCGTTGCGTGGCTGCCAATCACTTTGTCGACACTGGCGCAGACGTGGAGCGGCAGGGCGGTGACAGCAACGGTCTGGTTGGCGGTCCCTCCTCCTTGGCAAGCACGCTGCAGCAGACGTTGAGCAACAGGCGCGGCTGCGCGCCCCTCTGTTGCTCTGCGCGCAGCCCTGGGTGCATCGGGTCTGCTTCTGGCGCCCCAGTGAATCAACCGGGAGCTTTGCCAAGCCTCTGCACCGCGCTCACAGCTGTCTGGGCCTGCGGCACAGGTCACAGGCCGGGGAGCCTGGCCCGGAGGTGCTGCAGCAGTGGCGGGCCATATACAACCTGATGGTGCAGGTATGGGCAGCGTCACTGCCAGGGGACCGTGTGTGGACTGGCCCTGTGCGGGCGCCTGGTGCTGAGCCACACGCCGGCGGCCTGCCCTGCAGGAAGCCCTGGCGCTGGGCATCCCCAGGTCGGCCATCCCTGTCCTGCGGCCAGAGGCGAACGCGCAGGAGCTGCGGGCGGCGCGCGAGCACCTTGACGGCATGGTCCAGTCGTTCCTGAGCGCCAGCTTGTAGCCGGGAGAGTGAGACTGGTTCATGTAAGTGGACGCCGGTGTGTCCAGCGAGTGCACTTGGCGTACACTGCGTTTACACAGCGCAGCCACTGCACCGGCAGAGCCCCTGAGCGCTGCACCAAACCTCGTGCGCAGCTCCTCTGCTCGCGCAGCTGTCCCTGCCCACGGGTGGCAGGAGAGGCAGAGGCGCTCCGCGCTCAAAATTGCAGGCGTGCTGTGCGGCAGCACAAGAGCGCCGCCTAGCGCCTGCTGCCCGCCACGCGCGCCCGGCGGACGGGCCCCTTGCTGAAGGCCCACGTGACGTCCAGCGTGTTGGCCAGCAGCTCGGTGCCCTGCAGGCCGGTGATGGCGTCCTGCGCCTCCTTGCGCGACGCGTACTCGACAAGCGCGTAGCCCTTGACGTAGCCGGTGCGCCGGTCCAGGTTGAGGTGGATGTTCTTCACCTCGCCGAACTCGGAGCACGCCTCGTGCACGTCCTCCTCGCCGGCCTCCTCGTTCACGTTGGTGATGAAGATCACCCAGCCCTCCACCGCTGCGGCGCGCCCCGGCGGCCGCGTCAGCACAGCGCAGGCGCGCCAGAGCGCCTGCGCATCATCGTAGGTGTGCGGACACCGCCGGGGCTGCGCGGAGCCAGCGGCGCACATTTGGCGGGCCCCGGGCCGCTGCCCGTCTCCAGCGACTCGTAGCCGCGCCCCGCGTGCCGCTCGTCGTCCGCGTCCATGCCTTCCCGGAAGCCGCGGCCCTTCTGCTTGCGGACGGCGGTCACCTGGGACCGCACGCGCTGGGGCGGCTGCGCGTCCTCTGCCTCCTCCATCATGTCGTCGTCATAGTCCGCCATGGCTCGCCGCCTGGGGCGCAGCTGCGCACAAACCTCACGCGGCGCACAAGTTGCGAGGGTGCGTCCGAGGGTGGCGCTGGGAAGGTTTCAACGGCTTTGGTGAGCCAGAGACCAACGCCTTCCAGCTGTTGCTCGCAGCCTGCTGGTGCTCGCCGCTCCCCAGGCTTGCAAACCCGGAGCCAGCGCAGGTAGGTTTACTCACTTTCCTTGAGGTGCAGCGCTTGTCCTATAAGAGGCAAGCCCAACCTGTCTTTACCAGAGTGGCAGAGCCGACGCGGCGTGCAAATGCTGAAAGCTCTGTGGGTCCCCGGTGTGTTGCCTGGCGCGTCCTTGGCGTGCGGGTAGCTGGCCCAACCAGAGGCGGCGCCCTGCGACCGCGCATGCTGCGCGATGTGCATAGCCTCTGCGTGCGGCACGTGCGTGCTGTCCGCCCGCGCCATGGCTTCGCACGGCAGTGCCGCGCCTGCAGCACAGGCCAGGCTGCTGGCCCGCCCCAGAGCGCCGCGGCGCGCCTGAACGACCTGTTCGGCCGCGGCCCGCTGCTGACGCTGGAGCGCAGCGCCGGCCCCCGCGCCGACCGCGACGCCGCCCTGTGGGCCAGCGGCGCGTTTGGCGGCGGCGTCTACCCCGACCTGCCGGCCGCCACCACATGGCCGGCGCTGCTGCGGCAGCTCGCGCAGCCCTGGTGCGGGCCGCGCACTGGCGGCGGGCCCTGCCTGCGCGCGCCGCGTCGCGCCGCGCACGCCTGACCCGGCCGGCGCGCCGCAGGGCGCCGCGGCCGCCCGCACAGCCGCCGCCGCCCGAGGGCGTGCATGCGTCGGGCGGCTGGGTGGTCACGACCGTCGCCGCCCAGGCGCGCGCCCGCGCCGGCCCCCGCCCGCGCTCACGCCCCGCTCTGGCGCCGTGACGCGCGGGCGCCTGGCGCAGCTGCGCTCGCGCTCGGCGCTGGAGGCGCGGCTGCTGCAGCGCGCCGGGCGGCGCGCCGATGGCGGGCGCGCGGCCGGCGTGGCAGCCGCCGACGCGCTGCTGCTGGTGTCGGGCAGCCACCCGCTGCGCGACCTGGCGGCGCCCGCGCGCCTGGCGGCGGGCGCGCTGGACGCGCTGCGGGCGGCGGCGGCGCTGCGTGCGGCGGGGCGGCTGCCACGCGCGCTGTCGCTGTGGGCGGTCGCCAATCCCTTGACCGAGCGCGCCGCGCGTGTGGCTGCGAAGGCGCGCGCGCCCGCCGCCAGTCGGCGCCACGCGCCGTCGCCCTCGGCGATCATTGATTGGCCGAGCAGCTGCCGTGCCTGCTCTCGAGGCGGGCGGGGCGCCGCGCGCAGGTGGAGTGCGGCGCGCAGGTCATCGTGACGCAGCCGCCGCTGGTCTGGCCGCGCTTCGAGGCATGGCTGGACGAGGTCAACGCGTGCGCCCGGCACCGCCCCGGCGCTCTCCTGCCCGCGGCTGCTGCACGCGCCTGTGTGTTGGGAGCCCGGCTGCTGGAAGAGAGGGAGGTGCCAGCACAGCTCGCAAGCACGGCGCGCACCGGGGCCCAGGCGCGGGCTCACCCGCGATGCGCGCATCCTGGTCGGCCTGCCGATGCTGACGTCGGCCAAGTCGCTCGCATTCTGGCTGGACCTGTGCCGCGCCGGCGACGTGCCGGGCGCGGCCGCCGCGCTGCGCGCCTTCCGCGAGGCCGACGCGGGCGGCCGGGGCGCCGAGTTCGGCCACCGCTACGTCGCCGAGCTGGCGGCCAAGGCGCGCTGCGCCTGCCCAATGTACAAGGGTGCGAGGCCTGCGGCCGGCCGGCGCGCTTGATGCGGCGTGCGCGGGCGGCAGGCGCTGGCGCTGCCGGGCGTGGCGGGCCTGCACGTGATGCCGGTCACGCCGCGCGGCCGCGACATGGCGCAGGCGCTGGTGCGCCAGCGCGCGCTCTGGCCGCGGCCGCAGCCGGCGCGCGGCGCGGGTGCGGAGGCGCCGGAGGCGGCTGGCAGCCAGGTGCAGGGCGCAGCGCCTGCCGCCTAGCCCGGCCGGCGTGCGCCAGCGAGGCCGGGAGGTTTCTCCCGGCTGCGAGCGCCCGTGTAATATCCTGTTTGATGTCTCCATCTGTCTATTGATAGCTGGTGCTGCCTGCTGTGGTTGCGACTCCTTACGTCTGTGCTATCACAGTGCTGTCTACCACATTGCTCTAGACGACCGGCACCATGCAACCATGTCTGCCTGAGCGACCTGGAAAGTTACTCCTCACGCAGCTGCGCACGGGCCGTCCAGCAGGGGCGAGCTGTCGCTGGGGTACTTGGCGGGCTTGTAGCCGCTGTCCTCATCCTTGACGTATGGCTTGGGCCCCCAGGGCGCTGGCAGCTCCATGATGGTTGGGATCTCGCCCTGCGCGCTCGCAGGGTCGTGCGGGCGTGGGGGCCGTGTCCTGCGCCCCATGTGTAATAAGCTCCGCATCTGCTTTTGGTGTCACCTCAGTAAGGCAAGCCCCTCCGTCAGTTGCTGTGCTCAGGGAAGACAGGGTGACCCAGCTGCGGTCTGCTCGCCTCGCTCACAGCTCGTGTGCCAAGGTCTTTCACTGTGCAAATAAGCGCCAAGAGCTGCATAATGAGGAGAGCCATGTCGCCAGTGCCTCTCGAGCCACCCCAGGGGCACCAGGCAGCAGGCGCACCTTTTCGCGCGCCTCCTGCACGGCCTTGTCGGGGTCTTTGTGCTCGGCAAGTGCCGCGGCGCGGTGCTCCGCCACTCCCGGCGGCGGCGGCGCGTCGGGCAGCATCCGCACGCCCAGGCGCCACTGCGGAAAGCGCGCGAGCCACGCCAGCGCCGAGAAGTCCGCCAGGCGCAAGGCGGTGTCCTCGCCGGCCGGGTCGCCCACGTACTGGGACCCCATACGGCGTGCATTGGGTCCAAAGAAGAGCATCAGGCTTTCGGGCGTGACCGCGCCGCCAAATGCAGCCTGCGGGAGCAGTACTTGACGTTGTTTGCAGGGTTGCGTGCTGGAACAGTGTGTTGGCAGGCGGAGGGGGCTGCACCGCTATCTTGCCCTTGACGGCCTGGATGGTGTCGCCGCCGTCCTTTCTGAGCGCAATGCGGCGCACGGCCATGTCACCACCGCTGCCGATGACGTTGTCGCTGAACATCACGCGCGCTTCGGCGCTCACAATGTCCTCGGCGTCCACTGTCATCCAGAGATCTGCAGTGGGGCAGCGCGGTGGGGTGTTGGGATGCAAGATACAGGATGTTGAGTGGCGCTGCCGGCGTTAGGTGCCAGGTGCCAGGTAGGGTTGCAGGCGCAATGCTATGCTAGCCTAGCATAGCGGTAGTAGGCCCTAGTAGGCCAGCAAAGCTAGGCAAAGCGTGAGCCAGGGACTCTCTGGAGGAGCAATACACGGGTCAGTGGACATGCGACAGGCAATGATGTGATCTGCGTTCGCGAGGAGGCTCAGCGTGCAGGCAAGGCAGCCCCTTGGTGAGCCGAACAGGGTTTACATACATGCAGGAACTCGCGTGCGCTGGCGCGCCCTGCCACTGAGGCACTGCCTCAGACACGCTCCACGCAGCGCCGCGGCGCTGCGCGTGGCCAGGGCTGGCGCTGTCCTGATGCCACCTACCTGGACTCTGCTAGAATACACTGTTAGCCGAAGCCGCACACCCAGGCCACCAAGAGCTGCCCACGGTGACCCGGCGGCGTGCGACGCGCCCTAGCAGCCCCGCCCTCGCCCGCCACGCAGCGCCAGCACCTGCGATCGAGCTCGTCAGACGTAGTGCAGCGTCAACAGCGCGAGTTGCAAGCGGAGACCGCACCAAGTGAAGCACAGAGCCGCCCTCGATGTTGTAGTCCTTTGCCTGCTTGTCGTCGTTCATCTGCTTCCCCGCAAAGATGAGCCTGCGCGCGCAGTGCTGAGAGACTGAGAGTCTGCGGCTGAATAATGTCAAGCGTCGAGCGACGCCCCGCCAGCAGGCCGCACCTCTGCTGCACCGGCGGGATGCCCTCCTTCTCCTCCACGCGCTCCTTTATGCGCTCTATGGTGTCCGTGGGCTCGATGTCTATCTCAATCTCCTTTCCGGTGAGCGTCTTCACCTTGATCATCATGCCCCCCCTGCGCCCGCGCACGCGCGCTTGCCAAGCGCTCGCATGGGGCACGTCCAAAGCACAGCCGCGCCTCGGCCCCCGCGCGCCCCGCACCTCAGCCGCCCCACCAGCCTCAGCGTGTCCAACTCCTGGATGTTGTAGTCGGCCAGCGTGCGGCCATCGTACAGCTGCTTGGCGGCGAAAATGAGGCGCTGCTGGTCCGGCGGAACGCCCTCTCTGTCCTGCAGCAACACGCGCCAGACTCGCCGGTGTGCTGCAGTGAGTAGGGTGGCCCCCAGCCCCGGGCTGCCGTGCTGGGGCCGCGGCGCGCCGCGCCCCTCTCAACAGCAGCTCTGCCCTCGCTAGCCACCAAGCGCAGACTGAACACCTCGGAACACTCTTTACAGCATATCCGTGCTCGTCAGCAGAGCGCAGTCCTTGCACGGCGTGCCTGAGGCGCGTACGCGAATGGGTGCGCGCCTGGATTTTGGACCTGACGTTTTCAATAGTATTCGAGCTCTCCACCTGCAGCGTGATGTGCTGGCCAGTGAACGTCCTTACAAAGATTTGCATCGTCAGGCTCGGCCTTGTTCAAGGTGCTGCAGAGCACGCTTGGACCGCCCCTGGCCTTGCTGTACGGCTTGCTCGTGTCCTCTACAAGACCGCTGGCAAGTGTGTGTGGCTCGATCAATGAGGGGCAGGCTCTGCGACTTGCAGGGCCCAGCTGGGGTCTCATTGCAGTGCAGCGGGCTCCTGCCTACGTTCGCCCTTTAGAGAGAGAAGCACCAGGCGGACGACACTCTTTCTCGTGGTTCAGGTGCTGGCCGCTCCTTGCAGTTCCGCTCTGTCGTATGGCACCTATTTGTCAAGCAGGCGTTTGCGCACCTCAACGCTTTCGGCTGCCGCATGGTGCCTAGATACACACCTGCTTGAAGATGGCCTGCAGCTGCCGCTCTAGCTCTTTGGCCATAAATAGCAGGGACAGCCCTGCGTTCATCATGTCCCCTTAGAGCATGGTAGCAGTCAGGCTGCTGAGGTTGAGCTGCTGCTTGCACACAGGCGAGCGCGGGCGAAAATGCGCGGACAGGGCAGCGTTCCACGCGTCGGCAGCCGCCGCACCTCAGTCGGCGGCCGACCTGTAGGAGGTTCTGGCTCGCTGTGCCCCCTGCATTGCTGCTGCAACTTGTGTTGTCGCCCTTGGCTCGCACTGCAACGATGCTTTCCGTGTTGAACTGTCTTCTTAATTGCGCCTCGAGCGTGCAAGCGCAACAGGTGCGTCCAAAGCAGCCTCTCTCACTGATGTGCACACAGGGGCGCAGCCAGCAGTCGTGCAGGCGCCAGCTTGGCCCCTGGCTAGGTTCCATAGTAGTAGCAAAGTAGGCAGCAAGCTGGTTTCAGGCCTGGCTGTTTCCTGCCTGCCCCAGCGCAGCGCAGCCTGGTCACGGCTGGTCGTGCCAGAGCTGAATGTCTATAGTTTACATAGTCATTATGTCCATTGGGTGTGCAGCGGGAGGACTCTGAGGCACACCCGCGCTTGAACCTGCGTTGTTTGTAGCGCATCTAGGCATGCCCCCGCTCTTCGCATGTGCCGTGCGATGAACACCACTTATACGGAGGAGAAGTGCAATGATGTCCAGGGACTCAAGGACGCAAGTGATGTGCCACACTGCGCCAAAGTGCGGCACGGCATGCAGTGGCACGAGGCGGAGCGTGTGGCATGTCTGGCCTCCCTGGATTCCACGATGTCATCGTATTTCTCGTCCATAAATGTGATGTCCATGCACGTGGCATGCGCATAGGGCGGGGTCATGCCTGTTTGCTCTGCATGTCATGCCCAGGCCTAGGTGTGACAAGCCATGCATGTCTGCATAGTGCTGCTGCTTTCTTGTTGGTAAGCAACATGGCAGGGCGAAAGACGGTGCTGTGCTTGCAAGAGCGTGTTTCCACACGTACAGTTCTTACACACCACTTGCTTGCTGGGTGTGCGAGGCGGTACAAGCCTCCGCAACGCATACGCTAGATTTCTGGCTGGCGCATACAAACCTCGCCCACAGGATGAAATGCCACACATATGGTACACGCAGACCCACTGCTGTGCTGCAAGCCTGCACATGTCAATCCGTGCGCTCACCACCGCTTGCCCTGGTGGCCGCTGCGCCATGGTCCGGCGCCGGCCTGGAGCGCTCCCTGGGCGGCCCCGCGTCGCGGTTCCACGGCAGCCGGGAGCGCTGCCTGGGCAGCTCCGACTCGCGCAGAAAGGGGTTGACAGGCGGGTAGAAGAGGCCGTTGGGGCGCCCCCACTGCTCGGCCATCCGCGGGTACTTCCTGCCCCGGCGGCCGCCCACACTTGCGCACGGGCCTGCTCGGGGCCGCCCGAGCGCCGACACTGAGCGGGCCGCGCCTGCCCACGAAAATGCCGGTGATCACCATGGGGATGCAGATCACCAGCGCGAGGGCCAGGTTTGAGTAGCGCTTTGGCACGCGCGCCGCGTATGCAAGGTTCCTCGCCCGCGCCTGCTCCGGCTGCCAGTCCCTGAGTGGCGTGCCTGCGGCGCACGGCGCGCCTCAGAGGCAGCCTTGCGGCCCCGGCGGAGCGCGTGCGGGCCACAGCCAGGGCGCCGGGCGCGCACGGCCGGACAGGGCTGCGTAAGCCTGGGCAACGTCCCTGAACGCCTGCTCCGCCTGCTGCCGCTGCGCACAGCGTGCCGGCATTCAGCGCCTCTGTTCGCATGCCTAAACGCACTGCTTCGGCCAGCGGGGAGCGGACCTGGCCCGGCGGACAGAGGTCGGGGTGCCATTTCAGGCACAGGTCCCGGAACGCCTTCTTCACCTGGTCCCAGCAGCGGCGCGCCTGGCGTGAGCAGCCGCCCGGCCACCTGCCGGCACGGGCCAGAGTGGGGCGAGACCTCAGCCTGGCTGGCGTCAGCGCGCACGCCGAGCACGTCGTGTGGGCGCATCAACGCTGCTCGCGCGCGTTCTTGTGGCGCCGCAAGCACCAGCGCCTCCGCGCCATGCCCGCGCCCTCAGCCAGGAAGTGCTCCAGCCGCTGTCGGCCTGCTTCGCTGTGCTTCCAGGCTTGCACCTCGCGCGAGCGCCTCTCCGCACCTCTTGTCAGTCGAGGCGTAGACCTGCTGTGACACCTCAGACCTGGTGTCACACAGGGTATCCTGTGTGCGTTGAGTGCACTCTGCTGAATGCTGGTTGGGAGCCACAGATTGAGAGTGCCCCACCCCAGCTGGGTGGCCCTGCCCTGGCCTCATGCAGGTCTCTATTCATGTTGGAATCCATCGACATGTTGCCTCCTACTCCTGTTCAGCAGTCGGCGTTGTCAGGACACCAGCGTGGTAGCAACATGCCATGAGGAGGTGAGATCGCGGGTGCTGCCGCGGTAGTCGCTTGAGTGCACGTGCAGACTTGGGCACTTTCACACAAGGTGATCCAAGCGCGGCACTGTGCCGACACACAGCTACAGGAGCGCCAGCACGGCGCCGCCAGGCACGTCGCCGGTCACCGAGCGCAGCGCGTCGAGCAGGCGGGCCTCGCGCTCCGCGTGTTCGGCGTCCGGGTCCGCCGGGAAGTCGGCGGCGCGCAGGTCGATGCGCTCGCCGAGCACCGCCGACGTGAGCAGCGACTCCTCCGCCAGCATCACCGCCACCACCGCGTCCTGCCGCGTGACGACCTGCCGCGCCAGCAGCCGCGCGTGCGCCTGCGCCCCGACACGACCCCGCGTCTTCGCCCTGTGTGTCACCGCAGCGAAGCGGGGCGCGCGCGCGGCGGGCCCCAGCGGCGCGCCTGCGCGAGGCGGACGAGCGACTCGAGCATGCGCACGGTCGTGCGGCCGGCCTGGCGGCCGGCCGCGGCGCGCAGCAGGCGCCAGTACGCCAGCAGCACCTCCTCGGCCTCCGCGCTGACCGCCGGCCGGAACGTCTGCTTCGCCCAGGCGATGTACTGCCGCAGCGCGTCCAGCGGCCAGCCCTGCGCGCGGTGCCGGCCTGCGGCGTCGGCAGCCCGGCGGCCACAGGCGCATGCGACGATAACCTGCACGCACGGCCGGACCTGGCTCCCGGCGGCGCCGGCGCTCACGTGCCCCTGGCCGGCCAGGATGTGGTCGCAGACCTCGCCGTCCCACTCCGCGTCGCGCGCGTCGCGCAGCACCAGCAGCACGTCGAAGCGGCTCAGCAGCGGCGCCCCGATGCCCGTGTTGACGGACAGCGGCTGCTGCGCGTCGTACGCGCCCTGGCGCCCAGCATCGTGCACGCCTGAGCCGCCGGCGCACGCCTGCTCGCGGCCCGGGCGCGTCGGTGCAACCACGAGGGCCGCGCCTTGGGGTTGGTGATGCCGAAGACGGAGGCGCGCGTGGCCAGGCGCGTGACCAGGCCGGCCTTGGCCACGCTGATGCTCTGCTGCTCCATGGCCTCGTGCATGGCCACGCGCTCGGCCTCGCGCAGGCCGCCGAACTCGTCGATGCAGCACAGGCCGCGGTCGGCGAGCACCAGCGCGCCCGCGTCCAGCGCCCACTGGCCGCCCTGGGCAGGCGGGGCGCGCGGGTCGCTGCATGGAGAGCCGCAGGGGCGAGCTCGCGGGGCGGACGGCGCCCGCCGGCGCGAGGCAATGCGCGGCGTGCTGCCCAACGCGGGCCGCACCTCGCGCACGGCGGTGACGGTCAGCCCGGCGCCGCTGGCGCCCCGGCCGGTGGTCACCACCGCGCGCGGGCTCAGGCGCGCCGCGTACTTCATGAGCTGCGACTTGCCTGCCGGCGCGCGCCTGCTCAGGAGGGGCGGGCGCCGCCGGGCGTGCTTGACGGCGCGGGCCGCGCCGGCGCCGACGCGCCTGTGCCGGGGTCGCCGACGAGCAGCATGTGGATCTCGCCGCGTATGCGCGCGCCGCCCTCGCCCGCGCGCTCCAGGCCGCCGATGAGCATCAGCAGCGTCGCCAGCTTGACCGCGGCCAGGCCACGCAGCTGGGGGCACATGCTGCGCGCCGTGCGTGCGCGGCTCCGGGCGCCGCGCAGCGGGGCCTGCGGTGCGGCAGCGGCGGGCGGGCCACGCGCCTGGCGACGATGGCGTTGCGGCCCAGCAGCGGGCGGGCGGCATGCCGCTCCCAAAAGTCAGCAAAGCGGGCGGCCGCGTCGGCCGTCATGGCCGCGGCCGGCGCCCGCGCCGTGGTCAGCGCCACGCCGCAGGCCGCGATGGCCAGCTCGACGTCGCAGCGCGCGCCCGGCGCCGCCGGGCGCCACTGCCGCGTCACCACGCCGGTGACCTCCACGTCGTCTGCGCGCGCGCGCACTCCGTCAGCGCGCCGGGCACGGCGCCAGGGGCCCTGGGGTCGCAACTGGGGGGTTCACCTCCGGGCCGGCAGGTGTCGGCCAGCTCGCCCGTCAGGACGACGGTGATGGAGCGCGGCATGGCGCCCATGGCCAGGCACTGCACGCGCTCCTGCACGCGCACCTGCGCGCGCGCGCGCGTCAGCAGCGCGCCCGCGGGCGCCCCTGTGCCGGCGTCACCACAGTGCGCGCGCCTCCTGGTAGTCGGTGATCACGGACAGGCCCTCCACCGGCTGGAAGGCCGCGCCGCGGCAGCCGCGCGGCGCGGGGCAGGCCTGCGGCACGGGCAGCGTCGCCGCGCGCATGTCCAGGTCGGCCTCCACGAAGAACCTGCCAGCAGGCGGCGGCGACGTGGGGCGGGGCCCCGCGGCGCGCGGCACTGCCGCGCACTGCGCACGGGCGGCGCGCCGCGCCTGTGCTGGCAGCGGCCGCACTCGTACAAGCGCTGCGACTCCAGCATCTGCACGGCGCCGGCGCGGACGACGGTGCCGGCCACCTGCCGGCCGGCTCGGGCGTCTGCATGCTGGGCTTGCAGCAGTGGGATGGCAGCGCCGCGCCCCCGTCCCAGCGGGCGCACCGTGAGGAGCTGCTCCGCATGCGAGCAGCGTATGCGGCCGATGCTCGGCATGGCGGCCGCCGCGCCGGCGTCCAGGTACTGCGGCAGGCTGGCCAGGCGCACGTGCACGCGCTGCTTCACCACCGGGCCCGCCTGCCGCGCGCGGGCGTCAGGGCGGGCCGCCGCGAGCGCGGCGCCGCGCGGCCCGGCCGGGGCCGCACCGCGCCGCAGGCCGCCACGAGCGCGCCGCGCTGCAGCCGCGCCGCCTGGGCGGCCACCGCCGCGGCGCTCAGCAGGCGCAGCGCCGCGCGCGGCTGCGCCAGCAGCGCGTCGGCGAGCCCGCCGCTGAACTGCGCCAGCTCCAGCAGGCTGACCGGCAGCCCGTACCAGGCGTCGCCCGCCGGCTCCAGCAGCAGGTCCTCCAGGGCCTGCGGCGTTGCGGGCGTCGGCGGGCCCGCCGGCATCGTGCAATATACAATCCGCAGGCCCCGCTGCGTGCCCGGCGGCGCGAGCTGCGCAGGCGTTGTGTCATGTCACGGGCCCGTTCGGTCAGCTCGGGCCGCTGTACGCACTGCCGAGTAGCACTGCTGCAGGAATGGCACGAACGCGTCCGTGGTGAGCGCCTCCTCTGCGCAGCCCTCGTCCATCGGGGAGGGCAGGCCCCCCGCCATCACGCGTGCGTGCAGCGGGATGCTGCCGTGACGGCGGTCGCTGCCGTGACAGCTTGCAGGGAGGCGCGCCAGAGGTGTCAGCAGGGCCAGGCGATCTTGTAGGAGCCCGGGAGGCTCTGCACACCGGAGCGCTTGCACGGACACTGCACCTTGCAACCACTTGCTCCTGGCGGTGCCAAACTTGGCTGACGCTCGACATGGACGCGGCCATGCACGGAAAGGCAATCATGCGGTTGTAATTCATTCATTCATGCATGGTCATACCAAAGTCAGGCGAGAGGCACGCAACCATGTGTGCCACGGAGCTCGGCAGTCGCCGCGGAGCTCGGTAGGGGCAGCCGCGACGAGGCGGCTGCAGAGGAGGCCGGCGTGAGCAGGCACGCGTCAACAGCGCCGCGCTGCGTCAGACGCACGGCACGGTGAAGAGCGGCCTGCACGGGCTGGAGCGCGGTCCACCGGCTGGTCGCAGCTCTGCAGCGCCGCGCCTACCTGGCGCGTTAACGCTTTGCACCCCCGAGGCCGCGCTTGGTTCAGGCAGGCGCGGGATCTGCACGCAGCCGCGCCGACAGGGGCTTGCAGCCGTGCCGCGGCAATCAGGCTGGTGGCTGGGCGGGGCTGACGGCGACGCTGCCCGGCAGGGCAGAATAGGCGCTCGTCGAGCGGAGCGCAGCGGCCCAGGCCAAGCGCCGCCGGCTGCACACCCTCGGCCTGCCGGGACCGGGCGGCCGGGCGCGCGGCGGGCGCGCGGCCAGCAGCGTCGGCGAGCGGCCGGCCCGTCGGTCGGGCCCGGCAGGATGGCGTCAGCTCGCGCCTCGCAGGCCGCTGCGAGCGCGCATCGCAACAGCCAGGCAGGCGCAGACGCGCTCCCCGGCGGCGCGGCGGCGCCAGCGTATGGGAACGGCAGAGCGGCGAGCGCGCCGGGAGCCAGCGCGGCCGGCGCGGCCGCCCGCAAGGTTGCCGGCCAGGCGCAGGCGCCCGTCAGCCCGGCAGCCGCGCAGCCTGGCGGCGACCCTGACCGCGTGCGCCGCTCAGCGGTCGCGCTGGCGGCCTGCCTGGCGTGCGACATCTGCGGCGGCATGCTGGACGACCCCGTGACCGCGCCAGAGTGCATGCACAGGCGCGCCGCCCGCCCGCGCTCGGAGCCCGCCGGCCCGCCGGGCGCGCCCCCGTGCTGACCGCGCGCGCCGCGCAGCTTCTGCCGCGCCTGCATCGACGCCGCGCTGCCGGAGGCCGGCCGCAGCGCGGGCGCGCAGTGCCCGGTGTGCGCGGTCGCGGGCGAGGCCACGATGCTGGGCGCGCGGCCGTACGCGGACCGCCGCCTGCAGCCGGACGTGGTACTGGCCGAGCTGGCGCGCAAGCTGTTCCCCGCTGCGGACGCGCGGCGCGACGCCGCCTTCCGCCTGGCGCGGGCGCGTCCCCGCTCGGGCGCGCGGCGCGAGGGCGCCGCCGCGCGGGGCCGCCGCCGGGCTGCGACGTACGCGCTGCGCGAGCGCGCCCTGCCGCCTGGGCGGCGAGGCAGGGCCGAGGCTTGCGGTGGCGAAAGGCGCAGGCGCCTGCGTGCCGCGCGTGCCCAGTCTCTGCCGAGCGCCGCATGCGTGCGCTGCTTCCCGCCGAGAGCCGGGGCGCCCACGCGCAGGCGCGCCGCGCGGACGTGGAGGGCGGCGCGCCAGGCCACATCGCGCGCGTGCGCCTGCCGCCCAGGGCGCCGGCGCAGCAGATGCCGCTGGGGCAGGCGGTGCCGCTGTTCGTGTGCCCCGCCGAGGCGCCCGGCGGCGGCGCGGCGCCGGCCGGCGAGGCCGCCGAGCTGGAGCGGCCCTACCTGCGCGTGCCGCCCGGCATGCCGGCGGCCGCGCTGGCGCGCTACGTAGCGGCGCAGCTGGGCCTGCTGCCGGGCGAGGCGGTGGGCCTGTCGTGCGGCGGGCGGGCGCTGGCCGGCGACGCCACGCTCGGCGACACGCTGGACGAGGCGCGCGGCGCCGGCGGCGCCGCCGGCCTGGTCGAGTACGGCGTGGGCGGCAGCGGCGCGGAGAGCCGCATGCTCGTCGTCTGCTTCCGCGTGCTGCCGCCGGCCGAGGACGCCGCGCCCGGCCCGGCCGCCGGCGGCCCCGCAGCGGCCGGTGCCGAACTTGGCGGCATCGATCCCGATCGCGGCGGCCGCGCTGGCGCCGCGCCGCTGCTGCCCGGCGCCGCGGAGGCCGCCGCCTGGAGCTGATGTGGGTGTCGGGGCGGGTGACGAGCGCGTCTGTGCGCGTGTACAACAGCTGCGTGCATGCTGGTTGCGACTTGCATGTGCCGTCCTTGGTTTACAAACCGATATTCAGACGTGTGTTCCAGTGCAACAGCAAGACCGGCGCACATGCGCGCGCCGCCCATACGCCTCTCCCCTCAGGACACAGTCTATGCAGAACACAGCCTACAGTCTACAAGAGAACCACACAACGCCGCGGCGTCAGAAGCCTATGCGCTTGCCCGCGCGCGGCGCGCTCTCGTTGAGCTCATAGATGGTTTTAACATACAGCTGCGAGTTGCGCTTGGGGTCCACGGTGCCGCGCCGCCGCTCCGGCAGCAGCTCGCTCAGGTGCGCGGGCCCCGCGGCCGCAAAGTCGCGCTGCTGGAACCTGTGCGCGGCGCGCGCGCGTCAGGCGCGCCGCGCCGGCGCGCGGCGGCCGCGGCAGGGCGGCGTCGCGGGGGCGCGCGCCAATCGGCCGTGCGCGTGGTGAGCAGCGCCAGGCGGCGCATGCCCTGGTCGCGCGCGGACTGCTCCACGTAGTCCAGCAGCGCGTCGCCGCGGCCCGAGCCGCGGTAGGCGGGCGACACGCAGAAGGCCGCCAGCTCGCCGCAGCGCGGCCCGTCCGGCGCGGCGCCCAGGTCCAGCAGCAGCGCGCAGCCCAGCACCTGCGCGCGCGCGCGCCTCGCTCCCCGGTCGCGTTTGCCGCTGCAGGCGCCCTGCGCCGCGGGCGCGAACAAGAGCCGCGCCGGCGGCGTGGCTTGCTGGCTACCGCGGCAAATGATGGCGCGCCTTGGACTCGCGCTCCACGACGGTGAAGTCGGGCAGCGAGGCGGCCAGCTCGGAGCGCGAGCGCTTGCGCGTCACGCCCTCGCGCTCCAGCGGCGCCAGCAGCTGCTCGATCGCGCGCAGGTCGCCCCCGGTCGCCGGCCGGATGCCCCTGCGCGCGCGCCAACCGCGCCTTGCCGCGCCCGCCCGCGCCGGCCAGCAGCCGCATCAGCGCAGGCGCGCACTCGTAAAAGTCGGTGGAGATCATGGTGCCCATGCCGTCGCGGCTGTACAGCTCCAGGAGCAGGCCGCCGTCGACGCGCGCGTCCACCAGGTGCGCGCGCCGCACGCCCTCCTTGCACGCGGCGACCGCGGCCAGCAGGCTGTTGGGGAAGCGCAGCGCCTGCCAGCTGCGCGCCGGCCCAGGGGCGAGTGCGTCAGGCGCGCGCCCCGCCTGCGGCGCGGCGCGGGTGCCGCGGAGCCAGGCGCGCACCAGTCGAGGTCCAGCTGCAGCTCCGGCAGCGGCGCGGGCCCCGCATGCGCGCCGCCGGCGGCCGGCGCGGCCGGCAGCAGGTTGCCCACGCGGCAGACGCCGGGCGGCACGGGGTCGCCGGCGGCGGCCGCGCGCGCCATGTGCGCCGCCATCAGCTCCTCCGCGTCGTTCAGCGGCAGCCACTGCGGCAGGCCCAGGTCGGCGACCGCGTCCAGCGTCAGCACGATCAGCTTGTCCGCGCGCAGCTCGACCGCCGCGTGCGTGGCCACCTCGTACGCGTTGCAGTTGAGCACCTCGCCGGCCGCCGAGTAGGCCAGGCTGGACAGCAGCACCACGCTGCCCATCTCCAGCTGCTGCTCGATCGCCTCCGCCTGCACGAAGCGCACTGCGGCGCGCGCCCCGGTCAGCACGCCGGCGCCGTACGCCGAGGCTGCGCCGTTCTGCGAGGCGGCGCGGCACCTGAGCCGGTCGCGCCAAAGTCGACGCCGTCGACCACGCCGCGCCGCCGCCCGGTGACCCAGTTGCCGCTGGCCACGCGCACGGCCGGGCCGTAGTGCAGGCCCTCGCCCTCCGCGCCGCGCGCGTGCCGCCGCACGACGCCCACGGACAGCGCGCGCGACAGCGCGGCCTCCACCTCCATACGCGTGCTGCCCGCCGCCTCCACCGCCGCCTGCTGCGCGGCCGCGTCCGTCACGCGGTACCTGCGCGCGGCGCGCGCTCGGCCGCCCTGGCCGCGCGCGGGCGGGCCGGCGGGCGGCGGGCGGCCGGGCCGCGCACCCGCCCGCATAGCACGGCTCTATGCCCTGCCGCTCCAGCGCCGCGTCGATCCGCTGCTGCGCGCCGAGGACCAGGACGAGCCGCACGCCGAGGCCTGGGCCGGCGGGCCGGCGCACAGGTCAGCCGCGCCGCGGCGCTCGCGCCGAGCGGCCCGGCGGGGGCCGGGCGCGGCCGCGCACCGTGCAGCAGCACGACGTCCTCCAGGAAGGAGTCGAGCAGGTGGCGCTGGGCGGTGACCTGGCCCCGCGCGGCGCGGGCGGGGGTCGGTCGCCCGCCGCGCCGCGTGCACGCTCCCGCAACACAGCGCGGGCGCCGCACCTCGCCGGGCGCGAGCACGACAAAGGTGCGGCCGCGGTGGCCCTCGATGTAGGCCGACGCGGCGCGGAAGAAGTGCACGAAGCGGCCATAGTCCTGCGGGTCGATCGCGCCCGCCGCTGTGGCGCCGCCGCGCCGCTGGCCGACCTGCGCCGGTGGGGGCTCCGCGGCGACCGCGGCCTGCGCCCGCGGCGCCCGCGGCGCGTGCGGCGCCCGGGCGGGGCCGCGCGCCGCGTGCGCAGCGCAAGGGTGGCAGACCAGGCCCGCAAGCTTCATGCAGCGGCCTCCAGGTCGTGACGCAGCCCCCTCCGCGCTCCGATAAGTGCAGGCCTGCCCTACTCCTGCCCCCGTGCGTGCATCCCCGTGCGGTGAAGCCCTGATCAGTCATGACCTCGGGTCCCAGGCCTGGTCGCTCCTAGGTGGATGTCGTGCATCCCGTCCGCGGAAGGACCGCACCAGCAGCAGCCAGAGGCCAAGCAGCCCGGCCGACGCCAGGCAGGGAGCGGCGCAGCGCCTGGAGGTGTGCCGCCGACGGCGCCAATGTGACGCGATGGGCCCTGCCGTCCGGCGATGCCGACCGGTGCGGGCGGCAGGCGCGTTGACCTTCAGCCTGGGGCAGCCCGGGGCTGTCCCACTCACCGCTCGGCGGGGCGGGGCGCGCAGCGGCGCAGCGCAGCTTTGTGCCGGACCGCGACAGCCGCGAGATCGGCGACCTCGCGGTGTGGACGGGTGCGCAGCTGGCGCCGCGCCGCGCTCGGCGCCGCCGCCGCGCTGACGGCCATGCTGACGGCCGCGCCCGCGCAGTCACCAGCGCCAAGCCGGGCAACGGCGTGGAGCTGCTGCGCGACGGGCGCGACGACACGTACTGGCAGTCGGACGGCACGCAGCCGCACCTGGTCAACATCCAGTTCCAGAAGAAGGTGCACGTGAGCCAGGTGCGGAAGAAGGTGCACGTGAGCCAGGTGCGGCGGCGGGCACGGCGCCCGCGCGCGCCCCGCCGGCGCAGCCACGTCACCGCGGCGCGGCGCGCAGGTGGCGCTGCTGCTGGACTTCAAGCTGGACGAGAGCTACACGCCCAGCAAGGTGGCCGTGCGCGCGGGCACGACCGTGCACGACCTGCGCGAGCTGCAGGCCGTGGAGCTGGAGGAGCCGGCGGGCTGGGTGGACATCCCGCTCCGGCTGCCCGGCGGCACGTGCGCGCCCGGCCAGGGCGCGCTTGCTGCGGCTTTCTGGCGACTGCGCTGACGGCGCCGCGGGCCGGCGCGCAGGCGGAGCCTGAAGGCCTACTTTGTGCAGCTGGCCATCCTGGCCAATCACCAGAACGGGCGCGACACGCACATCCGCCAGGTCAAGGTGTTTGGGCCGCGCCTGGACGCCGCGCACGCGGCCGGCCGCGCGGTCGGCTTCACGACAAACGAGTTTGCGGCCTACGCGACGCTGCGCTAGCGGCGCCTCTCCGGGAGCGGGCCAGCATTGCAGGCCTGGCAGGGCGCCAGCACGGGCTTGCCATCGCTGTAACGGGCTGGGACGCCGCTCGGCACGCTGATCTGTCACTGTGCACGCCTCCGCAGCCGCCCTCGCGCACTGGGCAGAGCTGCGCCCTGGCCACAAAAGGAGATGACAAATTGAAAGCGGTGTACAGGTCTGTTTACAGGCGTGCGCGATCACAGGATACAGGCCAGTATTGAGCTACCAAAAAAGCACCGACATCCACGGCTGCTGCGACCGACCAGGCAAAGCCTGCTGCAAAATCACGACTACATTTCTCGGCGCACCACCGCTGAACACGCAGACAAGCCGACCCACAGCGCACGCACCGCTCCTGCGCCCCGCAACGGACGTCCAAAACTGGCCGTGCCGGCGCGCCAATAGGCGCCGCCTCTCGAGCCTACAGGGCAAAACTTTACAGACGGGCCGCCGCCCTACTGCTCCTCCTCAAACAGCAGCTCGTTCGCGACCTGCGCGCGTGCCGGCGCGGCGTCAGAGACCCTGCCCGGCACAGCCAGCATACAAAATAAATGGTAGCGGCATTGAACAGCCATATCTATCGCACGACGGCCACGAGAGTGCCAGAAAAAGCGCAAGAGCAGCGTCCCTGAGCCAGCGGCCCGCCTGCTCAACCAGGGCTCCGGGCCCCGCGCGCGGCGGCCGCACCAGGGCGGTCACGGTGGCGGCCGCGGTGATCGACAGAGCCGTCCACGGGTCCTGGCCGTTGGCGACAAAGACCATGGTGCACGCCAGCGCGCCCGTGCCGGCCGACAGCACGTCGTACCTCTGCGCGGGCGCGGCGCTCTCAGGCCGCGGCCGGCGCGGCAGGCGGCAGCCGAACGCACGGCGCCGCGCAGCTGCGCACCTGGAAGAAGTTGTCCAGCGCCTCGCCCGCCGTGGACTTGCCGGGCTTGGGGGAGGCCATGGCGCGCACTGGCCGGGCGGCCCGCGCGGGCCTGGGCCTGGCGCTGGGCGCGCGGCTCGGCAGCGCCGGCCGGCTGTCCAGAGCGGCGCCGCGCAGTGCCATGGTGCGCCCCCAACCGGCCGGGCGTGCGGCACCTGCCTGCGCCTGCTGGTACGGCTCACGCTTGGCAGCTCCTGCAGCACATTAGCTGAGCTCTGAGAGAGAGGGAAGTGGTGAATATCTCGTCGCAGATCGCGCTATCCTCCAGGCTCCAGGCCCTTTATTACCCTGCAAAGCACAGCATGGCATCGCAGGCATCGCAGTTTAGGTCAGTGATCAACAGTCAACTGCGGAGCAAGGCGCCGCGCTGTGTGCCACCTGCTGCACGCCAGTGGAACAAGCGGACCTCTGCGCCGGGCGCTCGCGGGCGAACACCGTTCCACCACTCGCGAGACGCTGAGAAGCCCAGCAAAGGGGCACGCACGCCTCACAGGTGTGTCAGCAACGTGCACCAGTTAGCTGTGAAAGTGCTTGGGAGGCTGGTCGCGCACAACAGGCCTGCTGCAGCCGTCCCAGGCAGCCTGTCTCGGCGGGCGCCGCACTGCTGCGAGCCAGCTTTGGTTACAGCCTTGGCATCGGCGTCATTCCATCATGCCTGGCCGCCAATTTTGCACCGGTGCACGCGCCCACACACCTCTGGCGCCGACCCCCTCCACGCGCGGCCACGTGCTGCGTCGCAGGCGAGGGAGCGCTGGTGGGGTCGCGCGGCCTTCAGCGTCCGAGCCGCACACAGCCGTGCACCGCTGCCTTCGCTGAGGAGTGGCGCGTCGGAGCGCTGGCGCAGCGGCGAGCAGCCAGGAGAGGCGCGGCAGCCTGCCGCCAGGCGCGCGGAAGGCCGCACAGCTGCGGATGAGCGGCTGCCGGGCGTCCGTGCGACAGCGGCGCTCGCCAGCTGATCAGGAGGCCCACGGCCAGGATGGCGGTGCGCTGGCCCCACCCCGTGGCGCTCAAGCCTGACTGCAGGCCACAGACGGTCGGCAGAGAGGACTTGCACGCAGCGCCGTGCCCAAGCGCACGTGGTGTGACAAATGTTCTTGAGTGGCGGCGGCACGCCCCAGCGTGCCCCAATTTGACCTGACAACTCGGTGACCACCTGAGGGACGCCGCAAAGCCGCGGCGGCAAAGGCAGCGAGGCCTGACGTGCGCCCGGCGGCCGCAGGCCCCGCTGCGGACGGCATGCCGGACGTCTGGCGGCTCATGGCGCAGCACATGGGGCCGCGCGCCTGGGCGCGCGCGTGCGGCGCGGCGCGCGGCCTGTACGACGCGCGCGTACGCGTCGCGCGCGCGCGCCCCTCCAGCACGGAGCGCCTGCACGGCTGGGCGCTGGAGCAGTGGCCGGCCGCGCAGTCGCTCTTCCTCGACCTGCGCGCCGTGGCCGACCTGCCGCGCCTGCCCGAGCTGGTGTATGACGCCGACATGTACAAGAAGAACCTGTCGCGCTCCGCGCTGATGCGCCGGCGCTGGGCGCTGCCGGCGCTCGAGTATCTGCACGTCATCAGCCATGGCGAGCCCCGGCACGAGTGGGCGGTCCGCGCGGATGCGGCCGAGGCCGCCGCAGCCGCGAAGCGCGCCGCGCGGGAGGAGGAGCGGGAGAGCAGACGCCACTGCGAGCGGGTGGGCTACATGCGCATGCCGTGGGACGCAGAGTCGGAGGAGACGAGCGAGGAGGAGACGGACGAGGATGAGACGAGGATAGGGCTGGAGCTGCAGTGGGTGGACGCGAACGCGGTGGCCGCCGACGCGCTGGCCCTGCTGCTGGAGAACATGGACGTGCCGGCGCTGCGCGTGCTCAGCCTGGATGCGCCGCTGCTCACGCCGCTGCCGGGGACGCTGGCGGGCCTGCAGCACCTGGTGCTGCGCGTGGAGGACGACGAGGAGTGCAGCGGCGGGGAAGCCCAAGTGCCGGGCAACGACTACTTGTTTGAAACCATCGCCGACAGCCTGCCCGCGCTGCGGACGCTGCGCGTCGAGGCAGCCAACTTCTGCGCCATCACGGGAGGCGCGCAGCTGATGCCGTGCAGCAGGCTGGAGGCGCTCGCGCTGGCGAACGTGCACGTCGCATGGCCGCTGGTGACGCCGGCGGGGTGCCGCGTGGCGATTGCACTGCCGGCGAACGCCGTTGGCGACCTGTGCACGCCGGTCAAGACGCGCGCCGGGCTGCCCGGCGCCCTGACCGCGCTGGCCCTGCGCCGCTTGCGCCTCACCATGGACCAGGAGCTCATATGCATGTCCATGGGCGTCGGCGGGCTGCACACAGTGACGCTGGGCCTGCGGCGCGCGTGCCTGCCCGCGCTGCGTGAGCTGCGCATCGTGCTGGGCGCTCGGGACGCCTCGGAGGGCTACGGGGACGGCCTGGCGGCGCTGGACCTGGAGAGCGCCCGCTTGCCCGCGCTGCGCGTGCTGGAGGTCGACGTGCCCTGCGCGTTGCGCCTGCGCCTGGCGTGCACGCACGAGCTGAGGACGCTGGTGCTCGTCGTGCACGCGGTCGCCGGCTTTGCGTGGGAGCCCAGCGTCCCGGCCGCGCACCCCTGGGCCGCCATCTTTGTGCGCACCGCGGCCGCGCCGCCGGGCGCGGTCCGCAGCGCGCTGCGCGCCGTGTTCAGGCGGTCCTTCCGCTCCGGCGCGGCGGCCTTTGGCGAGGCGCAGGGCGGCGCCTGGCAGTGCGCGGCGCCGGCGGGCTTCCGGCCCGGCGACCTGCGCGCGTGCGCCTGCCGCGCGTGCCTGGACTGCCTGGGCCGCGCCGGCGTGCCGCTCGCGGCGCCGCGGGCCTGGCGGCGCGAGGGCTTTGACAGGCTGCTCGCGCCACTGTGCTGGTGCGCGCACGCGCTGCGGCGACCGGCTGCGCGGGTCGGGGCGTGCTGCCACCTTTCCTAAACAGAGTTGTGCGTGGCTGCAGTGATCAGCCTGCGGGACGCGGCGGCCCCGGCGGACAAGCGGGCCGCGGACTGCACGCTGCGTACGCAAGCGACCTGAGCGACGACGAGACGAGCGGGATGAGCTGACCGCCGAGCGGAGGCGCGCGCGGACGTCGTGCGCGGTGGGGCGCTCGAGGCTCGCTGGGCTCGCTGCGCGGCTGGCCCTGCAGCGGTGGCCTAGCCCTGCCGCGGCGGCACTGCCCGCCTCGAAACCTGCGTGGCCGGCCCGGCGCCTGCGCGCGTTGCTGTGTGGCGAGCGCGTAGACTTGCGCGTCGAGCGCACTGAGCTCCCTGGTGTTGTTGTCATGTCCATGCAGCAAGAGCACGTGCGCCGCACGGCCTCTCTGGCGGCTGCTCCGACCGTCGCCGCGCTGAGATGCCGCTGCGGGGAGATGTGTGTTTCTGCAAGAGGCCTGGGTCGCCTGGGGGGTAGGCTGCAGGAGGAGCTCTTGACGCCACGCCGCCCACTGGCCGGGCACGGGGTGGTCGCGCGAGGCGCTTGCCCGCCGCGCTCGAGGAGCGGCACCTCAGACACTTGCAGACTTTTCTGAAGCAAGTCCCGTGCGGGAGTGGGCAGGCGCGGGGACACGGCGCGGCCTGGCAGAACTGCTGTTGCTTGCAAGACTGTTGACCGCGCTTGAATGCGGCCTGGCAAACGTGGGCCTGCTGGTGATGTTGGAGCTGGTGTAAAATCGCTTGCAGCACAACGCTGGCGGAGCAGCAGGCTGCAGCAGCTGTAGTGTGTGCCGCGTCTGCCGCGCCACTTCATCTCACCTTGCTGCCTGTCCCCAGGCTCGTGGGCGGCGCGCAACCGCGCGCCCGCTGGTGCCATGTCGCATCAGACTGCAGGGGCTAGGTGGCTTCACGGAGCGCAGCTCATTCGCCGCGGGCTCTTGCGCCCGAGCGCGAGGCTCATGCGCGCGCCCTTCCAGCTCACCAAGAGCTGCTTGGTCACAGTTACCATGTAACGATAGGTCATCAGAGGTCTCGCCCCTTCCAGCAGAACGGCACTGCAGCGGGTTGATGGCCTCACAGGGAGAAGAGCCTTGACAGCGCTGCTCGAAGGCTGCCGGCAGTCAACTGCAGCGTGGCGGCCAAGGCTGTTGAGCTACAGGTGCGGGGCAAGCAGTGTCGCAACGCGCGCATGGCCTGCTGGTTGGCATGCCTGGAAGGCTGGGCGTGTAGAGTTATGCAGCAGGGCTGCCTTTCTGCGTGTCCAAGGCCTTTGGCGCCGCGCAGGACCACAGCGCTCCCGCACCCAGCCCGCGCGCTTTGACAAGACAACACGTAAGCCGCAAGGTGCGGCCTTGACCGCAGGCGTTGCTTGAGAAAGGGCCCGGGTGATGCCTGTGCCAGTCCAAGGCACAGCAGCGCGTGTATCAGTCCGGCGGTCGCCACATACGAGCGAATTAGCGCTGGCATCAGCTCACCTCGTCCAGCGACTGCGCGCTGCGCGCTGTCCGCTTGCAGACTCTCCACCAGGCGCACACCTCGCTGAGCACGCCGGGCAGCCTGATGTGCGCGCCCCGTGTGTGACCGGTGCAGGGGCGCCTGCACGATGGCGGAAGGCAGTGCACGTGCCCGCGTCGCTGCACTGGTCGGGCGCCTGGCGCCCGGCGCGCCTGCCGCACAGCAAGGCGAGGCCGCGCTCGTGCTGGCGCACCTGGGCAATGACGACCCCCAGAACAGGGACCGCGTGCGGGAGTGCGGGGGCTTCGCGGCGCTGGTCGGCCTGCTCGCGCCCGGCCGCCCTCCTGCTGTGCAGTTTGAGGCTGCCAGGGCGCTGACGTGCCTGACCTTTGAGAACGCTCCAAACAAGGTCAGCGTGCGCGAGTGCGGCGGCGTCGCGGCGCTGGTCGGCCTGCTCGCGCCCGGCGGCTGTGCGGACGTGCACGAGCAGGCGGCCGGGGCGCTGGCAAACCTGTGCGGCGACCCCCGGAACAGGGAGTGCGTGAGGGCGTGCGGGGGCATCGCGTTAGGGTATAGGGTAGGGCAGGCAGGGTTAGGGTATAGGCAGGGTATAGGCGGGTATAGGGTAGGGCACAGGGTCC